>Ga0105251_10000282_pt1 | contig 51170 bp, 43 predicted proteins | sample KBSS64metaG_FD_80424 | JGI IMG/M metagenome (GOLD analysis project Ga0105251, IMG submission 80424) | Switchgrass rhizosphere microbial communities from Kellogg Biological Station, Michigan, USA - KBS S6-4 metaG | ecosystem: Host-associated > Plants > Roots > Rhizosphere > Soil | place...
CCTCACTTCTTTATCAACTTACGGTGAAGACCGCAGTGCATCCCATCTCCGGTTCCTTATGGTCGCGGAAATAAACGGCTTGATCCGCGCGCTCATCGCAGCGCTATGCGTCGCGTTGCTGTGCGCCGCAGCAACGCCGTCTGCGGATGCGGCGGCATCCACGGCCAAGGCCGCCTCGCAACCGGCCGTATTGAGCGTCACACAACTGGCGCCGGGACTCTACGCCCACCGCGGCCACGACGATGTTGCGACGCGTCAGAACGGCGGCGACATCGCCAACGTCGGCTTCGTGATCGGCACACGCTGCGTCGCGGTGATCGATACCGGCGGCACCGCCGCCGAGGGCCGCGCGCTGCGCGCCGCGATTCGCGCCGTCACGCCGCTGCCGGTGTGTTATGTGATCAATACCCACATGCATCCCGACCACATTCTCGGCAACGCCGCGTTCGTCGACGATCATCCGCAATTCGTCGGCAGCGACAAACTGGCGGAAGCGGAGATGTCGCACGCGGCAAACTATCTGCGCGTGCTGACGCGCGAACTGGGCGATGTCGCCGCCGGCAGCCGCGTGATTCCGCCCACACTGCCGGTTCACGACACGCTCGATCTCGACCTCGGCTCGCGCGTCCTGACGTTGCGCACGTGGAAAACTGCCCATACGAACAACGATCTGACCGTCTACGATAAAAGAACAGGCACGCTGTGGCTCGCCGATCTGCTGTTTGCGGGCTGTCTGCCGGTGATCGACGGCAGCGTGCTCGGCTGGCTCGACGACCTCGCGACAATCCGCGCGCTGCCGGGCGTGCGGCGCGTGGTGCCGGGGCACGGTCCCCTGCGCGTTCAATGGCCCCAGGCGCTGGATGCCGAACGCGACTATCTGGCTCGCCTCGCGCGCGACGTGCGCGCGGCAATCCGTGCCGGCCAGACCATGCAGCAGGCGGTCGACACGATCGGCGTCGATCAGCGCGGCCGGTGGCGGCTGGTCGATGTCTATCACCGCCGCAATGTGACGGCGGCGTATGCCGAACTCGAGTGGGAGCAGTAGCAGGACCCATGAGCGCCGCGCGCATGCCGTGCCCGCGCCGCGAATGAAGGAGACGACAGATGCAAGCCATGAAACCTCACGCGGTGACATGGGCCGCAGGATTCGCGCTCGTCAGCGTGCTGACGATGGGCCACGTGACCCAGGCGGCGCAGTCCTCGCCCGACGACGACCCCAACAAGGTGGCCAGTTGGCTGGATTTCCGCGCGGGCACCTTCCAGGACCGGCCGATCGACGCCCACGGCGATGCGGTCATCAAGCTCGACGCGCCGAAGCGCGCCGCCGACGCCGCGATCGTGCCGATCTCGATCACCGCGCAATTCCCGCAAACGCCCACGCGCTACATCCGCAAGATTTATCTGTTCATTGACCAGAACCCGGAACCCTACGCGGGATGGTTCGAGTTCACGCCCGAGTCGGGACGCGCCAGCATCGAAACGCGTGTACGTGTGGAGGATTACACGTTCATGCGCGCCATTGCGGAGACCAACGACGGCCGCCTGTATAGCACGGTGCGTTTCGTCAAGGCGTCGGGCGGCTGTTCGGCGCCGGCCGGCAAGGACGATGAAGCGGCCGCGGCGAATGTCGGCAAGATGCGTCTGCGCTCCGAGGGCGCCGCGCCCGCCGGCCAACCGCAACTCGCGCAGCTGATGATCAGCCATCCCAATCGCACCGGCATGGCGATGAACCAGATCACCCGCATGTATGCGTCCGCCTATTACGTTCGCAAGATCGACGTGACCTACGCGGGCAAACCGGTGATGACCGCGAACGTGAATTTCTCGATCAGCGAGAATCCGAACTTCCGCTTTTATTTCATGCCGCGCGGCAGCGGCGAACTGAAGGCGGCCGTACAGGACACGCAAAAGCACGTATTCGAAAGCGCGATCAGCGTGCCGGCGCAGGGCGTCGCGGCCCAGCCCGCGCCGGCGCACATGTGACGAAGAAGCGGATGAGCGAGGCACGTCACGCGCGCGCCGCTTCGACCCAGCGCATCTCGCGGTGCATGGCGGCAGCGCTCGCCGGTACATGGCTCGCGTTGCTGATGCTCGTCCTGCCGTTGCGCACCGCGCACGCGCAGCCGGCCGAGGCCGACGCAGCGTCCACTCAAGCGTCGCCCGCGATGGCGGCATCGGGTAGCGCTGTCCTGCCCGCGGTCGCGACGGGGCGTGACATTCCGAAGCCGGTCGAACTCGCGCCGGGCGTCTACGCGATGCTCGGCAACGGCGACGCGGTCGCGCCGCGCAATCATGGCATCGTCGCGAATAACGGCTTTCTGGTGGGCCCGAGCGGCGTGGTGGTGATCGACACCGGCTCGTCGTACCGCTATGGCCGCGCGATGATCGAAGCGATTCATCGCGTCACGCCCTTGCCGATCGAGTTGGTGATCCTCACCCATCAAGCGCCCGAATTCGTGTTCGGCGCGGCCGCGTTTCGCGATGCGGGCGTGCCGATTCTGGCGCACCGCCGCACCGCCGAATTGATCGCCGCACGCTGCGCGATCTGTTTGAAGAATCTGCGCCGCACACTGGGCGAGGACGAAATGGCCGGCTCGCGCGTGACGGTGCCGGACCGCACCGTCGACGATTCGACCCGCCTCCAGATGGGCGGGCGCGAACTCGAACTGCTCTACTTCGGCGCCGCCGCGACGCCGGGCGACCTTGCGGTGCGCGACGTGCAAACCGGCGTGCTGTTCGCCGGCGCGCTCGTGAACATCGGACGTATTCCCGAGCTTCGCAACGAGTCGATCCCCGGCTGGCTCGCTGCGCTCAAGCAGATCGACAATACGCCTGGCGTCGCCAAGGTGGTGCCCGCCTTCGGTCCGGTGGTCGCGCCTGCGCGCATCGGCGAGACCGGCGAGTACCTGCGCGCACTCGATGCGGCGGTGCGTCACGCGTACGCTTCCGGCGACGGACTCGTGAGCGCGAAGGAGCGCACACAAACACCGCGCTTTCGTACATGGAAACTGTATTCGGTGGCGCACCCGCAAAACGTGCAACGGGTTTATCTGGAGTTGGAGCAGCGCTGAGCGATAAGGAAACTCATTGCTTGATCGGTGCTGTCTCGCTCGACGCCGACGCTCCCTCGGGCGACATCGCTTTCGCGCGCTTGTCCATCAGGGTGCCCGACGCGTTGCCATGAACGCCCTTGCCGGCTTCTTCCTGCATCTGCTGTCCGGCCTTTCCCGGTTCCTCGCGTGGCTGGGCCTGCGTGGTCGATTTATCGGTTCCGCCTTGCGCAAACGCGCAGACGCTGGCGGCGATCGCTATCGCGCCGCTCGCTATTCTGATCATGTTCATGGTCGTCTCCCATTCGAAGCTGTCTCGTCGCCGTATAGGCACAGTGATATCAGCATCACGCGTGCCAGCAACCGTTGAGACGAACGGGAAATCCAACCGAGGTTATCGACGCGCCGCCGTTCGCGAGCGGCGCGTCAATGGTTCTGAACGCTCTCTTATTGGCGTTTCTCGTCGGCGTTTATCGTCGGCGTTTATTGACCGGTATAGCCGAGCGGCACCGTCGCATTGCTTTTCGCAATCGTCGCGTTATTCGACACGATGTACTGCGGCACCTCCGTGAGTGTCAGCGCGACCCGGCCGTCGGTATAGGGGAGCGTGCTCGTGTTCCCGTAACCGTCGATCTTCGTCACGTTACCCGACGTCCCCGGACTGTCGACCTGAAGCGAATAACCGGTCGAGTACGTCTGGCTATACACGCCGCCGCTGGTGGGCCACTGCGCGTTGCTGTGCGTCCATGCGGCGGTCACGACCTTGCCGTTGCCGAGTTGCTGGAACGCATACACGAAGGTTCCCGACGGCGCGCCCGTGACCCGGCCCAAGGTGTTGGTGCCGTCCAGAACGCGAGTCATCGTGGCGAAGGCCATCGCTTCGGGCTTCGGCGAAAGATTCGTCGCGCCGAATGCGCCCTGTGCGTTATTCAGGTCGAAGAACGTGCCGTATCCCACTTCGCCCGGATAGTCAGCCCCATAGAAAAACGTGGTGAGCTGTGCGCCGCCGCCGAGCACGATGATGTGCGCCCGCACGCCAACCGCGGCATGCGCGAACAACTGGTTCTGCGACGGCACCGTGGGGCCGTAGCTGAGGCCAGGATCGTAGCTCGCGCCTGCTTCGGTGAAAAAGAGCTTCATGTTCGGCTTGCCCGCCTGCATCACCGAGCGCAACTGCGCCATCTGTTTGTCGAGCGCGTTGGCCTGGTTCGCCGGATCGGGATCGGAATCCTGCAACTCGGGCGGATGAGCCGGATAGGTGCCGGCATTCCAGTAGCCATGCGTCGATACGGCATCGATGTAATTCCACAGACCCAGCGCGCCGAACTTCTTCAGATAGCCGGTGGTGCAGGTGTCGCAATTCGCGGCGAACGGATTGGCCGTGCCCATCACGACTGCATTCGGATCGGTGGAGTGAATGCCTTCGTAAGCAGCCTTGTACATGGCGACGAAATTCGCGTCGCTATCCGACCAGCCGAGGCTCGGCTCCCACGTCACCTGATAGTAGTTCTTCTGCTGGTTCGGATAGTTTGCCGCGCGGATCAGGCTCGTATCGCTACCGACTCTCGCCATGAAGTTCTGGAACTCGGGCATGTTCAGCGGCGCATAGTAGCTGTCGGTGTACTGGCCGGTCTTCGAATTCCAGGCGGGCAGTCCATCGAGACGCACGATGCGCATCTGATCAGGATTGGCTTTATAGAACGGATCGAGATCGTTCACGCTCGGCGTGTAGGTGTTCGGGCCATTGGGCTCCATGACCGATTGCTGACGATCGTCGATCGTCCACGAGATCCCCAGAGCGCGCAGCGCGGCGATATTGCCGTTGAAACCCTGCATGCCGAAACGGTGTTGATCCTGGTGCGCGTACGTCACGGTGCCCAATACCGGCTTGAGATTGGGCAATACACCGAATGTCGCGATACCCATCGGGCGCGTTCCGCTTCTCGGCAGCGTGCCGCCATTCGCGCGCAGCGTCGCGGTAAGCGCGCCGTAGCCGGACCATGTCGACGTACAGGGAATCGTATTGGTCTGCGCGCCGGCGCTCACCGCGAAACTTCCCTGCGCCTTGATCGCGCCATTCGTGTCGGCAATGGACCAGATCACCGTATCCGCGCTCTGCGAATTCGTCGTGATCGCGAGCTTGAACGGTGCGTTGTTCTGGAAGATGCGCAGGCCATCGATGGTGGGGGTGTCCGCGCTGATCAATCCGTTCGTGCTGCCACCCGCTGTTTGGGTCGGCGTGCCGCAGGAGAGTGTTGAGGTTGTTGTTGGTGCGGGCGTTGGTGATGGAGTCGGTGATGGAGTCGGTGATGGCGTTGGCGTTGGCGTTGGCGTTGGCGTTGGCGTTGGCGTTGGCGTTGGCGTTGGCGTTGGCGTTGGCGTTGGTGCCGGTGCCGGTGCCGGTGCCGGCGTGGCGGTGGTTGCCAGCCTCACCCAGCACGATTTGCCGTAGCCGAATGCGGGATCCGTCTGCGAAACCGCGCCGACGTAACAGCCCACCCCATTGCTGAAGGTACGCGGCGCCGTCAGCATGACCGACGGCGAATTGGGCGGAACGGCCCCGAACACCACCGAACCGGTTCCCGAGAATGTGCAATTGCCATTCTCCTGTCCGCACAGCGCGTATTGCAGTCCCGAAACGGTAATGGTGCTGGTTTGAGCCAATGCGTTTTCCGCGCCAAACCACGTCAACGCTGTCGCCGCGGCGACCTGCAGTAATCTTGGATGTCTCATCATCGCCTGTATGTATTCGCTAAAAAGCCGGTTAGCCCCAAGGATTCAGCCGGATCGATCAAAGTCGTCCCGCTTTGGCGTTATCGAGTAGAGAAGTAAAACCAGAGGGCGCGCTGACTACGCTCTATTGATGGTGAAGCCGGTGTTTAGATGTGTCGGCATCCGCTCGCATGAACATTCCACGAACGGACAGCAATGCGGCAGATAAGCCAAGGGCGGCGCGCTCGCTTTCTTCACGGCACGTGCGGAACGGGCGCACGCAGACGTGCGTCGCCGGCTCCGCTTTGTTCTCGCGCCAGGAAAGATGGGAAATCGCCGAAAGGCAACCGCAGGGGTGTATCGATACCCGATGCTAATTGCAGCGCGAATCTCACGCAGTCAGGAAGCACGGAAAAAAACGACAGGTATCCGGAATGGCCGCTAGGGATATCCTGACGCCATGCTCGGAATGACGGCAACGCGCGACATGAATTTGGCGCCGCTATGATTAAGGTTTCGATCAGAATGGAGATTCGCCGTGATAGCAAACCATCGCAGGGCGCTCATCAAATCGACCACCGCGCTTGGTCTGACTCATCTTTTCGGCCTGGGAGGTCTGAGCGCTCTTGCGGCGTCGGCGTCATCGGGAACGACGATCAAGCCCGACAGCAAGTCCGTGTTGATCGTCGTGGACGTCCAGAATTGCTTTATCGAAGGCGGCTCCTTGCCGGTGAAGGGCGGCGCCGAGGTCGTGCCGCTCATCAACCAGTTGGCCGAGAAGTTCGAGAACATTGTCATCACGCAAGACTGGCACACGGCGGGGCACGCGTCGTTCGCCAGCTCCCATTCCGGCAAGAAGCCGTTCGAGACGGCGCAGTTGTCGTACGGCACGCAGGTCTTGTGGCCGGACCACTGCGTGCAAGGCACCGAAGACGCCGCGCTCGAAAAGAATCTCAAGCTGCCCACGGCACAATTGATCATCCGCAAGGGCTTTCACAAGAACATCGACAGCTACTCCGCGTTTGAGGAAGCCGATCACAAGACGAAAACCGGCCTGTCGGGATACCTCAAGCAGCGGCATATCGACACCGTGTTCGTGACGGGCCTGGCAACCGACTTCTGCGTTGCATGGACGGCACTGGACGCCCGCAAGGCGGGATTCAAGGCCTATGTGATCGAAGATGCGACGCGCGCCATCGACCTGAACGGCTCGCTAGCGGCCGCGTGGAAGAACATGGACCGCGCGGGCGTGAAGCGGATTCAATCGAAGGACATTTTGTCGGCCTAGCGGGTGACCTGGCACCAGACCTCGTAGCATCAACCATCACGCCCGTCCACTGCCATGAAAGCGCCGGTCCACATGCGCGAGGATGCTGCGTGACAGACGCATCGCGCGTCCCTGAATCATCCGGTCGGAGACGCGCGAGAACGCATACGACGCGGCGAGCACCGCCAGCACCGTCGCGATGAAGAGCACGAGCGACGTCTTGCGGTCGCTCTGCCCGAACACGCCCTCGAAGAAATGCAACGTCGCATAAACGCAGACGAAGTGCCACAGATAGATGCCGTAGCTTTCGCGGCCAAGCGCGTCCGCACAGCGGCGAATCAACGCGCCGCGCGGTTCGCCGCCACGCGCGTCATGGCGGCGCGAGCAGACGAACAGCAGAAACGCGACTGCGCTGCATGCGGCGAAAATCGGCGCGAGTTCATGGGCTTTCGCAAGCCACACGCCGAGCGCCGCGGTCGCGAGCGCGAAGACCGAAGCGAGCGAGAAAAATAACCACGCCGTGCGCCGCGTCACGCTCGATGCGCCCGTCAGATGCGAGCGGAACGCGTACCACGCCCACATGCCGACGATGAAGCACGGCCCTTGCACCGGCGGCCAGAAATAGCTGAACGAGTTATTGCTCACATGACAAACGAACGTGCCGCGACAATCGCCGATCGACAACGCGAAGAGAGAAAGCGCCAGTAGCAGCACCGTGGCGATCAATAAGCGCAGACGGTTCATCGCGACAAAAAACAGCAGCGGCGCGATCAGATAGAACAGCATTTCGACGCCGATCGACCACCCTCCCGGCACCACGTTGTTGATCGCGGTAGGCGACAGCGCGTGCAGAAACAGTACGTTGAGCAGGATGTCCGTTGCGCCGTGCGCGCCGAGCACCCACGCGCGCTCGTAGCCCGACTGCGTCGCGCCGTAGCTGATCAGTCCATAGACGGCGATCGCCGCGTAATACATCGGGGCAATGCGAAAGAAACGCTTGATATAGAAACGCAATGTGACGTGCCGCGCGCCCGCGCAACGCTCATGGTCCGCCTCGAGCGTCATGAAGATCGTGATGGCGCTGATCACGAAGAACAACTGCACGCCGTATTGACCCATGCGCGCCAATAACGTGACGCTATGCGGCAGATTCGGAAACTGAAACGACAGGTGTACTGCAACCACACCGACGATCGCGAGCGCCCGGCCGACGTCGAGCGCGGCAACGCGTCCTTTTTCCATCGATACATCCTCCTCGCGGTTCGTGCCGCCCGGTCAGGGGCCGCGAGCTTCGTGGACAAGACCTGTTCCGCGGAAGTTCCTGTTTTTTTTCGCTAATTTCCACATCCCGACTCTCACGATCCGAAACAGCTTGTGCGACTTGCACACCGGCATGCCTGATGGCCCGAATCGTCGGGCAGATATCTTGCTACCGAGGATGTGAACTCAACGAATCATTCCCGGAGATGCCATGCGGGTGCCTGCTCATCTCATCGCCTTGTTGGCACTGCCCCTGCTGGCGTGCGCAATCGGTCCCTCGGCGTCGGTCGAAACGGGCTTCGGCCCGAATCCTGTCCTGCCGGCCCCGCAGTCGTCCTTGCTGCCGACCCTCAACATCGCGCCCGCCCAACAGCGCACACCCGGCACCGCGCCGGCCGCGCCGCCGGGCTTCACCGTCACGGCATTCGCCGAGGGCCTCGATCATCCACGCTGGCTGTATACCTTGCCGAATGGCGACGTTCTGGTTGCCGAAAGCAATGCGCCGAAGGCGCACGACCAGGGAAGCGGCGTATTCGGCTGGATCACACGGCAGGTGATGAAACGCGCCGGAGCCGGCGTGCCGAGCCCCGACCGGATCATTCTTCTGCGTGCTAGAAGCGGCGGGGCCGCTGCGACAACGCAAGCGGTTTTTCTCAAGGACCTTCACTCGCCCTTCGGCATGGCGCTCGTCGGCGATCAGCTTTATGTCGCCAATACGGACGCATTGCTTCGCTTCCCCTATCGAACCGGCGAAACGACGATCACCTCGCCGGGCGTAAAAGTGGCGGATCTGCCGGCCGGGCCGATCAATCATCACTGGACCAAGAACATTGTCGCGGGCCGCGACGGCAAGCATCTGTACGTGACGATCGGATCGAACAGCAATGTCGCCGAAAACGGCATGGCGGCCGAAGCGGACCGCGCACGGATTCTGCAATTCGATATCGCCACGCAGACCCTGCGGCCGTTCGCGACCGGCTTGCGCAATCCCAATGGCCTGTCGTGGCAACCCGAAAGCGGCGCGCTATGGACCGTCGTGAATGAACGCGACGATCTCGGCAATGAACTCGTGCCCGACTACATGACCGCCGTGCACGACGGCGCGTTTTACGGCTTCCCTTATAGCTACTACGGCCAGCATGTCGACACGCGGGTCAAACCGCAACGCCCGGACCTGGTCGCGAAGGCGGTTGTGCCCGATTACGCGCTGGGCAATCACACCGCGTCGCTCGGACTGGTTTTCTATACCGCGCGGCTATTCCCGAAACATTACTGGAACGGCGCATTCATCGGCCAGCATGGCTCGTGGAATCGCAAGCCGCATAGCGGCTACAAAGTCGTGTTCGTGCCGTTTTCGGGCGGACGACCGGGCGCCGGACCCGAAGATTTCCTGACCGGCTTTCTCACACCCGACGGGCATGCACAAGGCAGACCCGTGGGTGTGGCGATCGATGCAAAGGGTGCATTGCTGGTCGCGGACGACGTCGGCAATACCATCTGGCGTGTCGCACCGGCTGGCGCGCGCGGCCAGCCATGAGTAGCGCGGCGAATGGCGCGCGGGCCGCGTTCGCCCTGACGACACTGACAGGTTCACAAGCGAGGGCCTAAGCGCAAAATTGGCTCGACACGTCCCACCAGTGTTGTTCACGCCACGGCGAGTGGCGAACCTATCGAGCGCATATGGAATCCGAATATCCGATACGACCGGCCCCGCGGCGCATCAATGTGCTTGTCGTCGTCGACACCGACGAAATCACCAGCGCCTATCGACCCAATCGCGACGCATCGCACCCGAAGGTTTTGGGCCACCATTGCCCGGTTTCGATCTGCACGGACGCGCGAGACGCAATCCGCTTTCAGGCAACAGGAAAGCCGAGGCTCAACGCAAATATTGGCGACATCGTCTCGATTGCGGGCACCTCCAGTTCCGCCAATTCGCAAGACGCCGTGCTGCTCTATTCTTTGCGACCTTCCGTCGACGGAAGCATTGTCGCGCCGCCACAACTCGTCGTTCTCACGAGATCGGGGGCAGTCGAACCTAACCCGGACTCGCAGGATCGCGACGGTTTGCCGCCCACCCACAGGGAAGCCAGTTTCTCGCGCATCTCATCGACCGTTCTCGAACGCGGTGTCGAGACGCTGGAGCTCGCCTTCGCGCTCTATACACTGGCTGACGATGGACAGACCCAGAAGACTTTCGGCTATTACGCCTGTCACTTTGTCATCGCCTCGATATGAAAAAAGTGGTTTGACCGCTGTCGATCTACTCCCTCTCCTGTTTACTTTGCGAGCTGTGTGAACCCGGAAATAAGAGGACATTGCACGTGACACTTAGACCAGGTGTCGCCACGCAGTCTCGGACAAACAAAGGAAACTGGAGAGGAACATCATGGCTGAAACAGTGTTGAAAGCAAGCGGTGTGGACATCAACGTGCTCGTCGTCGTTGACACCGAATATATCAAGCAAGCGTATCCGAACCCGAGCAAGGACCAGAACACGCCGACCGGTATCGCTCACGATCATCAGTTCATGCTGTGCACGGGTTCGCGAGGCATCATCTCCGGCCAGGGCACGGGCGATCTGGAATTCAGGGCGAACGTGGGCGACAACGTGGCCTTCACCGGCGTTTCGATTTACAACAACTCCGACGACGCCGTGATCGTGTACGACGTCAAGCATTTCTCGGGCGATCAGGTCTTCAATCAGTTCAATGCGGACATGGTCGTGCGAAACGGCGCGGTACAACCCAACGCCGATTCACCCAGCCGGAATGGACTCCCGCCCATTCGGAAGCAGACGAACTTCTCGGTGTTCGATTCGAAAGTCCGCTCGAGCGGCAGGGAAGGATTCGGCATCGCCTTCGGACTTTATAAACTGGCCGACAATGGACAGGACCAGGAACTGTACGGCTACTTCTGGTGGGACCCGTACATTACCGTCGCGTAATGTGCTGAACTAGCGGAGCTTCATAACAATCCGCATGTACCTGTTGGATTCACGAGGACGGATCCAACAGGTTCCAGCGCACGTTGAATTCGCATCAAACGGGCCCGACCAGTTGGCGAATTCCGCCATGCGCGACTTCGACACCGAGCGCTGAAAGCGTTTGATTGTCGATATCTATCCAGCATGCAACGACCATTCTTCCATCGATGCATTGCGCGGGCCCGGCACGGTGCGCCTGCACGCCGATGCGCCGGAATAGCCGCTCCATGCTGAGGTAAGTCACGCCGATCAGGCGCCGCGCGCCCAACTGCGCCGCGCATCGCACGACGGCAGCGAGCATCGGGCGAAACACCCACGCAAGATTGCCGGCCGCCACATGGCCGGCGCTAAGCGTGCTCGCGGCGAAGCGCGACAGTTCCCACACGTCGGGCGATTCCGGCGCCGACATTCTTTCGGCAAGCAGAAATGGAAACAGGTCTTTGAGAAGATACGGCAGTGTCGTCGGCAAAAGCCTGGCGCAGCCGCAAATCGACCCGGCCTCGTCATTGGCGACGACGTACACCGTGTCGTCACGATCATATTGATCGCGTTCGAAGCCGTCGTGTGCCATGGGCAGGCGCCATCCCAACTGCTTGACGAATACCGCATGCCGATACTGCGCAAGCGCGTCGCCCACGGCCTCAGGCAGCCGTCCATTGTCGTGAACGAAAGTCTCCATCATGCATCCCCGTTTCTTTTTATCGAGCGCATTAGAGCGCGGGGATTGGCGTGGGGTAACTGATAGAGTTGACAGGGCATTACGGCAAAAAGTCGCCATCGCCTGAAATGCTCGGCTAGTAACTACCCATGATTGAAAAGCGATCCGCTTTTGCTTATAAATGAGTGCGGCGACGTTCGAGATCCATGCATTTCAGATGCAACGCTCAGTGTCGGCAAACGGAGGAGACAATGGACTGCGGCTCCTTGACGGTAAGCGGAATCGTGGCCGCCACCGTATGCGGCCAGTTCAAGCGCATGAGCCGGTGTGCAGGCGCTTATGCGGCACCGCCCATTTCCAGATCGACGCCCATGCGATCAACGCTCATGAGCTTGCTTCGCACGTTGTTTCGCACGTTGCTTCGCACTTTGTTTCGCACGTCGCCCCAGGCGATCAGGAAAGTGCCTCACGTACCGTCGATATACCCATCCCGCCCAACTGACGCCCGCCCGGTCAATGGAGGGATTGCGCGTTGCCATTCTATGTAGCCCCTGGACGGGCTTGCTCATAAAAACGGTTAGTTCGGGGACGCAATGGAATCGTACTTTGATGATGCTTACCAGCTATTCCGCTCGGCAAAAGACGAATACGAGCTGTTCGAGAAGATTGCGTCATTCGCGGAGCGTCTTGGATTCGAATATTGTTGCTACGGTATTCGCATGCCGTTGCCGGTATCGAAACCCACGGTCGCGATTTTCGATACTTATCCGCCGGGCTGGATGACGCACTACCACGTCAATCGTTTTCTCGACATCGATCCGACCGTACGCGCGGGCATGCGCAGCGCCGATCTGATCGTCTGGCCTCAATCGACGCATGACGAGGCTCAACGTTTGTGGTCCGATGCGCACGACTTCGGCATCAAGGTCGGCGTCGCTCATCCGAGCTGGACGACGCATGGCGCCTTCGGGTTGCTGACAATGTCGCGCCACGCAGACCCGTTGACGCCCGCGGAGATCGAGCAGTTGCAAATGCCGGCTAACTGGCTGTCGAATGTTTGTCACATGCTGATGAGTCAGTTCCTTCAAAGCAAGCTCGCAGCCGAGGCGAGCATCATGCTGACCGCCCGGGAGCGCGAGGTGCTGCGCTGGACCGGCGACGGCAAGACGTCCTATGAGATAGGGAAAATCCTCAGCATCTCCGAGCGCACGGTCAATTTTCACGTCAACAACGTGCTATCGAAACTGGCTGCCACCAACAAGGTGCAAGCCGTCGTCAAGGCCATCGCAACCGGGCTGATCTAGCCGGCGGGACAATCTCATGCGTTGGCGCGGCGCTAACGATGAGCCGCGGCAATCGCGTCGAGCCCGGCCATCACGAAGCACACGAGATCCTGCTCGAGCGCTTTCGCGTCTTGTGCCACGGCCGGCAGCAAGGCCTCTTTCATCGGCTTCGGTGCGATCATCATCGCGATGCACGGCAGGATCGTGACCATCATTGCGCGCTGCACGACCGGCGCCAGCGGATTCAATCCCAAGACCTCGCTGAGCAAGCCCAACAGGAATACGGCCTTGGGCCGCACCGCTTTCTCGATCAACGCGGGCATGGCGGGCGACGGGGAAAACGCCTCGCGCAGCATCAGCATGAAACCCCACGGCGTGGCGGCGTTGGTTGAAAGACCGACAAACCGCGAAATCACCGCGCGAAGCCTGTCTCTCGGGTCGTCCAATCCCTCAACCAGCGCCGCGAGTTCCTCGAGGCCGACCACCTGCCGGTGCGCCTCGACCAGCGCCGCTTCATAAAGCGCCTCGCGACTGCCGAAGTGATAGTTGACCGAGGCCATTGGCGTGCCGGCGCGCTCGCAGATTTCCTTGCTCGTCGCGTCCGCGAAACCGCGTTCGGCGAACACTTGCCCAGCGGTGTGAAGCAGATGTTGACGCGTGGCCGCGCCGTCGGGCCGCGTGGCGCGCCGTGGCGGTTTCGCTGCGGTTTTTCTCCGGGACGTCGGCATGGTCAGAGCGTCAGGCTTCAAACACTTTGAATACGAATTCAAATTCGCATATGATCGATTCTACTTCGGACGACAACGTCTGTGTGGGAATAGAACCCATGCCCCGCTTCGTGGAGGATGGCATGACCCGTGTTCTCTTCATCGTATTGCCGCTGCTGGTCGGCGGCATGCTTGCGGGTTGCTCGCGTCACGAGACACCTGCGTATCAGGGCTACGTCGAGGGCGAATACGTTTATCTCGGGTCGTCGCAAGCGGGCAAGCTGACACAGTTGCCGGTCGCACGCGGGGACATGGTGAGAGCGGACGCGCCGCTGTTTGCGCTGGAATCCGTGGACGAAACAGCCGCGCTCGAACAGGCCCGGCAGCAGCTCGCGTCGGCGCGCGCGCAACTCGCGGACATCGAGACGGGCAAGCGTGCGCCCGAAGTGAACGTCACGCGGGCGCAGCTCGCCGAGGCCGTCGCCAACGCGCGCAAAGCGTCATTGCAACTCGTGCGCGACGAGGCGCAGTTCAAGGCAGGCGGCATTGCGAAAGCCCAACTCGACGATTCGCGCGCGAACGCGGAAGCCACCGCCGCGCAAGTGCGGGAAATGACCAACCAGGTCGAAGTGGCGCGATTGCCGGGCCGCGCTCAGCAGATCGCCGCCCAGCGAGCGCAAGTCGCCGCCGCCGAAGCCGCTCTCGCGCAAGCCCAGTGGAAGCTCGATCAAAAACGCGTGCGCGCGCCGGCCGAGGGACGGATTTACGACACCCTTTATCGCGTCGGTGAGTGGGTGCCCGCCGGCAGCCCCGTCGTGCAGATGTTGCCGCCGCGGAACATCAAGGTGCGTTTCTTCGTTCCCGAGAACATCGTCGGCGGCCTCGCGCCGGGGCGTGCGGTGGCGATACATTGCGACGGCTGCGCAGCCGACATATCCGCGACAATCACCTACCTATCGAATCAGGCGGAATATACGCCGCCCGTCATCTACAGCAACGAGAGCCGCAGCAAGCTGGTCTTTCTGATCGAAGCGCACCCACAGGTTGCGGACGCCGCCATGCTTCATCCGGGGCAACCCGTGACGGTGGTGTTGAAATGACAGAAAAAAAGTACGACTACGCCATCGACGTTCATGATCTGAACAAGCGTTTCGGCGACAAGCATGTGGTCAACGACGTATCCATGCGCGTCGCGCGTGGCGAGATCTTCGGCTTTCTCGGGCCGAACGGCAGCGGCAAGACAACCTGCATCCGGCTGATGTGCGGCCTGCTCACCCCCGACTCCGGCACCGGCACCTGCCTCGGTTACGACATCCAGCGCGAGAGCGGGCAGATCAAACGCAACGTGGGCTACATGACGCAGCGTTTCTCGTATTGGGAAGATCTGACCATCCGCGAGAATCTCGACTTCGTTGCACGCCTCTATCAGATGCGCAACCGGCGCGAAGCCGTCGACCGTTCGCTCGAATCGCTCGGACTGCAAAGCCGCGCGCATCAGTTGACGGGCTCGTTGTCCGGCGGCTGGAAACAACGTCTCGCGCTCGCCGCGTGCATGCTGCACGAGCCCAAACTGCTGCTACTGGACGAACCGACCGCTGGTGTCGATCCCACTGCGCGGCGCGACTTCTGGGAGGAACTGCATCGGCTCGCGGCGCGCGGCATTTCGGTGCTCGTCAGCACGCATTACATGGACGAAGCGGAACGTTGCCACAAGCTCGCGTATATCGCCTATGGCAAGCTGCTGGCGCAAGGCACGTCGAACGAGGTAATCGAATCGCAGGATCTCGCCACCTGGGCGATTCACGGCGAGCGTCTGAGCGCGCTGTCGGAGCAGCTTCGCGCAACGCCCGGCGTCGACCAGACCGTCGTATTCGGTGCGGAACTGCACGCGAGCGGACGAGACCACGCGGCATTGGAACGCGCGGTGAGGCAAGCCACCGAAAACACGCCGCTGCGCATCGAGCCGATCGCCACCGGTCTCGAAGACGTATTCATCTATTTGATGAGCCACGCGAAGGACAATTTCGGAGCGGCATCGTGAGCGAGCGCGTCGTGTTCTCGCTGAGCCGCTGGTGGAGCATCGTGCTCAAGGAGTTTCTTCAATTACGGCGCGATCGCGTCACCTTCGGCATGATCGTCGGCTTGCCGATCGTTCAACTGGCGCTGTTCGGCTTCGCGATCAACACCGACCCGCGGCATCTGCCGACCGCCGTGATCGTTCACGACCAGAGCGAATTCTCGCGCAGCTTCGTCGCCGCGATGAAAAATTCGGCCTATTTCGACATCGTCGAAACCCTGCCCGACGAGCAGGCCGGGCGCCGCGCGCTCGCGCAGGGCCGCGTGCAATTCGTGCTGAACGTACCCGTCGATTTCTCGAAGAGACTGCTGCGCGGCGAGCATCCGTCATTGCTGGTCGAAGCCGATGCCACCGATCCGACCGCGACCAACGCGGCGGTCGCCGCGTTGCCGAATCTGGCCCAGACCGTCGCGCAACGAGACATCACCGGTCCGCTCGCGCCGCTGCGCGGCGGTCAAAGCGCGTTCGGCGTGCAGGTTCACAACCTGTACAACCCGGAAGGCATTACGCAATACAACGTGGTTCCCGGCTTGATGGGCGTGATTCTCACGATGACGCTCGTGATGATGACGGGCCTCGCCGTCACGCGCGAACGCGAGCGCGGCACGATGGAGAACCTGCTCGCCACGCCCGTGCTGCCGGTCGAGGTGATGACGGGCAAGATCGTCCCCTACGTGGCGATCGGCCTGATTCAGGTATCGATCATTCTGGTCGCGACGCGCTTCGTATTTCATGTGCCCTTTGTCGGCAGCACGGTGGCGATCTACCTCGCGGCGTTGCTCTTTATTGCCGCGAACCTGACGGTCGGCATCACGCTGTCGTCGCTCGCGAAAAATCAGTTGCAGGCGGTGCAGCTCACCATCTTCTACTTTCTGCCGAACATCCTGCTGTCGGGCTTCATGTTTCCTTTCGCGGGCATGCCGCAATGGGCGCGCTGGATCGGCAACCTGTTGCCGCTAACGTATTTCAACCGGCTGATTCGCGGCATTCTGCTCAAGGGCAATGGCTGGACGGATCTGTGGCCTTCGGTATGGCCCATGATGCTGTTTACGGTCATCGTGATGGCAATCGCGCTGCGCTTTTATCGCCGCACGCTCGATTAGGGAAATACGCCCATGAAACCGCTCGCTATCTTTTACGCATTGGCGCTGTGCGGCTGCGCGGTCGGCCCGGATTTTCAGGCGCCGGCGGCTCCGGACACGCAAGGCTATCTGCATGACACGGCGCCCGGCTCTACCCCGTCGAAGAGCAGCGCAACGGGATCGGCGCAAACATTCAGCACCGCCGGCAATGCGCTACCGATGTGGTGGCGACAGTTCCATTCGGACGCGCTCGATCGCCTGGTCGACCAGGCGCTGCATCAAAGCCCGACCCTCGCGCAAGCTCGCGCGAAACTGATCCAGGCCCGCGAAAACTACACCGCGCAAGCGGGCGCGACGCAGTTTCCGGCGATCGATGCTAGCTTCTCCGCCGCCAGGCAAAAAGTCGACCCCGCTGCCTTCGGCATTCCGAATGTGCAGAATCCGGGGCCGTTTTCGTTGTTCAATGCGTCGGTAAGCGTGTCTTATGTATTCGATCTGTTTGGCGGCAATCGTCGCGCACTCGAAGCGAGTCTCGCGCAAGTGGATTACGAGTCGTTCGAACTCGACGCGGCGCGCTTGTCCATCGCCGGCAATATCGTCTCCGCGGCGGTACGGCGTGCTTCATTGCAGGAGCAGATTACGCTGACCCAGCGCCTCGCCGACGCACAGGCGCTGCAACTTGAAATCATTGAGGCACGTTTGGCGGCCGGCGGCGTTTCGCAACTCGACATTCACAGTCAGCGCACGCTGCTTGCACAGACACGGGCAACGTTGCCGCCGCTCGCGACGCAACTCGCCCAGGCCGATCATCAACTCGCGATCCTGGTGGGCGTCGCGCCGTCGAAGGCGGATTTCAGCGACCTCACGCTGGACGCGCTGCATCTGCCCGACGACGTGCCCGTTACTCTGCCGTCGACACTCGCCCGCGAGCGCCCCGACATTCGAGCCGCCGAAGCGCTGCTGCATCAGGCGAGCGCCAACGTCGGCGTGGCGACCGCGAATCTGTATCCGCGGTTTTCGTTGTCGGCGGGCATCGGCTCCGAGCGAACCCGCATTCAGGACATCGTGAACGGCCTGAACATCTGGAACGTGGGACTCAACCTGACGCAGCCCGTCTTTCGCGGCGGACAACTGCGCGCCGAACGACGCGCGGCCCAGGCGGCTTACGACGCCGCGTTTGCCGGATACCAGCGGACGGTGTTGCAGGCATTGCAGCAAGTAGCCGATTCGTTGACGGCGTTGCAAAACGACGCGCACGAACTCCAGGCACGCGACGAAGCCGCCGACGCGGCGCGGGCCAGCCTCGACGTCGCGCGCCGGCGCTATTCCGCTGGCGGCATCAGTCACATTAACCTGCTCGATGCCGAACGCGAGGCGCTGGAAACCGCATTGGACAGAACGCGCGCGCACGCGGGCCGCTTGACGGATACGGCGGCGTTGTTTCAGTCGCTAGGCGGCGGCACTACGGACACGCAAACGAAAACGACGCTGCAAAGCGCGCCGTGAGGCATCCTGCGCGCCCGCAACGTGTGCGCCTAAAGCTCGCTTCGCTTCAACAGATAATCGAGGCCGCCCACCCGATACCAGCGATACCCATACGGCTCCAGCACCACCGTATGCCGGCCATCATCGCCCTCCTCGCTGTGGTCGTCGGAGAGAAGATTGACGAGGCGGTTCTCGCCTGGCCCGTTGCAGCCCGAGCGGAATTTCACGGTGCAGGCCTCGGCTGCGAAGTTATGCACGCACACCACCGAGTTGTTGCGCCAGTCGTAGCGTAAGGCGAGAACATCGTTGCGCGACGCACGCAATATCGCGAAATCGCCCCAACTGATTTCCGGCACTTCGCGGCGCATGCGGATCATGCGCTCGGTCCAGTTCAGAAACGAATTCGGATCGCGCCGCTGACTCGCGACGTTCACGCGCTCGAACCCGTATGCGCCGCCCGATATGACGCGCGACGAAGGATTGGGGTGCTTCGTGAAGCCGCCGTGGGGTTCGGTCGACCATTGCATCGGCGTGCGCGCGCATTCACGCTCCGGCAAGCTCAGGTCCTCGCCCATGCCGATTTCATCGCCGTAACGAAATACCGGCGTGCCCGGCAAGGTCAGCATCAGGCTGTAAGCGAGTTCGACGCGGCGCCTGTCGCCCGAGAGCATCGGCGCAAGCCTGCGGCGAATGCCGCGCCCGTAGAGCTGCATGTCGGGATCGGGGCCGAACGCGGCGAACACGGCCGCGCGTTGTTCGGGCGCGAGGCGGCCGAGATCGAGTTCGTCGTGATTGCGCAGGAATACGCCCCATTGCGCGGTCGCGGGACGCGCTTTCGTCGCTGTCAGCGCTTTCTTCAACGGACCCGTATCGCCGGTCGCGAGCGTGTAAAACGTGTTCTGGTTGACCTGAAAGTTGAACATCATTTGCAGGCGCTCGCCTTCGTCGCCGAAGTAATCGAGGTCGGTATCGGGCAGGACGTTTGCTTCCGCGAGGATGATCGCGTCGCCCGTGCGCCATTGCAGGAACTCGCGGAACGAGCGCAGCATGTCGTATTGCTCGACGGGTTGGCGTACCTTCGCGCCCTTCGTGCCAATCACGAAAGGCACGGCGTCCATGCGGAATCCCGATACGCCCAGTTGAAGCCAGAAGCCCATTATCTTGAGCAGTTCGGCGTGCACTTGCGGGTTCGCGGTATTCAGATCCGGCTGGAAATCGTAGAAGCGATGGAAAAACCAGCGCTTCGCCTGCTTGTCGAAGGTCCAGGTCGACTTCTGAACGCCGGGAAACACGACCCCGTCCCTGGCATGAGGCGGCTGCCTGTCGGCCCATACGTACCAGTCGTGATACTTCGAGGCGGGATCGCTGCGTGCTTCCCTGAACCACGGGTGCTGGTCGGACGTGTGATTGATCACGAGGTCGACCATGACGCGCATGCCTCGCTCGTGGCACGCATGTGTGAACTCGGCGAAGTCGCCCAGCGTGCCGTACTTCGAATCGACGTTGTAGTAATCGGAGATGTCGTAGCCGTTGTCGCGACCGGGCGACGGCTGGAACGGCATCAGCCAGATCGTCGTGACGCCGAGTCCCTGAAGATAAGGCAGCCGGCGCACCAAGCCCTGAAAGTCGCCGACACCATCTCCGTTCGAGTCCATGAAAGTGCCGACGCTGAGGCAATAGACGATTGCATTCTTGTACCAGAGGTCATTTAGCATAGGTCTAAACGATCGATCAGTGAAAGGAACGGCAATGCCCGAACTGACGTGGTGGCAACGCGGCGTGATCTATCAGGTGTATCCGCGCTCGTTTCAGGACAGCAACGGCGACGGCATCGGCGACCTGGCGGGCATTGGCGCGCGTCTCGAGTATCTCGCGGCACTTGGCGTCGATGCAGTCTGGATCTCCCCGATCTACCCTTCGCCGATGGCGGATTTCGGCTACGACGTCGCCGACTATTGCAATATCGACCCGATCTTCGGCACGCTCGACGACTTCCAGCAACTTTTGGACCGCGCCCACGCACTCGGGCTGAAAGTGCTGCTCGACTTCGTGCCGAATCATTCGTCGGAGCGTCATGCGTGGTTCGAGGAAAGCCGATCCTCCCGCGATAACCCGAAGCGCGACTGGTATCTGTGGCGCGATCCCGCGCCCGACGGCGGGCCGCCGAACAACTGGTTGAGCCGCATGGGAGGGTCGGCGTGGCAGTGGGACGCGCATACGGGCCAGTATTACTACCATGCGTTCCTGCGCGAGCAACCCGACCTGAACTGGCGCAATCCCGAAGTGCGCCGGGCGATGGACGAAGTGCTGCGCTTCTGGCTGGCCCGCGGCGTCGACGGGTTCCGCGTGGACGTGTTGTGGCTGCTGATCAAGGACGCCCGGTTCCGCGATAACCCGCCGAACCCTGCTTTCACGCCGGGCGAGCCGGAGCATCATCGGCTATTGCAGACCTATACCGAGGATCAACCGGAGGTACACGAGATCGTGCGCTCGATGCGCGCCACGCTCGATAATTACGGCGAACGTGTGTTGATCGGCGAAATCTATCTGCCCGTGCCGCAGTTGATGCGGTACTACGGCGCGAGCGGCGATGGCGCGAATATGCCGTTCAATTTCCAGCTACTGAACGCAGCGTGGAATGCGGCCGACATCGGCAGAATAATCTGCGATTACGACCGCGCATTGCCGGAACACGCCTGGCCCAACTGGGTACTCGGCAATCACGACAACCCGCGCGTGGCGTCGCGCCTCGGCGCCGCGCAAGCACGCGTGGCCGCGGTGCTGTTGCTGACGCTGCGCGGCACGCCAACGCTCTATTACGGCGACGAGATCGGCATGACCGACAGCGCCATTGCGCCCGAACAGGTGCGGGACCCGGCCGAACTTCGGCAGCCCGGCATCGGCCAGGGCCGCGACCCTGAGCGCACGCCGATGCAATGGGATTCGTCCCTGCCCAATGCGGGTTTCACGAGTGGCCGGCCATGGTTGCCGGTGAACTCGACGACCAGCGTCGCCAGTCAACGCGATGATGCGTCGAGCATGCTGTCGCTGCATCGCCGGCTCTTGTCGATTCGACGCAGCTATACGGCGCTCGTGGACGGCGCGATCGAGCACGTCACCGCGAACGGCGACGTGCTGACTTATGAGCGGCGCTCGGGAACTCAACGGCTTTTGATTGCGCTGAACATGAGTGCCGCCGACGCAGCCGTGCATTTGCCGCGGGGCATCGTGTTGTTGTCGACGATACCGGGCCGCGATAGCGGACCGATTACCGAAGGCGTCGATTGTCTTGCGGGCGGCGAGGCGCTCATTGTCCGGCTCGGCTAGTCGCGCCGGTACTGCCAGGTTTTGACCGCTTCCGCCAAGAACGTGTTCTGTGCCGCCGTCACGTCGTTTTCCATCGGCAACTCGCCTATAGTCCGCCTTGGTCCGTCCAAGAAGCTTCTCTGATTGGAAGTTACCCCGCTTGGACGCTTAGCCTGTCGACACTCCCGTCCGACAGGCTTTTTTTCTTCTCCGCCATACCGGTAGAGTCACGTGCGTCCTGGCGCAGCGTCGATGCGTAGCTGGCACACCCGTTCCGGTCTTTCCGCGAGTGCCTTGCGTTGCGGCCCGCTAGCGGCGATGCCTTGCAACTGACAGATGCAATCCAGTCGTTGCCGACGGACGAGAACGAGCGGCTATTCGCTTACCGGTATGATGGCGCTCGTTTCGACTGCGGCAGCACCCCGAAGTGGCGGCGGATTTCGAACACCACTTCGCTGCCCGCATGGCGACGATGCATATTTGACCGAAAACGGCGGGCGCTTGCAGCGCCGCCCAACCAAAAAGGAATCCGAATGTGGTCTGCTCTCAGCAACCTCGGCGACGCGGCGCTCACGCTGCCGCTCGCCATTGCCTGCGCGGCATGGCTGGCCATGTCGCTGGCCGGCTGGCGCTCGGCGACATCGTGGCTGACGCTGCTGGCGGCCGGCGCGTTCATGGTCGGCGTGACGAAGATCCTGTATGCCGGTTGCGGCATACAGATACGCGCCATCGACTTTCGCGTGATCAGCGGCCACACGATGCTCGCGTCCGCCGTGTGGCCGATGGCGCTCATTCTGTGTCTGCCTCGTCGCGATAACGCGCAGCCCCGCCTCGCGCTTACCCTCGGACTCGCACTGGCGGCCGGCATCGGCACCGCGCGCGTGTTCGACGACGCGCATACCGTGTCCGAGGTCATCGCAGGCTGGGGGGTCGGCTCGCTCGTTACCGTGCTGTTCGTGTGCTGGAAGAATGCTCCCGTGCTGCCGGCGCGGTTTCGGCCGCTCGCAATCGCGTCGCTGCTCGGCATCTCGACCCTCGCATATGGACACCACGCGCCGATCCAGGAGGCGATCGATACGTATTCGCCCTTCTTGTGCGGGCGTGGCATTTAGCGCGCCTCGGTCGTTACTTCCTGAATGCGCCTGGCGGAGACGAGAAGCAGGTCGTAATAATCGCGGTTATCCCGCCGATGCAGACGATTGGCAAGATTAACGTCTTCGCGAGGCGCTCTTCATGGATGAGATAACTCTTTGCCCAATTAATTCAGGAAGAGCGCGCATAACTGATATTCAATTCATTGCAAAGTTATTTCTATGTTCTTTTTACGCCAGCGATAAACCGCTGGATGGCGGAATCCGCCACATGAACCGACGCGCCTAAACGCCCGAAACACTAAACACCTGCGGCAATGCAACATAGTCGCATTTACGCGGCGCCCAGCCTTTTCTTACTAAGTGAAAGCGCTCTTGCTTCGCGCAATCTGGTATGGCAATCTGAGGACGATTTGCTGCTCTGCAGCCCAGCACCGCATGCCCGATGGCGCGACGAACGAACGTTCGCGTACTATCCGAGCGCTTTCCGCTGCGGGCCTGGTCCGATTCAAAACCCGGAATGCCATTTCAAATTGCCATGCATGATATTGCCGGCGTCAATTTAAGCATCGGGCATTCTCAAACCCGCCGTGTCATTGAATTCGGGTGTTTCGAACAATTTATCGGCGTAAAACGTTTGCGAATCGCAACCGGCGCTCTCAATGCATATTTCATATTCCGTTGCAATATAAGGCTAGCAATCGAGGCGCACGCCGATACCTTTGGATGCGTTAAAGCCGGCGTGAAAATCTCCACATCTTCTGCCCGCTTTCCAAGCGCCTTTTTTGCCCCGCAGCGCGTGCTCGCCCACGGCCCCAAAAGTAATTCCGTAGCAATCGCGGTCGTGGACGAAGCGCTGAATCGAGGCGTTAGGCGGCTCAAGCAGGGTAAACCTTGTCACCGGGGAAGTTCATGGGACTGATTCAATATGCGCAATCACACCATGCGCGGCAGTCAGTCGTTTTGCCGCAAACGAGCACCGTCAAACGCATCGAAATCGCAGTGTTCAACGGGTTCTCGCTGCCGGACGCGGCGTCGATTGTCGAACTGTTTCAGGCCGCGAATGCGCTGAATCGTGAGGCGCACGCCGGCTCCGTGCAATACGAGGCGACGCTTCTCTCCGCTTCGGGCGGGCGGATCGCGAGTTCGTCGTCGGTGTTCGTGTGGACCGAAAGTTTCGCTTCGCATGGTCTCACGGGCGAATCCCGTGCCCTCTTCGTCGTGGGAGGGACAGGTGCGGACGGCGCTTTGCGCGACGCTCGCCTGATCGCCTGGCTACGCGAGGCGTCGAGGCGCGGCGAGACGATCCATCCCATCGCGGAGGGCCGCCTGTTGCTCGAGGCGGCGGGTATCGACCGCGCCGGAACAACCGGCTTTTTCGACGACGACGTCACCTGGTCGCGATTTGCCGAGGGGCTGTGCTCGAACGTGCCGCATCGAATACGCGCGGCTCTATGTATTGTCGAAGACGACCTCGGGCCCGCCGTCGCGCGACGGGTTGCCGAGTCGGTAACACGTGGTCACACGGTGCCGGAGGCGCGCGTCAGCGCTCAGATCATGGAGTCCGCGCGCTGGCTGGAAGCGAACATCGGCCGCGCCGTGACCATGGACGAAGCGGCGCGCGTCGCCATGATGAGTGAACGGAACTTCCTGCGGCGTTTCAAGAGCGAGATGGGGAGAACGCCGTCCGATCATCTGCTTCAGGCACGTCTCGACATGAGCCGGCGATTGCTGGTTGAGACGAGCCTGCCGGTCGAGAAGATTGCAAGGCACTGCGGGATCGGCGGTGGCGGCCGACTAGCGAAACTGTTTCGCAAGCATCTGTCGACAACACCGACGCAATACCGCGCGCTCATGGGACAGTGTGGAAGTGATCCGCATTGCTGGCCGGTGCAGAACATCGTCCCGTAACGCGGTCTATTTGGGTTTCCGCACTCCGCCACTCGCACCCGTCTCCCCCGCCACCGGCTCCACGACGCTGAGCAACAGCACCACACACAACAGCGCCGTCCCGACCATATACAGAAACACACTGGTCCAGCTATAGGCATCCAGCAGCATGCCGACGGCCAACGGTGCGCATGCGCCGCCGATTTGCCCGACGCAGTTCACAATGCCGAATGCCGTCGGGTATGTCGATTTAGTGGCAAGGCCCATCGGATAGGCGGAATACCCCGCGAAGCCGATGCCCAGCATGAGACCCGACATCACCAGCACCACGCCAAGAAAGGCGACGCTGTCGGGTGCGTCGATGAGCAGCAACATCATGAGCATTGTTCCCAGCGCGCCGAGAATCATCATCGGCTTGCGTCGTCCGCCAAGGATGCGATCCGAAATGACGCCGCCGAGCATGTTCCCCGCCACTGCGCCAATGAAGGGCGCCGATGCAAGAAAGCCCATTTTCACAGAGGCAAAGCCCTTGACCGTGACGAGGTAGGTTGGCATCCACGACATGAAGATGTTGCTGATGCCGATCATGCAGCCATAGCCGATAGCCACGCCGAAGATATTCCATGAACCGAACACCTGGCGAATCGTCTCGAGTTGCGGTACACGCCTGGTACGATTGAAGGCGTCCAGATACGGAATGGTTGCCCATTGATGACGGCGTAATGACTCTCTGCCGCTGCTCTCAACGGACGCGCCGTCCATGATATAGCGGCGTTCCGCCGGAGAACAAAACCTATTCTCGCTGGGCGAGTTCGTGACCAGCAGCATCCAGACGATCGCAAACAATATTCCCGGTACGGCGAAAACATAAAAGATCTCTCGCCATCCCCACAACTGGATCACGACGATGCACACCGAAGGCACGATCAATGGGCCCAATTTCGATGCGGCAATCCAAAGACCCGTGGCCGTGCCTTTTTCCCTGGCGGGGAACCAGCGATTGATCACATTCGTGCAGCCGATGCCCAGCGGACCTTCGGATAAGCCGAGGCCGACGCGGTACACCTGCATCAGAAAGACCGACGAAGTCGTTCCCATCAGGCCCGTGAAAATCGAAGTGAAGATCATGAAGACCGCGAACAGAAAGCCGGTCGTCTTTTCACTGAGCCGCTTATAAAGCAGGCCGACGGGAATCTGCACGAAGCCGTATGCGAACGAGAAAAGGCTGACGATCAAGCCGGCTTGCGTGTTGGATATGCCGTACTCCTTTTTCAAGTAGGGCAAGGCGATACCGAAGTTGGCCCGGTCGGCACAGGCGATCGCCCAGATACAGAAGATGAGGCCCATGACTATCCAACGGTGGCCCGTGCGTCTTTCCGCGACGGAGCCTGCTTCGGGATTGGCGACAACGCTGTCAGCATTGTTCATTCTGCTTCCCTCCGATTCTCCGGCCGGAATCCGGCACTGTGTTCGAGAACGAAGACCGATAGGGATAGGGATGTACCAAGAGGCGTTGTCACGACGTTGTCTCCGATCTAATTGAAAAGGCTTTTTTAATGATCTTCTCTGATGACAAGACCAATTCTGTTGATCGGCGAGCCCACCGTCCAATCTTTTCTCGCTATTACTTGATGCCCGGATTGAATCGATCGCGAACCACGGCACGGTCCCATCGATTCGTGGATCAATTGATAGACTTTTCGGATTGGACGCGATTCCGCAAATGGCACATCATCCGCGGCGACACTGACTCAAACACGTTGTCCGTCAACAAGGAGCGTCTGAATTGAAGCCGAACATCCTGCAACTGAATCCCATCCTGGTTCCGGCAATCAACGACACATTGGGCGAACGCTACACCGTGCATCGCCTGTTCGAACAGCACGACAAGGATGCCTTCATTCGTGAACACGGCGCCTCGATCAGGGGCGTGATTACCGGCGGACATACCGGCATTTCCAACGATCTGATCGCAAGACTTTCCGCACTGGAAGTGATTGCCGTCAACGGCGTCGGCACGGATGCAGTCGATCTGGCGTTTGCGCGTGCCCGCGGCATTCCGGTCACCGCGACCTTCGGTGCATTGACCGAGGATGTAGCGGATCTCGCCATCGGATTGATGCTGGCTGTTTGCCGCGAAATCTGCACGGGCAATGATTTCGTGAAAACGGGTAACTGGAAAAAAAATCCGCATCCGGGCGCATTGCCGCTGTCCCGTCGTTTCAGCGGAAAACGCGTCGGCATTGTCGGCATGGGAAAAGTCGGCCGCGCTATCGCGCAACGCGCTTGCGCTTTCGGCTGCCCGATCGCGTATACGGATTTGCGCCGCATGGAGGACGTCCCCCATCAATTTGTTCCTGATCTTCTGGCGCTCGCGCGCGGTTGCGACATCCTCGTATTGGCCGCGGCCGCCGACAAGGCGCAAGGCATCGTCGATGCGGCAGTGCTCGACGCGCTCGGGAAAGACGGCTACCTGGTGAATGTAGCGCGCGGAAAACTGGTGGTGGAAAGCGATCTGGTGGAAGCGTTGTCCAAAGGCGCCATTGCCGGCGCGGGCCTGGATGTGTTCGTCGACGAACCGAATGTGCCTGCCGCCCTCTTCGGCATGGATCGCGTGGTGCTTCAGGCGCACCGCGCGAGCGCAACCGTCGAATCGCGCACCGCGATGGGCGAAATGGTGCTGGCGAGTTTATCGCAGGCGCTCGCCGGGCAACGACCCGAAGGCAGCCTGACCACGTAACCGCCGATGAGGCTAGCGCGTCGCGCCGGCGAGGGCCACGTCACGTATTCCAACGTCCGCACCTATAATGACCGTCGACTTATCCCTTCACGTCGACACAGAATGCTCGATCTCGCACAGGTACGTTGCTTCGTCACCGCGGCGACTGAATTGAATTTCAGACGCGCCGCGGCACTGCTGAACATGACACAGCCGCCGTTAAGCAGACAGATTCACTTGCTGGAAGACAATCTGGGCGTCAAGCTGTTTGAGCGGGTTGGCCGCACGGTCAAGCTGACCACGGAAGGGCGCGTGTTCCTCGCGGATGCGACACGGCTGCTGAACCTCTCCGAGCAAGCTGAGAGCACGGTCCGGCGCGCGAGCAAAGGAAAAACGGGCCGCGTGCGGATCGGCTTCACCGGCGCGGCCGGCTACGAATTGATACCGGGGTTATTGGTCGCCGCAAAGAATGTCTTGCCCGACATCGACGTGGTGCTGCTCGAACTGATCTCCGTCGCGCAGATCGAAGCCTTCTCCGCGAATACCATCGATCTGGGATTTCTCCGGCCCATCACTTCGCGGCAGAAACTGGAGTTTCTGCTGGTGGAGGAAGAACCGCTGATTGTCGCTTTACCGAAAGGGCACGCACTCTGCCGGCATAAGCGCATTGAACTCAAACAATTGCACAATCAGCCATTCATCATGCACTCACCCCTCCACGGCAAGTACTTTCATGACCGGATCATGAGCATGCTCGCCGCCGAGGACGTGCAACTCAACATTACCCAGTACATTGATCAGACGCCGACAATCTTGTCCCTGGTTCGCGCGGGGCTGGGTGTGGGAATTCTTCCAGCCTCCGCGCAACGATTCCACTACGACAACGTCGAATTCAGGTCCATTGCCAACAACTCCACTCAGGCCGAAATGAGCATGGCCTGGCGCTCCGATCAGGACAACCCCGCCGTCACCGCCTTCAAACTGATGGCGACGGAGTACTTCGCCGAGAAACGCGCCTTTCACCCGCTCACTCCAGAACGATCTGCACCTTGACGTCGCTGGGGTTGCCGCTTGCCGCTTCCTCGAATGCCTTCACGCCATCCGCAAAAGCGAACGAACGCGAAACGAACGGTTTGACGTCGAGCCGGCCAGAAGCGATCAACTGGATCGCGCGCGGGAACATATTGGCGTAGCGGAACACCGATTCGATGCGCAATTCCTTGACCTGCACCGCCACGATGTCCACGGCCACCGCGCGCTGCGGCATTCCGACGAGCACGAGGCAACCGCCGGGACACAGCAAATCGGCAATGCCATCAAATGCTCGTTCGTTGCCGCTGGCTTCAAAGACGACGTTCGCGCCCCACCCATCGGTGAGTTCCGCGACAACATCCTTCGGCTTCCGGTCGCGAATGTCGACCGCCGTCACGCCCTGGACCTTGCCGATCAGTTCGAGTTTCTCAGGCACCAGATCGCACACGATCGCGCGGCTGCACCCCCCGGCGAGCGCGGCCAGCGCGCACATCATGCCGATGGTGCCCGCGCCCAGAATAACGGCCACGTCCCCCGGTTTTATCTTCGCCTTCGTCGCCGCCTGCATGCCGATCGCCAACGGTTCGACAATCGCGCCTTCGGCAAAGCTGACGTTGTCCGGCAGCTTGAACGTGAATGCGGCGGGATGCACGACGAAGGGCGTGAGGCAGCCATGCACCGGCGGTGTCGCCCAGAAGCGCACGCTCGGATCGAGGTTATACATGCCTTCGCGCGCCGCGCGCGATTCCATGTCAGGCACGCCGGGCTCCATGCAGACGCGGTCGCCCACCTTTAGATGCGTGACCTCGTCGCCGATCTGCACCACGGTGCCGGCCGCTTCGTGGCCGAGCACCATGGGTTCGTTGACGACAAACGGTCCGATGCGCCCGTGCTGATAGTAATGAATGTCGCTGCCGCAAATACCCACCGTATTGATACGGATGCGCACGTCGCGCGGACCCACGACTTGCGGCAGCGTGAACGGGCGCAGGCTGATGCGATGCGCTTCTTCGAGAACCAGTGCTTCCATGGCTAAAGCCCTCTACTAAGGGATAAAGGAAATAGAACCGCGTCGAAGGCCGTGCTCTCCTGCATTCGATCCATGCGCCGAATGCACCAAGACCGGTTCATCATTGCTTCAAGGTTCATCGCAGAGACGGCGAGCCGTGTCTTCGTCGGTCACCAGCACCGACGGATATCGTCCGCGCAACGCGGCCCGCGTCACGGCAAACTTTTTCGCGCCGCCGCTCACCAGAATCACGCGGCGGATCTTGCGCAGATCGTCGAGCGTGACGGCAACCGTGCGACGATTCAGCGGATGGTCGATGGCCTCGCCGTCGGCGTCCATGAAGTGGCCGAGCATGTCGCCCACCGCGCCCGCTTTCTTCAGTGCCCGAACCTGCTCGGGATCGGTGATGCCATATGTCACCACCAGCGACTCCGCCAGGTCGCCGCATGTCAGCAGCGCGAGATCCGATTTCCGGGCACGTTCATAGGTCTCGCGAACCGCATCTTCCCGCAGCAGCATGTCACGCACCGCCTGGCTGCTCACGTAGATCGGCGCCGGGAACAGGAAACCATCGGCCTGACATAAGTCGGCGAAGTCGGACACGATGTCGAACGTATTGATGCTCGGACAATGCGACAACCCACCCTGCAACGACACGGCGGATAACGGTCCATAAGCCCGATGCGGCAGCGCCCGCAATACGGCGCGGATCGTGCGGCCCCAACCGAGCCCGATGGTCTGCCCCGCCTCGATCTGCCGCGCCAGGTAATTCGCCGCGCCAATGCCGATCGCGGCCATGTTGCCTTCGGCATCGCCGCCGCTGGGCACCACCACCGCGGCCTCCAGGCCGAAGCGTTTGGCAAGCGACTCTTCCAGCGCCACGCACGGTGCGAGCCGGCTGTTGATGGTGATCTGCACCATTCCCGATTCGCGGCTCGCGGCGAGCAGCCGGTTCACGCGCACGCGATTGCTGCCGATCAGGTGTGCAATCTCCTGTTGCGTGAGGTTGCCCACGTAGTAATGCCATGCGACGCGCGCCTGCAATTCCTCCTCGGTATCGACAGGGAGTTCGGGCAGCGACGCAATAGCGGATGGCGCGGATCTGGTCATGGATAGGTTCGCTTTCGATGCTTTCGATGTAAATAGCGCGATGGTAATTCACCGTCGACCGCGTCAGCGTTCATTTCACCGCGCCCATCGTAAGCCCCTGCACCAGCCGGCCCGATACCGCCAGCGCAAAGACGACCATCGGCAACACAATCAGCGTACCTGTCGCCATGATTTCGCCCCACGGCAACTCGTAGCCGCTCATGTAACTGGTGGCGGCAACCGGTGACGTGATCGCGTCGGTGCGTGTCAGCACCAGTGCATAGAGCAGGTCGTTCCACGAAAAGATGAACGCGAAAATCGCGGACACCACGATGCCCGGCATCGCGAGAGGCAGGTTGATGCGCCAGAACACACGCCACGGCGACGCACCGTCCAGCCGCGCGGCTTCATCGAGTTCGACCGGTATGTTGCGGAACTGGTCGGTGCAGATCCATACGACGATGGGCAGCGAGAACGTCAGATACAGCAGGATTAGAACGATGTGCGTATCGACGAGATCGAGCTTGGTCGCGATCAGGAAAAACGGCACCGCGAGCACCACGGGGCTCACCATCCGGTTCGAGATAAACCAGAACCACAGGTCTTCCTTGCCGCGAAACTCGAAGCGGGCGAGCGCGTAGGCTGCCGGCGTGCCGAGCAGGATGGAGAGAAACGTCGCGCTGCTCGCCACGATCAGCGAGTTCAACAGGCTCTGCGCCACGTCGTGTTCAAAGAGCGCGTCGGTGTAGTGCGCGATTGTCGGCGTGAAGAACCAGACGGGCGGCACCGCGAGCGCATCGGCCTGGCTCTTCAAGCTGGTCGTGACCATCCAGTAGAACGGGAATACCGACGAGAGGAATACGATCAGCAAGCCGATCGCATGCCAGAGCGTCGCACGGCGACGCGCATTTCTCGCGCGGCGGGCGCGCAGCGACAACGGCAACGCACTGGTGCTGGTATCCGTCGATGTGCTCACACAGCCTCCCGATAAACAAAGCGAATATAAAGCCGCGATAGCATGATCGTGAGGATCAACAGCAAGATTGCCTGGGCCGACGCCATGCCCTGATCGAACAGCCGGAACGCAACGCGCTGAATGTAGATGCTGATGAATTCGGTGGCCGTGCCCGGCCCGCCGCGCGTCATGGTGAACACGGCGTCGAACATCTTGAGCATGTCGGCGGAGCGCAGAATCAGGATCGCGGTGAGCCCCGGCAACAGATAGGGACGCTGCAGGTGCCACAAAATCTTGCTCCACTTCGGGGTTTCGAGCCGCGCCGCTTCTTCCGCTTCCTTCGGGACCATTGCAAGGCCCGCTAGCAGGATCAGTGCACAAAACGGCGTCCATTGCCAGATGTCCATGATCATCACGGAGATCACCGCGAGCGTGGGATCGGCGAGCCAGTCGAGCGGCGGAATACCGAAGAAGCTCAGCAAATAATTGACCACGCCGAACTGGCGATTGAAGATCAGCCGGCCGATCAGTCCGACTACCGCATACGTGGTTGCCATCGGAATCACGAGGCCCACGCGGGCCGCCACGCGCAACCACGGCAACGCCGTGCGGTGCAGCATCAACGCCGCGAACAGACCGAGCGCGATCTCGATCGGCAAGGTCATGCAGAGAAACAGCACGGTACGGCCGAGCGCGCCCCAGAACGATGGATCGGCCAACGTGGCCGTGTAGTTGTCGAGTCCGACGAAGGGCGTGCCCCCGGCGAGATCCGCGAGCTTGTACCGATGAAACGAGTTGTAAAGCGCGAGCAGCAGCGGATAGATGCCGATGATCGCCAGCGCCGCCACCGCGGGGAACAGAAACCAGAACGCAGGCGAGCGCGGCATGAAGCGAAAGCGCGCACGCCGCGGCGCTCGCGCTGCGCCGGTCGCTGGTGGAACCGTGGACTTCAGCATGAATCGTCTCCGCAAGTTGGCTTGCGTCAGCGAGCGAGGCATTGCACACGCTGCCTCGCTCGCCGCGGTGTTACTTCAACAAGGACTTCTTGCCGTCGTAATAACCCGCTTTCTTCAGGATCTCTTCCGTCTTGGCGCCGATGGTCTGCGCACCGTCCTTGACCGAAACCTGCCCGAGCATGATCTTGCTGCCCCACTCGCCGATTACCTCCGACACCGCCGGCCATTCCGGGAAGCGCGGCCGATAGTCGGGGACGCCGCCCTGCCACGACTCCACCATCGGTTTGACGAACGGATACTTGCTTTGCACCGCCGGGTCTTTATAGACCGCCGTGCGGCCGCTGACGCCGCCCGCATCGAGATACGGTTTCGCCATTTCCTCGGAGGTGATCCACTGAATGAAGAGCCACGACGCCGCCTGTTTCTTTGCATTCGACTTGGCATTCACCGCGAGCGAGAAACCGCCGAGCGCGGGTTTGAGTCCGGCGGCTCCCTTCGGCTCAGCCGTGATCGCGAGACAGTTGCCGATCTTCGACTTGCTCGGATCGGTTAGCGTCGGATAAAACGCGGACCACTCGGTGATCATGGCGACCTGCCCTTGCGCGAGCGCGTTCACCGCTTCCGCATGGTCGAAATCGACAATGCCCGGCGGCATGTATTTCATCAGCTTCTGCCGATAATCGAGTCCCGCCTGCGATTGCGGCGACATGAGATTCGATTTGAACTTCGCATCGAGCAATGAGCCGCCGTTCGGCCACAGCACGCGCATGAAGCTATCGGCCGATTGCGTTTCGCCACGGCGCGATTGCAGTGCGAACGCAAACTGGTTTTTCTCGGGCTTCGTGAGCTTGGGCGCATAGACGTTGAGTAGCTCGTCCCAGGTTTTCGGCGGCTCGTTGAAACCCGCGTCCTTCAACATGCATTTGTTGTAGAACATCAGGCCCGAGTAATTATCGAACGGCAGACCGTAGGTGGTCTTGTCCCATGTGCCGAACGAATCGAGCAGGATCGGAAAGAAGCCCGGCAGATTGAGTTTGGGGTCGGCCAGTTTGGGATTGTCGGTGAACGTCTTGATGGGAACCAGCCATTTATTGCTCGCGAACTCGCCGATCCACACCACGTCCACCAGCACCACGTCCTGATCGCCGCCGCCCACGAAGTTGAGCACCTCTTTTTCGCGGGTGCTCTCATAAGGGACCACTTCGGTACGAACCTTGATGCCGGTTTCCTTCTCAAACTGCGGAATCAGTTTCGACGCGGCCTTGTAACCCGGCCGGTCGAGAAATATGGCCTTGATGGTGGTGCCCGAATAGGGCTCGGCTGCCTCCTTCAGCGTCCAGGCGGACGCGTTGGATACCGACAGCAAGGATGCGGTAACGCCCGCGAGCGCGAACGCCGCGGCCTGCGTGCTGTGCTTTTTCATGCCTGTCTCCTGGGTAGTTCTTTTTAAAAGGGCCCAAAGCGGTCAAGGCCGGCTGAGCCGTTCGAAGCATGTCTCACAGGTTCTTACCGACTTCGTTTCACTTGTAATTTCAGTTTTACAATTGTATATTTGGACTCGATCCGGTTGTCAAGAACAAATTCGATAAGGGGTTCATGCTGCGTTGCACGGCACAGGCGCACACGAGTCCGTTACCTTGCGCACGCCGACTCACGGCGCGCGCATCAGCAGGAGACACGCATGAGCGCAGTTCAATTGCATCAGATCCGCAAGACGTTTGCGGGAACGGAAGTGTTGAAGAGCGTCGACATCGCCGTGGCAGATCGTGAATTCATGGTGTTTGTCGGCCCTTCCGGCTGCGGTAAATCCACGTTGCTTCGCACGATTGCCGGACTGGAGCGCTGCGACTCGGGGCAGGTTCTGATCGGCGGAGAAGACGTGACTGAACTGGAGCCGTCGCAACGCGGCGTGGCGATGGTGTTCCAATCGTACGCGCTCTATCCGCATATGTCGGTCTACGAGAACATTGCGTTCGGGCTGCGGATGATCAAGCTCCCCGAAGCGCAAATCAGGCAACGCGTGCAGCGCGCGGCACAGATCCTGCAGATCGAGCAATTGCTGGAGCGCAAACCTCGTGCGCTATCGGGCGGGCAACGTCAGCGCGTCGCCATTGGGCGCTCGATCGTGCGCGAACCCAAGGTGTTTCTGTTCGACGAACCTTTGTCGAATCTGGACGCCGCATTGCGCGTGCAGATGCGGCTCGAGTTGATCAAGCTGCACAAGCAGCTCGAGGCAACGATGATCTACGTCACGCACGATCAAACCGAAGCGATGACCATGGCTGACCGTATCGTCGTGTTGAATCATGGCAAGGTCGAACAGGTCGGCTCGCCGCTCGACCTGTACAGAACGCCCGTGAACCGCTTTGTCGCGGGGTTTATCGGCTCGCCGAAGATGAATTTCCTGCCGGTGAAGGTACTACGCGCGGATGCAGCGGGCGTGACGGTCGGGCTGCCCGGCGACACGCCGGTCACGCTGCCGTTTATCGCGGAGGACGTAAAAGCGGGCGACGTCCTGACCTTCGGCATTCGTCCCGAGCATCTGACGGAGAGCGCGGCGGGCGGCATGGAGGGCAAGCTGTCCGGCAAGGTCATCGTCGTCGAGCATCTCGGCGGCGAGACCTTGTTGCACGTCAATCTGGAAGGCGACGTACTGATTCAGGTAAAGGGCTCGGGCGAATCCACCACCACCGACGGCCAATCCATCGAGGCCGGTTTCGGGCTTCGTCACGTGCACCTGTTCCGCGAAAACGGCGAGGCGTTGAAGCGCTTTCAGACAGTGGCGTGGACCGCCGCAACGGCTTGACCCGCGAGCCCATCGCCTTACGCTGCTCAGTCGGCCCGCCGCCGAGATGAAATCGCCGACGCCGTCGATATGACCAGATCGGCAAAGCGACGCTCGTCGCGATCCGCTTGCCAGCGCGGCCGCGCAACAGCGATATTGACCGCGCCAATGCCGCGCCCGCGCGAATTCGTCACAGCCGCGGCCGTGGAAATATCGCTGACGAAGTACTCGTCTTCCGTGTGCGCGTACCCCTGCTTGCGAATCTGCGCAATGCGCTCCTTGATCTTGCGAGGCTGATAGACCGTGGCCGAGGTGTACGCGACAAGATTCGTGCGCTGAAGAATGTCGTCGATCTCGCCGTCGTCGAAAGTCGCGAGAATCGCCAGCCCCGGCGCCGTGCAATAGGCCGGCAGGCGCGAGCCCGTGATCACGTGCGCATTGAAGACGTTGCGGCTCACTACGCGCAACACGAAGATAATGTCCGTGCCGTCCAGAACCGTGAGATTCGTGGCCTCCTCGGTCTCCGAACCGAGTTGCTGCAAATACGGCGTGGCGCGGCTTACCAGGTCGTTCGAGGTCAGATAGTGGTAAGTGAAATCGAGCAGCTTGGGCGACAGTTCATATTTGCGGCTTTCGGGATCCTTGAACAGATAGCCGAGCGCCGCAAGCGTGAACGTGAAGCGCTGCGTCGAACTCATGTCGAAGCCGGTGAGCGCGGCGATCTCCGAGAGCGACAACTGCCGCTTGCTGCCGTCAAAAGCGGTGAGCACGGTCATCGCTTTCTCAACCGATTGGACGTACAACGAAGACGCCGTTGGATCGGCCGCAGCTTCCACAAGCGCAGTGGGGTCGCTCTTTTTCTTACGCGGAGTTTTGGGCGGCGCAGTGGTCACGATGGAAACCCGTTGTGCTAACAAGCCTGAATTATCGCATACAGATATTGGCTATCTATATGCGATAGAGCATCTCACGCCGCCACGCTGTTCAATCGGTCCCATGCATCGCTGACATCGCGTGCCAGCAGGTGCTTTTTAATGCGCTCGCTGGGCGTCAGTTCGAAGTGTGTCACCGCGCGATAGTAACGCGGCAACTGGAAGCTCGCGAGACGCTCCGCCGCCCACGCATGCACCGATTCCCAGTCGGGCGCGGCGTCCTTGAACTGCACGTTCAGCAGAATGTCCTGCTCGCCGATCGCCGAGGCCACCCCGATCGCGGCGCTCGCCCTGATCGCCGGATGCTGCGCGAACACGCGCTCGATCTCCCACGCCGAGACGTTCTCACCACGCACACGCATGCTGTCGGTGCGCCTGCCGACGAAGTACAGGTCGCCATCGGCGTCCCGGCGCGCGCTATCGCCGGTGTGCAGTTTGCCATTGCGAAGCGCCCCCCGCGTCGCGTCGTCATTGTTCAGATAGGCCGGCAAGAACGTGCCTTCCACGCGGCTCGACAGGACGATTTCGCCCGCCTCCCCGTCCGCGACCGGCTCGCCGTTCTCGTCGAGCAATTCGACGTCGATCCACGGCAACGCCTTGCCGATCGAACCGGGCTTGCCGCTCGCATTCAGTGTCGCGAAGCTCGAACACTCGGTCATGCCATAGCACTCGCGCAGTCGAACCCGCAAACGCGACTCGATGGCCGCCCACGCGGACGCGCTCACACCCGCGCCCCACGCGACGCGAAGCGTGTGCGCGTGCGGTTGCGCGTCGGCGGGAAGCTGCATCAGGATATCGAGCACGCCGCCCAGGTAATGCAGTTGCGTCGCCCGTGAGCGGGCAATCTGCGCCCAGAACTGCGTGGCCGAAAAGCGCGGCACGACGTGCAACTCGACCGCTTCGAGAAAGGGCAGCAACAGCATCTGCGCGCCGCCGATGTGGCAAAGCGGCTCCCAAAGAAACAGCCTGTCGCCGGCGCGCACGTCCGCCACCTGCAACGCCGCCTCGCTCGCGATTCGCATCATCCGGTGCGTGAACACCACGCCCTTGGGCGCGCCCGTCGTGCCCGACGTATAGATCACACACAGCGGATCGAACGGATCGATGCGCGGCGCGGACAGCGCGGCGCCGCTATCGCCCGCGTCGAACGCCGGCATTCGAACGAGGCGGGTCGGCCCGCACGCCACACCGTCGATCGCTTCGTCGAACATCGGCTCGGAGACGAAGAGCTTCGGCTCCGCATGCTCAAGCAGATATTCGAGCCCGGCACGGCGCAGCTTCGTATTCACCGGCACCCACACGAGACCGCTGACGATCAGCGCATGGATGAGATGGATATGCTCGGCGCTGTTGCCGAGCATTACCGCGACGCGGTCGCCCGCCGTCAGCTTCTGCTGCGCGAACCAGCGTTGCAATTGCGCGATGCGTTGCGCGGACTCGGCACGCGGGACCGCGTGCCCGTCGAAATGCAGTATGGCGTTCGACGCACCATCGCGCAGTCCGGCGACGATCAGCGGCGCGCAGTCCAGCGCGTCTTGCGGGTGACGTTGGGCGAAATACTGGGAATAGCTGTGCATGGGTCGATAGCGTGGAAACGGTACGTTAGCGCGTCGTGCGCCGAAGCCGTGAGGAAATGAAAACGACCAGTGCGATCAGAACGACGAGCGTCGTCGAGACCGCGGCGAGCGTCGGTGTAACGGCAAGCTGGATGTCGTCCCACATCTGCTTGGGCAGCGTGGTGTTGATGCCGCCGCTCACGAAGATCGCGATCGTCAGATCGTCGAACGAAACGATGAAGGCGAACAGGAAAGCCGCGGTGACGCTCGCCATCAACAACGGCAGCACGATCGTCGCAATGCGTCGGACGGGCGACGCGCCCATCACCCGCGCCGCGTCGTCGAGGCGCCAGTCGAACTGGCGAAAGCCGGCCGCGAGCGTGACCACCACATAGGGAATCGCCAGCACGGTGTGGCCGATCACGAGGCCGGCGTTGGTGCCGGTCAGCCCAAAGCGCGCGAACAGATACAGCAGGCCGACCGCGATCACGATGCGCGGCACGATCAGCGGCGCGACGAGCAACGCGAAGAGCGGCTTGCTCGCGCGCTGCGACATGCGGGTCAGCGCAAGCGTCGCGCCGAGACCGAGTGCCAGCGACAGCACCGCGGTGCCGAGCCCGACTTCAAAGGAGCGAATCAATGCGCTCTGCCATACCGGCGATTGCAAAAACGTGCCGAACCATTTGAAGCTGAACAGCTTGGGCGGAAATGCAATGAAGTCGCTGCGCGTGAAGGCATACGGAATGACCGACAACACCGGCGCCACCAGCACCGCAAGGACCGCGAACGTGTAGAGACGCAGCGGCCCGAAGCCTCGCTCGGCAGGCGCCGCGCCCGTCATGCGGCGTTTGACGAGCGGCGCAGTCAAGCGGCCCGCCGCTATCAGCAAGGCCAGCTTCACGCCGTGCGCGCGCGAGCCGCGGCGCTTGTCCCGCACTTCCCCCGTCAACGACGAGAGGCCCACGAGCCGGTCGTAGACGAGAAAGATCACGATCGAGCACACCAGCAAGACCGTGGACAACGCACCGGCGAAGCGCATATCGAACAATTCGAGCACCGACGAGATCACCAGTTGCGCGATCATCGTTTCCTTCGGCGAACCGAGCAGCGCGGGCACGATGAAGAAACCGAGGCTCGAAATGAACACGAGCAGGCCAGCCGCCGCGACGCCGGGCGAGGAGAGCGGCAGAAACACCGTGAAGAAACTCGTGCCGCGCTCCGCACCCAGCGTCTCGGCGGCCTGCGCGAGACGATCGTCGATGCCGCGCATGACCGGCAACATCGTCATGACGGCGAGCGGCAGCATCGCGTGCACCATGCCGATCAGCACACCCGTCAGCGACGGAATCGTGCCGTTGGTCCGGCTAACGAGACCGAGGGCGAGCGCGACCGTCGAAAGCACACCGGTCTTCGACAGCAGCAGCATCCACGCATAGGTTTTCACGAGGTAGCTGGTCCAGAACGGCAGCATGATCCACAGCAGCCACCGCTCGCGCGAGCGCGGCGACAGACGGCTTAGCAAATACGCCACGGGATAGCCGAGCAGCACGGAAATCGCGGCGGTCAGGAACGAGATGGAAAACGTAATCCACAGCACTTTGGCGTAGACCGGCGTGCGCGCGATCCGCTCGAATTGCGCGAGCCCGAACGTGCCGTCCGCGCTGAAGAGACCGCCCTGCAGAATCTCGCCGACCGGCACGATGAAAAACAGCAGCAGGAACAGCAGCGCCGGGACGATCGGCAGCAGACGCATCGAGTGCGCAACCCAGCGGAAACGGCGCGCACGCGCGGCGTCGCGTGGAGGCTGAGCCTGGAGGGCAATGGTCATGGTCGTTCCTTGGCGCTCGTCATGCGGACAGCAACGTGGTGCGATGCGGATCCCACACCAGCCCGACCGTATCGCCGATGCACGGCGACAGGCCGCGCTCGCACCGCACGCTCAGGTGACTGCCGTCGGACAGGGTGAGTTGAACACGCGTATCGCTGCCGAAGAACACGATGTCGGAGATCGTGCCGTCGAGGAAGCCGCTCTTCGGCTCGACGAGACGCGGCGCTTCAGGGCGCAACAGCAGGCAGTGCCTCGCGCCTGGCGAGCCGGGCATGGCGGCGCCACGTTGCGGCAGCGGGACGCGGCCACCCGCGGTCAGCAGAATCGGTTCGCCCGCCGGGCCGCGCTCGTGATCGACAGCGCCTTCGAGCAGATTCGAATGACCGATGAAACCCGCCGCGAAGCGCGTGGCCGGCCGGTCATACAGATCGACCGGCGTGCCCACCTGTTCGATGCGCGCCTGATTCATCAGGCAGATGCGATCCGACAGCGTCAGCGCTTCGTCCTGGTCGTGCGTCACGTACACGAAGGTCGCGCCGAGCTCCTTATGCAAGCGGCGAATCTCCGACTGCATGTGCTCGCGCAATTTCTTGTCGAGCGCACCGAGCGGTTCGTCGAGCAGAATCACCGAAGGCCGGTAAGCGAAGCAGCGCGCCAGCGCGATGCGCTGCTGCTGGCCGCCCGACAGTTCCTGCGGATAACGCTTCGCGTAGTCGTTCATGCGCACCATCGTCAGCGCATCGTCCACCGCGCGTTTGACTTCCTCGCGCGACTGGCGGCGCATGCGCAAACCGTACGCCACGTTGTCCCACACGCTCATGTGCGGGAACAGCGCATAGCTCTGGAACACCATGCCGATGCCGCGCTTGCCGGGTTCCACATGCGTGACGTCGCGGCCGGCGATTTCGATGCGCCCCGCGCTCGGCGCGACCAGTCCGGAAATCATCTGCAACAGCGTGGTCTTGCCCGATCCGGACGGGCCGAGCAGCGTGAGAAATTCGCCGGCCTGCACGGTCAGATCGGTAGGCTGCAACGCAACCGTTTCACCGTAGCTTTTGGCGATGCCGATGGTTTCGAGTTTGGCACTCATCGCGACCTCTTCAGGAAATGATCCAGGTATTGAAGCGCTCGGTCACCTTCTGACGGTTGTCCGCCCACCATTGCGGACTCGGCAGGCGCATTTCGCGCAGATTGTCCGGGGCGGTGGGCAGGATCGCCGCGCGAGCGGCCGGGATCGATTCGAACGATTTGCGATTGGTCGGACCGTAGGCAAGCGTGGCCGTCAGCGTCGCCTGGCGTTTCGCATCGGCGCAAAAGCGCACGAACTGCCTCGCGAATTCGGCGCGCGGCGTGCCTTTCGGAATACCCCATCCCTCGATTGAATAGAGACCTTGATTCCACACGATCGTGACCGGCGCACCGCCGTCGCGGGCGGCCTGAGCACGGCCGTTCCACGTCGAGATCATGTCGACGTCGCCGCTCTGGATCGCCTGCATGGCTTGCGCGCCGGACGTCCACCAGATGTTCACGTGCGGCTTGATCCGGTCGAGACTGCGGAACGCGCGATCGACGTCGAGCGGATACAGCTTGTCGAGCGGCACGCCGTCGGCGAGCAGCGCCTGTTCGAGCGTGTCCAGCGGACTGCGGCGCAGACAGCGGCGGCCCGGAAAGCGCTTGACGTCCCAGAAGTCCGCCCACGACTTGGGACCGTTCTGGCCGAACTTGTCCTGGCGGTACGCGAGCACGGTGGCGTAGACATCGACGCCAAGCCAGTTCGGCGTCACCGCATCGGTCATCAGATCGGGAAAATCGCTCGCCTTCAGACCGATCGGTTCGAGAAAGCCTTTTGATTCGAGGTACGGGATATCGGCGGAAAGCGTGAGCGTGGTGACGTCCCAGACGAAGTTCTTCGTCTGCACCATCGCCGCGAGTTGCGCGACGGGTTGCGATTCGCGCGCGACACTCACCACCTTGATGCCGGTGGCTTTTTCGAACGGAGCGTAAAACGCGTCGCGATAGGCGGTGGTGTAGGGACCGCCGGGATCCGATACGACGATCTGTTTGGACTGCGCGCCGGCCAGTACCGGCATGGCGCCCGCGAGTGCTGCGCCGCCGACGCCCTGCAGAAAGCGGCGCCGGTTCAGGTTGAGGTCTTGCGTCATGCTCGGGTCTCCCGCACAGGATGAAAAGGAACGGCCGCTGCGTGGCTACTTCGCGCGTTCGCGAAAGAACGCTTCCATCATTCGCGCCGGCTCGCCGGAGTCGTAGGCTTCACGCTGGATGCGTGCGCCGGCTGCGATGGCGTCGCGAAAGCCCGGCTCGGTCATCTCGCGAAAACGCTGCTTGTCCAGACGCATTGCGACGGGCGGCTTCGCGGCGAGTTCAGTGGCGATTTCAAGCGCCTTCGCGAACACCTGGTCTGCCGGCACGATGTGATGAATCAGCCCGATGCGGTGACATTCGTCGGCATCCATCAGGCGGCCCGTCAGCGTCAATTCGATCGTGCGCGACATGCCGAGCATTTCGCTCATGATCCACGGCCCGGTAGTGCTCGCAATGCCCGCGTTGATCTCGGGCTGCCCCATGCGCACGCCCGGATGGCCGACGCGAATATCGCCGAGCAACGCAACCTGAAAGGCCGAACCGGCGGCCGTACCGTTCAACGCCATGACGAGAGGCTTCTTCAAGCCGCGCAGCACCGCGTAGTAGCGCTCCCACTCCTTGACCCACGCCACCGCGCGCTCGCCGTCGAAGTCGTGCGCCTCCGACAGATCCTGTCCCGCCGAAAACGCGCGGTCGCCGGCGCCGGTCATGACGATCGCGGCCACGTCGCTGTCCGCGTCGAAACGCTGCAATGCGTCGATGATCATTTCGCGCATCGCGGTAGTCCAGGCATTGAGGCTGGCGGGACGATTCAACGTAATGACGGCGACGCGCCCGTGGCTCGAAACAAGAATGTCTTCGTTCATTTGTTATCTCATAGAGATAGTTGATGGTGTATAGAAATATACGTTTGCCAAAATACACATGCAAGGTGAATGGGCTGGGGGTTTACGCGCAGCGGCAACTCATGCGTGAGTTCGCAACCAGAGGCAGGCTCGTGGGATCGGCTCAATGTCCGGCACAGGTACTTCGCGCCGGTCGAGACGGGGCAGGAGCGATAGCGCGGGACGCAATCGACTCGTCGCCGGGTCGCCGGAAGGTGCGGCGCAGGCGCTTGCGGGGAGGGGGATGCCACCGTGCATCGAACTCGGCCGGGTCGATGCGGCAACGTCGATACAGTGCGAATTTCAGTCTACAGTTGACCGTGGATGATGCGAGGACATCATGATCTGGCTCGCCGATGCGGTACTCGTGATGCATGCGCTAATTGCGCTTTTTATCGTGGGCGGACTCGCGGCGATCTGGGTCGGCTCGCTCCTCGATTGGCAATGGGTGCGCCACCGGCTGTTCCGGCTCGCGCATCTGTTCGCGATCGGCCTGGTGGCGATCTTGTCGCTAGTCGGTGTGATCTGTCCGTTGACCGCGCTGGAAGACTGGCTGCGCGGCGGCTCGGTTGGCACGCAAGGCTTCATCCAGCGCTGGGTGAGCCGCCTGCTCTACTACGACGTGCCGGTCTGGATGTTGACGCTCTTATACGTGGTGTTCGCGCTGGCAGTGCTGCTGAGCTGGCGCGCAGTTCCACCCCGCCAACGCAGGTAGCGCACGTAGCGCAAAGCCCGCACTGTGTAAGTCTCTCGGCATCCCGCACCCACAGTTCACATCGGCATGCCTTGCATGCGACGCGCGAAACGCGCCCGTTCGGCCTGATCCATCAAATCCAGAAACTGATCCGTGTCCATGTGAATCAGCTCTTCATGATCGCCGGCTTCGAAATAGACGTCCGGCTGCCGCGCGAGGCTCTCGTCGAGAAAGGTCGGCATGCCATAGGCCGCGCATACCGGCGGGAGCGCACCCGCGTCGCAATCCTTGAATAGCTCCCGCAGATCGACCTCTTTCGCCAACACGAGACGGCGTCCGGTCTGCGCCCACAGTTCGGAGAGCCGCACGGCGTAGGTCGATGGCAGCACCGCCGCCACATAGCCGTGCTCGTCTTCGAGCAGCACGGTCTTGACGAGACGGTCGCCGGGAATATGCGCCGCCGCCGCGGTTTCAACGCTGGAATGGCTGTACGGATGGTGCACGATTTCGTACCGGGAACCCTTGTTGCGCAGACAGTCCTGGAGAGTCGCGGACATGGACATGACGCACCTCCTTTGAAAACGAAGGGAACGGAAGATGATTGCGCGAGACTTCTAAAGGATAGGTCGCTTTCGCGCGCATGTGAAAAACATGCGGACGGAAACGATCGTGCGCGATTATCCCGTATGGCATGCGGGCCGGTTTTCGCCAATAATGGCCCGACATCCACTACCGGACGAGGGCGGCCATGCGTTACAGCCCCGACGCCATTCGCACGATCGCCCTGGTCGGGCATGCCGGATGCGGCAAGACCTCGCTTGTCGAAGCCCTGCTCCACCAGGGCGGCGCGATCCATGCGCCCGGCAGCGTGGAGCGCGGCACCACGGTCTGCGATTTCGACCCGCTCGAACGCAAATATCAGCACTCGCTGAACTCCGCCGTCGTCCACCTCGACTACCGCGATACGCGCGTCTATCTGCTGGACACCCCCGGCTATCCGGATTTCTGCGGTCTGTCGATCAGCGCGCTGCCCGCCGTGGAAACGGCCGCCGTCGTCATCAATGCGCAGACCGGCATTGAAATGACCACCCTGCGCATGATGGCGTGGGCACAGGAACGCAAGCTGTGCCGGATGCTCATCGTGAACGGCATCGACGGAGAAAAGGTCGACCTTCCGGCGCTCCTCGCGCAAATCCAGCAGACGTTCGGCACGGGTTGCCTGCCCATCAACCTGCCGGCGCAGAACGGTCGCCAGGTGGTGGACTGCTTTTTCAACCCGGCCGGCGACGCCGATTTTCTGTCGGTTGCGGCTGCGCACAATGCGCTGATCGATCAGGTGATCGAGATCGACCCCGCCCTGATGGAGCTTTACCTCGAACAAGGCGAGGCGATCAGCCCCGAACAGTTGCACGAGCCCTTCGAGCGGGCGCTGCGCGAAGGACATCTGGTGCCGATCTGCTTCACGTCGGCGGCCAACGGCGCGGGCGTCGCGGAATTGCTCGACCTGTTCGTCCGGCTGCTGCCCAATCCGCTGGAAGGCAACCCGCCGCTCTTCTACCGCGACGCCGGTGAACGCCGGCAAGTCGTGCGCGCGGAACCGGTCGCCGACAAGCACGTCCTGGCGCACGCCTTCAAGATCGTGATGGACCCCTACATCGGCAAGATGGCCGTGTTTCGCATCCATCAGGGCACGGTCAGGCGCGACAGCCAACTTTATATCGGCGATGGACGCCAGCCGTTCAAGGTCGCCCATCTGATGCTGCTGCAAGGCAAGGAGCACGTGGAGGTCACGCAGGCCGGCCCCGGCGATATCTGCGCGACGGCCAAGGTCGACGAGATCGGCTTCGACGCCGTGCTGCACGACGCCCCCGAGGACGGCGACATCCACCTGACTCCGCTCGACTTCCCCACGTCCATCTACGGTTTGGCGATCGAGCCCGCGCGGCGCGGCAACGAGCAGCGCCTCTGGGAGGTTCTGCAAAAGCTCAGCGCGGAAGACCCGTGCCTGCGCATCGAGCACCCGGTCGGCACCAACGAAACGGTGGTGCGAGGTCTGGGCGAACTGCACCTGCGCCTCATGCTGGAGCGGCTATCCGACCACTACAAGCTGGAGGTCGTCACGCGGCCGCCGAAGATCGCCTATCGGGAAACCATCGGCGGCGGGGCCGAGGGGCATCATCGCCACAAGAAGCAAACCGGCGGCGCCGGGCAATTCGGCGAAGTGATGCTGCGCGTCGAGCCGTTGCCGCGCGGCGCGGGGTTCGAGTTCGTCGACGCCGTCAAGGGCGGCGCCATTCCCGGGCAATTCATGCCCGCCGTGGAAAAAGGCATCCAGCAGGTTATCGAGAGCGGACCGCTCGCCGGCTTTCCGATGCAGGACGTGCGCGTCACCGTGTTCGACGGCAAGAGCCATTCCGTCGACTCCAAGGAAGTGGCCTTCGTCGCCGCCGGGCGCAAGGCCTTCGTCGATGCGGTGCTGAAGGCCCAGCCCATTCTGCTGGAGCCGATCGTGGGCATCGAGGTGACGACGCCGGAAGCCGCGATGGGCGACATCATCGGCGACCTGTCCGCCAAGCGCGGTCAGGTGCATGGCACGCGCGCGGCCGCCGGCAACGCGGTGGTGGTATCGGGGCAGGTGCCCTTGTCCGAACTCAACGACTATCAGTCGCGCCTGAACGCCATCGCCGGCGGGCACGGCAGCTATAGCATCCAGTTCAGCCACTATGACCCCGTGCCGCCCGCGCAGCAGGAGCGAATGGCGTCGCAGCATAAAAAACAGGGCGACGGCACGGCGCCATGAGCCGCCTGCCCCGCTTCATCGTACCGGACACCATCTCACAAACCGTATAGGTACTGTACCGGGCTGTCTCGCTAGAATGCTCGAAAGCCTCATCGACCGATTCGGAGACGTCCATGTCGTACCTTAGCTTCAGCGCGCTGCCCGCCGGCATTCTGTTCGCGCTCGTCACCAGCATCACGCCCGGCCCGAACAACACCATGTTGCTGGCCTCGGGCGTCAACTTCGGTTTTCGCCGCACGCTGCCGCATGTGTCCGGCATTAGCGTGGGCGTCGTGCTGTTGATGCTATCGGTCGGAATCGGCCTCGGCGAAGCCTTCGTTCATTTCCCGGTGCTGTACACGGTGCTGGAGGTCGCGAGCGTCGTCTATCTGCTGTACCTGGCGTGGAAAATCGGCACGTCGGGCGAATTGAAGGTGAAGAACGGCGAACGCCGGCCGATGAAATTCCATGAAGCCATCGCCTTCCAGTGGGTCAACCCGAAGGCATGGATGATGGTGCTGACCGCCGCCACGACGATCCACCTCAGCGCGAGCACCAGCATGAACGCCGTCGCCATGGCGGCGGTCTTCTACGTGATCGGCTTTCCGTGCATCTGCCTGTGGGCGGGCTTCGGCACCGCGATGCGGCGCGTGCTGTCGGACCCGAAGCGCCTGCGCGTCTTCAATGTGGCGATGGCGCTGCTGCTGGTGTTCTCGCTGTATCCGATCGCGCTGAAGCTCGTCGGCCTGGACGCGTGAGCGCCTGAGCGCGGCTAGAGCGCGCCCTGCCCGACTCGTTCGATGAACCGCCATAGCGCGTCGTCGGTCGAGTACGGCGCGTTGAAGCGGAACCAGGCGCTCGGGGCGTCGTCGGGACGGAAATAGGAACCGGGCGCGAGCCAGATGCCATGCGCGAGCGCGGCGGTCGCCACTTCGCCGGCGCGCCCGGCGTCGATCGGCAGGCGCGCCCACAGGAACAGGCCGGCGCGCGGCCGGTGAAACACGTCGAGCCCGAGCGAATCGAGCCGCTCCTCCACCGTCGCGTGCGCCAGCTTGAGCCGCTCGTTCACCGCTTCCACGTGACGCGCGTAGCGCCCTTCCAGCAGCACCTTGTCGACGATCCGCTCGATCGCCTCCGACGACGTCAAGCCCACCGCCATCTTCGTGCGCGCCAGTTCGCGCAGCACCGCGCGCTCGGCGACCACGTAGCCGCAGCGCAGCCCCGGCGTCACCGTCTTCGAAAAGCCGCCCACGTACAGCACGCGCTGCAAGCCTTCCATCGCGGCGAACAAGGGCGCGCCGGAGGGTGCAAGCTCGCGGCTCACGTCGTCCTCGATCACCCACATGCGCTGACGCTCGGCGATTTGCAGCAGGCGGAACGCCGCCGACATGCCGAACGTCGCGCCCGTCGGATTCTGCAAGGTGGTGTTGACGAAGATCGCCTTCGGCTTGTGCTGCGCGACCAGCGCTTCGAGCACGTCCGTATCGACGCCGGCCGGCGTGCGCGGCACGCCATGCACGACCAGCCCCGCCAGCTTGAGAATCTGCAGCAGATTGCAATAGCCCGGATCTTCGACGATCACCGCGTCGCCCGCGCGCAGCAACGTGCGGACGATCAGGTCGAGCCCTTGTGTCGCGCCTTGCGTGAGCAGCACGTTGGAAACATCGACGGGCAAGCCGCGGCGGTCGAGTTGTTCGGCGATCCGCTCGCGCAACGGCGCGAAGCCGTACGGATGCCCGTAATCGCCCAGACGCGCCGCCGGCACCCGGCTCATGGCGCGCAATGCGTGCTGCAAACCGGTCTCGTTGATCCATTCGTTCGGCAGCCAGCCGCCGCCCGCCTTGATCGGCACCGAATGGTCGGCGAATACGTCCGAGAGCAGCCAGGTCGCGGTGAGGCTCGGCGGCTGCCAGTCGGTGGCGGCCACCCGCGTGGATTGCGAGCGCGCCGCCACGCGATAGCCGGAGCCGCGCCGCGCGACCACCAAACCCATCGAAACGAGACGGTTGTAAGCCTCGGTGACGGTGAAGGTGCTCAGTTCGTGGCTGTGCGCCAACTGACGCACCGACGGCAGCAACGCGCCCGCGCGCAGCGATTGCGCCTCGATCGCGCTCGCGAAACCCTGCACGACCTGCTCGACGAGCGTGGGAGCGGCGCGCCGGTCGCGCTCAAGTTGTAGTTCGATCATGGTCGGGATCAGGAGCCTGGCGGCGGCCGATTTAGCGTGACAGGGCGCGAGACGAAGGCGATTCATCGACACAGTTCGCACAGATCCACCAACACAGTTAGCGTCACACTGCGTCAACTGTTTATGCCGCCATTAAACCGCGGACGCTACAGTTTCGCAACGCCCCAAAGGAAGTCGCCTTGGGGGACCACTTCGAGGAGAAACCCATGACTTCGCGCCCCGTCATCGACGACCTGTCGTCTTTCTGGATGCCCTTCACGGCGAACCGCCAGTTCAAGGCCGCGCCGCGCCTGCTGGAATCGGCCAAGGGCATGTACTACCGCAGCACCGACGGGCGCGAGGTGCTCGACGGCTGCGCGGGTCTATGGTGCGTGAACGCCGGCCACGGCCGCGACGAGATCGTCGCCGCGATCACGCGGCAACTGTCCACCATGGACTTCGCGCCGACGTTCCAGATGGGCCACCCGCTCGCGTTCGAAGCCGCCACGAAAGTCGCCGAACTGATGCCGCAAGGCCTCGACCGCATCTTCTTCACGAACTCGGGTTCCGAATCGGTCGACACCGCGCTGAAAATCGCGCTCGCATACCACCGTTCGCGCGGCGAAGGCCAGCGCACGCGTCTGATCGGCCGCGAGCGCGGCTATCACGGCGTGGGCTTCGGCGGCATTTCGGTCGGCGGCATCGCGCCGAACCGCAAGACCTTTTCCGGCGCGCTGCTGCCGGCGGTCGATCATCTGCCGCACACGCACAACCTCGAACACAACGCGTTCTCGAAGGGCCAGCCCGCCTGGGGCGCGCATCTGGCCGAGGACCTGGAGCGCATCGTCACGCTGCACGATGCGTCGACGATTGCGGCCGTGATCGTGGAACCGGTGGCCGGTTCCACGGGCGTGCTGATTCCGCCGCAAGGCTATCTGCAGAAGCTGCGCGAGATTTGCACGAAGCACGGCATCCTGCTGATTTTCGACGAAGTGATCACCGGTTTCGGCCGCGTCGGCAAAGCGACGGCGAGCGAATATTTCGGCGTGACGCCCGACCTGATCACGATGGCGAAGGCCATCAACAACGCCGCGATTCCGATGGGCGCGGTGGCGGCAAGCCGCACGATCCACGACACGATCGTCAACAGCGGCGCGCAAGGCGCGATCGAACTGTTCCACGGCTACACGTATTCGGCGCATCCGGCAGCGGCTGCCGCCGCGGTCGCCACGCTCGACCTGTATCGCCGTGAAGGTCTGTTCGAGCGCGCCACGTCGCTCGCGCCGACGTTCGAAGCCGCCGCGCACTCGCTGCGCGGCGCGAAGCACGTGAAGGACGTTCGCAACCTCGGCATGATCGCGGGCGTCGAACTCGAACCGCGCGACGGCGCGCCGGGCGCGCGCGCTTACGAGGCGTTCGTCAAGTGCTTCGAGGCGGGTGTGCTGGTGCGCTTTACCGGCGACATTCTCGCGTTCTCGCCGCCGCTCATCATCGATGAAGAACAGATCGCCCACCTCTTCAAGACCGTGGGCGACGTGCTGGCGACGGTGCAGTAAATCGCTTGAACGGCGGCGGCGGCGCGGCTCCATGCGCTGCGCGCCGCCGCGCCGTTTGTGAAGCACACGCTCGCCGGGCGCTACGCCGTGAGCTAGTGATGCGCGCGTGCAGCCCTTGTCCGCGCGGCTTTTTTGGCGGCTGCGGAGCGTCCCGCGGCACCCTTCGTGGCAGCGGCCTTCTTTGCCGCGGCCGACCGGCTGGCCGCCGGACGTTTGGCCGCAGCCGATTTGGCCTGTTTCGACATCGCCGCGTGCGACGCGCCCGCGCCGCTTTCACGCTTGAGCACACTCTCCGACACGCGTGAGCGCTTGGCCCTCGTTTCGGTGCTGGCGCTCTTCTTCGCCGTGCTCTTGTGCTGGCCGGCGGCGCTGTCCTTCTCCGCTTTCTTGCGGGTGGCCTCGCTCGTGGTGCCCTTCTTCGGCGGCTTCAGCGCGACACCCGCGCGGCGCGCTTCCGACAAACCAATCGCAATGGCCTGCTTGGCCGATTTGACGCCGTGCTTGCCGGCGCGCACCTTGTCGACCTGTTCCTTGACGAACTCACCGGCCTGAGTGCTGGGTGCCTTGCCGGCGCGTTTATCGGCTTCGGCACGCTTGATGGTTTTCTTTTCGGGCATGACAGTCCTCCAGTTGGCTGTGGGCCTCTGTCATGCAGCAACACCCGTGCCGGGGGTCGACAACCGAGCCGACAGCCGAACCACGTCGCGAAATCGGCTGCGGGACTCGCGCCGCTCACGTGGACGGCGTATGGTAATGGCGAGGGTTGGCGCCGTGGTCCGACCCGCCTGGAGACGCCCATGAAGATACCCACCGTTCGCGCAGGCGTGCATATCGAAGGCGTGCACTGGATCGCCGAATACGCCGAAGACGTTCACGAGATTCGCGTGTTTCGCGAAGGCCAGGAAGTGGACGTGCATGACGCGCCCTCCTCGCTGTTCGGCGACGAGGAGAACGCGGGCTCGAAGAGCACCGCGGATCATCGCGCCGTCGAGGCCGCCGTGCTGGCTTATCTGAGGCGGTTCGTGATCGAGCACGACGCGGAGGAGCAGGCTTGCTGGCCTCTTTGCCTTTTTGGCCTTTGGTCCGCGCCGCATTTCTCCGTAGGCCCGCGGCGCTCGCTGGCCGCCGCGGCGGGCCTACGCACAACCCTCCCTACTCCGCGGCCCGCAGCTTCTTCACCTCGGCATCCGACGGCTGAACGCTCGCGCCGTCGATATAACGATACGAAGTCATCACACCCTTGCCGTCCTTCAAACCCGTCACGCCGACATA
>Ga0105251_10000285_pt1 | contig 50961 bp, 51 predicted proteins | sample KBSS64metaG_FD_80424 | JGI IMG/M metagenome (GOLD analysis project Ga0105251, IMG submission 80424) | Switchgrass rhizosphere microbial communities from Kellogg Biological Station, Michigan, USA - KBS S6-4 metaG | ecosystem: Host-associated > Plants > Roots > Rhizosphere > Soil | place...
AATTTCGAGGATGCGATCTACGCCTGGCGCAATCACGCGCGGCAGTGGCCGGACGCGAACGAAGGTGTGTTGCTTGCGGCGGGCAGCGGCGCCCTGGGCGCGCGTCTCGCGGGTCCGCTGGCGGAGCCGCTTTCAGTCGAAGCGCTTGCCGTGGGCGATGCGAGCCCGCTGCCCGTCGGCGACGACTGCACCCCGCGCACGCTGCAATCGGCCGTCGGCCTGGTGTGGCGCGCGGTGATTCTGTGGATGCTCTTGCTGCTGATGCTGACCATCGCCGTGTGGCTGGCGTAACCCTATTCAGTCGTCGAGAGGATCGCGCGCCATCTGGCAATTCCAGCACACGGTGAATTGCGGCTCCAGCCATTCGCCGCACTGCTTGCATCTCCAGGGCCGGGCGTTCGCGTCCGGCCCTTTTCTTGCGCGCTCCAGAAGGCGCAAGGCCAATGCTTCGTCGCGATCGTCGACGATCCATATTTCCGGCGCGCACTGATCTGCCGGAATCTCTCCCATCGCGCCGTTGAGATAGCGGTTGTGCAACTCGCACGGCACGCCCGCGGTCGTCAGCACATTCACCCAATGCTGCGCCGTGATCAGGTTGGGGGCGCGCGTGAGTCGCTTCATCGAACGATCTGGCTGGCTTCGTGGACGAGTTGTGCGTAGAGCGCGTGACGCTCGGGGCGGATCTTGCCGGCGTCGACAGCTTCGAGCACCGCGCAGCCCGGCTCGTGCAGATGGTGGCAGTTGTAGAAGCGGCAATGCCCGAGATAGGGCCGGAAATCCGCGAAGGCGCGCTCGAGCTGGCCTTCGGACAGATGGTGCAGGCCGAACTCCTGAAAGCCCGGCGAATCGATGAGTGAGCCGCCGCCGGGCAACTCGTACAGACGCGTGAACGTGGTCGTGTGGCGGCCGCTGTTGAGCGCCGATGAAATCTCGCGCGTGGCGGCGTCGGCGTCGGGAACGAGCAGGTTCACGAGCGTCGATTTGCCCATGCCTGACTGGCCGAGCAGGATCGTCGAGCGGTCTTTCAGACGGGCGTCGAGTTGCGGATGGACGTCGCCGGGCGCCATCTTCGCCGACAGCTCGATGACGGCATAACCGAGTTCGCGATACGGCGCGAGCCGTTCGCGCGCGAGCGGGACCGCGTGTTCGACGTCGATCTTGTTGAGCACGATGAGCGACTCGAGTCCGTGCGCCTCAGCCGCGATCAACGCGCGTCCGAGCAGGTCCTCGCTGAAATGCGGCTCTGTCGCGAGCACGATCAGCAGTTGATCGAGATTCGCGGCGAAGAGCTTCGACTTGAACTGATCCGACCGGTAGAGCAGATTGCGCCGCTCGCCGATCTCGACGATCACGCCCTGATCCGCCGACGATTGCTCGTAGATCACGCGATCGCCGACCGCCACTTCGCTTTTCTTGCCGCGCGGAAAGCACTGAAGCATCGCGCCGCCGTCTTCCGGCGTCACCAGATAATGGCGTCCGTGCGCCGCGATCACCGTGCCTTCGAGGCGCGCGCCCACGCTCGGACGCTTGAACCCGCGCGTCATGCGGCGTGCTGCATCAGGCGGTCGATGCGCTGCGAGGCGGGCGGATGCGAGTAGTAGAACGCGGTGTAGATGGGGTCGGGCGTGAGTGTCGACGCGTTGTCCTCGTAGAGCTTCACGAGCGCGTTCACGAGATCCTTCGGATCGGTCTGGCTGGCGGCGAAGGCATCGGCTTCGAACTCGTTCTTGCGCGAAGTCAGGCTGCCGAGCGGCGTGATGAAGAACATGAACACCGGCAGCACGAGCATGAAGAGCACGAGCGCGAGGCCGTTGTTGCTGCCGACGAGCGATGGCCGCACACCCAGGCCCTCGTAGAACCACGTCGTCTGAATGAGCCAGCCGAGCAGCGCGAGCATCGCGAGGCTGATGCCGAACATGACGATCATCAGCTTCAGCACGTGACGGCGCTTGAAATGGCCGAGCTCGTGCGCGAGCACCGCTTCAATCTCGCTGCCGGAAAGGCGCGCGAGCAGGGTATCGAAGAAAACGATGCGCTTCGCCGCGCCGAAGCCGGTGAAGTACGCGTTGCCGTGCGCGGAACGGCGGCTGCCGTCCATCACGAACAGACCCTTCGCAGCGAAGCCCGTGCGCGACATCAGATTCGTGATGCGCGCGACGAGCGCCTCGTCCTTCAGCGGCTCGAACTTGTTGAAAAGCGGGGCGATGAAGGTCGGATAGATGATCATCGCGAGCAACTGAAACGCGACCCATACCATCCACGTCCACAGCCACCAGAACGTGCCGGCGCGGTCCATCAGCCAGAGCGTGAGCAGCAGAAGCGGCGCGCCGATCACGACCGCGAGCACCGTGCCCTTCACGAGATCGACGAAAAAGAGTTTCTTCGACATGCGGTTGAAGCCGAACTTTTCTTCGATCACGAAATGGCGGATGTAATCGAACGGCAAGTCGATGATGCTCGTGATCGCCACCACCGACGCCACCAGCGCGATCTGCCCGAGATAGCCGCGGCCGAGCCAGTCCGAAATCGCGAGATCGAGCGCCTGAACCCCGCCGAGCAGCGTAAGCGCGACGAGCACGACCGCGCTCGTGACGACCTCGATCATCGTGAGGCGCGTGCGCTCGACGGTGTAATCCGCGGCGCGCTGATGCGCGGCGAGCGGGATCGTGCCGGAGAATTGCGACGGGACGCCGTTGCGGTGCGCGGCGACGTGGCGAATCTGACGCGACGCGAGCCAGAGCTTGGTCGAGACCATCGCGACCAGGGCGACGATGAAGATCGTCGAGAAAGCGAGAGTGAGGTTGGTCATCCGGGACTTCCGATTGAACTATGCGAGAATTATAGGTTCTAGGCCGTGCCGACGCGCAGTGTTCGAACTCGACATCCCGCAATGGATCAGATAGCGCGCGGGCACGGCGTTTTCATCTCTCAGGCCGCTTTCATGACCGACATCTCCGCCACCCCCGAATCAGACAACAACGCTCTCGTGCGCAGCGACATGAACCTCGTGTGGCTCGACATGGAGATGACCGGTCTCGATCCGGACAACGATCGCATTATCGAGATCGCGGTGGTCGTCACGAATTCGACGCTCGACAGGCTGGTGGAAGGACCGGTGCTCGCGATTCATCAGACGGACGAGGCGCTCGGCCGCATGGATGAATGGAATCGCAACACGCACGGCCGCTCGGGGCTGACTGAACGAGTCAAGGTGTCGACCGTCGATGAAGCAGAAGCCACGCGCCAGATCCGCGATTTTCTCGGCCAGTACGTGCCGCCCGGCAAGTCGCCGATGTGCGGCAACTCGATTTGCCAGGACCGCCGCTTCATGGCGCGTTGGATGCCCGAGCTCGAGACGTTCTTCCACTACCGCAATCTCGATGTCAGCACCTTGAAGGAACTGTGCCGCCGCTGGCAGCCGGCGATCTACAAGGGCTTCCAGAAGCGCGCGATGCATACCGCGCTCGCCGATATCCACGAGTCCATCGACGAACTCAAGTACTACCGCGAGCATTTCCTGATTCCGTCGGCGCCTGCCGCCGCGTCTTAATTTTTCGGCGGGCGGATCGCGTTTTTCGGGCGGAACGCGGCAACCACGTCGGGCCGCGTTTCCATGTAGGGTCCGCCGATCAGGTCGATGCAGTACGGCACGGCCGCGAAAATGCCCGGCACTTTCTGCTTGCCGTCCGCGTCTTTCAATCCTTCGAGCGTTTCGCGGATCGACTTCGGCTGTCCCGGCAGATTGATGATCAGCGCGGCGTGATCTTCAGTCTCGCGGATCACCGCGACTTGCCGCGAAAGAATGGCCGTCGGCACGAAATTCAGGCTGATCTGGCGCATTTGCTCGCCGAAGCCGGGCATCGGCTTCGTGGCGACGGCGAGCGTCGCCTCGGGCGTCACATCGCGGCGCGAGGGGCCGGTGCCGCCCGTCGTGAGCACCAGGTCGCAGCCGTGTGTATCGACGAGTTCGACGAGCGTCGCGGAAATGGTCGCGGCATCGTCCTGGATCAGGCGCGTTTCGGCGCGAAAGGGCGTCGTGAGCGCCTCCGCGAGCCACGCCTGCAACGACGGCAAGCCCTTGTCCTCGTAGACGCCTTGCGACGCGCGATCGCTGATCGACACGAGCCCGACGATCAACTCGTCCGGGTGATTACGCTTCGGTTTCATCACGATCGTCCTCATCGCCTTCGATGTCTTCGTCGTCTTCCGCCCCCGACGCGTTCTTGATCCACTGGAAGAGCTCGCGGTAATAGCGCGGCGGCTTTTGCTGCTCGCGCTCCTTGCGCGCGTTGCGGATCAGCGTACGGCCTTCCTGCGGATCGACGCCCGGATGATTGCGGATGAATTCGGTGAGCGCGGCGTCGTCGGCGAGTAGCTGTTCGCGCGTGCGCTCGATCCAGTGCAGCCGCGCGGTTTCGGACTTGTTCACGCCGCGGTGCGTATCGAGCGCCGTGCGCAGCGCGGCGACCTCGTCTTCGGTCAGCGAGCGCATGACCTTGCCGACGTACTGCAACTGGCGGCGCTTGCCTTCGTGGTCGGTGATGCGGCGCGCCTCGCGCACGGCGTCGTCGAGATGCTCGGGCATCGGCATGCGTTTGAGCGCGTCTTTGGGCAGTGCGATAAGCGCCTCGCCCAGCTCCTGCAGCGCGTGCATTTCGCGCTTGAGCTGGGATTTGCTCGGCCGGTCGTAGCCGTTTTCGTCGATCTCGCGCTCGTCGTCGCGGCCGGAATCGATCGGTTGAATGCGGGTTTTACGGTTCATCCCGACATTGTAGCTTGCGTGCGCACCATGCCTGAACCTCGCGTACGGCTCTGCGACAAAGCTCGGCGGGTGAATGCACGCCGTCCTTGCTATGATCGCGTGATAGGCCATTTCCGTCGCCCGATGCCCGATTGCGTGCGCATCCGGCCGGGAATTCCGAAGCAACCACGACATGCGCGGGCGCACGCCGCCCGACTTCCAAAGGCAACCAAAAATGGCAGCAGACATGGACGTCAAGCAACGCTACTTCCCGCATACGCAGGACGAACTGAAGGAGATCGCCTCCGACATCCTGCGTTACGCGAAGGAACTCGGCGCGAGCGATGCCGCCACCGAGATCTCCGAAGGCGACGGCCTGTCAGTGAGCGTGCGGCGCGGCGAAGTCGAGACGATCGAGCACAATCGCGACAAGATGGTCGGTGTGACCGTCTTCATCGGCAAGAAGCGCGGCAACGCGAGCACCGCCGACTTCACGCGCGACGCACTGCGCGACACGGTCGCCGCTGCATACAACATCGCGCGCTTCACGGCCGAGGACAGCGCGGCGGGGCTCGCCGAAGCCGAACTGCTCGAGAAGGCGCCGCAGGACCTCGATCTCTATCACCCGTGGGACATCGATGCGGAAGAAGCCGCCGAGATCGCGCGCCGCGCGGAAGCCGCCGCGTTCGCCGTCGACAAGCGCGTGACCAACTCGGAAGGCGCGAGCGTCTCCGCGCAGCATTCGCAGTTCGTGCTCGCGACCTCGCGCGGCTTCATGGCGGGCTATCCGTACTCGCGGCATTACATCGCGTGCGCGCCGATCGCGGCAGCGGGCCGCGACATGCAGCGCGACGACTGGTACACGTCGAGGCGCGACGCGGCCGGTCTCGCCGACCCCGAAGCAGTCGGACGTTACGCCGCCGAGCGCGCGCTCGCGCGCCTCGGCGCGAAGAGTCTCGACACGCGCAAGTGCCGCGTGCTCTTCGAGGCGCCGCTCGCGGCGGGCATCCTCGGCGCGTTCGTGCAGGCGGTCAGCGGCGGCGCGCTGTATCGCAAGACTACGTTCCTCGTCGACAGCCTCGGCAAGCCGGTGTTCGCGCCGCATATCCAGATCGTCGAGGATCCGCACCTGAAGGGCGGCATGGGCAGCGCGCCGTTCGACGAGGAAGGCGTGCGCACGCAGCGTCGCAGTGTGGTCGAAGATGGCGTCGTGCAGGGCTATTTCCTGTCGACGTACTCGGCGCGCAAGCTCGGCATGCAGACGACCGGCAACGCCGGCGGCTCGCACAATCTGACGATGAAGAGCACGCACACGAAACCCGAAGACGACTTCGAAGCGATGCTGAAGAAGCTCGGCACCGGTCTGCTGCTGACTGAGCTGATGGGCCAGGGCGTGAACTACGTGACGGGCGATTACTCGCGCGGCGCGTCGGGCTTCTGGGTCGAGAACGGCAAGATCGTGCACGCCGTGGAGGAAATCACCGTCGCGAGCACGTTGCAGGAGATGTTCCGTCACATCGAAGCGATCGGCGCGGACACCGTGGTGCGCGGCACGAAGGAAATCGGCTCGGTGCTGATCGAACGGATGACGATCGCGGGACAGTGAACCGCATTCGTCAAAAGACGAAGGCTCCGGAGAGCGTCCGGAGCCTTTTTTCATTCGGAAGCGGCGATGCGCTCGTAGGTCACGAACGCAAACGCGAAATCGTTCGGCGCCGCCGCGCGATGCGGCTCACGGGACACTTCGCGCCACAGTTCCGGATCGGGCGCGGGAAAGCGCGTGTCGCCGTCGAAATCGGCGTCGATCTCGGTGACGATCATCTTGTCCGCGCGCCCGATGGCATCGCGATACAACTGCGCGCCGCCGATCAGAAACGCTTCCTTCGCCGGCTCGAGCGCGAGCGCCGCTTCGAGGCTCGTCACGACGTCGCAACCCTCGTAGTGGCGCGTGGCATCGCGCGATATGACGATATTGCGCCGCCCCGGCAACGGCCGGCCGATCGATTCATGCGTCTTGCGGCCCATTATGATGGGCGCGCCCATCGTCGTGCGCTTGAAGAATGCGAGGTCCTCGGGCAGGCGCCAGGGCAGTTGGTTGTCGCGTCCGATCACGCCATTGCGCGCGCGGGCGACGATCAGGGTCAGCGTCGTCATGTGAAGGAGGTCGAGGCAAAGCGGCGCGCGGGCCGCGCCGTCGGGGCCTCGATTCTAACCGACACGTCCGGCCGTATTCGGGATCGAAGCGTCGCGCGGACTCAGGTCTCGGGCGAATCGTCGGCGAGCGATGGCACGTAAGCAGGAGCCGGCGCGATCTCGTCCCAGAGCGTCACGCTGACGCCTGAGCCCGGCGGGCGAATGGCGCACTGGCGCATGCCGTCCGATTCGTCCGCGTCTTCACGGTTTTGTTGCGCGTCGCTTGTTTCCTCGCGCCGGAATGAACTTTCGAGTGCCATCGTAACGACATAACCCAAGGTAACTATTTCCGGTATTGAATCATCCGGAAATAAAGTAATCGTCTGGCCGGTATAAACGATTAACCTGAAGTGAATGCAGGAGAAATATGGAACGCTCGTTCTGTAGACAGTATTTCTTACCTTCCGGCAGTGGGGAAGAGGAGCGAATTGCGTGCCATCGGTCAGAAAGCTTTGCCACGCAACGAACGGCGATAATGAGACGCAGACACATTGAGGAAACTTGGGTGAAAACGTTTCACGGCTGAAACATGAAGGCAGAAAAACATGAAGTTCTCGCGAAATCGGTATAAGATTTTGTCGTATTAAATTGTGCGCAAAGTTTTTAATAATCGTGTGAGAAATTCTTGTGAGGCCCGTCCTGTCAAGCTTTTGTGGCTAATCCGGCGGCTCTCGCGATATTTGTTTTCGGGGTTTCTGGGTTATAGTAGTCTCTCAAAAACGGCACAGAATCAGACATAAAGGGTTTCGTGGAAGAGTGCGTGGTGTGTCGCGCTATGGCCCGGGGGCGTCGTAACGAATGGCAAGTCCCTCCCCAGACGTTTGCGAGAAACGTGCGAGGGCAGCGAAGTCTGCGATGTAGTGCGAGCCTGAACTACGTGACCTTTTCAACGAATGTTGAACAAAGGATCTGAATAATGGACGTCGCTCGGCGGCAACTCATCTATGTGACTCGCGATCCAAGCGAGACGCTGTGTGCGCGATTCGAGGAGCGCGGCTGGCATATCGAAATCGTCGCGAGCGCGCGAGACACGCGCAAGGCACTGCGTAGCGATCTGGCGACCGGCGGGCTGCTGGATTTGTCGAGTCATTTCGAATCGCATGAACTGGCGGCGTTCGAATCGTCGCTGACGATGACCAACGTGGGCTGGGTCGCGGCCACCGTTGCCGGACAACTCGAAGACGCCGCCGTGCGGCGCCTGATTCGCGACTATTGCTTCGATTACGTGACGCTGCCGACGTCGAACGACCGCATCGTCGATTCCGTCGGTCACGCGTATGGCATGGTTTCGCTGCACGACGCCGCGTCGCACGATGCGCGCAGCGAGGGCCGCGCCGAGGGCGAAATGGTCGGTTCGTGCGACGCGATGCTCGCGCTCTTCCGTTCGATCCGAAAAGTCGCGATGACCGACGCGCCCGTCTTCATTTCGGGCGAATCCGGCACCGGCAAGGAGTTGACGGCCGTCGCCATCCACGAGCGTTCCGCGCGTCGCGATCAGCCGTTCGTCGCCATCAACTGCGGCGCGATTCCGGCGCATCTGCTGCAATCGGAGCTCTTCGGCTACGAACGCGGCGCGTTCACGGGCGCGAATCAGCGCAAGATCGGCCGTGTCGAAGCGGCCAACGGCGGCACGCTGTTCCTCGATGAAATCGGCGATCTGCCGCTCGAAAGTCAGGCGAGCCTGTTGCGCTTCCTGCAGGAACGCAAGGTGGAGCGCCTGGGGGGGCACGGCTCGACGCCGGTGGATGTGCGCATCATCTCGGCGACGCACGTCGACATGCAGACCGCGATGATCGAAGGGCGTTTCCGCGCGGACTTGTATCACCGCCTGTGCGTGCTGCAGATCGACGAGCCGCCGCTGCGCGCGCGCGGCAAGGACATCGAACTGCTCGCGAAGCATATGCTCGACCGATTCAAGAAGGACGCGAGCCGGCGCCTGCGCGGATTTTCGCCCGATGCGATCGCCGCGATTCACAACTACGGCTGGCCGGGCAACGTGCGCGAACTGATCAACCGCGTGCGGCGTGCGATCGTGATGTCGGAAGGGCGGCAGATCACCGCCCGCGATCTCGAACTCGGCGAGTACGTCGAAGTGGCGCCGGTTTCGCTCGCGCAGGCGCGTGAAGCGGCCGAGCGGCAGGCGATCGAACTCGCGCTCCTGCGCCATCGCGGACGCCTCGGCGACGCGGCGCACGAACTGGGGATCTCGCGCGTGACGTTGTATCGCCTGTTGAGCGCGCATGGGATGCGTCACATCGAGGTCGATGCGCCGTCAGAGCACGCTACGCGCGGCTGACGGCAAGTAGCCGCGATCCACCCCCGGACGGGCGCTTCCAGGCGCCCGTTTTTTCGTGCCGCTGCATTGAGCGCCGGCCCCCGTCGCTTGGTAAAATCCGTCTTTACGCCTTCCGTTCGCGAGGGCGCGCAGCATACCCCAGGGAACATCGAATGAAACAGTATCTCGAGCTCGTCCAGACGATCCTCGATACCGGCACTTGGCAGGAAAACCGCACGGGCATCCGCACGATCAGCATTCCCGGCGCGATGCTGCGGTTCGACTTGCAGCAAGGCTTTCCCGCCGTGACGACGAAGAAGCTCGCGTTCAAATCGGCGATCGGCGAGCTGGTGGGCTTTCTGCGGGCGTCGAAGAGCGCGGCGGACTTTCGCGCGCTCGGCTGCAAGGTCTGGGACGCCAACGCGAACGACAATCCGCAATGGCTCGAGAACCCGTACCGGCAGGGCCCGGACGATCTCGGCGACGTCTACGGCGTGCAATGGCGCAAATGGCCCGCGTACAAGCTCGTCGATGCCTGCGCGGGCGACCAGATCGCCGACGCCACCAATCGCGGATTCCAGGTCGTGACGAGCTTCGTCGAAAACGGGCGCGAACAGGTGCTGTTGTACAAGGCGATCGATCAATTGCGCCAGTGTCTCGATACGATCATCGAGCGCCCGACCGACCGGCGCATTCTGTTTCACGCTTGGAATCCGGCAAAGCTCGACGAGATCGCGCTGCCCGCGTGCCATCTGCTGTATCAGTTCATCCCGAACGCGGTGACGCGCGAGATTTCGCTGTGTCTTTACATCCGCAGTAACGACGTCGGACTCGGCACGCCGTTCAATCTGGCGGAAGGCGCGGCGCTGCTGCATCTCGTGGGCCGGCTGACCGGATTCAAGCCGCGCTGGTTCACGTATTTCATCGGCGATGCGCACATCTACGAGAACCAGCTCGATATGCTGCATGAGCAACTGAAGCGCGAGCCATTGCCGTCGCCGCAGTTGATCATCTCCGATCGCGTGCCGGATTACGCGGTCACGAAGCGCTACGAGCCGGAATGGCTGGAGAAGATCGAGCCGAAGGATTTCGCGCTCGAAGGGTACAAGCATCACGATCCGCTCACCGCCCCGATGGCGGTCTGAGCGGGCGCTTCAGCGCTGCATGCGAGAACGCGCGGCTTCCGTCCGCGCGTTTTTCGTTTACCGGCTGCTCATCGCCTCAACTTCGATGATGCTTGTTGCCGCCGCCGTGTTGCGGCTGCTGGGCTTGTTGAGGCTGCTGGCGAGGCTCCTGATGCGGCTGGTGCGCGTAACAAAGCTCTACCGCGTGGATAGGAACCCTTCGAAATGCCGATGTCCCGCCGGCGTCACGCGCAAGACACGGCGCCTCGCCGTGTGCTCGATCCAGCCGTGCGACTCGCACGCTTCGAGAAATGCCGCGCCGAGCGCGCCGCCGAGATGCGGCCGGCGCTCGCTCCAGTCGATGCACGTGCACGCGAACCGCCGCCGCCGCGCGCGTTGCGCCTTCAGGTCGATGCCGAGTTCGGCAAACGCCTGCGCGCCTTCCGGCGTCGCGTCGAGCGCGGCGGGGCCATGCGCCTGTTCGTGATCGTCGGAGGCGGTGAGCCAGTTGCGCGCGAGCATCCGGTCGAAGATTTGCACGGCCAGTTCGCCCGCGAGATGGTCGTAGCAAGTGCGCGCGAAACGCATCTCGACCGGCACGGCGGAAGGCGGGCGTTCAGGCGCGCGCTGCGGCGCGCTCGCCCGCGCGAGATTGGCGAGCGCCTCGATGGCCGCGGCGATGTCCGGCGTCGCGATGCGGTAATAGCGATGCCGCCCGCTCACTTCGAGCGCGAGCAGCCCGCCTTCGGTCAGACGCGCGAGATGCCCGCTCGCAGCCGACGGCGACAGCCCCGCGATCATCGTCAGTTCGCCGGCGGGGCGCGCGGTGCCGTCCATCAGCGACCAGAGCATCGCGGCGCGGCCGGGATCGGCGATCAGCGCACCGATGCGCGACAGTCCGGGGAAATGGCGCACGCGGGATTCGGCTTCATCGAAAGCGGAGTTCATGGCGATGTCCCTGTCGGGCGTGGTAATCGACCTATCCACTCTATAGCGGCTCCGCATCCGATGTTTCACCGCGCGCCGAAATGTCGATGCACGAAGCGCGGCGCTAGAATGACCGCTGGCATCTCAGACAGCAGGAAAACTTCCATGTCCAGATTCTTTCTCGCGAGCGTGATGGGCGTTCTCATGCTCTGTGCGGGCTGCGCGGGCGCACCGTCGTCGGCGGGCGGTGGAGGCAGCATCACGATGTACGGCACCATCGATCAGGGCATCACCGTCCACGACTGAATATTGCCGACCCTATAATCGGCATTCATTTCCGCATCAGACGGGCACCCCATGAATACGCCGACCTCAACTCCCATTCCCGCAGTCCCCAAAAGCCGCGCCGAAACCACCTTTCGCTTTCTCGCCGAGCCGACCTCGGTGAACTTTGGCGGCAAGGTGCACGGCGGCGCGCTGATGAAATGGATCGACGAAACCGCGTATGCCTGCGCCGCGATGTGGTCCGGGCGCTACGCGGTGACGGTGAGCGTCGGCAATATCCGCTTTCGGCGGCCGATTCTCGTCGGCAACCTGGTGGAGTTGCGCGCGCGCGTCGTGACGACCGGACGCACCAGCATGCACATCCACATTTCCGTGCATGCGGGCGATCCGAAAGTCGGCGAGCTCGAGCAGACGACCGATTGCCTGATGGTCTTCGTCGCCGTCGATGAAAAAGGCCAGCCGACGCCCGTGCCTTCCTTCGTGCCGGAAACGGAAGAGGAAAAGCGCCTCGCGAAATACGCGATGGACGTAAAGGATGCGCTCGACGCGATCGTCGAACTGAAGCCGGAAGAGGTTGCGGCGGGCAAGGTCTGATCCCGCCGCTTTTTCTGAAGAAGAACGCGCCTACTTGTTGCCGACCATGTCGCCCGGCTTGACCCATTCGTCGAACTGCTGCTCGGTGACGTGACCGAGCGCGAGCGCGGCGGCTTTGAGCGTCGTGCCTTCCTTGTGCGCCTTCTTCGCGATCTGCGCGGCCTTGTCGTAGCCGATATGCGGATTGAGCGCCGTCACGAGCATCAGCGATTCGTTGAGCAAACTGTCGATGCGCTTCTCGTTCGGCTCGATGCCGACGGCGCAGTTGTCGTTGAAGCTCTGCGCGCCGTCCGCGAGCAGGCGCACGGACTGCAGCACGTTATGCGCGATCATCGGCCGGAACACGTTCAGCTCGAAGTTGCCGCTCGCGCCGCCGAAGTTCACCGCGACGTCGTTGCCGAACACCTGACAGCACAACATGGTCACGGCTTCGGATTGCGTGGGATTCACCTTGCCCGGCATGATCGAGCTGCCCGGCTCGTTCTCCGGAATCGACAGTTCGCCAAGCCCGCAGCGCGGCCCGCTCGCGAGCCAGCGGATATCGTTCGCGATCTTCATCATGCCCGCGGCGACCGTCTTCAGCGCGCCGTGCGCGGCGACGAGCGCATCGGCGGCGGCCATCACCTCGAACTTGTTCGGCGCGGTCTCGAAGGGCAGGCCAGTGAGCTTGCCGATCGCCGCCGCGACCTTCACCGCGAACTCCGGATGCGCGTTCAGTCCCGTGCCGACCGCCGTGCCGCCTTGCGCGAGCTGATACAGATGCGGCAACGTCGCCTCGACATGCCGGATGCCCTGATCGAGTTGCGCGACGTATCCTGAAAACTCCTGCCCGAGCGTGAGCGGCGTCGCGTCCTGCAGATGCGTGCGGCCGATCTTCACGATCTTGTCGAAGGCCTTCGCCTTCTTGTCGAGCGTATCGCGCAGCGTCTTCAGCGACGGAATGAGATGCTTGTTGATCGCCATCGCGGCGGCGACGTGCATCGCCGTCGGAAACACGTCGTTCGACGACTGGCCGCGATTCACGTCGTCGTTCGGATGCACGAGGCGTTCTTCGCCGCGCGAGCCGCCCATGATCTCGCTCGCGCGATTGGCGATCACCTCGTTGAGGTTCATGTTGGTCTGCGTGCCCGAGCCGGTCTGCCAAACGGCGAGCGGAAATTCGTCGGGATGCTTGCCGTCGATGATTTCCTCGGCGGCCTGAATGATCGCCTTCGCCTTTTTCGAATCGAGCACCTTCAGCCCTTCGTTCACCTCGGCGGCCGCGTGCTTGATGATCGCGAGCGCCGTGATCAGCTCGGGCGACTGCTTTTCCGTCGAAATCTTGAAGTTCTGCAGCGAGCGCTGCGTCTGCGCCCCCCAGAGCTTGTCGTTCGGCACCGCGATTTCGCCGAACGTGTCCTTCTCCATCCGTACGTCGCCCTTCGCATTCTGTGACATGGCCTGAGTTCCTTACGAAGTTGGATCAAAGCTGCTTGTCGACGGGCAGAAGCATGAAGAGGCCCGTCATCGCATTGCGATAAAACCCTGCCTCGGGATCGAAATTGTAGGTGACGAGACCGCCGTTCGCCTCGGTGGTCCAGACGAGGCCCGACTGCGGCGCGCCCGTGCGCCGCAGTTCCTCGGTGACCGCCGCGCTCGCCAGTTGCACCTGCCAGCTCGTCTTCGGCGAGACGCTGTTCGCGAACAGTCTCGCGGCTTCCTCCGCGACCGGCTTGCTGTGAATCACCAGCGCGAGCTCGGTATTCAGTTTGGCCGAGCGCGGGTCGAGATTCATGGAGCCGATCACGAGGATACTCCGATCGATCACATAGGCCTTCGCGTGCAGGCTCGCGCGCGACTGCGAGCCGAACAGACCGGCGCGCGGGCTGCTTTCGCCCTCGGCCTGAATCGGCTTGAATTCGTACAGCTCGACGCCGTTTTCCAACAGCGGAATGCGATACGGCGCGTAGCCCGCCTGCACGGCGACGGCGTCGGTTGCGGCGAGCGAATTGGTCAGCACCGCGACGCGCACATGGCGCTTCGTCAGATCGCCGAGCGCCTTCACGCCCGCGTCGTGCGGCACGAAGTAGGGCGAGAGAATGAGAAATTCGCTCTGCGCATCCTTCAACAGTTCGATGAGGCGCTGCATCGGCGGGCTCTTGTAGTCGTCGCTCGGATGCTCGATCTTCGATGGCGAATCGACCCGGAATTCCGTCGGCGCCCACACGAGGCCCATTTCCTCGCGCGCGATCTGCTGCGCGAGCGGCGTCGCGTTGAGGGGCTTCGCGTTCAGCGGATCGGCCTGCTGACGCCAGTGGGCGCGCAGGTCGTCGCGGGTCTTGTCGAGTTCGGCGGGATCGAACTTTTGCTTGTTCAGCACGCGCAGCGGGTAGGCGAGCGAGCTGTTCCAGTAGTCGTCGAAGCTCGCGGAGATTTCCTGCGTCACCGGACCGGCCGCGAAAACGTCGAGATCGCGGAATTGCAGCGTCGGGCTCGCGTTGAAGTATTCGTCGCCGAGATTGCGTCCGCCGACGATCGCGATCTGATTGTCCGCGATCATCGCCTTGTTATGCATGCGGCGCGTGAAGTGGCCGAGATTCGTGAAGAAATTCTGCGTGCGCTCGGAAAAGCTGCGCTGCGCGCTGCCAAACGGGTTGAACACGCGGATCTCGATCTTGTCGTGCGAATTGAGCGCCGCCATGATCCGGTCGATGTCCTTGAAGTTCAGGTCGTCGACGAGCATGCGCACCCGCACGCCGCGATCCGCCGCATGAAGCGCCGCGCCCAGCAGCAGCTTGCCCGTGTTGTCTTCCTCGGCGATGTAGTACTGCATGTCGAGCGTCTTCGTCGCCGCGCGCGCGAGCGCGATGCGGGCCTGCAGCGCGTCGGTGCCGGTCGGCAGGAGGCGCACCGCGGACTGATCCGGATGCTGCCGTTCCAGCGGCGCGAGCGCGCTTGCGAGCGGCGTCGCTTCGCTCGACGCCAGCGCGTGGCTCACCGGCCGATCGAACGCCGTCGCGGGCGGGCGCGTCGCGCAGGCGGCGAGCGCCGTCGTCAACAGGACGATGGCTACAGTGCGCACTGCGGCGCTGGATCTTCGTTTCCGCGTGACGCCCCGACCGATGTTTTCGTGATGTCCGTCACGCCCCGCAACTTCCCACTTCCCCCGGCTTTCCGACACTTCGATTCCTCGTTTTTGGTTTGTCGCGACTCCGCACGACTCGACACATTCGGCGGACGGCACGATGAAGCAAGGCGCGTTCTTGCGCCGCGCGTCTCGAAATTATTTTATGGGAAACCGGAAAAAGGTCGGACGGAATGCCCGCGAGTGAGGGATAGAGGACGCTGAAGACAAAAAAAAGCCCGCTGGCTGAAAGCGGGCTGACAACCCCTGTCACAGATGTCTCAAGGAGGAGACGGGTTCATCGTAGCAATGCACGCCGCGCGGCCCAACCAAGCATTCGTGCTATGCAAATCGGCGCGCGCGTCGTGTGCTTATCAGACGTGCCCGTGCGGCGCGGCGCTCGCGGCATCGGTGTCGTCCGGCCCGGGCGCGATGCCCGTCTCGATGAAGCGCCGGCTGATGCGATGAAACCGCAGCGTCATCAATGCGGCGACGCTCGCGAGCCCGGCGGCGAGTCCCCACCACAGGCCCTTTGCGCCCAGTTCGAAGTGGAAGGCGAGCACATAGCCGGTCGGGAAACCGACGCCCCAGTAGCCGAACGCGGCAGCGAGCATCGGGATGCGCGTGTCCTTCAAGCCGCGCAGGCAGCCGGAGCCGACCGTCTGCATGCCGTCGACGATCTGAAACACGGCCGCGACGCCGAGCAGCGACGCCGCGAGCGCGACGGTATGCGCGTTGGCGGGATCGTCGAGATGCAGATACAGGCCGACGATCGCGCGCGGCACGGTGATCAGCACGAGTCCCGAGCACATCATGAAGCCGACGCCGAGCGCGAGCGCGACGAAGCCCGCGTGCCGCGCCGCCACCGGCACGCCCGCGCCGACCCAGTAACCGACGCGCACGTTCGCCGCCTGGCCGATCGCGAGCGGCACCATGAACGCCACCGACGCGACGTTGAGCGCGATCTGATGCGCGGCGAGCGGCGCCTCGCCAAGGAGGCCGACCATCATGCCGGTGGCGAGAAAGAGCGTCGATTCGACGCCGTAGGTGATCGCGACGGGCCAGCCGAGGCCGAAGAGTTCGCCCATCAGCGGCAGGCGCGGGCGCGCGCGCACGACGAAGTGTCTGTAGCGCGGCCGCAGATGCAGCACCGCGACGAGCGCGATCGCGATGCCCCAGACGGTGATCGCGGTCGCTGCGGCCGAACCGAGAAAGCCTTCGCGCGGCAGGCCGTACGCGCCGTGAATCAGCCCGTAGTTGAGAAAGCCGTTGACGAAAACTCCGCCGATGGAAATCCACAGGAGCCGGCGCGCCGCGCCGATCGCGGGCAGAAACGCGCGCATCATCCCAACGCCGATGAGACTGCCAGGTGTCCCCCAGCGAAGCACCGCGCAATATTCACCGACGTTCTTCGCGAGCGTCGCCGGTTCGTGGAATGCAAGCAGGATCGGCTCGGCGTAGCTCAGCAGCACGAACGCTGGCACGGCGAGCAGGACGGAAAGCATGAGCCCCGTCCAGTAGATGCCGGGCACCCGATCGTCGGCATTCGCGCCGCGTGCATGCGCGACCGATACGGAAACCGACGTCAGCACGCCCTGCAGCAGCGTCACGACGACGAAAAAGAGATTCGCACCGAGACCGCCGGCGGCGAGCGCGTCGGGGCCAAGCGAGCCGAGCAGGATGGTGTCGGTGACGCCCATCGCCATCTGCGAGAGCTGGGCGATGGCGAGCGGCGCGGCGAGACGCGCCGTGTCGACGGCGTGCCGCGAGAGGCTCGGCGGTCCTTGATGCGCGCGCGCGGCGGGCGTGACTTGCGGTTGCATGGCTGATCGGATGGAAACAAAGGCGGCGCATCAGTCAATGCACTGAGCGTCGCGGACTGGAATGCGGAAGGGCAACAAGCGGAGCGCACTGCGAAACGTGCGCTGACGGGAAAACCGACGCTACAGACCCGGCGCTGAAACCAGAACGAAAGACGACTAGCTTATTGCCTCGCGTGCGGCCTGTCGATGACGTGATCGCTTATGAGCCGGATTTCTCAAGCGCGTGGCGCGTGCGCGCAAGCGGCGCGGTGCTACTCGGGCGCGCGCACGTGGATCGTCTGGCCGTCGAGCTTCACCTTCTGGCCCGCGCGGATCTTGCAGGTCTTGCGCAGCTCCACTTTGCCGTCGACGGTGACATCGCCCATCGCGACGCGCGCCTTCGCCGAGCCGCCGCTATCCGCGAGGCCCATCAGCTTGAGCAGATTGTGGAGTTCGACGTACTCGCTCGTGAGGGTGAATTGGAGTGGCGGCATGGGACGGGTGAAGCGGGAAAGGCCTCCATGATAAACCACGAACATGCGTGCGCCGGGCATGCGCCGTGCTGTGCCATCGCGGGACCGGTAATCGGAACGCAAGTGAACGGGTTGGCAAATGTAGCCAGATGAAACCTTCGGTAACAATGACTGGTTTTCGCGAACTTGCCCGATCGTCGCCCGGTCCGACCGTTTGATCGATGCAGCTTCGGTCATCTTTCCAATCGACAAAAGTCGCGCGGTTCGCTCGCCATGATCAGAGCCGCCGACGCCAACTAAAGAGAGGACTAGCTCATGACTCGCGCACGAATCCTTTTGATCGGCTCCGCCATCGCCACGCTCGCCGCTTCGGGCGCTTATGCTCAGACCGCGCCCCAAGCCGCCCCGATGCAGCCTCAGACCGTGCAGCCGATGCAGGCTGCGCCCACGCAGGCGCCCGGCCAGATCGGTAATGCGATGCCCGCACAGGCCCAGCAGCCGATGACGCCGCCGCAGCAGAACGTCGTCGCGCCGGCGCCGACCGATCCGCTGGTCCAGCGCCGCAACGCGAACGCGCAAGCGAACGCCGAGTATCGCGCGTCGAAGAAGGCGTCGAAGGCCGAGTTGAAGGCGCAGAACCAGCAGGCGAAGGCGCAGTACAAGGAAGAAGTGCAGAACGCGAAGATCAATCGCAAGGCGGACAAGGACGCCGCGAAGGCGGAACTGAACGCGACGGAGCCGGGCACGCCGAAGGACACGGGCCTGCAGCACTGAGCGTGACGCGCCGCGAGTCCGCGCGGTGCGGCTCGCGGCATCTACAAAAGGGAGGACATCATGAATCGAAAAATCAATGCGCTACTGGCGGCGCTGATTGCCGGAACGTTCGCGAGCGTGAGTGCGGCATCGTTCGCGCAGACGACGTCCGACGCACCGACCGCCGCCGATCAAAAGGCCGCGAAGGAACAGACGAAGGCCGACAAGAAGGCGGCCGTCGCACAAGCCAAGGCCGACAAGAAGAAGACGGAGGCGCAGTCCGACGCCAACGAAGCCGCCGCCGACGCGAAGCTGAAGAACGCGAAGAAGGCGGAGTAGTACGCGCTTTCCGTACCAATGCGAGCCCGGTTCCCGCGAACCGGGCTCGCTGCTTTTTGGGGCCAAAACTCCAGTCGAGCCAAAGGCTTGCGTGCGCAGGTTGTATGGATATACAGTGTGCGTCACTCATTTCCGCCGCCTTCTTCCACGTGCTCACGCTTCCCGACACCGCCGACGCCGCTTCCGATTCCACCGCGAAACAGGTCGCCGACTATCTCGCGAAGCTCAACGAGGCGCAGCGTGAAGCTGTCGAATTCGGCGTCGACGAACCGGGGCGCGCGGGCGGGCCGCTGCTCGTGATCGCCGGCGCGGGCTCGGGCAAGACCAACACGCTCGCGCATCGCGTCGCGCATCTGCTGGTGAAGGGCGCCGATCCGCATCGCATTCTGCTGCTCACATTTTCGCGCCGCGCGGCGCTCGAAATGACGCGGCGCGTCTCGCGCATCGCGATAAACGCGCTCGGCAAGAAAAGCGCCATCGCGCAGGGGCTGACGTGGTCGGGCACGTTTCACAGCGTCGGCGCGCGGCTGTTGCGCGATTACGCCGATCTCGTCGGACTCGCGCCGTCTTTTACGATCAACGATCGCGAAGACTCCGCCGATCTCATGAATCTGGTGCGGCACGAGCTTGGCTTGTCGTCGAAGGAGAAGCGCTTTCCCGCGAAATCGACCTGCTTCGCGATCTACTCGCGCGTCGTGAACACGGGCGCGTCGCTCAGCTACGTGCTCGATCAGTCGTATCCGTGGTGCCGTGAGTGGGAAGCCGATCTGAAGCGTCTGTTCGCGGCCTACGTCAGCGCGAAACAGGCGCAAAGCGTGCTCGATTACGACGACCTCCTGCTGTACTGGTCGCATCTCGCGGCCGAGCCATCGGTGGCGGCGGATCTCGCGAGCCGTTTCGATCACGTGCTCGTCGACGAATATCAGGACACCAACCGCCTGCAGGCGTCCATCCTGCTCGCGATGAAGCCGGACGGGCGCGGCCTGACCGTCGTCGGCGACGACGCGCAATCCATCTATTCGTTTCGCGGCGCGACCGTGCGCAACATCCTCGATTTTCCGGGCCATTTCGATCCGCCCGCGGCGACCGTCACGCTCGATCGCAACTATCGCTCGACGCTGCCGATTCTCGAGGCATCGAATGCGGTGATCGGGCTCGCGTCGGAGCGCTATACGAAGAACCTGTGGACCGACAAGGCCTCGGCGCAGAAGCCGCGCGTCGTCTCCGTCGCCGATGAAGCCGACCAGGCGCGCTATGTCGTCGAGAAAGTGCTCGAGGCGCGCGAGGCGGGCATGAAGCTCAAGGCGCAAGCCGTGCTGTTCCGCGCCGCGCATCACAGTGCGACGCTCGAAATCGAACTCACGCGGCGGAACATTCCCTTCGTGAAGTTCGGCGGACTCAAGTTTCTCGATTCGGTCCACGTGAAGGATGTGCTGGCGGTGCTGCGCTGGGCGGAGAATCCGCGCGACCGCGTCGCGGGCTTTCGGGTCGCGCAGTTGCTGCCGGGCATCGGGCCGGCGATCGCGGGGCGCTTGCTCGACAGCGTTGCGCAAGACGAGGCGCCGGGTGCGATCGCCAGGTTTCAGGCGCCCGCACGCGCCAGCGAAGAGTGGCCGCGCTTCGTCGGGCTGATGGCAAAGCTCTGCGGCCGCGAATCCGGCTGGCCGGCGGAGTTCGAAATGATCCGCCGCTGGTATGAGCCGCATCTGGAGCGCAATCACGAGGACGCGGCGATCCGCATCGGCGACGTGCTGCAGATGGAAAGCATCGCGTCGACGTATCCCACGCGCGAGCGCTTTCTCACCGAGCTCACGCTCGATCCGCCCGACGCGACGAGCGACGAATCCGGCGTGCCGATGCTCGACGAAGACTATCTGATTCTCTCGACCATCCACTCGGCGAAGGGCCAGGAATGGCGCAACGTGTTCGTGCTGAACGGCGTGGACGGCTGCATTCCGTCCGATCTGGGCACGGGCAGCGAAGAGGAAATCGACGAGGAGCGGCGCCTGCTCTACGTGGCGATGACACGTGCGAAGGAAGATTTGCACATCATCACGCCGCAGCGGTTCTACGTGCACAACCAGACGCATCTGGGCGACAGGCACGTCTGGGCGCAGCGCACGCGCTTCATCCCGCCGCATCTGATGCAGAACTTCGAAGCGGCCGCGTGGCCGCCGGTGATCGCACCCGCCGCGCCGACGGCGGCGGGGCTGGCGGCCGCCGCGAAGGCGAAAATCGATATCGCGGCGCGCCTGAAGGGAATGTGGGAGTAGGGCGAAGCGCGTTCAGCGCGGCGCGCGCGAGGTTCGCGGCGCGCGTGGCGATGGCGCGAAGATGCTGCGCAGCCAGGCGGCGAAGCGCGTGAAGCCGTCGTAAGGCTCTTCGATGAACAGCTCGGGCCGCAGCGAGCGCAGGTACTCCAGCACCTGCTGCGCTTCCTGCTTCTGAATCGACCCATAGAAAATGCCGAGCCGCAGCAGGCAGCGCAGTTCGCCGAGCTTCTCGCGCGCGGTCGAGCCGATGCTCGTCTCCACGGCAATTTTCGTTTCGTACACGCGCTGGCGCAGCGAATCGGCAAGACGGAAGGCGGGCGTCTGCATCTTTTCCTCGACTTCGCGAATGTCCGCCGCCGCCGATTTGATCTGTGCCGCGAGCATGTCCACCTGCGACACGTCGCCCTTCGCCTCGGTGACGATCGCCGTCGCCCATTCGCGCGACGCCTTGATGAGATCCTCGGCGGTCCAGTCGGCGCGGATCGCGAACGCGAAGCCGTGCTCGGCCGCCTGACGGATCAGGATTTCGACGACATCGGGAAACTCCTTGTCGAGCGCGCGCTTGGCCCACGCGTACTGGCCGTGCGTGAGCATGCGCTGCACCGCCTGCTCGGTGAGCGGGGTGTCGTTGTCGAGCAGCTTTGCGCGCAGGAAGTCCTCGAACGTCGGCGTGACGAATTGCGGATCCAGCTTCAGCGACAGACGCGTGAACGCTTCGAAATCGCGATGCAGCGAAGCGATCGTCTCGTCGCGAAACGAAAGGGTGATTTGACGCATGTTGGTTCCCGGTTCCGCTTCCGATTGATTCGGAGGCGGGCAGTGCCTTCGGCTCCGCCTCTCGGGGCGGAGTCCATTCGTTTCTGATATCGGCGCGCTTTCCGGGAACTTGAGGATTTTTCGAGGCTTTTTGAAAGCCGTTTAGCGGCTGATTGAGGGTTGAGCGGCGGAAAACATTTAGCGCAGCACGGCGAACTGCCAGACGAAGAACACCGCCAGCGACACGGCAATCGTTAAAAGCGGCCGTTTGGTGAGCGCGCAGACGATGACCGCCACGATCGCCGCCACGAGCTGCGGATTACGCCAGGTGATCTCGGCCTCGTTGCCGTGCGGCGAGACGGTCATCGGCACGATGATCGCCGTGAGCACCGTCACCGGCACGAACGAAAGCGCGGTGCGCACGATCGGCGGAAACGGCAGGCGCTCGCCCAGCACGAACACGGCGGCGCGGATCGCATACGTAACCAGCGCCATGCCGAGGATCAACGTGATGTAGTTCATTGCGTGCGCTCCTTGGCGTTCTTCAGGCGATGCTTCGCGTGCGGCCGGTTTTCCATCAGCGTGAGCACCATGCCGACTGCGACGCCCACGAACACCGCCGCGAGCAGCCCGAGCTTGTATGGCCAGCCCTGCCACGCGAACGACAACACGCCCGATGCGAGCGCCGCCGCGACGAAACGCACGGCGACCAGTTGCGGCACGATGATCGCGATGAACGTCGCGACCATCGCGAAGTCGAGGCCGAGCGATTTCAGACCGGGAAACGCCGCGCCGAACACCAGGCCGACGAGTGTCCACAACTGCCAGTTCAGATACATCGAGACGCCGGAGCCGAAGAAGTAATGCGGGCCGGTTTCGCCCGGCGCGCGCTTCTGATAGTGCGCGTAGGCGACGGCGAAGACTTCGTCGGTCAGGAAGCCCGCGAGCGCCCAGCGCCAGCGCCGCGGAAGATGCGCGACATACGGCGCGAGTGTCGCCGAATAGAGGACGTGACGCAGATTGACGACGAGCGTCGTCGCCCAGACGACGGCGAAGCTCGCGTGAGACGCGATCAGGCCGACCGCGATGAACTGCGCGGACCCCGCGAACACCGCGAGCGACATCAACTGGCCATGCCAGAGCGTGAGCGGACTTGCGGTGACGAGCGTGCCGAAGATCACGCCGAAGGGCGCGGCGCCGATCATCATCGGAATGGTGTCGCGCGCGCCGGCCGCGAATTCGCGCAGCGCATGGCCGGACGTTTGTGTGGAACGTTGAGCGGGTGTTGCTTTCAAGATTTCCTCCTATGGAAGCGAGGATACGCAAGACGCCGCTCGACATGCTTGTACGTTCTTGCGCTTTCCTGGCTGGCCGGAAGCTCAGCGCCAGCGGCCGGGCGGCACGCCGAACGTGCGCTTGAAATGGCGCGTGAAATGACTCTGGTCGGTGAAGCCGCTCGCCGCTGCGACGTCGGTCACGGAGGCGCCCGCGCGCAACGCCGGCAACGCCCGCACGATACGCAACTGGTTGCGCCATGCGTGCGGCGCAAGACCGGTTTCGCGCGTGAAGAGACGCGCCGCGTGAAAGGTCGAGAGGCCGACCGTCTGCGCGAGTTCGGCGAGCGTGACCGGTTCGAGCAGATCGTCGGCGAGGCGGGATTTCATCGTGGTGACGCGATGCGCGTCGGCGGCGGGCGGCGCGATGCCCGGGCGCTCGCGGGCGTGGCGGCCGAGCAGCGTCGTCACGGCATCGACGAGCGCGAGTTCCGCGGCGAGCGGATCCGCGCCGGTTTCCAGCAGGCGATGCGCGACAACCAGGCGCCGCGCGAGATCGGGATCGCGGATGATGTCGTCGGAGAACCAGGGCGCCGATTCATGCCGCCCGGACATAGCCCGCGCGAGGCCTTCGACGAACGGCACCGGCAGATAGAACACGCGATAGCGCCACCCCGCATCGACGGCCCGCGCGCCGGTATGCACTTCGCCGGGATTGATCACCGGCACCGAGCCGGCTTCGGCGACGTGATGCGTGCCGCGATAGTCGTAGCATTCCGCGCCGGCTTCGATGACGGGCACCGTGTAGGCGTCGTGCCAGTGCGGCGAGAATTCGTGATCGTAGTATTCGGCGGTCACCATGTCCGCGTCCGGCACGAGCGGAGATCGCCAGTAGCGTGCGGCATTGCGGAAATGGTCGGCGTTCATCGTTCGGGATTGCTGGGGCAGGCGGAATCGCTCAGTTTACAACCTTGCTTTCCGCCCGGCCGGACAGTTGCGCATCACTTCACCGGTATGGTCGTGCCCTCGGGCACCGGTACGGCCGTCACGCTGTTCTTCGGGCTGCCGGTCGCGATGCGGTCGCTATATGTCAGATAGACGAGCGTGTTGCGCTTCGCGTCGACGATGCGCACCACGTGCAGCGTCTTGAAGATGAAGGACATGCCGGCCGAGAAGACATCGGTTTTCTGCTTGAGCGGCTGGGCGAACCTGATCGGCCCGACCTGGCGGCAGGCGATCGATGCTTCGGTCGGATCTTCCGCGATGCCGAGCGTGCCCTTCACGCCGCCCGTGCGGGCGCGGGACACATAACAGGTCACGCCCTGAACGAGCGGATCGTCATAGGCCTCGACGCTCACGCGGTCCGAGCCGGTGAAACGGAAATTGGTGTTGACGCTCGCGATTTCCTCCGCGTGCGCGAGGCCCGCGCCGCAGAGAGTGGCGAGCGATGCGGCGAGCGCAACGACGGAGCGTTTCATCGTCATCCTTCGGAAAAGAGAAAGGGCGTCGTATTGTATCGACGCCCTTGGCTCTTCAATGCATCTCGCGCTTGCATGCGGTCAATGAAAGATCAGATACAGGATCACCAGCACCACGACCGGTACGCCGAGCAACCATCCGAGTAGGTAAGGCATGTCGTTCTCCTTCGCATGTCGTTAATGACGATTCCAGTATCGCGAGGAAGGCCGGCGCACGTTAGCGGTGCATGTCCGATATACGTGTAGGTGCTGTCCTATCAGGACTTTCTCGATGCTTACAGATTCGTAAGGCGATTCGCCTCAGGCGACGTGATTGCGCTTCGCCGCGAAGCCCGCGTAAAGCGTGCGCACGTAATCGAGATGCGCGCCTGCGCACTCGCGCGCCCGCGCCGGATCGCGCGCGACGATCGCATCGAAAATCGCGCGATGCTGCGTCATCAGGTTCGCTTCGACTTCGTCGTCGTAATCGACGAGGCGGTGCGAGGTCAGCATCGATTCGCGGACCAGTTCGTTGAGACCGTGCATCACGTGCGTCAGCGCCACGTTGTGCGTCGCATCGGCGATTGCGAGATGGAAGGCGGCGTCCTTTTCCGCGATGCGCGTGCTTTTGTCGGCGACGGCGGTCTGAAGCGCGTCGAACGCGGCAGCGATGCGCGCGATATCAGCGTCGGTGGCGCGCTCGGCGGCATAAGCGGTGGACAGCGTTTCGAGGCCGTGGCGCAGTTCCAGCACGTCGGCGCTCGCGTTCGGTTGCTGCTCGAGCAGCGCCGCGAGCGGATGCGACACGAGGGGCGCCGTCACGTCAGACACGACGAAACCGCCGCGTCCCGCCGCGCGAATGAAGCCGTCCGATTCCAGCCGGATCAGCGCCTCGCGCAGCGACGGTCGTGAGACGTTCAACTGCTCCGCCAGATCGCGCTCCGCGGGCAGGCGCTGGCCGGGCAGGAGCGTGCCGTTCGAGATCAGTTCGCGAATCTGGCCGGACACGACATCGGAGAGGCGCACACGGGCGTACGAATGCGCATGGACGGGCTGAAAACTCATCGTTGGATGTTTATGCCGGATGAAAGCTGGAGGAAGTCCGAGTTTGACACGAAAGAGGCATCTCATTAAAGTCTTGGTCAGACCAAGCTTACCAAAACGATTGTCCAACCCACGATCGGACCTCATGAAAGTTGCCCTGTTCGTCCCCTGTTTCATCGACGCGTTCTACCCGCAAGTCGGCATCGCCACGCTGGAACTGCTCGAGCGGCTCGGCGTGGACGTCGACTATCCGCCGGATCAGACGTGCTGCGGTCAGCCGATGGCCAATAGCGGCGCACACAAGGACGCCGCGGGCGCCGAGCGCGTCTTCGCGCGCAATTTCGCCGACTACGACTATGTGGTCGGGCCGTCGGCGAGCTGCGTGCATCATGTCCGCGAACATTTCACCGCGATCGAGCAGACGAGCGCGGTCGAAAAGGTTCGTCGCAACACGTACGAGCTCGTCGAATTCCTGCATGACGTGCTGAAGGTGCGCGAGTTTCCGTGGGCCGAGTTTCCGCACAAGGTCGGGCTGCACAACAGTTGCAGCGCGGTGCGGCATCTGCGTGAGACATCGAACTCGGAAGTCGCGGGCACGCCGTTTTCGAAGCCGCGCGCGCTGCTCGAAGGCGTGAAAGGCATCGAGTTCGTCACGCTCGCGCGTCCCGATGAATGCTGCGGGTTCGGCGGCACGTTCTCGGTCACCGAAGAGGCCGTGTCCGTGCGCATGGGTCAGGACAAGGTGCGCGATCACATCGGGGCGGGCGCGGAGTACATCGTTTCGGGCGACATGTCGTGTCTCATGCATCAGCAAGGCTGCGCGGAGCGCATGAAAGCCGATGCCAAATTCATTCATATCGCGCAGGTTCTGAACGGAGTCCGCGCATGAGCAAAACCGTTCGCATCGATCACGCGAAGGCGGCGGGCGCGTTCCTGCAAAAGCCGGATCACGTCGCGTTCCACGACAAGCGTCTGTGGGATTTGCGCAGCAAGCGCGACGCGCAGGCGCACGGCATCCCCGAATGGGAGACGATGCGCGATCTCGCGTCGCAGATCAAAGAGCACACGCTTTCCAATCTCGCCGATTACATCGCGCAGTTCGTCGATCAGGCCGGGAAGAACGGCGTCGTCGTGCATTTCGCGGCCGATGCGCAGGAGCACAACGAACTCGTCCACAAGCTGATGAGCGAGCGCGGCATGACCTCGCTCGTCAAGAGCAAGTCGATGCTCACCGACGAGTGCTACATGCGCGACTATCTCGAGCCGCGCGGCATCACGGTAATGGAAACCGATCTCGGCGAGCGTATCCAGCAGCTCGATCATCAGGACCCGAGCCATATGGTCGTGCCGGCGGTGCACAAGCTGCGCGCGGATGTGGCCGAGCTATTCGGCAAGACCATCGGCACCGATCCGAAGAACAGCGACATTCACTATCTCGCCGAAAGCCAGCGCATGAACACGCGGCCGTACTTCGTGCGCGAGAAGACGGCGGGCATGACCGGCTGCAACTTCGCGGTGGCGGAAACGGGCACCGTCGTCGTGTGCACGAACGAAGGCAACGCGGATTTGTCGGCGAACGTGCCGCCGCTGCATATCGCGTCGATCGGCATCGAGAAGATCATTCCGACGATCGCCGATCTCGGCGTGTTCGTGCGCATGCTGTCGCGCAGCGCGCTGGGTTCGCCGATCACCCAATACACGTCGCACTTTCGAGAGCCTCGTCCGGGCACGGAGATGCACTTCATCCTCGTCGACAACGGCCGCTCCGAGCGGCTCGCGATGGACGATTTCTGGTATTCGCTCAAATGCATCCGCTGCGGCGCGTGCATGAATACGTGTCCGGTGTATCGGCGCAGCGGCGGGCTTTCTTATGGCGGAACGTACTCCGGGCCGATCGGCGCGATCATAAATCCGACTCACGATCTGAAGCGCTATAGCGCGCTCCCGTTCGCCTCGACGATGAACGGCAGTTGCACCAACGTCTGCCCGGTGAAGGTCAACATTCACGAGCAGATCTACAAGTGGCGCGAGGTGATCGCGGAGAAACACGAAGTGCCGTTCGTTAAGCAGGAAGTCCTGAAGATGGCGGGGCGCCTGCTCGCGAGTCCGACGCTCTATCGCGCGACGGTCGCATCGCTCGGCGGCGCGCTGAAGCGCCTGCCCAACTTCGTGCTCTACAACCCGCTCAACATCTGGGGACGTCAGCGCGATCTGCCCGAAGCGCCCGCCGAGACTTTTCATGAGTGGTACAAGAAGAACCGGAAGCTCGAAAAATGACGACTCGCGAAGCTTTTTTGTCGAAGATCCGCGCGGCGCAGCCTTCATCACGTCCGCGTCCCGATGTGCCGATTTTTCCGGCACCCGAAGGCGATCTCAAGGCGCGTTTCACGGCGGCGCTGACCGCGATGGGCGGCACGTGCGTCGACGCCGCCGAGTTGGGCGATGTGACTGCGCTGATCGCGTCTCGCTTTCCGAATGCGAAGGTGATCGCGTCGGCGGTGCCGGGCATCGACGGCACGCGACCGCTGTCGCCCGATACGCTGCCCGCGTCGCTCCAGGATGTCGATGTGGGCGTCGTGAGAGGGCGCTTCGGCGTCGCCGAAACAGGCTCGGTGTGGTTCAGCGAGCAAGAGTATGTCGTGAACTCGATCGGCTATCTTTCGCAGCATCTCGTCGTGCTGCTCGATCCCGCCCTGCTCGTCGAAGGCTTGCAGCAGGTGTATCGACGGCCCGATTTCAAATCGGCGCGCTATGCGGTGCTCGTCACGGGACCGTCGGCGACGGCGGATATCGAAGGCGTGCTGATTCGCGGCGCACAAGGCGTGCGCTCGCTGACCGTCGTGTGGCTTGCATGAAGCGTCAGCGCTTCCAGAAGTTCGCGACGGCGATCCCGCCGAAGGCCAGCCATTTCACGAGGTGATAGACGGTCCGGTTCCACGCTTTCAATCGCTTGGCCGACGAGCCGGATCGAATAAAAATACTTGAACGCGCGGTTCAATCCGCCGGTGCGGTCGCTGACCTCGTTTCAAATAGAAGCGCCGCCAGCCGCGCCGGAAAAATGAATTGAAGCCAATATCGTTGTATTTGGCGGCCGCCTGGATCTTGCTCGCGTCGAGCAGTGCGATGGCCCCGGCGCGTATCGCATTTCCAATGCGCCCTGATCGGGCGAGTTCGGGAAAGAACGTGGATTGCAGGTAGTGCGACGACGGCACGCGCGAGATCAGACAGATGAAGCCGTTTAGCGCCGACATGAACGTCGAATGGTCTGAAAGCTGTCGGAAGAACCCGTGCCGGACCTTGCCGCGCCCGTGTATGTAAGCCGCACAAGCAATAAAGATTGCCAACACCAGCCAGCGCATTTATTGCTCCTTCGCGCACAAACGGCTACACAAATCCTGCCTGGACGGGAGGCTGGCGTTGGGCGCGCGAAAGGCGGGGCCAAAAAGCAAAAAGCCCAGTTGCGTGACTGGGCTTTTTGTCTGGAGCGCTTGGCTCCCCGACCTGGGCTCGAACCAGGGACCTACGGATTAACAGTCCGGCGCTCTACCGACTGAGCTATCGGGGAACAACTTAAACATCTGCAACTGAGATAAAAAACCCAGCCGATTGACTGGGTTTTTTTGAAACCGACTTGCTGGAGTATTTGGCTCCCCGACCTGGGCTCGAACCAGGGACCTACGGATTAACAGTCCGGCGCTCTACCGACTGAGCTATCGGGGAACATCTACAGCAGAGAAGCGAAAGTATAGGGGGCCAAGATTATCGTGTCAACGCCCAATCTTCACTCAATAACCAATTTTTTCAATTGGATCGAAACATTCGCTCTGGCGCGCGAATCAACGCTCGAGCAGATTCAGCTTGTCCTTGACGTCCTTGAACTCGTCCGCCTCGGGAAGCGATCCCTTCGTCTTGGTAATGCTCGGCCAGTTACGCGCCAGTTCAGCGTTCAGTTCTGTGAAGTGCTGCTGGTCCCCGGGCACGTCTTCTTCGGCGTAGATCGCGTTCACCGGGCACTCGGCCACGCACACGGCGCAGTCGATGCACTCGTCCGGATCGATCGCGAGAAAGTTGGGACCTTCGCGGAAGCAATCCACCGGGCACACGTCCACGCAATCGGTGTACTTGCACTTGATGCAGCTTTCGGTCACAACGTGAGTCATTCGGGCTCCTGCATGCGGAATTCGTGGGGGCCGCGCCCTGGGCGGCTACATGGGCCGGGCGGTGCGCGTGCCGAAACGCATATTGTAGCGTAACGGTAAAAATGGGCGCGAGCCGTACGCAGCGCCCTTTATATCGATTCGTGATGTATGTATGCGCCGCTTCGTAAAAGGACCGAGCATAGGCATGCCGTTGCGCGCATTCGGGTAACATGGCCCCAAAGGCACAAGGCCTGGCGTCGGCAGAAGGCCGAGCGCATGGCCAACCCGCGTGGATGTTCCATCAGAACCATGATCATCAATTCGCTGCTCGATACCGACCTCTACAAGTTCACGATGATGCAGGTCGTCCTGCATCACTTTCCCGCCGCGCATGTCGAATATCGCTTTCGCTGCCGCACGCCGAATGTGGATCTCGTGCCGTACATCGACGAGATTCGCGATGAAGTGCGCCAGCTCTGCAATCTGCGCTTCAAGGAAGAGGAACTGGATTATCTGCGGCGCATGCGCTTCATCAAAAGCGACTTCATCGATTTCCTCGCGCTCTTTCATCTGAACGAGAAGTCCATTCGCATCGCGCCGTCGCCGAAGAACAATGGCGAGATCGACATCGAGATCGAAGGGCCCTGGCTGCACACGATTCTCTTCGAAATTCCGGTGCTCGCGATCGTCAACGAGGTCTATTTCCGCAACACGCAGCGTAAGCCCGAGTACGAAACCGGCCGCGAGCGTCTGCGCGACAAAATCAAGCTGCTCGCCACGCCGCCTGAATATTCCGATTGCAAGATCGCCGATTACGGCACGCGCCGCCGCTTCTCGGGACAGTGGCACGAGGAAGTCGTGCTGACGTTGAAGGACAAGCTCGGCGCGCAGTTCGCCGGCACGAGCAACTGCTTCTATGCGATGAAGCACGGCCTGCGTCCCTTGGGCACGATGGCGCACGAATACTTGCAGGCGTGTCAGGCGCTGGGTCCGCGTCTGCGCGACTCGCAGATTTTCGGCTTCGAGATGTGGGCGAAGGAATATCGCGGCGATCTCGGCATCGCGCTGTCGGATGTCTACGGCATGAAGGCGTTCCTGCGTGACTTCGACATGTACTTCTGCAAGCTGTTCGACGGCGCGCGTCACGACTCGGGCGATCCCTTCGACTGGGGCGAGCGTCTTCTCAGGCATTACGAGGAGAACCGCTGCGACCCGCGCACCAAGGTGCTCGTGTTCTCCGACGCGCTCGACATCCCCAAGGTGCTGCAACTCTACGAGCGGTTCCGCGGGCGCTGCCAGCTCGCCTTCGGCGTCGGTACGAATCTCACCAACGATCTCGGCTATCAGCCGCTGCAGATCGTCATCAAGATGGTCCGCTGCAACGGCCAGCCGGTCGCCAAGCTGTCGGATTCGCCCGGCAAGAACATGTGCGACGACAAGGCGTATCTCGCCTATCTGCGTCAGGTGTTCGGCATTGCGCAGCCGGTGGGCGAAGACTGACGGCGCCGCATTCGTGCATTCGGCCTATGCCGTTCGGCCGAGGTTCGTGCGCGAATGTCGCTCGCTATAATTCGAACGCGTCGTCGATCAGTCCGGCGCGCACGAATCTCAAGCACGCCAGACAGAGGACGGCACCATGGATACATCGGCCGCGCGCCGCAATATTCTCATGCGCATTCGCAGCGCGCAGCGCCGTCGCGGCACGCCTACGGAAGCCGAGCGCGAGGCGGCGCAGGAGTATGTCGAGCGGCATCCTGCGGGTCCGCGTCCTCCGCTGCCTCAGAACCGTGACGAGCTGATCGCGCGCTTCAGGCTCGAAGCCGAGCGTCTTTCCACGACGGTCGCCAACGTCGAATCGCTCGCGGATGCGCCCGCCGAGGCCGCGCGCTATCTGCAATCGCTGAATCTTCCCGTCGATGTCGTCGCGTGGCCCGCGCTAGGCGCTCTGCCTTGGGCGCAGGCGGGCATTCAAGCGGCGCTGCGCAAGCCAGCCGACGCCGATCTCGTCGGCATCACCGGCTGTTTTTGCGCAACGGCCGAAACCGGTTCGCTCGTGCTGCTTTCGGGCGCCGATACCCCCGCATCGGGCGCGCTTCTGCCTCAGACGCATATCGCGATCGTGCCGGCGTCGCGCATCGTGGCGGCGCACGAAGACGCGTTCGCGTTGATGCGCGCCGAAAGGGGCGAGTTGCCGCGGGCAGTGAACTTCGTGTCGGGGCCGTCGCGCACGGGGGATATCGAACAGACCATCGTGCTCGGTGCGCATGGGCCGTATCGCGTGCATGTGATCATCGTGCGCGGAGCCTGATCCGATGCGGCATTTTCTTTCCGGCGCGGTCTGCGCCGGGCTGGCGTTGACCGCGGCGCCAGCCTTCGCGGCAGCGCCCGATGGCGCAACGCTTCCTGCAACGTGGGGCATCCCGTTCATCGGCATCCTGCTTTCCATCGCGGTGTTTCCGCTTGTCGCACCGAAACTCTGGCATCACCACTTCGGCAAGATCGCGGCCGCGTGGACCGTCGCGTTTCTCGCGCCGTTCGCGCTCGCCTTCGGTCCCGGCACGGCGGGGAGCGTACTGGTTCACGCCCTGCTCGAAGAATACGTGCCGTTCATCGTCCTGCTGGCGTCGCTTTATACGGTGGCGGGCGGCATCTGCGTGCGCGGCAATCTGCACGGCTCGGCGCGTCTCAATACCGGGCTGCTCGCGCTCGGCGCCGCGCTTGCGAGCATCATGGGCACGACCGGCGCGGCCATGCTGCTGATCCGCCCGCTCTTGCGCGCGAACGACAATCGCAAGCACGTCGTGCATGTCGTCGTGTTCTTCATTTTTCTCGTCGCGAATGCGGGCGGCTCGCTCACGCCGCTCGGCGATCCGCCGCTCTTCCTCGGCTTTCTGAACGGCGTCGGCTTCTTCTGGACGACAGTGCATCTCGCGCTGCCGATGCTCTTCGTCTGCGGCGTGCTGCTCGTCGTGTTCCATGTGCTCGACAGCTACTACTGGCGCCGGCACGACGCGCGGCCTGCGTTTCTGGATCCGACGCCCGATACCCCGCCGCTCGGCATCGACGGCAAAGTCAACTTCGCGCTGCTCGCGGTGATCGTTGCGCTCGTGTTGATGAGCGGCTTATGGAAACCCGGCATCGCGTTCGACGTGTTCGGCACCGAAGTGAAATTGCAAAATCTCGTGCGCGACGTGCTGCTTATGGCCGTACTGCTGGCCTCGCTCGCGCTCACGCCCAAGCGCGCGCGCGCGGGCAACGCATTCGACTGGGCGCCCATCGAGGAGGTCGCGAAGCTGTTCGCGGCCATCTTCATCACGATCGCGCCCGTCATCACGATCCTGCGCGCGGGCGAGGCGGGCGCATTCGCGGGCATCGTGCACGCGGTGTCGGATGCGCACGGCAAGCCGATCGACATCGCCTATTTCTGGGCGACGGGGCTGCTGTCCTCGTTTCTCGACAACGCGCCGACCTACCTCGTGTTCTTCAATCTCGCGGGTGGTGACGCACGCACGCTCATGACCACCGACGCCACCACGCTCGCCGCCATCTCCGCGGGCGCTGTCTTCATGGGTGCGAACACGTATATCGGCAACGCGCCGAATTTCATGGTGAAGGCGATCGCCGAATCGCGCGGCGTGCGCATGCCGAGTTTCTTCGGCTATATCGCATGGTCGGGCGCGGTCCTCCTGCCGATTTTTGCCGTTCTGGGTTGGCTATTTTTCTAGGAGCAATCGATGAAGAAGGTACTTGTCGCGCGTCCCACCTTTCCTGATGTGATCGAGCGCCTGAAACAGTATTTCGATGTCGACGTGAACCTCGGCGACGTGCTCCCGCAGGAAGAGTTTGCGCGCCGTATTGCCGACAAGGACGGCGCATTCACCGCGGGCGAATGGGTGGGCGAGAAGGAACTGGCGGGTGCACCGAACCTGAAAGTCGTCTCGAACATGGCGGTCGGCTACAACAATTTCGACATGAAGGCGTTCGACGCGCACAAGGTTCTCGGCACCAATACACCGAACGTGCTGAACGAGACCACCGCCGATTTCGGCTGGGCGCTGATGATGGCGGCTGCCCGCCGTGTCACCGAATCCGAGCACTATCTGCGCGCGGGCAAGTGGCAGAAGTGGTCGTTCGACTCGTTTCTCGGCGCCGATGTGTACGGATCGACGCTCGGCGTGATCGGCATGGGACGGATCGGCCAGGCGCTCGCGCGGCGGGCGCGCGGCTTCGACATGCGCGTGATCTATCACAACCGTTCGCGCGTCGCGCCCGACATCGAGGCGCAGCTGAACGCCGAATATGCGTCGAAGGAAGACCTGCTCAGGCGCGCAGATCATGTCGTACTTGTCTTGCCGTACACGAAGGAGAGCCATCACACGATCGGTGCGGCCGAGCTCGCGCTGATGAAGCCCACGGCGACCCTCACGAATATCGCGCGCGGCGGCATCGTCGACGATGCGGCGTTGATCGTCGCATTGCGCGACAAGCGCATCGCGGCGGCGGGCATCGACGTGTTCGAGGGAGAGCCGGACTTCACCCCGGATTTCCTGCTGCTCGATAACGTGGTGCTCACGCCGCACATCGCGAGCGCGACCGAGGGCACGCGCCGCGCGATGGCCAATCTCGCGGCGGACAATCTCATTGCCGCGCTCGGCGAAGGGCCGCAAGCCGGAAATCCGCCCAACCCGATCAATCCGGACGTGCTGAAGAAATGACGGAATTGTTGTATGGCGCTGTCGCTTCGCTGGCGATCGCGCTGGTCGTGTCGCTCATCGCGCTCATCGTCGCGATGCGGCGTAATTCCAATGCGCACATTTACGATGAGTTCGAGGCGCTCACCGATCGTGTAAACGATATGGGCGAGGCGCATGCGCGCGCGCAAGAACGGCTCGAACGTGGGCTGCGAGGCGACATTGCCGAGAGCGCGCGCGTGTCGCGTATGGAATCGCAAAGCGGCTTCACGCAATTCCATCAGACGCTCGCGACGCAACTGGCGAGCACGTCGAGCGTGCAGAACGCGCAGTTCGACGCGCTCGCGCAGCAACTCGCGCAACAAAGCCAGCAGGCGCGCGAGGATCAGGGCAACGCGCTGAAGCGCTTCGCCGATTCGATGTCGCTGCATCTCTCGCAGCTATCGGAGGCAAACGAGCGGCGACTCGGCGAAGTGCGTGCGACCCTCGAAGCGCGTCTGAAGGACATCGAGGCCAACAACGCGACGAAGCTCGACGAGATGCGCCGAACGGTCGACGAAAAGCTGCACGCAACGCTCGAACAGCGCCTCGGCGAATCGTTCAAGCTCGTGTCGGACAGGCTGGAGCAGGTGCATCGCGGCCTCGGCGAAATGCAGACGCTCGCCGCCGGTGTCGGGGATCTCAAGAAGGTGCTCACCAACGTCAAGACGCGCGGCATCTGGGGCGAAGTGCAGCTCGAATCGCTGCTGGAGCAATTGCTGACGCCGGACCAGTACGCGAAGAACGTCGCGACGATTCCGACGAGCAACGAGCGCGTCGAGTTCGCGATCAGACTGCCGGGCCGTCACGATGCGCCTGGCGCCCCGGGCGATGCCGCGACGCCCGTGTGGTTGCCCATCGACGCGAAGTTTCCCCGTGAGGATTACGAGCGTCTGATCGACGCGCAGGAGCGGGCGGACCTGGCCGGCGTCGAGGACGCGTCGCGCGCGCTCGAAGGCCGTTTGCGCGCGGAAGCGAAGTCGATCGCGCAAAAGTACGTCGCGCCGCCGCACACCACGGACTTCGCGCTGCTCTTTTTGCCGACCGAAGGACTCTACGCTGAAGTGTTGCGGCGCCCGGGCCTGAGCGATTCGCTGCAGCGCGATTATCGGGTGACCATCGCTGGACCGACTACGTTGACCGCGCTTCTCAATAGTTTGCAGATGGGATTTCGCACGCTCGCCATCGAGAAGCGTTCGAGCGAAGTGTGGCAGGTGCTCGGGGCGGTGAAGACGGAATTCGGCAAGTTTGGCGAAGTGCTGGCAAGAACGAAGTCGCAACTCGAAACCGTCACGCGCTCGATCGAAGCGGCGCAGACGCGCACACGGCAGATGGGCAAGCGCCTGCGCGATGTCGAGGCGTTGCCGGGAGAACAGGCGGCGGGGCTGTTGGGTGATGCGTCATCGCCCGAAAGCGACGACGACATGTGACCTACTGGGCGAGGCGTTCGAGCGGCTCGCCCGTCACACGCACGATGCGCCAGTCGGGCAGCACCGTCGCGCCCATCTTCTCGTAGAAGTCGATGGCGTTTTGGTTCCAGTCGAGCACCGACCACTCGAAGCGGCCGCATTGGCGCTCGACAGCGAGCGCGGCGAGCTTCTTCAGCATCAGCGTACCGAGACCGCTGCCGCGCATCGACGGGCGCACGTACAGGTCTTCGAGATAGAGGCCGCGTTTGCCGAGGAACGTGGAGAAGTTCTGGAAGAAGAGCGCGTAACTCACGACTTCACCTTCCTGCTCCGCGACGAGCGCTTCGGCAGCGGGACGCGCGCCGAAGAGGGCCTCGTGAACGCCTTCCTTGGTTGCGATGAACAGATGCGTGAGCTTCTCGAACTCCGCGAGCTCGTACATCAGGCCGAAGATCGCGGCGACGTCGGCGGGCGTGGCCGCGCGGATCGTGACATTCCCGTTCGCGGTACTCACGCTTCCTCCGGCGCATCGGACAGCACGATCTCGATGCCGCCGAAACGCGACGCCACCCAGTTGTACGCGTGGCAGGCGATCCACAGCAGGATGAAGCCGAGAATCGCGTTGAGCAGCAGCGCGCTCGTGACGGTGCTCACTTCCACCGAGCCGTATCGCACGAACGCGACCACGACGCCGAGCAGCACGATCGGCACGCTGAAGGTCAGGTACACGAGGATCAGCGCCTTGGCGGTCTGTCCGGGTGCAATGAATGAGATCTGCTTTTTCATGGAAGGAAAGCCCCGTCTATCGATGTAGGAATGTTTGTGCTGGCGACGTTCGTTGCGGCGTGCGTCAGATCAGACCGTCAAATGGCACGATCTCGACTTCGTCGCCGATGTCGATGTCGCCGCGCGCGTGCTCCAGCACGATGAAGCAGTTGGCTTCGCTCATCGAGCTGAGCACGCCGGAACCCTGCGGGCCCGTGGTGACGGCGCGAAAGCGGCCGTCGTCGCCACGCGTTGCGATGCCGCGCTGGAACTCCGTGCGGCCCGCGCGTTTCTTCATCGGCTCGGCGGCGATCGCGCGGATGACCGTGAGCGGCTGGCGCGTCGCGCCCGACATTGCAAGCAACGCTTCGCGCACGATGAAGTAGAACGTCGCCATCACGGCGACCGGATTGCCCGGCAGGCCGAAGAAGAGCGCCGACTTGCCCGTGCCCGCGCGCTCGCCCGACCACAGGCGACCGAACGCGAGCGGCCGGCCGGGGCGCATCGCGATCTTCCAGAAGGCGACGTCGCCGAGCGAGTTCATCAGTTCGCGCGTGAAGTCCGCGTCACCGACGGACACGCCGCCCGAACTGATGACGACATCCGCGCTTTCGGTCGCATGGCGCAGCGCCTTCTCGAGCGATGCCCGATCGTCGCGCACGATGCCGAGATCGACCGTTTCTACGCCGAGTCGCTTGAGCATCGCGAAGAGCGTGTAGCGGTTGCTGTCGTAGAGGCTGCCCGGGCTCAGCGTTTCGCCGACCGAGCGCAATTCGTCGCCCGTCGAAAAGAAGGCGGCGGTGAGACGCTTGCGCACGGACACTTCGCCGATGCCGAGCGACGCGAGCAGGCCGAGATCCGATGCGCGCACGATGCGGCCCGCGAGCAGTGCCGGTTCGCCCTTCGCGAGATCCTCGCCCGAGAGGCGCCGGTTCTGGCCCGCGCGGATTTTTGCGGTGGAGAAGCGGATCGCGTCGCCCTCGCGCGTGACGAGCTCCTGTGGCACGACGGTGTCGCAGCCCGGCGGAATGAGCGCGCCCGTCATGATGCGCACGCATTGGTCCGCACCCGGCGTGCTTTCGAAAGGCCGTCCGGCGAGCGCCGTGCCCGCGACGGACAAATCGAGCGTGTCGCTGCCGCGCAAGAGCGCCTCGCTCGCGAACGCATAGCCGTCCATCGCGGAATTGTCGAACGCAGGTACGTCGATGGGCGAAACCACGTCATGGGCGAGCACGCGTCCGAGCGCGTCATAGAGACCAACGCGTTCGACCTGCGCGTCGCGCATGCGCGGCATGGCCCATTGACGCACGATTTCCTGCGCGGCTTCGACGGGAAGCGCGTCTGGATCGTACTGGGCGACGCAGGCGGAGAGTTCCTTGGACGTGGTCATGAATCGCGTGGATCGCGCCGGAACCCGGCGAAGAAGCAGCCACGAGGCCGCGCGGTGATTGAACGCCCGAACGCGGATTGCCGCAATGGCGGACGTGAGAGTCAGCGGCGTTCCAGCTCGGCCAGCTGCTGTAAATCGTTGATATTGTAAAACGCGCGTTCATCGTGAAATCGGACTTCCATCGCCTTGTGGCGCGCGTACCACGCGCGGACCTTGCGCTCTCCCTGGTCGAGCGAGGCGTCGAGATCGTCGGCGAGCGAGGTGCGCAGAAGTGCGAAAACCGGGTGCGCCATGACTTGTCCGGATCCATCGACCGTTGCGGCGTACGCGATGTCGCCGCCGTGCGTTTCGAGCGCCTGCATCAACGCGGCGCCGATATGTTCATCGACGAAAGGCGCGTCGCAAGGCGCGGTCAAGACGTATTCGGTGGTCGCGCCGCGTAGTGCGGCGGCGATGCCGGCGAGCGGACCGGGATATTCCGCCCGCGCGTCCGGAATGACGCGCGCGCCGAACGCCGCCCCCAGGCGCTCGTAGTCTTCGATGGAACGGTTTGCGCTGATCAGCAGCGCGCCCGCCTGAGGCGCGATACGGCGCATGACATGCAGTGCGAGCGGTTCGCCGCGAAACGGCTGCATGCCTTTGTCGACGCCGCCCATGCGCGAGCCGCGTCCGCCCGCGAGGACGAGCGCGGTGACATTCGATGAGGAGTGAGCGTTCAGCACGAGCGAGCGCCGCTCAGCCGCCGATGTACGACATCTCGACGCGACGCGCATCCTCGCGCGACGGTGCCGACGTGCTGCCGCGCAATTGCGAATAGCGGTCGCCGCGCGCTTCCCAGATGCGCGCGATGGCCGTCGCCACTTCCTCGTCGCTCGCGCCGCCGCGGATGAGCCCACGCAGGTCGTGGCCCGACACCGCGAAAAGACAAAGGTAGAGCTTGCCTTCGGTCGAGAGCCGCGCGCGCGTGCAGGAGTCGCAAAAGGCTCGCGTGACGCTGGAAATCACGCCGATTTCGCCGCTGCCGTCGCGATAGCCCCAGCGCTGCGCCGTTTCGGCGGCCGTATGCGCTTCGAGCGGTTCGAGCGGGAAATGCGCGTCGATGCGCTCGACCACTTGCGCCGACGGCAGCACTTCGTTCATGTTCCAGCCGTTCGACGCACCGACATCCATGTATTCGATGAAGCGCAGAACCGTGCCGCTGTTTTTGAAATGACGCGCCATCGGCACGATTTCCTGATCGTTCGTGCCCCGCTTCACGACCATGTTCACCTTGATCGGATCAAGCCCGGCGGCCTGCGCCGCTTCGATGCCGTTCAGCACGTCGGCGACCGCGAAATCGGCGTCGTTCATGCGGCGAAAGAGTGCATCGTCCAGAGCGTCCAGACTCACCGTGACGCGCGCCAAGCCCGCGTCGTTCAGAGACCGGGCCTTGCGCGCGAGCAGCGAGCCGTTCGTGGTGAGGGTCAGGTCGAGCGGGCGGCCTTCCGGCGTGCGCAGGAGCGCGAGCCGCTCGATCAGGAATTCGATGTTCTTGCGCAGGAGCGGCTCGCCGCCCGTCAGGCGAATCTTCTCGACGCCGTGCGCGACGAACACGCGAGCGAGGCGCTCGATCTCCTCGAACGAGAGCAGGGCGGCGTGGGGAAGGAACTGGTAGTCCTTGTCGAACACATCGCGCGGCATGCAGTACACGCAGCGGAAGTTGCAGCGGTCCGTCACCGAAATGCGCAGGTCGCGCAGCGGGCGCGCGAGCGTGTCCGTGAGCAGTCCGGCCGGCGACGTCGCCGCTCCGGAGAAATCCGGAATCGCGCTGATATCGGCGAGAGGAATGATGCGTCGGGACATGATGACTCGGCTCGGATCGGCCACTGCGGCCTTGTTCGAATGACGGTTGTAACGTCTCATTTTAGCGGAACCGGGCGTTCACACGCACCGACCCGAGGTCGCGGTTTTCCCGCGGTCCGGCTTTTGGCGGGGCGAAAAAAAACGCCATCGACGGAATCGATGGCGTTTTTCTGCTTTTGCCGGTTCGCCGAAGCAAACCGGCTCACGCGCGCTTAGTGGACGTGCTTGCTGGTTTCCACTTGCTGCATCGGCGTGGTGTCGGCAGGCGGGAGCGCCTTGCGCTCGCGCGGCACGCGCACCGCAGCCGGCTCGCGTGCGGCAGCGGCGTTCGCCTCGCGCAGCTTGCCTTCGTCGGTGTTGACCCAGACGAGACCCGCGCGCTCCAGCATCGGCTGGAGCGTTTCGACCGCGATCGGCGTCGACGTCGCGGGCGCGGCCGGCGCGGCGGACTTCACCGGCTCCGCAACGACGGCGACGGGCGCCTGCTCGGCCACGGGGGCTTGCGCTTGCGTGCTCTCGACCGGCTTCACCGGCTCGACGATCGTTGCCTCCGGCGTCGGCGCGACCGCGGCGGTTTTCGCCGGCTCGGCTGCCTCGGCGGATTCAGCCGCTACCGGTTCGGCAGGCTCCGGCGCCGTTTCGACCGGCTGGGCCGCTTCGACAGGCTTCGACTCTTCCGTCGCGGCAGACGCGAACGGATCGGCCGTCGTCGTCTCGGCAACCTTGGATGTCGGTCCGAACGGGTTCTCGATCGCCGCGGAAGCGGGTTTGGCGAAGAGATCGAACGTGGCCGGCTCGGGCGTCTGCGCCTTCAGTTCGAAGGGCTCCGCTTCGATGGTCCGGGCAACCGGCGCTTCTTCTGCTGCGGCGGGCGCGTGCTCTTGCGGTTTCGCCTTGGCTTCGACCGGCTGAGCGACGGGCTGCTCGATCGCCTGCTCGACCGGCTGAGCTGCGGCGGGCCGGCTTTCGCGACGCGCGGCCGCTTCCTGCGCGGCTTCGGCGTCGAATACGCCGGCTTGCGCGGAGACGCTTTCGGCCGAACCTTCCGCCTCGGCGACGTCGGCTGCGTGATTCACCGTCATGCCATCCTCTTCGCGCTCGCGGCGGCCGCCACGGCGGCCACGGCGACGGCGGCGGCGCTCTTCACCTTCACGCGCGGCTGCCTGCTCGGCGGCGGCATCGATGCCGGCCTGTTGCGCATCGACATTGACTTGCACCGCTTCGACGATCTCCGACGGCACCGTTTCGCCCTGCGTCAGCGCCTCGACGGCGGCTTCCGGTTGCGGCTTGCGGCGCTCGCCACGTTCCGCGCGATCAGGACGTTCACCGCGTTCGGTGCGTTCGGTGCGCTCACCGCGTTCGACACGCTCGCCACGGTCGGGACGCTCACGGCGCTCCTGGCGCTCGGTCGCTTCCGGACGAGCGGCGCGTTCCGCGTTGCGATCGCGGGCTTCGCGCGGCTCACGCGCTTCACGCGGTTCGCGGGTTTCGCGCGCCTCACGCGGTTCACGCGGTTCACGAGCCTCGCGCGGCTCGCGGACTTCCCGCAGTTCACGTCCTTCGCGGCCGCCACGCGCCTCGCGATCTTCACGACGCGCGCCCTGGCGGCCCGCACCGTTGCCACCCGTTGCAGCGCCTGCGGCTGCGCCTTCACGCCCGGCGCCGCTGCCGCCACGACGGTTGCGGTTGCGATCTCCGCCACCCGCGCGCTCGCCGCGTTCGCGCGGAGCGCGCGTGGCCGGCTCAGCTTCGACCGGCGCCGGAGCGGGCTGCGCTTGCGGCTGAATACCGAACAGATTCTTGATCCACGCGATGAAACCGCCGCTCGCCGGCACCGCGGCCTGCACGGGCGCGGCTTCGACGGTCGCGGGCTTGACCGGTGCGCTCGGCGCCGGCTTTTCGGGCGTGATGCCCTTTACGGCCGCTTCCTGCTTCGGTTTCACTTCTTCGGTGCGCTTGCTGTAGCCGGTTTCCGACTCCAGTTCGCTCGCTGCTTCGACGGCCATCTTCCACGACGCGCGCGGCTCGTCGAGGCGAGCATCGTCATGACGCAGACGTTCCAGCTTGTAGTGCGGCGTCTCGAGATGCTTGTTCGGGATCAGGACGACGTTGACCTTGAAGCGCGACTCGATCTTGTTGATTTCCGAGCGCTTCTCGTTGAGCAGGAAGGCGGTCACCTCGACCGGCACCTGGCAATGGATCGCCGCGGTGTTTTCCTTCATCGCTTCTTCCTGAATGATCCGCAGCACTTGCAGCGCGGACGATTCGGTGTCGCGGATATGACCCGTGCCGTTACAGCGCGGGCAGGTCACGTGGCTGCCTTCGGACAGCGCCGGACGCAGACGCTGGCGCGACAGCTCCATCAGGCCGAAACGCGAGATCTTGCCCATCTGTACGCGTGCGCGGTCGTGCTTGAGCGCGTCTTTCAGGCGTTGCTCGACTTCGCGCTGGCTCTTTGCCGACTCCATGTCGATGAAGTCGATCACGATCAGGCCGCCCAGATCGCGCAGACGCAACTGACGTGCGACTTCATCGGCGGCTTCGAGGTTGGTGCGCGTGGCGGTTTCCTCGATGTCCGCGCCCTTGGTCGCCCGCGCCGAGTTCACGTCGATGGCGACGAGCGCCTCGGTGTGATCGATCACGATCGCGCCGCCCGAGGGCAGCGGCACCGTGCGCGAGTACGCCGTTTCGATCTGGTGCTCGATCTGGAAGCGCGAGAAGAGCGGTACGTCGTCGTGATAGCGCTTCACCTTTTGCAGGTTGTCGGGCATCACGATATCCATGAAGGCGCGCGCCTGATCATGAATTTCGGTCGTGTCGATGAGAATTTCGCCGATGTCCGGCTGGAAGTAGTCGCGGATCGCGCGGATCACGAGGCTCGATTCGAGATAAATGAGCATCGGCTGGCCGGCGACGCCGCTCTGCGACGCGGCTTCGATCGCGCGCCACAGTTGCATCAGGTAGTTCAGGTCCCACTGGAGCTCTTCGGCCGAACGGCCGATGCCGGCGGTCCGCGCGATGATGCTCATGCCTTCGGGCAATTCGAGCTGCGCCATGGTTTCGCGCAGTTCCTGCCGTTCGTCGCCCTCGATCCGGCGCGACACGCCGCCGCCGCGCGGGTTGTTCGGCATCAGGACGAGATAGCGGCCGGCCAGCGAAATGAACGTGGTCAGGGCCGCGCCCTTGTTGCCGCGTTCTTCCTTCTCGACCTGAACGATGAGTTCCTGGCCTTCGCGCAGCGCGTCCTGGATGCGCGCGGAGCGCATCTCGACGCCATCGCGGAAATACTGGCGGGCGACTTCCTTGAACGGCAGAAAACCGTGGCGGTCCTCGCCGTAGTTGACGAAGCAGGCTTCGAGCGACGGCTCGATGCGAGTGACGACTCCCTTGTAGATATTGCCTTTGCGCTGTTCGCGCCCGGCAGTTTCGATGTCGATGTCGATGAGCTTCTGCCCATCAACGATGGCGACGCGCAATTCTTCTTGCTGCGTCGCGTTAAACAGCATGCGTTTCATGAAACGGCTCCAGAGCGGCTCCGTCCTTCCTCGTCGTGCGAATCGGCGTCAGTGACGTCAAACATCACGCGCGCGAAGCGGGAGGGTGGGCGTGCCACGCTTTTTGTGTGTTGTCACAAAGCACGCTGGAGCGGGACTTCTGGCGGGAGAATTGCCGAAAGCAGGCTTCGGCGCCCGAATGGGGCGGCCGCGCCGTGGGGCTCATTGCGAAGCGACTGCGAGGCGTTCGATGCGTCGCGCGGCGCGTGGCGAGGATGAACGGCGGCGCTGCGGTTCCGCGTCTCAAAATGGACGCGCCGAACCAACCCGCGCTCTTGCGAAGAGCCTGATTCCTCCCAACGGCGGCTGCGGGGCCGAGCGGTCTCGCGCAAACCAGCGCGATGCTTCGTGACCGATCTTCCTTGCTGCCATGCCGCGCCGTCGCGGCCGCGGGCCCGATTGCTCCCGTCGGCGCGCGGCCGTGTGTCTCGCCTCATTTGCGGCGTTACCGCGCTTCGCAGAAATCAGCGCAGCAGCGGTTTTCGCCGGCAGTTGTTCGCAAAACCGGCGAGCTTCGATTTGTCTGTTTCGCCCGCTCGATGGCAGGGTCGATCCAGGCTGGCATCCGGATTTGCTTGCCGGGCGCCGTCGCTTCTCGCCGATAAAATTCTTTTTGACCAAAAATCCGTTACCGTCGGCGATCGACCCGACCGAACGCGCCTGTGGGCTCCGTCCCTGCCGGTGATATCGCCGTGCGTGCAACTCGTCGCTCTCGATTTTCCGGGTGAGCAACCGACCTTGGGCGCAAGTAAAATGATGGTTTATCGCTTGCACCTGTACAGTCTGATTAATTCCGGCCGCTGCTTGATCCTAAGCGTCGACTTTTTCAGGCTGCTCGCAAATTATATTCAGAATGAATGAGTTAGGCAAAACATCCCATAAACAGGTCGCAAGCGAACAGGTCTCGATGATTGAAGTCGACGAAACCGCCGCGGGTCAGCGAATCGACAATTTTTTGCTGCGCGTGTGCAAGGGCGTCCCCAAGAGCCATATCTACCGCATTCTTCGCAGTGGCGAAGTGCGCGTGAACAAGGGGCGCATCGACGCGGCGTACCGGCTCGAACTAGGCGACCTCGTGCGCGTGCCGCCGATCCGCACGGCGCAGCCGGACGAGGCGCCGGTTTCGTCGAACGCGCCGGCCGCCGAGTTTCCGATCCTGTTCGAGGATGACCATTTGGTCGTCATCGACAAGCCGTGCGGCGTCGCCGTGCATGGCGGCAGCGGTGTCGCGTTCGGCGTGATCGAGCAACTGCGCAACGCACGGCCGCACGCGAAATTCCTCGAACTGGTGCATCGGCTGGATCGGGAAACCTCCGGCGTGCTCATGCTCGCGAAGAAACGTGCCGCGCTCGTGAACCTGCACGAGCAGATCCGCGAGAATCGCATCGACAAGCGCTATTACGCGCTCGGTCATGGCGACTGGCAGAGCGATTGGGGCCGCAGACGCATCGTGAAGGCGCCGCTGCACAAGTACGTCGCGGCCGATGGCGAACGGCGCGTGCGTGTCCAGGAGAACGGGCTGCCGTCGCACACGGTATTCAATCTGATCGAACGCTGGCGCGACTACGCGTGGGTCGAGGCGGAACTGAAGACGGGCCGCACGCATCAGATTCGCGTGCATATGGCGAGCATCGGCCTGCCGATTGCGGGCGACGCCAAGTACGGCGATTTCGCGTTGAACAAGGAACTGGCCCGTCCGAGCGCCAAGCCGTCGCTCAAACGCATGTTCCTGCATGCCTATCGCCTGAAAATTACCCATCCGGCAACGGGCGAGCCTTTGCAGTTCGAAGCGCCGCTGCCCGCCGAATGCAAGCGCTTCATCGAGCAACTCAAAAACGGAGAACCAGCTTAAATGGCGCGGCAGCAATTCGATCTGATCGTTTTCGACTGGGACGGCACGCTGATGGATTCGACCGCCCATATCACGCGCAGCATTCAGGCGGCGTGCCGCGATCTCGGCCTGCCGGTTCCCGCCGACGAGTCCGCGAGCTACGTAATCGGTCTGGGCCTGAAGGACGCGTTGCAGATTTGCGCGCCGACGCTCGATCCGTCCGACTACCCGCGCCTCGCCGAGCGTTACCGCTTCCATTTCCTGACGATGGGCCAGAAGACCGAGCTCTTCGACGGCGTGCGCGAGTTGTTGCAGGAATTGCGCGACCTCGGCTATTTCCTCGGCGTCGCGACGGGCAAGAGCCGCGTCGGACTGAATCGCGCGCTCGACGAATCGCGGCTCACGAGTCTCTTCGACGGCACGCGCTGCGCCGACGAGACATTCTCGAAACCGCATCCCGCAATGCTTCACGAACTCACGCGCGAACTCGGCCAGGATCTCGCGCGCACGGTGATGATCGGCGACACCACGCACGACCTGCAGATGGCGATCAACGCGGGCGCCGCGGGCATCGGCGTCGGGTACGGCGCGCATCCGGCGGACTCGCTTGCGGTGCTCAAGCCGCAGTTTTGCGCCGACAGCGTTGCGTCCCTGGCCGGCTGGCTGCGGGAGCACGCATGACGGCGCCCGCGCAGGATGCGGTGCGCGTGTGCGCTGCGGAAGAACTCGTCGATGGCGGCGCGGGCGTGCGCGTTCCGGCAACGGAGGCGAGCGGCGACGCCGTCGTCTTCTTCGTGCGCTACGACGGCAAGCCGCACGGCTATCTGAACCGCTGCGCACATGTGCCGATGGAGCTCGACTGGAACGAGGGCCAGTTCTTCGAAAGCTCGGGCCTATACTTGATGTGCGCGACGCACGGGGCGATCTACGAACCCGACACCGGAAAATGCGTCGGCGGTCCGTGCCGCGGCGCGCGCCTTCGGCCCGTGACGGTCGAGGAACGCGATACGCCGGAGGGCCGCGCGGTCTTCTGGCTCCCTGACGACGCGTTGCGTCCCGCCTGATTCCCTTCTCAACACGTTCATCACGCATGTCCGACAACCTTCCGCCGCGCGGCAACGACAATTGGGAGCGCGACGCGCTCGAACGCATCGCGCTTGCCGCCATCCGCGAGCAGCGCGCCGCGCGGCGCTGGCGTATCTTCTTTCGCTTCGTGTTTCTTGGCGTGATCGCGCTGATCGCGTGGGGCGTGTTCGATTTCACCGGCGAGCGCGTCGCGAAGGCGGGCAAGCACACGGCGCTCATCGACCTGCAAGGCGAAATCTCCGCGAACAGCAATGCGAGCGCCGACAACATCGACGGGGCGCTTCAGAGCGCGTTCGAGGACGAAAACACGGCGGGGGTGATCCTGCGCATCAACAGCCCGGGCGGCAGTCCGGTACAGGCGGGCATCATCAACGGTGAGATCCGGCGGCTGCGTACGAAGTACCCGAAGACGCCGCTGTACGTGGTCGTCGACGACATGTGCGCCTCGGGCGGCTATTACGTCGCGGCGGCGGCCGACAAGATTTACGTCGATCGCGCGAGCATCGTCGGCTCGATCGGCGTGCTGATGGACGGATTCGGCTTCACCGGCCTGATGGACAAGCTGGGCATCCAGCGCCGCATGCACACATCGGGCGCGAACAAGGGTGCGTTCGATCCGTTCTCGCCCGAATCGCCCGCCATGAACGCGCACGCACAGGAGATGCTCGATCAGATCCACACGCAATTCATCGACGCGGTGAAGCTGGGACGCGGGAAACGTCTGAAGGACGACCCGGAGCTCTTCTCCGGGATGTTCTGGACGGGCGAGAAAAGCGTCGAGCTCGGTCTCGCGGATGGTTTCGGCGATGCCAGCTACGTGGCGCGCGAGATCATCAAGCAGCCGGATATCGTCGATTACACGCAGAAGGAGAGCATCAGCGAGCGTGTCGTGAAGCGCTTCGGCGCCTCGGTCGGCGATGCCGCCGTGCGCGCGCTCACGCTCGGCGGCAAGCCACAGTTGCGCTGATTACGACGCGAGCAACAGAAAAATCGCCGGACGCTTGTGCAGGTCCGGCGCGGTTTGTTTCTTCCAGTCGGCTGCGGTGCGCGTGACGATGGTTTCGCCCGGGAGCGTCAAATCGACGGCGACGCAAATCAGCGTCGACGGCGCGCAGGTCGCGATCAGCGTGTCGAGCATCGCGCGGTTCCGATAGGGCGTCTCGATGAAGATTTGCGTCTGATTGGCTTTGCGCGATAGCTGTTCCAGCTCGCGCAGCCGCTTGCCGCGCTCGCCGGCATCGACGGGCAGATAGCCGTTGAACGCAAAGCTCTGGCCGTTCATGCCCGACGCCATCAACGCAAGCAGAATCGAACTCGGACCGACGAACGGCACGACTTTCACGCCGCGCTGATGCGCGCGCCGCACGAGCAGCGCGCCGGGATCGGCTACGGCAGGGCAGCCGGCTTCGGAGACGAGACCTGCGTCGGTGCCGGCCAGAATCGGCGCCAGAAGCTTGTCGATGTCGGCGGGCGGCGTGTTGACATTCAGCTCGCGCACGTCGATTTCCTGAATCGGCCGCTGCGTGCCCACTTTTTTCAGAAAAGCGCGCGTCGTTTTCGCGTTCTCTCCGATGTAATACGCGAGCGCAGCCGCCTGCGCGCGCACCGGTTCGGGCAGGACGTGCGCGAGCGCGTCGGCGTCGCCTTCGCCGAGCGTATTCGGGATCAGATACAGAACGCCGCTCATGCCGCCCCCAGAACCGGATATCCGGCGTTCACCAGCATGCCGGTCAGCGCGATCAGCGGCAAACCGATCAGCGCGGTCGGATCGTTCGATTCGATGGCTTCGAGAAGCGCGATGCCGAGGCCTTCGGCCTTCGCGCTGCCGGCGCAGTCGTATGGCGTTTCTGCGCGCAAGTAGGTCTCTATCTGCGCGTCTGAATAGCGGCGAAACCGCACGCGTGTGATGACGTCGGCGGATTGCACGTTGCCCGTGCGGCTGTCGAACAGGCATAGCGCACTATGAAATTCCACGCTGCGGCCGCGCATCGCCTGTAGCTGTGCGACGGCTTTTTCGTGCGTGCCGGGCTTGCCGATCTGCTTGCCGTCGAAGGTCGCCACCTGGTCGGAGCCGATCACGAGCGCGCCGCCCCCGTGGCCGTCGATCCGCTCGGCCGCGGCACGCGCCTTGGCGATCGACAGCCGCACGGCGGTCGCCTCGGGGGTCTCGCCGGCGAGCGGCATCTCGTCGATATTCGGCGAGACGACATCGAAAGGAATGCGCAGGCGCTCGAGCAACTCGCGCCGATAAGGTGAACTGGACGCCAGAATGAGGCGCAGCGGCGTTTTCAAAGCTTCGGACATGGAGCGGATCCGGCAAAAAGGGGTGTAAAAACGACGGACGGCAGGTCCGCCCTTAAGTATTTGACTCGAAAGAATAAAGCCGATATGATTTTGGGCTTTTCATCGGTACTTGCGCGGCGAACTTGCCTGCTCGGGCCGATGAGCCCGGTAGAAGAAGCGGGGCAGAGGCAAGCAGAAGCAGAAGCGCTTTCAGCTGAAAATGCCTGGCAGCACGCCAAGAAGCACGAATGTCGGCCCGATGCAAATTCGGGCAAGCCACGCGTGGTCCGGTGTAGCATCGCGGTGCATACTGAGCACTCACCGGAAGCACTAACCCAGCAAGGCCCAAGCAGGAGCGCACATGACTCAGAATCCTGGCAAACCTGTGAGCCCCGCCGATCTGCGCGCGCTCGACATTTACGACTTCGCCAAATGCGGCAGGCAAGCGGCCGGCGCGCTGCGCTTGTCGCAGATGCCGCGCATGTTAGCCGAAGTGCCGGCGGAAGCGCCAGACCGCGACACCGTGTTCACCTGGCAGGGCGAGGGCTCGACCCAGCCGGAACTGCAGGACGACGGCACGGAGGCGCCGCAGCCGTATCTGCGCCTTGCGGTGCACGGCTCGGTGTGGCTCATGTGTCAGCGCTGTCTTCAGCCGTATTCGCAACATCTCGATGTCGACGCAACGTATCGGATCGTGGCGACGGAAGAAGAAGCGGACGAATTTCCGCTCGACGACGATGAAGTCGAAGTGATCGTAGGCTCGCGCCAGTTCGATCTCGTCGACTTGATCGAAGAGGAATTGTTGTTGTCCTTGCCGCTCGTGCCCAAGCACAACGTGTGTCCCGAGATCCACGAAAGCTTGCTTCCGGGCGCTGCGGACGACGAGCCGGATGAAGGCGGTGCGCAGGAAGCGGACGAAAAACCGAATCCTTTTGCCGTGCTGGAGAAGCTGAAGCAGGGCGGATCCGACGACAAGAAGCACTGAAATGGTTTTGTAGCACGCAACAAACTGGTAGCGCGATGTGCGCACCCGATGGCCGAACGGCCGAGGGCTGTCGGCGGATCGGGCTGTGTTAGAATTCGCAAAATTTTTCTGGAGTAATCATGGCAGTTCAGCAAAACAAGAAGTCGCCGTCGAAGCGCGGCATGCACCGTTCCCACGACTTCCTCACGACGGCTCCGCTGGCTGTCGAGCCGAGCACGGGTGAAGTGCATCTGCGCCACCACGTGAGCCCGAACGGCTACTATCGTGGCAAGAAAGTCATCAAGACGAAGAACGACTAAGCGTTCGTCGACGCCTGATGCGCCCGTCGTAACCGTTTTGCGGGCACGCGGGCGCAACTCGCTCTTGACACTTTCCCGGTACGACGAGAAGGCGGCATTTCACTGCCGCTTTTTTGTGCCCGAAATTCGTCGCATTCCATGACTGTAAAGATAACCATCGACTGCATGGGAGGCGACCACGGTCCGGCCGTGACCGTTCCCGCTGCCGTCAATTTCGTGCGCTCGCATCCCGACGCGCACCTGATGCTCGTCGGTCTCGAGCAGCCCATTCGCGCTCAGCTGAAAAAGTCGAAGGCCGTCGATGAGCCGCGCCTGACCGTCGTTCCCGCAAGCGAAGTCGTCGCGATGGACGACCCCGTCGAAGTGGCGCTGCGCAAGAAAAAAGATTCGTCGATGCGCGTCGCGCTCAACCTCGTCAAGGAAGGCGAGGCGCAGACCTGCATTTCCGCCGGAAACACCGGGGCGCTCATGGCGGTTTCCCGCTATGTGCTGAAGACGCTCGCCGGTATCGAGCGTCCCGCCATCGCGTTCGCGATGCCGAGCCAGAAGGGTTACACCACCGTGCTCGACCTCGGCGCCAACGTCGATTGCGAACCCGAACATCTGCTTCAGTTCGCGGAAATGGGCCACGCGCTCGTATCGGCGATCGAAGGCCGCGAGCGGCCCACCATCGGCCTGCTCAACATCGGCGAAGAAGTCATCAAGGGCAACGAAACGATCAAGCGCGCGGGCGAGCTCCTGCGCGCGAGCACGCTCAACTTCTACGGCAACGTCGAAGGCAACGACATCTATAAAGGTACGACCGATGTCGTCGTGTGCGACGGTTTCGTCGGCAATGTCGCGCTGAAGACTTCCGAAGGTCTCGCGAAGATGCTCGCCGACATCATCAAGGAAGAGTTCAGCCGCTCGTTCGCTTCGAGGGCGATGGCGCTCGTCGCGCTGCCCGTGCTCAAGCGATTCAAGAAGCGTGTCGATCCCGCGCAATATAACGGCGCGGCATTGCTCGGCCTGCGCGGGCTCGTCATTAAAAGCCACGGTTCGGCCGAGGCCTTCGGGTTTGAGTGGGCTATCAAACGCGGGTATGATGCCGTCAAAAATGGCGTGCTCGAACGCCTGGTGCGCGCGATGGAAGAGAATGCGCCCGCCGCGCGCGAGGCCGACGCGACCGTTTTCGCGGCGAGTGCGCCGGCTGCGGCGGATCAATCGATCCAGCAGCCCGCTTCACAGCCCGCTTC
>Ga0105251_10000289_pt1 | contig 50651 bp, 48 predicted proteins | sample KBSS64metaG_FD_80424 | JGI IMG/M metagenome (GOLD analysis project Ga0105251, IMG submission 80424) | Switchgrass rhizosphere microbial communities from Kellogg Biological Station, Michigan, USA - KBS S6-4 metaG | ecosystem: Host-associated > Plants > Roots > Rhizosphere > Soil | place...
GCGACGGCCGCTCGATCATGGGCACGCTCGGCCGATCGATCAGCGCATCCGCGTTTCTAGCGCTCGTGTGGCTCGCGGCGAACACGCTCGGCGGCGGCGGCGCGCTCGGCAGCCTGATGGTGACGATCTTTTATGTCGTCCTCGGCGTTGCGCTGCAATTTTTCGTCGGGCTCGGGCTTGCCTATCTGTGCACGCTGCCGCTCCAGGGCGGGCGCTTCTTTCGCCTTCTGTTCTTCCTGCCGCTCATGGTGACGCCCGTCGGCATCGCGTACATGTTCCGCATGATGGCCGATACGTCCATCGGACCGCTCGCGCCGGTATGGTCATGGCTCGGCCTCGGCCAGATCGCGTGGGCGGCGGACCCGTGGCTCGCGCGGCTCGTCGTCGTTATCGGCGATACGTGGCAATGGGTGCCCTTCATGTTCCTCGTGATGCTCGCCGCGCTCGAAGGCACCTCGCGCGAGCAGATCGAAGCGGCGCAGCTCGACGGCGCATCGGCGTGGCGCGTGTTCCGCGATGTCACGTGGCCGTCCATTGCGCCTGTCGCCGCGAGCGCGGTGCTGATCCGTCTGATCGAAGCGTTCAAGATCGTCGACTTGCCCAACGTGCTGACGAATGGCGGTCCGGGCATCGCGACCGAATCGATGACGCTGCACGCGTTCATCGAATGGCGCGCGTTGAATCTCGGCGGCGCTTCGGCGGTGGCGTACATGCTGTTCTTCGTCTCGACGATCGCATGCGTGTCCTTCTTTCAGTTCGTCGTGCGGCGCGCGCGGGGAGATCAGTGATGAGCGCGTTGAAACGCTGGTTCGTGCCCGCGCGTCTGGATGAGTTGCCGATCGGCGCCAAGGCGATCGCGTATCTATTGCTCGGATTCTGGTCGCTCGTCGTGCTGTTTCCGCTTTACTGGATGGCGATCACGTCGTTCAAGCTGCCGGTGGATGTATCGACGGGACCGCTCTACATTCCCTTCGTCGACTTCGAGCCGCATCTGGATGCGTGGCATTACATCTTCGTCGATCTCGGGCCGGACACGTATCGCCCTTATATGAATTCGCTGATCGTCGCGACCTGTGGCACGGCGGCTTCGGTGTTTCTCGGATCGATGGCGGCGTATGCGCTCGCGCGCATCGAGTATCGGCCGCCGGTTGCGGCGGTGGGCCTTGGCATCCTGCTGATCGCATTGCTGATCGCGGCGGTCGCGTGGGGGCATGTCGATCTGCGCATCGCGCTGGCCGTCGCGCTCGCGTTGTTCTTCCTCGTATTGCGCCCGATCGTGCGGCGCGCGCGCAAGCATCTGAACAACGACGACATTCTCTTCTGGGTCGTATCGCAGCGCATTCTGCCGCCCGTCGTCACGGTGATCCCGATCTATCTCACCTTCAAGGACGTCGGCCTGCTCGACACGCATCTCGCGCTCATCATCACGTATGCGACAGCGAACCTGCCGATCGTCGTATGGCTGATGTTCGATTTCTTCGACGGCGTTCCGCGCGAGATCGAAGAGAGTGCGCAGATCGACGGCGCGACGCGCTTCTCGATACTCTTCGGCATCGTGCTGCCGCTCGTCGCGCCGGGTCTCGTCGCAACGGGTCTGCTCGTGCTGATCCTCTCGTGGAACGAGTACCTGTTCGCGCTCTTTCTGACGACCGCGAAGGCCCAGACGATGCCGTTGCTCGTCGCCGCGCAGAACGCGACGCGCGGCCCGCAATGGTGGAACATGTCGGTGCTGATACTCATCATGATCCTGCCGGTGATGCTGCTGACGCTTACGCTGCAGCGCTTCATCGTGCGGGGCATTCTCGTAGGAGCCGTGAAAGGATGACGGTCATGGAAAGCGAGGCGGTGAAGGTCGACGACGCCCGCCTGACGAAGATCGCGGCGGCGCGCCAGTCGAAGAGCGTGTCGTTGAGAAGCGTCGGCAAGACGTTCGGCGACACGCGCGTGCTGCGCGATCTGTCGCTCGACGTGCAGGCGGGCGAATTCCTCGTGCTGCTCGGCGAATCGGGCTGCGGCAAGACGACGGCGCTGCGCATCGTCGCGGGACTCGAGTCGGCGACGGAAGGCGCGGTGTTCGTCGGCGATACCGATGTCACGCACCAGTTGCCGCGAGACCGCGATGTGGCGATGGTGTTCCAGTCGTATGCGCTCTATCCGCACAAGACGGTGTTCGAGAACATCGCGTATCCGCTCATCGTGCGAAAGCGCCCGAAAAGCGAGATCGATGCCGCCGTGCGCGAAGTGGCCGCAAGCGTGCAACTGGCGCCGTTGCTGTCGCGTTTTCCGCGGCAGCTGTCCGGTGGACAGCGTCAGCGCGTGGCGCTCGCGCGCGCGATCGTGCGGCGGCCCGCCGCGTTCCTGATGGACGAGCCGCTTTCCAATCTCGATGCCAAGCTGCGCGGCCATATGCGCGCGGAACTCAAGCACATGCAGCACGAACTCGGCATCACGACGATTTATGTCACGCACGATCAGATCGAAGCGATGACGCTCGCGCACCGCGTCGCCGTCCTCGACAAGGGCGCGCTGCAGCAACTCGATACGCCCGCGCGCATCTATTCGGACCCGGCGAATCTGTTCGTCGCGGGTTTCATTGGTTCCCCGCCGATGAATTTCCTGCGCGGCAAGCTCGCGCAAGGGCGCTTCGATGCGCCCGGTATCTCGCTCGCGACGGCGGTTCGTCATGAAGGCCAGGCGACGCTCGGCGTACGCCCCGAAGAATGCTCGCTCGTGGCGCAAGGCGAAGGCGAACTGGAGGGGCGCATCTATTCGGTCGAACTGATCGGCGATCATTCGCTCGTCACGATGAACGTCGGTGAGCAGCAGGTGGTCGTGAAGGTGCCGAATACGTTCGCGGGCGAGATCGGCGGGGCTGCGGGTGTGCGCGTGAATCGCGAGCGCATCTATTTCTTCGAGGAGAGCGGCGCACGCATTCGTTCGAGCGTTTGAAAAACGTAAGCCTTCACGCGTGCCGCAAAGCGTTCTCGTGCGCGTCGTCTATATTGGATTTATGACGATCCGATAGGGAGGTGCGAGATGAGGCGCATCTATTTTTTGCTCCCCAGTGTGGCGAGCGCAAAGGGGATCATCGACGAACTGCTGCTCAAGCGAATCGAATGGCGGCATATTCATGTGCTCGCGCGGGCTCACGAGCCGCTTGAGGACTTGCCGCAGGCGACACTCGTTCAACGCACGGATTTGTTGCCCGCACTCGCGCGCGGAACGGCTGCCGGCGGCGTGACGGGCGCGCTCGCTGGACTCGTGGCAATGGCGTTTCCGCCCGCGGGTTTGACGATTGCCGGCGGCGCAGTCGTTTGCATGACGCTCGCGAGCATGGGCTTCGGCGCATGGGCCGCGACGATGATCGGCGTCGGCATTCCGAATACGCGCTTGCGGCGCTTCGAGCATGCGATCGAAGAAGGCGAATTGCTGATGATGGTGGATGTGCCGAAGGATCGCGTCGAGGAGATCGAGGCGCTCGTGAAGAGTCATCATCCGGAGGCGGATGTCGAAGGGGCCGATCCTACGATTCCTGCGTTTCCTTGATCTCTGTCGATCCAGCGTAAGGCAACGATCTGCTTTGAAGGCGCCACGCGCTTCATCGTAGAACTCGGCGGAGTTCCGTTCAGCCCGGACAGCATTGGAAACGCTTCGCTGGCGCTGAGGTGACGGTCGAATTCGACAGCATGCGGTCGCCGGAGGTCGCCTGGGCAACCGGATCCGGCAGTAGGTAAACAAACCCGAAAGCTCCGTCATTTTGATGCGCTAAGATCACATCCCGGGAACCGATCTACCAGACAGACAGAACGCATAAAAAAACGAGCGTTCATAAACCCAGGATGAAAAACCCGATGCGCCGTGTGGTCTTCAATCAAAAGGGTGGCGTTGGCAAGTCCACCATCGTTTGCAATCTCGCCGCGATCAGCGCCTCCCGCGGCCTGCGCACACTGGTCATCGACCTCGATCCACAAGGCAACGCGAGCCAGTACCTGCTCGGCGCCAAAGCCCGCGACGCCCAGCCGAATCTCGCGAGCTTCTTCGAATCGGCATTGAGCTATAGTTTTCGCGAGCCGGCGTTCGAATCTTTCATCCATTCGACGCCGTTCGACAATCTCGACATCGTGCCGTCGCATCCGAATCTCGAGGGGCTGCAGAGCAAGCTCGAATCGCGCTACAAGATCTACAAGCTGCGCGACGCGCTAAAGGGGCTGCAACAGTACGACGCCGTCTATATCGACACGCCGCCCGCGCTGAACTTCTTCACGCGCTCGGCGCTGATCGCGGTAGAGCGCTGCCTGATCCCGTTCGATTGCGACGACTTCTCGCGTCGCGCGCTCTATTCGGTGCTCGATAACGTGCAGGAAATTCGTCACGATCACAATCCCGACTTGAGCGTCGAAGGCATCGTCATCAATCAGTTCCAGCCGCGCGCGAGCCTGCCGCAGCAACTCGTCGACGAACTGCGCGGCGAGGATCTGCCGGTGCTCAATTCGCATCTGTCGCTCTCCGTGAAAATCCGCGAGAGCCATCAGCACGCGCGCCCGATGATCTATCTCGAACCGCGTCACAAGCTCGCGCAGGAATATGTCGCGCTGCACGAGGAATTGAACGGCTGACCCGGCACGAACAGACCATCGCGCCATGCCCGTCACGTCGAAAGTTGCGATTGCAACCATCGTCGAAGCGGCGGTGTTCATCGCGCTGCTGTTCGGTGCGGCGGGCACGCTCGAATGGGGCGCGGGCTGGGCGTGGATACTCCTGATGTTCGGCGGCGGCGGCGCGGTCACCGTGCTCATCGCGCGGCGCGACCCCGCATTGCTAGCCGAACGCATGCGCTCACCGATGCAGCCCGGCCAGCCGCTTTGGGACAAGGTGTTTCTCGTCGTGATGGGCGCGCTGTGGTGCGCGTGGCTCGTATTGATGGGTTTCGACGCCGTGCGCTTTCGCTGGTCCGTCATGCCGCTCTGGCTCGCGTCGGCCGGCGCTGCGCTCGTGGCCGTGTCGTTCTGGCTCGTCGCGCGCGTGTTTCTCGCGAACACGTTCCTCGCGCCGGTCGTGAGGATTCAGACGGAGCGCGGGCATCGTGTCATTTCGAACGGGCCGTATGCGGTCGTTCGTCATCCGCTCTATGCGGCTGCCTGCATCATGATCCCGGCGAGCGCGCTCGTGCTCGGCTCGTGGTGGGGCCTCGCGTGCTCCATGCTGCTGCTCGCGGGGCTCGTCTGGCGCACGGTGATGGAGGAGCGCGAGCTCGTCGCGCATCTCGAAGGCTATGCCGATTATGCGCAACGCGTGCGCTTTCGGCTCGTGCCCTTCGTCTGGTAGGCGTCCGCCGCACGCAATTTCGGGAATAAAACAGCGTGGCGGACGTTCATGCAGGAGACAGGCGCATTCCGTCGCGCCTCACTTCTCGCCAGATCATGAATATGACGACCGTTCCATCGCAGGCTCCGCATGGATCTCTTGCCCGGAGTTCACCAGGCGCGCCTCCTTCGACAGAAAGTCTCTCCGGCATGGTCGCCTTCGTGCGTGCGGCGGAGTCCGGCAGTTTCGTGGCGGCGGGGCGCGCGCTCGGGCTCTCGGCGTCGGCGGTCGGCAAGAGCGTGATGCGGCTCGAAGCGAAGCTCGGCGTGCAACTGCTCAATCGCACGACGCGCAGAATAGGACTCACGCACGAAGGCGCGCGCTTCTTCGCACGTTGCAAACGCATGCTCGCCGATCTGGAAGAAGCGGAGAACGAACTGTTCCATTCGACCTCTTCGCCGCGCGGCCGGTTGCGCATCAGCGCGCCGTCGCTCGGCAGCCGGCTCCTGATGCCGCTCGTGCCCGACTTCAGGCGGCGTTATCCGGACATCGAACTGGATATCGATTTCAGCGATCGCGTCGTCGATGTCACGCAGGAAGGCTATGACGCCGTGATCCGCACGGGACGTCTCGCCGATTCGCAGTTGCTCGCACGGCCGCTCGCGCAATACGGGCCGGTGGTGGTCGGCTCGCCCGCCTATTTCGCGGGACACGGCGAGCCGGTGACGCCGACTGATCTCGAAGGCCATGCGTGCATCCGTTTCCGTTCTCCGACGAGCGGCCGGTCCGAGCCCTGGCGTTTCGCGCGCGACGATCACACCTTCGCCATCGATCCGCACGCGACGCTCGCATTCAACGACATGGAAGCGGTGCTCGCCGCCTGCATCTCGGGCCTGGGCCTCGCATGCGTGCCGGATTTCGTCGCGAAGAGCGCGCTGGAAGCCGGCTTGCTGCGGGCGGTGCTCGGCGCGCATATGCGTACGGAAGGCGTGTTCCAGATTCTCTGGCCGCCGAGCCGTCACGAAGCGCCGCGACTGCGCGCGTTCATCGATCACGTCGCGCAGCGTCTGGGCGGACTGCCATCACACGAGCTCCGCTTCCGCGCGGCGTGAGGATCAGCTTTTCTTGGTGGTCTTCGCGACGAACGGTGCGGGCGCGTGCGCGACTTTCTCGCTGCCGCACTTGGGGCATTTGAGCTGCACCGTCGCATGCTCGGCGATGTGCTCCGCGTGCTCGAAGTTTTCGCCGCAATCCTGACAACGGTATTGATAAGTCGGCATGTCATCCTCCGCGCGCGACCGGTGATCCGGCGCGAGGCCGCGCCGGTTCAACCCATTCTAGTTCAGCAATGGAGCGTGAAAATCGGGTTGACGATGATCGCGCCAGTAATCGCGGGTCGATCGCTCATTGCGTAACGATCAGGTCCATTCTGCTTCGTCGGAGTTCTGATCGGGCAGGGTAAGCCCGGATGCGGGCAGCGGCAGCGCGGTCTTGTAACGCACCTGTTTGAGCGCGAAACTCGAACGAATGTTCGAAACGCCCGGCATTTTCGTGAGCCGCTCCAGAATGAAGCGCTCGAGCGCGGCCACGTCGGGCAGGACGACGCGCAACAGGTAATCGGCGTCGCCCGTCATCAGATAACACTCCATCACTTCGGGGCGCTCGCTGATCGCCTGCTCGAAACGCGCGAGCGCGTCCTTGATCTGCTTTTCCAGACTCACCTGAATGAAGACATTGATGGAAAGCCCGAGCGCTTCGGGATTGAGCAACGTCACGTGCTGCTTGAAGAGCCCGGCTTTTTCCAGCGCGCGCACGCGGTTGAAGCAGGGCGTCGGCGAAAGATTCACCGCGCGCGCGAGTTCCGAATTGGTGATGCGCGCGTTTTGCTGAAGCTGATTCAATATTCCGATGTCGGCGCGGTCGAGCCGTTGCTTCACACTGGCCGTCATAGTCGAAAGATTCCGGTTTTTGGCATTCTGGAAGAATAAACACACTACCGCAAAGCGCGGCCGCAGCCAAATAAGACGCACATTCTGCGCGTCAATGGATATGCTTGAATCATCTTTCAGCCACAGCGGAGTCGCGCCATGACCGACTTATCGAGCGGAACCAACCAGCTTCTTTCTCTTGCCAAGGGACGTGAGGACATCGATCCCGGCGAAACCGCAGAATGGCTGGAGGCACTCGATGCCGTCGTCGCGCATGTCGGGCGGGAACGGGCGCAATACCTTTTCGACAGGCTCGCGGAGCACGCGCTGTCGGTGGGCGTCGAATCGGCGCGGGCGCGCGCGACGCCCTACACGAACACGATTCCCGTATCGCAGCAGCCACCTTATCCCGGCAATCTCGACATCGAAGAAAGACTCGCCGCCGTGCTGCGCTGGAATGCGCTCGCGATGGTCGTGCGCGCGAATCGCGCATACGGCGAACTGGGCGGCCATATCGCGAGCTATGCGTCGGCGGCGGATTTGTTCGAAGTCGGCTTCAATCACTTCTTCAAAGCGGCCGATGCGAACAACGGCGGCGATATCGTCTATTTCCAGCCGCATTCGTCGCCGGGTGTGTATGCACGCGCTTATCTCGAAGGCTTTCTCGACGAAGAACATCTGAAGCACTATCGGCGCGAGATCGAGGGACCGGGTTTGTGCTCGTATCCGCATCCATGGCTGATGCCCGACTTCTGGCAATTTCCGACGGGCTCGATGGGCATCGGCCCGATCAACTCGATTTATCAAGCGCGCTTCATGCGCTATTTGCAAAACCGCAATCTGCTGCGCACGGAAGGGCGCAAGGTGTGGGGCTTCTTCGGCGACGGCGAAATGGACGAGCCTGAGTCGATCGGCGCGCTGTCGCTCGCGGCGCGCGAACAACTCGATAACCTCGTGTTCGTCATCAATTGCAACTTGCAGCGGCTCGACGGTCCCGTGCGCAGCAACGGACGCATCGTCGATGAACTCGAAGCGCAGTTTACCGGCGCGGGCTGGAACGTGATCAAGGTGCTGTGGGGATCGGACTGGGATGGCCTGTTCGCGCGCGATCGCACGAATGCCTTGCTGCGCGCCTTCGCGCATACCGTCGATGGTCAGTTCCAGACCTTCTCGGCGAACGACGGCCGTTATAACCGCGAGCGCTTCTTCGGCCAGAATCCGGAACTCGCGGCACTCGTCGCGCATATGTCGGATGAAGATATCGACCGCTTGCGCCGTGGCGGCCACGATGTACGCAAGCTGCACGCTGCTTATGCGAAAGCGCTGTCGCACAAAGGCCAGCCGACCGTGATTCTCGCCAAGACGATGAAAGGTTTCGGCATGGGCACGGTGGGACAGGGCCGCATGACGACGCATCAGCAGAAGAAGCTCGATCTCGACGATCTCAAGCAGTTTCGCGATCGCTTCCGTTTGCCGCTCTCGGATGAAGACGTCGAACAAGTCAGGTTCTACAAGCCTGCGGACAGCGCGCCCGAGATGCGCTATCTGCATGAGCGCCGCGCGGCTTTGGGCGGTTATCTGCCGCGCCGTCGCGCGAAGGCATCGCAAGGCATTGCGCCGCCCGCGCTCGATTCGTGGGGCCAATTCGCGCTCGACGCATCCGGCAAGGAGATGTCGACGACGATGGCCTTCGTGCGCATGCTCGGCAGCCTGTTGAAGGACAAGACCATCGGGCAGCGCGTCGTGCCGGTGGTCGCGGACGAGGCGCGCACCTTCGGCATGGCGAATCTCTTCAGGCAAGTGGGCATCTATTCGCCGCTCGGCCAGTTGTACGAGCCGGAGGACATGGGCTCCATGCTCTACTACCGGGAAGACACGCGCGGGCAGATTCTCGAAGAAGGCATCTCGGAGGCGGGCGCGGTGTCGTCGTGGATCGCGGCGGCGACGTCCTACAGCGTGCACGATCTGCCGATGCTGCCGTTCTACATCTACTACTCGATGTTCGGCTTTCAGCGCATCGGCGATCTGATTTTCGCGGCGGCGGACCAGCGCTCGCGCGGCTTTCTCATCGGCGCGACGGCGGGGCGCACGACGCTCGGCGGCGAAGGCCTGCAGCACCAGGACGGCACGAGCCATCTCGCGGCATCGACGATTCCGAACTGCCGCGCCTACGATCCGGCGTTCGCTTATGAAGTCGCCGCGATCGTCGATGAAGGCATGAAGGACATGATGGAGCGCCAGAACGACGTGTTCTATTACGTCACCGTGACCAACGAGAATTACGCACAGCCTTCCGCGCCCGGCGGCTCACTGGATGAAGAAACGCGCGAAGGGATTCTGCGCGGCATCTATCGCATCGGCGGCGACGCAGCCGAAGCCCAGGTTCAATTGCTCGGTTCCGGCGCGATTCTCAACGAAGCGATCGCTGCGCGCACGATGCTCGAGGACGACTGGAACATCGACGCCGCCGTGTGGAGCGTGACGAGTTATACCGAATTGCATCGCGACGGCGCGTCATCCGAACGTCTTGCCCGCCTGAGCGACGACGATGTGAACACGCCGTTCGTCACGCGTGCGCTCGAAGGATCGCGTGGTCCCGTGATCGCGGCGACCGATTACGTGCGCGCGGTGCCGGAACTCATCCGCGCCTACGTGCCGCGCCGCTATGTCACGCTCGGCACGGATGGCTTCGGCCGTAGCGACACGCGGCAGGCATTGCGCGCGTTCTTCGAAGTGGATCGCGTGTCGATCGTCATCGCCGCGTTGAAGTCGCTCGTGGACGAAGGCGTCATCGATAAATCAGTCTTGAAGACCGCGCGCGTGAAGTACGGCAAGACGCAGGAAGCGCACGACGCGCCCTGGATGCGCTAGGCGGTCTTGCGCGCGGCGTCGAGCAGCTCGCGCACTTCGTCGTCGCTTGTCTGATCGAAGTCGATATAGAACTGCCCGACGCCGTAATACTGATGCGGGCGCAGCACGCAGACGAATTCATCGACCACTTCGTCCACGCGCGCTTCGGAATCGAGCGGCGCCACCGGCAGCGCCGCGACGATCTTCGACGGATGCGCATGACGCAGGGACATCGCCGCGGCCTTCATCGTCGCGCCGGTCGCCATGCCGTCATCGACGATGATCGCGACGCGTCCTTCGACATCGAGCGGCGGCTGCGAGCCGCGATACAGCTTCTCGCGCCGGGCAAGCTCGGCGCGTTCTTTCGCGATCACGCGTTCGAGATCGTCCTTCGCGACCCCCGCGTATTGCACGATGCGCTCGTCGAGATAGAAAGCATCGCCGGATGCGATCGCGCCCATCGCGAGTTCGGGTTGCACCGGCACCCCGAGCTTGCGCACGACGAGCACGTCGAGCGGCGCGCCGAGCGCGCGCGCCACTTCATACGCAACCGGCACGCCGCCGCGCGGCAGCGCGAGCACGGTGACGTCGGCGCGGCCGTGATAAGCGCCGAGATGCTGCGCGAGCGCGCGGCCCGCGGCTCTGCGGTTCTCGAATACTGAGTTCATGTTGCCTGTCCTTTCGGACTCGACGCGCGCGAGAGAAAACGCGACGCGCCGTCGAGACCTTCATCGAATATCGAGCGATATCCGTTCGCGCCTTCTCGCTGCAATGCCCGGGCGATGTCGGCGTCGAACGCGTTCTCGTGCACCGAGCGCAAGTCCGCACGCAATGCGGCCTGCGGCAACGCGGCCAGCTCGCACGCGAGCGCTTCCGCCACGCCGCGCGCTTCGCCCTGCGGCGCAATGCGATTCGCAAGGCCGAAGGCAAGCGCTTCCGTCGCGTCGACCGCTCGTCCGGTGAGGATCAGATCGAGCGCACGCGACATGCCGATGAGACGCGGCAGCCGGATCGTGCCGCCGTCGATGAGCGGCACACCCACGCGCCTGCAGAACACGCCGAGCACCGCGTGTTCCTCGACGACGCGCAAATCGCACCACGCCGCCAGTTCGAGCCCGCCCGCGACCGCATGTCCCGCGATCGCCGCGATCACGGGTTTGTTCAGCGCGAGCCGCGTCGGTCCCATCGGGCCGGGGCCGCTGCCGTCGGAATGGATCTCGTTGCGGCGCGCGTCGTCCTCGAGTGCGGAGAGATCGGCGCCTGCGCAGAACGTGCCGCCCGCGCCCCACAGCACGGCGACTCGCAGCGCATCGTCGGCGTCGAAGCGCTCGAACGCTTGGCGCAGCGCATCCGCGATGTGGCGATCCACCGCGTTACGCCGCTCGGCACGGTCGAGCACGACCGTGACGACTCGCGGATCGAGCGCGTGCGGTTCCATGCGCACATGCTCGCCCAGATACTCGATGTGAGAAGACATCGACGGCTCCAGTTTTTCGCGGCTACACACGTCAGGATACTCGCGGCACGACGCATCGGTGCGCCACGTGAAATGCTTTCGTTCACCATGCTAAAAGCTGTCGTGATGAAATATCTGGCGCATATCCGGTGCATGAGATGCAACACGACGGAGCATTGCACCAAGTTCGAGCGATGCGAAATGACCATTCGCGGCGCACGTTGCACCACGCTTTACCGCGCCAACGCCCATTGCGCACCGTTCCGATGCTGTTTGCGCCAACTTGGCCCGGAACTTGCAAAACCAGCGCCTTTTTCAGACGACCGTTGAAAAACATGCAGGCACTCCAATCCGGAACCAACACTCTTTTTCTGCTGCTGGGCGCCGCAATGGTGCTTGCGATGCACGCGGGCTTCGCCTTTCTCGAACTCGGAACCGTGCGCCGCGAGAATCAGGTGAATGCACTCGTGAAAATCCTCGTGGACTTCGCGGTTTCGACGCTCGCGTATTTCTTCATCGGCTACAACATCGCGTATGGCGTGCAGTTCATGCACAGCGCCGATATCCTCGCCGAGCACAACGGCTACGCGCTGGTGCGCTTCTTCTTCCTGCTGACCTTCGCCGCCGCGATTCCGGCGATCGTGTCGGGCGGCATCGCCGAGCGCTCGAAGTTCAATCCGCAACTGTTCGCGACTTGCGTGATCGTCGGCTTCGTTTATCCGTTGCTCGAAGGGGTGGCGTGGAACGAGCGCTTCGGCATTCAGGGCTGGTTGACGCAGGCATTCGGCGCGCCGTTTCACGACTTCGCCGGCTCGGTCGTGGTCCATGCGTTCGGCGGCTGGGTCGCGCTGCCGGCGGTGCTGCTGCTCGGGCCGCGTCACGGGCGCTATCACAAGGATGGACGCATCGCCGCGCATCCGCCCTCGAGCATTCCGTTCCTCGCGCTCGGTGCATGGGTGCTCGCGGTCGGCTGGTTCGGCTTCAACGTGATGAGCGCGCAGACGGTCGACAAGATCAGCGGCCTCGTGGCGGTCAACTCGCTGATGGCGATGGTCGGCGGCACGCTTGCCGCGTGGTTCGCCGGCCGCAACGATCCGGGCTTCACCTACAACGGCCCGCTCGCGGGTCTGGTCGCGGTGTGCGCGGGCTCGGACCTCATGCATCCGCTTGGCGCGCTGATCGTCGGCGCGGTGGCGGGCGTGCTCTTCGTGCAGATGTTCACGTGCGTGCAGAACCGCTGGCGCATCGACGATGTGCTCGGCGTGTGGCCGCTGCACGGCATGTGCGGCGCGTGGGGCGGAATCGCCGCGGGCGTCTTCGGGCAGAAGGGCTTCGGCGGCATCGGCGGTGTGTCGATGTGGTCGCAGGTCATCGGCACGGTCGGTGCGGTGGCGCTCGCGCTCGCGGGCGGCGCGGCGGTGTATGGCGCGATCAAGGCGACGGTCGGGTTGCGGCTCGATCGCGAAGAAGAATTCAATGGCGCCGATCTCGCGATTCATCGCATCTCGGCAACGCCGGATCGGGAAATGGCGGGGTGACGCGGAGAGCAGCCAGCGCTTTCACGCGCTATCGGAGGTCACAGGCGGCGCTCGCATCGTGATGCGTCGCATCGAATGACGGCAGGAAGGCGAGTGCGATCGACGCACTCGCCGCGCCAAAAGAGCATGCCAGGTCCGGCACGGTCTTTATTCCTCATATCGCTTCCAGCGCGCGCCGGGTAGGATATACCGGTCGATTCCCTCGGAGGCGCATCGCTTGGACTCCACAGAGACCGCGACATTCGATCTGCCGCTGCCCGTGCGCAATTTCGCATCGATGCGAAGGATGCTACTGCTCGTGCTGGGCGCGTCCATCGTGATCCCGCTCGCGTGCCTTTGCATTTATGGCTATTACGATCATCAGCGTCGCTTTGCTGAAGCACAGGAACTGATCGAGCGCCTCACGCGCATTGCAGACGAGCATGCGCTGAAAGTGATCGACCTGAATCAGCAACTGGAGACGCGCATCGTCGATCTGCTCGGCGACAGCGACGACGCGCTCATCAAGCGTCGCGAGGAAGGTCTGCACCGCACGCTCGACGACATGAGCGGCACGCTCGCGCAGATCGCCGCGATTTCCGTCTTCGGCGAAAACGGCGCGCTGCTCGCGAATAGCCGCTGGTATCCGGCGCCGGCCGTGTCGATTGCGGAGCGCGACGATTTCCGGTCCGCGCGTGCCGTCGCGCCCGTCACGTACTTCTCGCTGCCGTTGCGCGGCAAGGTGGCGAGTTCAGATGTGTTCACGACGACGATGGGCCGCATCGCGCGCAACGGGCAGTTTCTCGGCGTCGTGTCGATCGCGTTGAAGCGCGGCTATTTCACCGATTTTTATCGCGAGATCGCGGCGGGCGATCGCGCGCTCGTCATCGGGCTGTATCGCCGCGACGGCAGCGTCCTCGCCCGCTTTCCGGAGAGCGCCGGCAGCACGCAACCGGCAACCAATACGGGCTTTACGCGCGCGTTTCGCAACAACGAACTGTACGGCAGCATGCGCATGCGCTCGAGCATCGATCACGTCGATCGGCTGCTCGCCTTCAGGCGCGTGGGCGACTCGCCGCTCTATGTATCGGCGGGCTACGCGACATCCGTGGTTGAAAAGCGCTGGCGCGACAATCTCGCGCTCGTCGCGGCGATCGCGCTGTTGCCGTGCATCGCGGTGTGGCTGCTGATCGCGTTCTCGATTCGCCGGCTCGATGCCGAACAGGCCGCATGGGAGCGATGGCAGGCCGAAGTCGCGACGCGCCTTTCCATCGAGGCGTCGAGCCGGCAACTGCGGCGCATGGGCGCGCTCGGCAATCTCGTCGCCAACGTCGCGCACGACTTCAACAATTTGCTGATGGTGGTCGGAGCGAACATGGAGCTCGCACGGCGCAAGCGCTTCAACGACGTCGAAAGCGAAGTGCTCGCGGTGGAGCGCGCCACCGCCGGCGCCGAGTCGCTCGCGCGGCGGCTCATGAGCGTCGCGCGCAAGCAGCCGCTCAGGCAGGAATTGATCGATCCGGGCGCCTGGCTGCGAAGCGTGCTCGATCTGGTGAAGAAATCGGTGCATCCGTCCGTCATGGTGACGCTGGAGCTGTCGCCCGATCTGTGGAACGTGATGGCCGATCCGGTCGAGCTGGAGCTTGCGCTCGTGAATATCGCGGTGAATGCGAGCGATGCCATGCCGCATGGCGGACGCGTGCTGATCCGCTGCCAGAATGCCCGCGTGCGCGGCGCGGAAACGGATATTCCGGATGGTGAGTACGTGCTCGTCTCGATCACCGATAACGGCGAAGGCATGACCGAGCAAGTCCGGCGGCGCGCGTTCGAGCCGCTTTTCACGACGAAGCAGCGCGGCGCGGGCGCCGGTCTCGGCCTCACGCAGGTGCTCGCCGCGTGCGAGCAGGCGGGAGGCACCGCGCGCATCACGAGCGTGACGGGCTCCGGCACGACGGTGCGGCTCTATCTGCCGCGTCATCATGGGCCGATGCCCGAGGCGTCCAAGGCATGCGTGCCACCCGATGTAACGACGCCGCCGCTCGTACCCGCGACGGACGACGAGGGAGAGCCGCTGCGCGGCACCACGGTGCTGCTCGTCGAGGACAACGCGGATGTCGCGGCGGGCGTGAGGGCGGTGCTCGAAGTGTTCGGCTGCACGGTGCATCACGAGGAAAGCGCGGATGCCGCGTTCGCGCTGTTGGGCGAAGGCTATGGCTTCGACCTCGTGCTGTCCGATGTGCAGATGCCTGGCCGCATGAACGGCATCGATCTGGCCGAGCAGATCATCAAGCGTCTTCCTTCGCAAAAGCTCGTGCTGATGACGGGCTACGCCGACGAACTGGAGCGCGCGAAGCATCTCGGTGTGCCGATCCTCGCAAAGCCATTCGACATGGACGATCTGCTCGATCTGATCGCGCCGGGCGTCCCGCACTGAACGCGTTCAGCGCTTGTCGTGCCCCGGTACGGCACGCGCGCCGACGAGCGGATTGAAGGCCGCGCGCTTCGGCTCCGGTGCTTGTTCGCTTTTCTTGGCGGGACGGGTCTTGGAACGCGATGACGTATCGCCGCCTAGCTGACTGAGCAGGTCTTCGTCGTCTTCCGCTTTCGGTTCTTCGTCGTCTGCGGACGACGATTCGCCGCCCGCAAGATGCGCGACGACCGACATGAAGTCCTTCCTCGCATTCTTCAGCGCGCGCCCCGGCATCATGACGAGCACCACGGCTTCGTGCACGGAATGGCCATCCACGGTTTGCAGCGCGGCATCCTCGTTCCAGTCGATGCCGCTATTCGCATAAGCCGCAACCACGTGATGCAATACGGCAGGCGACATCACACCTGCGTCATAGAGACCAACGATCTGCCGTTCCGCGAGCGCAAAATAGCTCTTTGCTTCCCGAGTCGGCTTCTTCGCGGCCATTCACTTCGTGGCGGGCGCGACCCGCCATACCGTGTTGCCTACATCGTCGGCGACGAGCAACGCGCCTTTGCGATCCACCGCGACGCCGACAGGCCGCCCGAGCGCATGGCCATCCGACGATAGAAAGCCCGTCAGGACATCTTCGGGCGGACCCGAAGGCTTGCCGTTGTCGAACGGCACGAAGATGACCTTGTAGCCGCTTCTCGGCTTGCGATTCCAGGAACCGTGCTGACCGATGAACGCCCCGTTGCGATAACGCTCCGGAAACGCGTTGCCGTCGTAGAACGCGAGCCCGAGCGAAGCCGTGTGCGCGCCGAGCGCATAGTCGGGCACGATCGCCGATTGCACGAGATCCGCGCGCTGCGGCTTCACGCGGTCATCGACATGCTGGCCGTAATAGCTGTATGGCCAGCCATAAAACGCGCCATCCCTTACCGACGTCAGATAGTCCGGCACGAGTTCGTTGCCGAGTTCGTCGCGCTCGTTCACGACCGTCCACAGCGCGCCGCTCTGCGGCTGCCACGACATGCCGTTCGGATTGCGCAAGCCCGTTGCGAACAGACGCGCCTGTTTCGATTCGATATCCACTTCCATGATCGCCGCGCGGCCGTTCTCGGCGTCGATGCCGTTCTCCGCCGCGTTGCTGTTCGAACCGACCGTCACATACAGCTTCTTGCCGTCGCGGCTCGCGAGGATGTTCTTGGTCCAGTGATGATTGATTTCGCCCGCTGGCAAGTCCATGAACTTCTCGCCGGGCGTCGAGATTTGCGTCGCGCCGTTTTCGTACTTGAAGCGCAGGATCGCATCGGTATCCGCAACATAGAGTTCATCGCCGACGAGCGCCATGCCGAAGGGCGAATGCAGTTTGTCGATGAACACGGTGCGTGTTTCGGCGACGCCATCGCCGTCGGCATCGCGCAGCAGCATGATGCGATCCGGACTTTCCACGCCGGCGCCGGCGCGTTTCTGCACCTTTTTCATCACGAAACCCTTGATGCCGGCGTGTTCGTCGTGCTGGGCGGGTGCGTTGCTTTCGGCAACGAGCACGTCGCCATTGGGCAAGGTCGCGACCCAGCGCGGATGATCGAGGCCCGCGGCAAAGGCGGTGACGTCGAAGCCCGCGGCGGGAATGGGCTTCTGTCCTTGCGCCCACGGCCTCGCGGGTGCGATGTTGACCGTGGGCATCATCGATTTGTGCGGCGCGGGCAGCGTCGGATTCGGGCCGAACCCCTGCGCGTAATCGCCGGCGGTGGTATCGGCGGTGGCCGCGCCGCTCGCGCTCATCAAGGCGAGCGCCGTCGCTCGCATAAGTAGCTTTGTTTTCGTTTTCAAACCTGCGCTCCTGACGAGTCGAACGTCCGGTTCAGCCGCCGCCGATGCCTTGCGTCACTTTGCCCGTGCCGCCGCAGGTCTCGCAGTCGGCGCCGTCGAGCTTGCCCGAGCCGTTACAGTCCGGACAGAGATCTTCGCCCGTGCCAGGCGTGCCGGGTTCGGCTTCATCGCCGGGATTGAGAGGGGGTTCCTGAGCCATCGATGTCTCCTTGTGGTTGCGTCATGCGTAGCGGCAGCAAGCGCCGTTCCTCATGACCTTGCAAGGCTTGCATTCGTCTGGCAGTTTTTGCACGCCCGCAGCGTACATCGCGCCGCGCCACCTTCGTACGCGCGGCTGCCGTGTCTGGTACGCGTGATGCTCGAATGTCGATGCGGCGCGAGCCGCGGCTTTCACCACTGCAACGTCATTACGCGTCTTCGATGCGCGATGACACAGCCAGGAGGGCTTTTATGAGCGGAAATCAAAAGCAAACGGGCAATCAGCCGTCTACGCCCAATCAATCGAACCCGTCACACCGGCAGCATGGCCAACAGGAAAAATCGCCGGGGCAGCCGCAACAGGATCAGCAATCCGGTCAGCGGCAGCAGAACCAGCCGTTGCCGCAGCATCAGGGCGGCCAGCGGCAACCTTGATCGTTCTGGAGAAGTGGCAGGAAGCAATGCGCGCGGTTTCGTTTCGACGAGGCCGCGCGCGATCGTTTTCGGGCGGTTTTTTCAGGGCTTGCGTCCGAATGCCTCGCGCAGACGTTTTTTTGCGCGCTCGAGCGTGCTCTTGCGCGACTTGGGCAGATTGCGTCCCGCGCGATTGATATAGAAGTTCAGCATCGACATGGCCGATTGAAACGGCGAGCCTTTGCGTCGCGTACTGCGTGTCGATGACCGTTTGAGCGAATCCGCGATTTCCTGCGCATTGCCTGTCTTGAAGATATCGCGCTGAATATCCATTGCATCGCTCGTTTCCATCACATGATGTGACCAGCGATGCGTGGAACGCGCCGGCTTCTTGCGGGCACTCCCGAGCGAATGCCTTTGCCGCGTGCTGGGCCGCTTGCCGCTGCTTGTCTTCTTCGATGGGGTTTTGCTCGTTGCCATAGTCATACCTCAACGCTCTTTCCGATGATGCGTGGCGAGTCTATGCGCCTCGCGCAACGCGTCGACGATAGCCACGTAGGCGCGCTCGCGCGTTTCGGGATCGGGCGCCCGCAACGCGAACGAAGGGTGATAGGTCGCGACGATTGCATGGCCTTCGTGCTCGATCGCCTGTCCCATCGACGCCTGCAATGTCGCTTTCGAATCGCGCATCACGGACTTGAGCGCGGTCGAGCCGAGCGCGACGATCACCTTCGGCCCGACATCACCCGTCTCGCGATCGAGCCAATAGCGGCATGCGTCGATCTCGCGCTGCGCGGGTGTCTTGTGCAATCGCCGCTTGCCGCGCGGCTCCCACTTGAAGTGCTTCACGGCATTCGTCACGTAGACCTCCCTGCGTGCGACGCCGGCTTCTTCGAGCGCACGATCGAGCATCGCGCCCGCCGGCCCGACGAAAGGCTTGCCCTGCAAGTCCTCCTGATCGCCGGGCTGCTCGCCGACGATCATGATCGGCGCGTGACGCGGGCCTTTGCCGGGGACCGCTTGCGTCGCATGTTCCCAGAGCGCGCAGCGGCGGCATTCGTCCAGCGACTCGGGAGCCTGATCCGGTTCGACGCCGGGCTGCTTCGTGGCCATGTCGGTTTCTCAAGCGTTCGCGACGCGCCGCGCGTCATCGAGCGTGAGCGGCTCGCGCATCGCTTCGGCGAGACGGCATACCGCGGTGTCGTGTTCGCATGCGATCACCGCGCCCACGCGTCCGTCTTTCATCAGGTAGGCAATGAAATGCTGCGCATCGAGATCGCCGTCTATTTTAATGCTATCCGGCTTCTCGACATGCCCGAGATAGTCGAAGGTCTTCTCGTAGTGGAACGTCCAGAAGTAGGGCACGCCGACATATTCCCGCGCGCTGCCCGCCATGTTGTAGGCGGCGACACGCGCATGTTGTTGCGCCACGCGCCAGTGCTCGATGCGCAGTCGCTGATCCGAGCGCGGCAGGGGAAAGCGCGCGATATCGCCGGCGGCGTATAACGCGGGCGCGGCGAGCATGGTTGCGTCGACGTTAACGCCTCCATCGTCCGCGAGCGCGAGGCCCGACAGAAACGACGTCGCCGGCTCGACGCCCGTGCCCGCGATGACGACATCGGCCGCGACCTTGCCGCCCGAATCGAGGATCACTTCGCTGACTGCACCATCGCCTGCGAATGCGCTGATGCGCGCATTCATATGAAACGTCACGCCGTTCTTTTCGTGCAACGATCTGAACATCTCGCCGATGCGCTCGCCGAACTGCTTGGCAAACGGCGTCTTCCCCGGCGCGACGACGGTCACGTCGATTTCGCGCTTCCTCAGACACGAAGCCACTTCCAGCCCGATGAAACTCGCCCCCACGATCACCACGTGCTTGCATCCTTCGAGCGATGCGAGAATCGCGCGTGCATCCTCGCGCGTGCGCAGCAGATGCACATGCTCGAGTTCTGCGCCGGGAATATCGAGTGGCTTCGGAACGCCGCCGGTGCACACGAGCGCAGCTTCGTATTCGATCTTCTGTCCGTTCGCGAGCTCGGCGCGCTTCTCCTTCGGATCGAGACGAACGGCCTGCGATTCGATGCGTTCGATATCGTGCTTCGCGAAGAAATCGTCGTCGAGCAGCGGCGGGACTTCATCGGGCGGCATGTCGCCTGCGAGTGTGAACTTGCTGAGCGACGTGCGATCGTAGGGCTCGCGCGCGTCGTCGCCTGCAAGCACGATGCGTCCGTCGAAGCCCGCTTCGCGCAGCGCCGAGCATGCGGCCGCGCCCGCTGCGCCCGCGCCGACGACGAGCATGGTCCGACTCGCGTTCGTCTGCTTCTTCGAGACGTCACCGCTGTCGATGGCTTGCGCGGACACGTACACGTCGCCGTCCCTGATCGTGGCTTCGTAGCGTGTCAACGCTTTCAGCGGCGGCGGCTCGACGAGACTGCCGTCGCGCACCTCGAACGTGCCCTTGTGCCAGGGACACACAATGCGCCCGTTGCAGATCGCGCCTTCATCGAGCGGGCCGCCCGCATGGGGACATTGCGCGGTATAGGCGCGCACGTCGTCGCCGTCGCGCACGAGCAGGATGGGAATTTCCTTCGCGTCGTCGCCGGCTTTGACGCATACGCGTGTGCCGCGCTCGATGGAAAGATCCTCAAAGCGCGCGACTTTATTCAGGGTGGGGGACATCGCACTCTCCGGTGGCTGAAGCAACAGGCCATGCGAAGAGCGCGAAGCAATTATCGGACCGCGAGAAAACGCGTGATCAAAGCGCTTCGGTCACCGCGCGCAGAAACTGCCGCGTGCGCTCATGCTGCGGCGCGGAGAAGAACTGCTGCGGCGGCGCCTGCTCGATGATCTTGCCTTGCGAGAAGAAGCACACGCGATCGGCGAAGTCTTTGGCAAAGCCCATCTGGTGCGTGACCATCAGCATCGTCAGATTATGTTCTTCGCCGAGCCGGCGAATCACAGTGAGCACTTCGCCGCACAGTTCAGGATCGAGCGCGGAGGTCACTTCGTCGAAGAGCATGATCTTCGGGCGCATTGCGAGCGCGCGAGCAATCGCTACGCGCTGCTGCTGTCCGCCCGACAACTGCGACGGATAGTGATCGCACTTTTCGGAAAGACCGACCATCGAAAGCAGGTCGCGCCCTCGCTCGGTCGCTTCTTTCTTCGATAATCCGAGCACGCTCATCGGCGCTTCGATGACATTCGCAAGCGCGCTCATGTGCGGAAAGAGATTGAAGCTCTGAAACACCATGCCGATCTTGCTGCGCACCTGGCGAACATGTCGCGGCGATGCGGGCACGAGCTTGCCGCCGCGCATTTCGTGCGTGAGCGGTTCACCGTCCACGTCGATGACGCCATCGGTGAGCGGGTCCAGCGTCATCAACACGCGCAAAAGCGTGGACTTGCCCGAGCCGCTCGGCCCGATGATCGCCACCTTTTCGTTCCGGGCGACATCGAGGTCGAGGCCGTCGAGCACGGTGAGCGCGCCATAGCGCTTGGTGACGTTGCGAAAGCGCACCATGGGCGTGGTCGCGCTGGCGTCGGCCGCTGCGCCGAGCGCCGGGTCGAGGTCTCGTTTCATCTGCTGCTCCTGGAGTTGCATTACCGTGCGCCGTCCAGCGGGGTCTGAGTGGTCGATACGCGATGCTGAACCATCATGGCAGCCTCACGCGCCGTTCGAGATGACGCACGCCCGAAGCGAACGTCACGCTGATGATGAGAAAGAAGATCCCGGTCATGGTGATCGGCTCGAGATAGCGGAACGTCTCGGAGCCGATGTTCTTCGCCTGCTGCATCAGTTCGACGACGGTGATCGCGGAGAGCACCGGCGTGTCCTTGAACATCGCGACGAGATAGTTGCCGAGTGCGGGAATCACCGGGCGAATCGCCTGCGGCAGAACCACGCCGGTATATGTGCGCCACGGCGAGAGCGACAGCGCGCACGATGCTTCCCACTGTCCGCGCGCGACGCCGTTGAGCCCCGCGCGATACACCTCGGACACGTAGCACGCATAGTGCACCGCGATGCCGAGCGTGCCGGCCGTCAGCGCAGACATCGTAAAGCCATAGAGCGGCGCGACATAGAAGAGCACGTACACCTGGATCAGCAGCGGCGTGCTGCGAATGAACTCGATGAAGAACGCGGTCGTCCTGGCGAGCGGCGCGAATTCGCTGCGTCGCATGATCGCGAGCACGAGGCCGAGCACGAGCGCAATCGCGAAGCCGACAAGCGTGATGCCGATCGTGTAGGTCGCCGCGCGCGCGAGTTCGGGCAGGATATGCAGCGCGTATTTCACATCGAAGAGTTGACCCAGCGATGTCATGATGCGGCCCCCGGGACAGTGCGGCGAATGGCGACATGACTGCTTACGCGCCGCTCGAACACGCGCATGACGGCGACGATCACCTGCGCAAGCACGAAGTAGATGAGAAGCGTGAGTCCGAAGACTTCCGCCGTCTTGAAGGTCGCCTCGTCCAGCTGGCGCGCGCGGAACGTGAGGTCCGAGAGCGTGATCAGCGAGACGAGCGAGGTGCCTTTCAGAAGCTCGATCATCAGGTTGGTCGCGGGCGGCAGCGCGTTGATCATCGCCTGCGGCAGCACGATGCGGCGCAGCCGCGCGGCCGCGGGCATGTTCAGCGCCAGCGCCGCTTCATATTGCCCGCCGGGCACGGAGCGCAGCGCGCCGCGCAGGATCTCCGAGCCATAGGCGCCGTAGTGCAGTCCGAGACCGACGATCGCGACGGTGAAAGGCGTCAGTTGCACGTTGAAGGGCGGCAGCGGCAGCACGAAGAAGAGCCAGAATAGCTGCACCAGCAACGACGTGCCGCGAAACACCTCGACATAGACATTGCCGGCCCAGCGCACGGCGCGGTAGGGCGCGGCGCGCAACGCCGTCGCGACACCCGCCATGACGATCGCAAGCAGGATGCTGATGACGGCGATCTGGATCGTGACGAGCGTGCCCTTCATCATCAGGGGCAAAAGCTCATTGAGGTCACTCATGACGGTTCCTCGCGAATGGATGGACGCTGCGCGTCGCTATTGAAGCCCGCTCAACCGGCGCACAGCTCCGGCGCTTTCTTGGTCGTCACGTTGGACTTGTCGAAGCCGAAGGGCGCGACCGTCTTCAGGTGATCGTCGGTGCCGAGCCACTGATGCAGTTCCTTGTTGACGGCGTCGCGAAGATCCGTGTCTTCGGGGCGAAACGCGAGCGCGCCGTAACCGGTGTGCTTCGGATCGTCGTTGAACTGGCTGATCGCTTCGACCTGCGGGCCGCCTTTTCCGGCGAGACCTTTCATCGTCAATGCGGTGCCGACCGCTGCGTCGGCGCGGCGCGCGCGCACGGCCTGCAATTGCGCGGTGGTGTCCGGAACCTGCAGGATCTGGTCGTCCTTGATGCCGGCCTGGCGCGCATAACCGAGTTCGGCCGTCCCTGCCATCACAGCAAGTTTCGTGTCCGGTTGCTTTGCGACATCGGCATAGCTGTGCAGGTTTTTCGGATTGCCCTTCATCGTCAGCAGCGTGTCGGGAATCTGGTATTGCGGATCGGCGAACGCCACTTGCTTGCAACGTTCCGGCGTGATGTACATGCCCGCCGCGATCACATCGAAGCGCCCGGCCTTCAGGCCCGGTATCAGCGCGCCCCATTCGGTGAGCACCGCATCGACCTTCTTCACGCCGAGCTTGGCGAACACTTTCTTCGCGATCTCGGGCGATTCGCCGGTCACGGTGCCATCGGGCGTCGTGTAGGCGAAAGGCGTTTCGTTCGCATAGCCGATACGCACCTCGCCGGTGCGCTGGATGCGCTGCAACGTGGTTTCCGCGCTCGCGCTCGTGGCATAGGCGGCAAGGCTAGCTGCCGCGACGCACGCTGCTGCCAGCATTCCAGACAGTCGCTTCGTGTTCATATCGTTCCCGTAGTGATGGTTTTTCAAGCGTGATCGAGTAGGCCATCCGATGGCGCGAATGCGCGAATCACCGAGAAAACCCTTATCCCGCAGGGCTTTGAATCGACTCGCAGCGCAGCCACCGACGCAGAATACAAAGCCATATATTTGTTCCGATTGCTCTAGGACAATTATTTTCACGCGCGCTTTTGCGCCACTATTGCGCATGGAACCAGGCATGCGAGGAGCAGGCACGTGAATGAAAGATGGCGCGACGCCGTGCGCACGGTGCAAGGCGTGCAGTCCAAATACAAGCGGCTCGTCAAGGCGATGGCGGCCGACATAGAAAGCGGCGCGCTCGCATCGGGCGCACGTTTGCCGCCGCAGCGCGAAGTCGCGTCGGATCTCGCGATCAGCGTGCAGACCGTGACCAACGCGTACAAGGAACTGGAGCGGCAAGGGCTGATTCGTTGCGAGGTCGGGCGCGGCAGCTTCGTCACCGCGCGCGTGACCGAAACGATGTCCAATTACATGCTCGACACGGCCGAGCGTTCGGTGGTCGATTTTTCCATTGCGCGCATTGTGCATACGGCCGAGCACGACGCGATGTGGCGCAAGGTCTGCGCGACGTTGTCGACCATCGACGATCAGCCGTGGATTCGCGCAATCAGGCCGATAGCGGGCTTCGACAGTCATCGCCAGGCGGGCGTCGAATGGCTCGCGTCGCTCAACATGCCCGCGAAGGTGGAGACCTTGCTCGTCACCAATGGCGCCGCGCATGGCATCTTCCTCGCGCTGGCGAGCATCGTCGGGCCCGGCGATACGGTGCTGTGCGAAAGCCTCACGGATCACGGCGTGATCGGCTCTGCAAACGTGTTGGGGTTTACGCTCAAAGGCCTGGAAATCGACGAGCACGGCATTCGCCCGGAGCACTTCGAGGAGGTCTGCGACAGCGAGCGCGTGAGCGCGCTCGTGTGCACGCCGACACTGAACAATCCCACGGTTGCGCTGATGCCCGATTCGCGCCGCCGCGCCATTGCTCGTATCGCGGAGCGCTATGGCGTGTATGTAATCGAGGACGATGTCTACGGTGCGCTGCCCGCCAGGACGCAGACACCCATTGCGAGCCTGATTCCGGAACTCGCGTTTTACTGCACGAGCATGACCAAATCGGTGCTGAGCGGCCTGCGTACCGGCTTCATGACGGTGCCGCGGCGTCTCGCATTACGCGCGGAAAGCGTGCTGCGCGTCAGTTGCTGGATGGCGACATTGCCGATTGCGGAAGTCAGCGCACGCTGGATCATGGATGGCACGGCGCAACGTCTCGTGCAGATTCAGCGCGAGCGGCTTGCCGCGCGCCAGGGCGTAGTGCGCGAAGTGCTCGGCGACTATGTACTCGGCAGTCATCCGAACGCGCTGTCGGTCTGGCTGCGCGTGCCCGACGAATGGGAAGCGGATCGCATCACGCGCGAGCTGCGCAATCGCAATATCGCGGTGACATCGCCCGATCCGTTTCTCGTGCGCGGCGCGGACCGGCCCAATGCCGTGCGGCTGTGCGTGGGCGCGGAAGTCGGCGAGAGTACGTTCCGCACGGCCGTGGAAACCATGCGCGAGGTCTTCGGCCAGTACCCGCACGTGCACGACTTCAACTAAATGAACTAGGACAATCGAAAACGATTTTTTAGGACATTAGACTGGGTTGCATCGTTACCCAACACGCGACCCAGTCACTCATGTCCGCACTCACGCTCGCCGATGTCTACCGCGCCCGCCAGCGCATCGAAGGCCGCGCGCTCGTCACGCCGCTGGTTCATTCGTTGTCACTCTCGCGCATCGCGGGGGTGCCGGTCCATTTGAAGCTGGAAACGTTGCAACCCACGGGCAGCTTCAAGTTGCGCGGCGCGACCAATGCGCTCGCGCAACTCGCCGAGCAGGGATGCAACCGTGTCGTCACGGCATCGACGGGCAATCATGGCCGCGCGGTCGCGCACGCGGCGCGCGCGCTCGGCATGGAAGCGGCGGTGTGCATGTCGTCGCTCGTGCCGAAGAACAAGGTCGATGCGGTGGCGGCGCTCGGCGCGCGCGTCGTCATCCACGGCAAGAGTCAGGACGATGCGCAGGTGCAAGCGCAACGTCTCGTGCGCGAAGAAGGCTATGCATTCGTGCCGCCTTTCGACGACGAACGCGTGATCGCGGGACAGGCCACCATCGGCCTCGAAATTCTCGAAGCGCTGCCGGATACGGCGAGCATCGTCGTGCCCTTGTCGGGCGGCGGGCTCTTCAGCGGCATCGCGTTCGCGGCAAAGAACATCCGTCCCGGTACGAAGCTGATCGGCGTGTCCATGCAACGCGGCGCCGCGATGCACGCGAGTCTCGCGGCGGGCAAGCCGGTTTTCGTCGATGAACTGGAGACGCTCGCCGATTCGCTCGGCGGCGGAATCGGCCTCGAAAACCGGCATACCTTCGCGATGACGCGCGATCTCATCGACGACGTCGTGCTGCTCGATGAAGTGTCGATCGCGCGCGGCATCGTGCATGCGTATCGCGAAGAGCGGCTCGTCGTCGAAGGCGCGGCCGCGGTGGGCATCGCGGCGCTGCTCGATGGCGCGATTGCGGTGCAGGACGGGCCCATCGCCATCGTCGTGAGCGGCAGCAATATCGATATCGAAACGCATCGCCGCCTGATCGGAGCGGCCTGAACCCATGTCCAACATCGATACCTCCACCGTGCTGCTCGGGCAGGCGCAATTGCGCAAGCTCGTGCCGCTCGACCTCGACGCGATCGAGCAAGTCGAAGCCGCGTTCAAATCGCTCGCGACCGAAGCGGTTGCGATGCCGCCGATCCTGCGTCTCGACATACCCGAGCACGAAGGCGAAGTCGACGTGAAAACCGCTTATTTGCCGCGCTTTCCGAGCTTCGCGATCAAGGTCAGTCCGGGCTTCTTCAACAATCCGTCGCTGGGTTTGCCGAGCCTGAACGGGCTGATGCTGGTGCTGTCGGCGCGCACGGGCCTCACCGAGGCCGTATTGCTCGACAACGGCTATCTCACCGCGGTGCGCACCGCGGCCGCGGGCGCGGTCGCGTCACGCTGGCTTGCGCGCAAGGATGCGAGGCGCGTGGCGATCATCGGCGCGGGCGAGCAGGCGCGTCTGCAATTGAAGGCGTTGCGTCTCGTGCGCGATATCGAGCACGTCACCGTATGGGCGCGCGATGCCGAAAGCGCGCATCGATTTGCGCGTGACTGCGAAGGCTTGCCATGCGATGTCGCGGACAGTGTCAGTCAGGCGCTCAAGCATGCGGATATCGCCATCACGACGACGCCGAGCCGCGAGCCCTTGATTCACGCGCGGGATCTGCATCCCGGCCTGCATATCACGGCGATGGGCTCCGACGCCGAGCACAAGAACGAGATCGCACCGGATGTCTTTGCGAAGGCGCGCTATGTATGCGATCGCGTGCAGCAAGTGCGTGTGCTGGGCGAATTGCATCACGCGATCGAGGCCGGCGTGATCGCTGCCGATGCGTCTTTCCCGGAGTTGGGCGACGTCATCGCGAAGAAGGCGCAGGGCCGCGTAAACGACGATGAAGTGACCGTGTGCGATCTGACCGGCACCGGCGCGCAGGACACCGCGATCGCAACGCTCGCCATTCAGCGTGCGCGCGCGGTCCAGGCAGGAACCATTTTTCACAACGATGTGACCGCTTGATAGAGGGGACGATGTCCGAAATCATGCAACAGAAGAAAGCGGATGAACGCAGGGCGCCCGTGGTACGCCTGCCGTTCGAGCGCAGCGAGTACGACGCGCGCATCGCGAAGACGCGGCGTGCGATGGAGAAGGCGGGCATCGATCTCATGATCGTGACCGACCCGACCAACATGGCATGGCTCACCGGCTACGACGGCTGGTCGTTCTACGTGCATCAATGTGTGCTGCTCGCGATGGACGGCGACCCTGTCTGGTACGGCCGCGGGCAGGACGCGAACGGCGCGAAGCGCACGGTGTTCATGTCGCACGACGATATCGTCGGCTATCCGGATCACTATGTGCAGTCGCCGGTGCGCCATCCGATGGATTACCTGTCGACCGAAGTGATCGCCGCGCGCGGCTGGGACAAGAAGCGCATCGGTGTGGAGATGGACAACTACTACTTCAGCGCGAAGGCGTATGCGTCGTTGACCCAGCATCTGCCGGACGCGAAGTTCGTCGACGCCACCGCGCTCGTCAACTGGCAGCGCGCGGTGAAGTCGGCGCGTGAAATCGAGTACATGCGGGTGGCGGCGCGCATCGTCGAGAAGATGCATGCGCGCATCCTCGACAAGGTCGAGCCGGGCATGAAGAAGAGTGACCTCGTCGCACAGATTTACGAGGCCGGCATCACGGGCGCCGACGGTTACGGCGGCGACTATCCCGCGATCGTGCCGCTGTTGCCGACCGGTGCCGATGCCGCCGCGCCGCACCTCACATGGGACGACTCGGTATTCACCGCGAATGCGGGCACGTTCTTCGAAATCGCCGGATGCTTCAGGCGTTATCACTGCCCGCTCTCGCGCACGGTGTATCTCGGCAAGCCTCCGCAGCATTTCATCGAAGGAGAGAAGGCGGTTGTCGAAGGCATCGAAGCGGGCCTTGCGATGGCGAAGCCGGGCAACAAGACCGAGGACATCGCCAATGCATTCTTCGCGGTGCTGCGCAAGTTCGGCATCGAGAAGGACAGCCGTTGCGGTTATCCGATCGGCGCGAGCTATCCGCCCGACTGGGGCGAGCGCACGATGAGCCTGCGTCCCGGGGACAAGACCGTCCTCGAACCCGGCATGACGTTTCACTTCATGCCGGGCCTGTGGCTCGACGACTGGGGCCTCGAAATCACGGAGAGCATTCTGATTACGGACACCGGCGTCGAGACCTTCTGCAACACGCCTCGCAAATTGTTCGTGAAGGAGTAGCACGATGCGCGCGTCACCGATCAGCCCGACCGTCGACTTCGACGCCGATGGAGAACAGCACGGCTTCCTGAAGCTGCCGTATTCGCGCGACGATTCGGCGTGGGGCGCGGTGATGATTCCGGTCACCGTGATCAAGCGCGGCGACGGACCGACCGCGCTGCTCACGGGCGGCAATCATGGCGACGAGTACGAAGGGCCGATCGCGCTGGCGAAGCTCGCATCGACACTCAGGGCCGGCGACGTGAACGGCCGCGTGATCATCGTGCCGTTCATGAACTATCCCGCGTTTCGTGCGGGTTCGCGCACCTCGCCGATCGATGCGGGCAACCTGAATCGCAGCTTTCCCGGCAAGCCGGACGGCACGGTGACCGAGAAGATCGCGGATTACTTTCAGCGACATCTGTTGCCGCTCGCCGATTATGTGCTCGATATCCACGCGGGCGGCCGCACGCTCGACTTCCTGCCGTTCGCGGCGATTCACGTGCTGAGCGACGGGACACAGCAATCACGTTGCGAAGCTGCGATGCGCGCGTTCGGCGCGCCGTATTCGATGCGCATGCTCGAGCTCGATAGCATCGGCCTCTATGACAGTGCAGCGGAGGAGGCGGGCAAGGTGTTCGTATCGACGGAACTGGGCGGCGGCGGCTCGTCGACGGCGAAGAGCGTCGCGGTCGCGGAGCGTGGTGTGTACGGATTTCTCGCGTATGCGGGCATCATCGAGAAAGATGTGACGCATGATCAGGCGCGCACGACGACGCTGCTCGACATGCCGGATGGCTCCTGCTACACGACGAGCGAGCATGCGGGCCTGCTCGAAATGTGCCGTGATCTCGGCGACATGGTGAAGGCGGGCGACGTGCTGGCGCGCGTGTACGACATCACGCGCACGGGGGCGGCGCCGGTTGAATATCGTGCGAAGCGTGACGGGTTGCTGGCGGCGCGGCACTTTCCGGGCCTTGTACAAACGGGCGATACCGTGGCCGTGGTCGCGGATATCGTCGAGCGCAACATTGCCGTGAGCGTGTGACTTGATCAAGCTCGACCGCTACGATCTGGCTATTCTGCGGATTCTTGCGCGGGATGGCCGCATTACGAAATCGCGCCTTGCGGAGGAGGTCAATCTGTCGATCTCGCCTGCGTGGGAGCGCGTGAAGAAGCTCGAAGACAGCGGACTCATCAGGGGGTATCGCGCGGATATCGACTGGACCGGTGCGTTCAAGGGCAGCCGCATCGTCGTCGAGGTGACGCTATCGCGTCATACCGCGCAGGATATGCGGCGCTTCGAGGAGCGCGTCGCGGCGGCTTCCGAGATCGTGCAGTGCTATGCCACCGGGGGTGGCGTGGATTACGTGCTGCAGGTCGTGTCGCGGGATATCGATCACTATCAGCGGTTCATTGATTCACTGCTCGTGGAGGAGTTGGGGATCGAGAGGTACTTCACCTATATCGTTACCAAAGTCGTGAAGGATGTGGCTAGTGGGCCGCCGGATTGGGCTGATGATGTGATGTGACTTTGTGGTTTCTCCGGATCCCGTTTTGTTATTAGTTTATTAGCACTGCCCCGCACAGGGGCAACGCTAATAAACCAACGAGAAAACAGGATTCCACGCAAATGCCCCGCCCCAAAAACCCCCAAAAACCCTCAACCCAAACAGAAAAAACAACAACACGCCCAGCCGATAACAAAAAATCCCCCGACCGCACGAACCGTAGACTAGATGCATCGAATCAATCAAGCGAATGCACGCTTCGAGCAAGGAGACGAACATGCTGCTGGGTCATCCCGTTCTATTCAAATCGCTTTGTTATATCGACGGCCGCTGGGTCCATAGCGACAGCGCCGCATCCATCGCAGTGACCAATCCCGCCGATCAAAACGTCATCGGTCATGTGCCGATGCTCGATCGTGCGCAAATCGTCGGCGCAATCGACGCCGCCGATCGCGCATTCCAGTCCTGGCGCTGGATGCCGCAGCAAGAGCGCAGCGCGCTGCTGTTGCGCTGGCATGATCTCATCATGCGTCATCAATCCGACCTCGCGGGCATTCTGTCTCTCGAACAAGGCAAGCCGCTTGCCGAATCGAAAGGCGAGATCGCGTATGCGGCAAGTTTCATCGAATGGTTCGCGAACGAAGCGAAGCGTCTGACGGGCCGCACCATTCCGACCCATATCGACGGCGCGCATCTCGGCACGGTGATGGAGCCGGTCGGAGTCGCCGCGCTCATCACGCCGTGGAACTTCCCCGTGGCGATGATCACGCGCAAGGCCGCCGCCGCCATTGCAGCGGGCTGTTCCGTCGTCGTGAAACCAGCACACGAAACGCCGTTCTCCGCGATCGCGCTGGCGCAACTCGCCGAAGAAGCCGGCTTTCCCCCGGGCGTGTTCAACGTCGTCATCGGCGAACCGCAAATGGCGATGGAAACGCTCGTCAGCGATACGCGCGTGCGCGCCGTGAGTTTCACGGGTTCGACGCGCGTCGGCACTCTCGTCGCGAAGACGGCGGCGCAGGCGGGCATCAAGAAGCTCGCGCTCGAACTGGGCGGCAATGCGCCTTTCATCGTGACCGAAGATGCGGACCTGGAGCACGCCGTGCGCGTCGCAGTCGGCGCGAAGTTCCAGACCTCGGGCCAGGACTGCTGCGCCGCAAATCGCATTCTCGTCGCGCGTTCGCTTTATGAACGATTCGTCGAACGCTATACGGAAGCGGTTAAGGCGCTGAAAGTGGGGACGGCATTCGAAGCCGATGTCGATGTCGGCCCGCTCATGCATCAGGCCGCTTTCGATGCGACCGTCGCGCGTGTCGAGGATGCGAAAGCGCAGGGCGCGCGCATCACCGCGGGCGGCAACGCCCATGCGCTCGGCGGCTGGTTTTATGAACCGACCGTCGTCGCCGATGCCAAACCGGGCATGCGCATATACGACGAAGAGAACTTCGCGCCTGTTTCGGCGATTTCCGCGTTCGATACGCTCGACGAAGCCGTCATGCGCGCGAATGACACGGAATACGGTCTCGCCGCCTACGTGTGCGCGAATCGCATCGACACGATCTTCCAGCTCGTGCGTCGACTCGACTTCGCAATGGTGTCGGTGAACGGCGTGAAATTCACCGGCGCGCCGATTCCCTTCGGCGGCATGAAAGCATCGGGTCTCGGCCGCGAAGGCGGCGCGGAAGGCTTCGAGCCCTTCGTCGAAACGAAATATTTCTGCCTCGGCAATCTCGGCCTGCCGCTCACGAGCGCGGCCTGAAAGAACTATCCTCAAAGACACGCATCATCGAATCAAGGAGAAGCACATGACCCAGCACAATCAATCGCTCGAGCAACTGTTCGCCGAAGACCGCGCGCACTTCATGCATCCGTCGACGCATGCGCACGATCATGCAAGCGGCGCGCTGCCCGGCAAGATCGTCACCGGCGCGAAGGGCATCCGCATCCAGGATCATCAGGGCAAGAACTATATCGATGCGTTCGCGGGTCTCTATTGCGTGAACATCGGCTATGGCCGCACCGAAGTAGCCGAAGCGATCTATGAGCAGGCGAAGAAGCTCGCGTATTACCACACGTATGTCGGTCACTCGACGGATACGATCATCGAATTGTCCTCACGCATCATCGGCTGGTCGCCCGAAGGCATGAAGAAGGTGTATTACGGCATGTCCGGGTCGGACGCGAACGAAACACAGATCAAGATCGTCTGGTACTACAACAACGTGCTCGGCCGCCCGAACAAGAAGAAGATCATTTCGCGCGAGCGCGGCTATCACGGCTCGGGCATCGTGACGGGCAGTCTCACGGGACTGCCGAGCTTCCATCAGAACTTCGATCTGCCGATCGATCGCGTAAAGCACACGGTTTGTCCGCACTGGTATCGCAAGGCGCCGGCCGGCATGAGCGAAGCGCCGTTCACCGCATATTGCGTGGAAGAGTTGGAAAGGCTGATCGCGAAGGAAGGTGCGGATACGATCGCCGCGTTCATCGCGGAGCCGGTGATGGGCACGGGCGGCATCATCGCGCCGCCGCAAGGCTATTGGGAAGCAATCCAGGACGTGCTCAGGAAGCACGACATCCTGCTGATTTCCGATGAAGTCGTGTGCGGCTTCGGTCGTCTCGGCTCGAAGATGGGTGCGCAGCATTTCGGCATCAAGCCGGATCTCATCACCGTCGCGAAGGGGCTCACGAGCGCATATGCGCCGTTGTCGGGCGTGATCGTCGGTGAGAAGGTGTGGGACGTCATCGAGAAAGGTTCGCAGGAGTTCGGTCCGATGGGCCACGGCTGGACCTATTCGGGGCATCCGATCTGCGCGGCCGCGGCGATCGCCAACCTGGATATTCTCGAGCGCGAGAACCTCACGCAGAATGCCGCCGATGTCGGCGGATATTTGCAGCAGCAACTGCATGCAGCGTTCGATGCGCATCCGCTCGTCGGTGAAGTGCGCGGCGCGGGCATGCTCGCGGCGCTCGAATTCATGGCCGACAAGGGCGAGCGCAAGCCGTTCGATGCGGCGTTGAAGGTCGGCCCGAAGGTATCGGCGGCGGCGCTTGAACGCGGCGTGATCGCGCGTGCAATGCCGCATGGCGATATCCTCGGCTTCGCGCCGCCGCTTGTCACGACGCGTGCCGAAGTGGACGAAATCGTCGGCATCGTGAAAGAGGCCGTGGATGCGGTGGCGAACGAAGTGATCGGCTCGGCACTGTCGACGCAGGCAATCTGAGCTTCTCACTGCAGTGGTGCTAACGGAGGCCCGCAGCAGATGCGGGCCTCTTTGTTTGCGCGTAGTGGTACGCGCGTTGCTCTCGTATCTTCGACGTAACAAGCGAAAGGAGACTTACGATGAGCGATAGCGAAGAGAAGCGCCATGAGCAACCGCATTCCGCTCCCAAGCCGAATGCAGCGGAAATCGAGCCGGAGAACCGGCGGCTCGATCAACACCCGCATCAGACGGCGGAAGTGCCGTATGGGTCGGGCAATGAGCCGGAGGTCCCGGGCAAGGGCGGGCTCGATGCGCAGAACGCGGATCTTCTCGATCCGGCGAATAAACATACCGAACCGTTACAGCGCAAATGACGGCTATCCGATAAGCTAAAAAACAAAACGGCCACTTTTATGGCCGTTTTGTCATTTTCGATTTAGCGTGTGGCGATATACATCGTGATTTCAAAGCCAAAGCGCATATCGGTGAAACTCGGGGTTTCCCACTTCATAGAGCCTCCGTGTGCAATGATTGGCCAGACGGATGCCGGGCCATTGCGCGGTTCAACTGCTGCGGGCGCCGTGCAAAGCCGCGCATCCCAAATCGACGCATTCTCATCCTAGCGCGATAAAGACATATGCACGATTGGAAATTGCACCGGCGTTCATTTAATTTATTTATAGCGGTGATGGAAACCCTCGAACACCGTCCGGATGAGGGATAACCCTGTCGGACCTGCCAAGAATAGCTATTGCTCAGACAAGTGTCGGTCGCGCGATGCAACACGATGGATGCCGCATCGCGGAGTACATTTGAAAGCCGCGCATATCACTCCGCACGGGCTGCTTCACGCAGCACGGCGTCTGCGCTATCAAAATTACGATCGGTCATTTTGTTGAGTACGGCGATAACTTCGCCGTCCGCGCCATTGCTTTTGGCCAGCGCCATAAGTTTCTCCTTGCCCATCGGATACTCGGCGCCCTTGAGCGCGCGGGCGATTTCTTGCGGTGGCGGCTCGTCCGGATGCCGATGATTCTGCGAATGCGCGGGATGCTGTGCCATTTACGCCTCCTGTTCGACGCGACGATAACGCTTACGAATCAGCAACGGCTGTACCCGTCCTCGGGCGCGCTTGATGCTGTCTCGTCGGTGCGACTCAACGAAAATGGAGGCAGCGCAACATGACTATCTCAGCAGACCGCGTGTCCGACACAGAAATAAAGGTCGGCGACACTATCTATACCTTCGACGCCAAGGCCACCGCCGACAGCTTTCAGCAATGCCTCGGCAACGACAGCGTCGAGACCTGCGCGAAGAATCACGCGCCCGTTTCGACACGCGCCGCGTTCGATGAAAGCGGCGAGCCCAAGGGCGAGCCGGGCAGCATCATCTCGCCGTCGCTGGGCGGCATGCCTTGAAGCGCGGTGCACTCATAGCGCCGCGCTTGCCGTCGTCGAGCGCGGCGCAAGCGATGCGCGTGTGAGCGCGTCGAGCGGCAGCGGCTTGTCGAAGAAATAGCCTTGCGCTTGCGCGGCACCCATGTCGCGAAGCACGGCAAGCGTCGCTGCGTCCTCGACGCCTTCGGCAACGAGCGTCAGATCGAGCGATTCGGCCATGCGGACGATTGCGCGCACGATTGCACGGCTGCGCGGACTTTCGGTGAGTTCGAGAATGAACGACTTGTCGATCTTCAGGCCCGTGAACTGGTACTGATGCACGTAGCTCAACGATGAGAAGCCCGCGCCGAAGTCATCGAGCACGACGGACATGCCGTTGTCCGCGAGGCGCTGCATGGTGCGGCGCGCGAGCGCAGGTTCGGCGACGAGCGCGCCTTCCGTCAACTCGAGACACACGCGCGACGGCGACACGCGATAACGCCGCAACAATGCAAGCACGTCGTCGGCGAATTCCGGACGCGTCATGCTGTAGCTGGAGCAGTTCACATGCACCGGCGGCCAGTGCGCAAAGCGCGCATTGGAGAGGATGGCCGCGACACGCTCCAGCATATACAGATCGAGCCTGCCGATGAGCCTCAAGCCTTCGACCGAAGGAAGAAATTCACCCGGCCCGACGAGGTGACCATCGGGCTGACGCCAGCGGATCAATGCTTCGAGCGCAACGACTTCGCCGCTTTTCACATCGACGATAGGCTGGAAGTAGGGCACCAGTTCGTCGTCGCGTTTGATGGCGTTGCGCAGCGCGCCTTCGCGTTCCACCTGATCCGACACCTGACGTCGCAGTTCCTGATTGAATACGACGAAGCTGTCGCGGCCCGCGTTCTTCACGCGATACATCGCCGTATCGGCATCGCGCAACAGATCGGCGGGCTCGGTATGAAACTGACTGTCCGCACTCACGATGCCGATACTGCACGACGAAAACACGACATGCTCTTCGATATGAAACGGCAGATCGAACGCGGCCAGGATGCGCTTGGCGATCGATACCGCGTCGCGCACGTGCGCATTCGGCGAGAGCACGGCGAATTCATCGCCTCCCAAACGCGCAAGCAGATCGGTCGAGCGCAGGCAGTCGCGCAGACGCGCGGCCGCCTGCACGAGCAGCATGTCGCCGAAGTGATGGCCGAGACTGTCGTTCACGACCTTGAAGCGGTCGAGGTCGATGAACATCACCGCGAGCTGGTCGCCGCGCGTCTGATAGTCGCGCCATGCGCAGCGCAGCTTTTGCATCAGATGGCTGCGATTGGGCAGGCCCGTCAGTGAATCGTGCGAGTTCTCGTAGAGCAGGCGCGCGTTGACATCGTCGAGTTCGCGCGTGCGGGCCTGCACGCGCGCTTCGAGTTCCAGATTCGCGGCATGCAGCGCTTCGGCATCGCGACGGCGCGAGAGCGCGGTGTCGATATGGCGCGACACGAAGGTCAGCAACTCCTGATCGCGCAGCGAATAGCGCACGAGCGGCGAATAGCTTTGCACGGCGAGCACGCCGCGCACGACGTCGCCATCGAAGAGCGGAATGCCGAGCCACGAACGCAGGCGCACTTCGCGATGCTCGATCTCGAATGCGCCTTCTTCGATGAGACGCAACGCTTCCGAATGATCGATGAGGCGGGGACGCCGCTCGTGTATCACGTATTCCGTGAGGCCGCGCTGACCGCGTCGTGGCGCGGGGCGCTCCTGCACGATCTCGTCGACGTAATACGGGAACGACACTTCGCCCGTTTCCGTTTCGAAGAGCGCGATGAAGAAGTTTCGCGCATAGAGCAACTCGCCGACGATGCCATGCAGGCTGCGAAAGAACTCCATCATGTCGCCCGGACGGCTCGACAGCTCGGCGATCTGATACAGCGCCGCCTGCAAGTGCTCGGAACGCTCGCGCTCCGCGATGCCATGACGCAGCGCCGCGTTGAGCTTCGACAATTCGGAGGTGCGCCGCGCGACCTGCTCTTCGAGATCCGCGCGGTGCAGGATTCGGTCGAGCGCCATCGCCACATGGCGCGCGACGACGAGAAAGAGTGCGCGGTCCTCGGCGGTGTAAATGCGCGACACGTCGTAGACCTGCATCGCGAGCATGCCGAACACTTCGTCGCTCGCATTCTTGAGGGGCGCGCCCATCCAGAACTCGGGGCGATCGCCGATACAGTAGAAACGGCCCGCGCGCTCGGCCGCGCGGATATCGGCGGCGGTGATGAAAAGCGGCTGCGCGCTCGTGAGCACTTGGCCGGTCATCGACAGGCGCGCCGGATTCAGAATGTCGTAGTTCTCGGCCGCGACGACATCGGTATCGATCACATCGACGTAATACGGGTACGTGATCTTCCCCGACTTGCGATCGTAGAGCGCCAGATAAAAATTCTCGGCGTCGATGAGCGTGCCGAGCCGTTCGTGCACGCCACGCAGAAAATCGGCGCGCTCGGGCACCGAGCTCGCGAGATAGGCAATCTCATAGAGCACGCGCTGCGTGAGTTGCGCGCGCGCGAGCGCGTCGGCCTGCACGCGCTCGCCTAGCGTGCGCGCGAGCTCGATGAGATGCGCGTCGTCGCGATGCGCGACGGGCGCAAGCAGCCAGCCGAGCACGCTTTCGCCGCGCCCGGTCGGCCAGCAGTGCCAGCCCTGCGCGCCGCAGATCTCCGCGAGCCGTTCCTCGGCGATGCTATGCGGCCATGTCTGCGCGCCGGGCAGCGGCGTATCGCCGCGCCGCTCGAGATGCAATTGCTCGCCCGCGCGATACCACGCCCACTGTTGCGGGCAGCCCATCGCGGCGGCCTCGTGCAACAGGGCGTCGATCGATGGCGCGACGCTGGCGAAGACCTTGTCGTCGGTCGCCGTTACGGCTGCAGGTTCGACCGCGGTTGCGCGGGCAACCTGCGCGTCGTACGCGGGAAACACACTCATCGGCGCTCCAGGCCATTTTGTCGCCACGGCGGGCGGTTCTCGTTCAGCGACTGCGCTCGCACGCCGCCCGGGGCGCGCGCCTCAAGCAAACGTTCTTAATGGGGTAACGGCAGCGAGCTTACAGCCTTGAGTACGCAGGACAAAAAAAGCCGTCGCGCCGGCACGTGCGGGCGTTCATGCGGGTTGCGCGGCGTCGGCGCGGTCGTGCCCGGTGAATCTCTCGCGATAAGCCTGCGGCGACACGCCGAGCGAACGCAGAAAACCACGGCGCATGGTTTCCTCGGTGCCGAAGCCGCAGCGCGCGGCGACGCGCTTCACGGGCAGCGCCGTATCGCCGAGCAGGCGCCGCGCGGCTTCGAGCCGCATGCGTTCGATCGCGCGCGCGGGCGTCGTGCCTGTCTGCGCTCGGTAATGGCGCACGAAGCTGCGCTCGCTCATGCCGACGCGCGCAGCCAGCACGCCGACCGACAGATCCCCCGCCAGATTTTCGGCGATCCACGCATGCAGTTCGCCGAAGCGTTCGCCCGATTTCTGCAGCGACAGCGCCGCGCTGAACTGCGCCTGCCCGCCGGGGCGCTTCAGGAACACGACGAGCTGGCGCGCGACGTCGAGCGCGAGCGTGCGCCCGAGATCGTCCTCGACCAGCGCCAGTGACAGATCGATGCCCGCCGTGACGCCGGCGGAAGTCCACACGTCGCCGTCGCGGATGAAGATGGGATCGGGCTCGACGTGGACCGAAGGGAAGCGCGTGGCGAGTTCCGCGCAGCGCGTCCAGTGCGTGACGGCGCGCCGCTCGTCCAGCAGGCCCGCCGCCGCGAGCAGAAATGCGCCGGTGCAGACCGACGCCGTGCGCCGCGCGTGCGCCGAGCGCGCGCGCACCCAGTCGACCAGTTCGCGATCGTGCACCGCTTCGTGCACGCCCCAACCGCCCGCGACGATCAGGGTGTCGCACGCTTCGTTCGGCGCGGGCAGCGCGTCGCCGACGAGCCCCAGTCCAGCCGAGGCGCGCACCGTACCGCCTCGCGCGACGACGCGCGGACGATACGGCGGCGGCAAGCCCGCAGCCTTTGCAAGATCGTTCGCCGATGCGAAGACCTGCAACGGACCGGCGACATCGAGCAACTGGACATCAGGGAAGGCGAGCACGTCGATGGTGCGTGGGGCGTCGGCCGGCATGGCGGTCTCCGGAAACGAAGTTGGCGGAAAACGTGGGGCGTGTGTCAATTTCGCCATAGCCTAGCGGCGTAGCATCGGTTCGTCCACTGCACACACCATCGACCAAGGAGAAGACCATGACGCTACATATCGGCCTGTTGCTGTTCCCGCGCCTGCAGCAACTCGACATGACCGGCCCCTACGACGTTTTCGCGCACATGCCCGACGTGAAGGTGCATCTCGTCTGGAAGAGGCGCGAGCCGGTGAAATCGAGCGCCGGCATGATCCTCACGCCCGACGCGACCTACGCCGATTGCCCCGCGCTCGATGTGTTGTGCGTGCCCGGCGGCTCGGGCGTCGGAGATCTGATGGAAGACGAGGAGACACTCGCGTTCCTTCGCGAGCAGGCGGCGAGCGCGCGTTACGTGACGTCGGTTTGCACCGGTTCGCTCGTGCTCGGCGCGGCCGGCCTGCTGCGCGGCAAGCGTGCGACGACGCACTGGGCCTACCACGAACTGCTCGCGGAGCTGGGTGCCATACCGGTGCACGAGCGCGTGGTGCGCGACGGCAATCTGTTCACGGGCGGCGGCATCACGGCGGGGATCGATTTCGCGTTGACGCTCGCGTCGGAACTCGTCGGCGAGCACGAGGCGCAGGCGATCCAACTGCAGATGGAATACGCGCCCGCGCCGCCGTTCGACGCGGGCGATCCGGCGCATGCGCCCGCGGCCGTCGTCAGCGATGTGCGCGAACGTTGCGCGCCGTCGCTGGCGGCGCGCGGCGCGATCACGGCGCGCGCCGCAGCGCGACTGAAATTGAATGCGTAATACAAAACGCATCATGCAAGAAGGCTCAATGAATGCAGAATGCAAAACGCCGGATGTTCAGAATCGCTTCTGCATGAAATAGCGCGCCTGGCCCGCGTGAAAATCGGCAAGCTCGCCGAAGGTCTCGTAACCGCAGCGCGCGTAGAGCGCGCGCGCCGCGGGGTTGACCGTATCGAGCCACGCGGCGCGGCAGCCGCGCTTTCTCGCCTCGTTTTCGGCGGCTTCGAGCGCGCGTGCGCCGAGTCCGGCGCCGCGCGCGTCCTCGCGTATCCACAGCCATTTCACGAAGAGCCAATCCCACGCGGTGTAGCCCGCGAGCCCCCCGAGAAAATCGTCATCGCGATACAGCGACACGGCGAGATCGCGCTGCTGGCTCGGCCCGAGCCGCGCGCGATTGAATGCGGCGAGGCCGCCCGCGACGTCTTGCTCGAAAGTCGCGTCGATCCAGTCGGTCACGGCGACGGTGACGTCTGCGCTCATATCGGATCGCTCAGCTCTGCGCGGCCGGCGCGACCGACGCGCCCTTGATGCCGTGCCGCGCGAGCGCCTCGGCGACGAAGCCTGAGCGTTTGACATCCTCCACGAATTCGCTCAGATAGCGCGCAGCTTCGTCGCTGCGGGTCTTCGACAGGCCCATCGCCTGCTGGATCACCATGAAACGTCCTTCGAGCAGGCGCAAGCCGGGCGTGCGCGCTGCATCGGCTTCGAGTTGCTGCTTCACGCCCGCCGCGACTTCCAGGTTGTCGCGCAAAAACTCATCGACGACGGTCTGCGACAACGCCGTGCGCACGATTTGCGCATGTTTGATCTCGCGCGTGAGAAAGAGATCGTATGCGCTGCCTTTGCCGACCATGATGCGGTTGCCTTCGCGATCGACATCCTCGTTGCGTGTGAGTGGCGACGCATCGCGCACGAGGTAGCAGCCTTCGATCAGCACGTAGGGTGCGGTGAACGCGATGCCCGCGCCGCGCAGCGGATCGATCGCGAAGAAGCCGATATCGGCGCCATCGTTCGTGACCGCTTCGACCGACTCCGCGGCCCGGTCGAACGACGTGAAGGCGACAGGCACGCCGAGCCGCGATGCGAGCTCGCGCGCGATATCCACCGATACGCCGCCCGGCTCGCCGCTGTCGGTTCGATGCGCGAGAATCGGATTGCCGAGATTGATCGATGCGCGCAGCGTGCCTGTCGGCGCGAAGGCGTTCAGCAAGGAAGAGGAGAGAGTCATGGTGTCCGTCGCTTGAATGAAGGAAAGTATTCACACGGGCAATCCGATGCAGAATACGCGAACCACGACCGCTCTGGCAAAGGAACGACATGCAGCGCACACGCATCGACAGCCGGGAATTGATCGCGCGGCTGAAGCTCGAACCGCATCCTGAAGGTGGGTTCTTCCGGGAGACCTATCGCGCGAGCGGCAACGTCACGCGCGAAAGCGAAGGCGAATTGCGCTCGGCCTCGACCGCGATCTATTTCCTGCTCTGTGACGGCGGGCATTCCGCATGGCATCGCATCCGCTCCGACGAAGTCTGGCATTTCTACGCCGGCGATCCCATCGACGTCCATGTGCTCGATGCGAACGGCACGCTCGTCACGCATCGCCTCGGCAACGCGCTCGAGCATGCGGATACCCTGTTTCAGGCCGTCGTCAAAGCGGGCGACTGGTTCGCGGCCGAATGTCACGATGAAGAAGGCGCGGCGCTCGCCGGCTGCACGGTCGCGCCGGGCTTCGAGTTCAGCGAGTTCGAACTCGCCACGCCTGGGACGCTGGAAGCACGCTATCCGCAACATCGCGAGTTGATCGCCAGGCTAGGCCTCAAGCCGTGACGATGCGGTTATCATCGCGCGCATCATCGACAACAACAGAAGGTCAGGCATGAGCGGAGTGCGCCGCGGGATTCAATCGATCGAAGTCGGAGGCGCGCTCTTGCGTGCGCTGGTGGATCATGGCGGCCCGATGCTGCTCGGCGATCTTGCGAGGAAGGCGGGCATGCCCTCGGCGAAGGCGCATCCGTATCTCGTGTCGTACGGCAATCTCGGCCTGATTCAGCAGGACCCCGCAACGGGCCGCTACGAACTCGGCCCGTTCGCGCTGCAAATGGGGCTGATCAGCCTGCAGCGCGTCGATCCGGTGCGTCTCGCGATTGCGGAAGTGGCGAACATGACGCCGCGCATCGAGCATACGGTCGCGCTCGCGAGCGCGGGTAGTTATGGACCGACCATCGTTCACATCCAGCAGGCGAGCGTGCCCATCCACGTGACAATGCGCACGGGCACGGTGATGTCGCTGCTGCAGACGGCGACGGGCCGCGCGTTCGCCGCCTACCTGCCGCCGATGACGGTCGATGCGCTCGTCGCGATCGAGCGCGCGGGCGCGTTGCAGACCGGCGCCGAGCGTCGCGAGTACACGCGCGCGCAGATCGACGCGATGCTCGCCGAAGTGCGCGAGCACGGTATCGCGAGAGCGATCGACGAACCCGTCGCCGGCATCAGCGCGATCAGCGCGCCGGTGTTCGATCACACGCGCCATATCGTGCTCGCGATCACGGCGATCGGACCGAGCGGCTCGTTCGACGGCGCATGGGATGGCGACATCGCGAAGGGACTGCACGCGTGCGCGCAGCGCGTATCGAAGATGCTCGGCTTCGTCGCTGTCTGATTCGGTGCGTTCCGAGCGTCCGTAGGTGGTTCCTCTCGGTTTGACGCCGGATCCCGTTTTGTTATTGGTTTGCTAGCGTTGCCCCTGTGCGGGGCGGCAGTCACTTTCTTTGCTGCTGCAAAGAAAGTGACCAAAGAAACAGCTTCTCCCATCCAAAGTGCTTCATGCCGGCCGCCGCACAGGCGATTGACTTAATGGCCCGGCAATAGCGAGTGCCCCCACAAAACGCCCGGGGCTTGGATCGCGCACGGTCTGTCACCTTGCGCTGGACGACAAACGGGTTCGGCGCGAAATAGCTCCGGCCCGCTTTGCGGCCGATGGGTCAACCGGGTCCGCGTGTGCTCCCTTTTGATGGTTTCCCCCGCGTATCCCTCGGCAGCGGCGCGGTCCTAAAGAAAGTAGGTGCTGCCCCCACAGGGGGAACTATTAGACCGACACGAAAACGGGATCCAGCCGAAAGTTTGCAATCGTCAAGAGCCAGCACCGGTCGACATACGGGTAAACCTAAATTCAACCATATAAAACGACTTGTACAATGATGAACAGATAACCGAGAGCGAAGAAATTCGCGCGTGAGCCGAGCCAGGCTCGACGATGGAGACGATCGAATGTCCGTAAATTACGCCAGTCTGCGCTTTGAATACGAGCGCGCGCCCGAGCACGATGCGCCCGCGTCCTCGCCTTATCCCGTCGCCGTGGTCGGCGCGGGCCCGGTCGGTCTTGCAACGGCCATCGACCTCGCCCAGCAAGGCGTGCGCACCGTGCTGCTCGACAACGACGACACGGTGTCGACCGGCTCGCGCGCAATCTGCTTTGCCAAGCGCACGCTGGAAATTTTCGATCGCCTTGGCTGCGGCGACAGGATGATCGAGAAGGGCGTGAGCTGGAACGTCGGCAAGGTATTTCTGCATGACGACCTCGTCTACACGTTCAATCTCTTGCCGGAAACAGGACATGCGCGGCCCGCGTTCATCAACTTGCAGCAGTACTACGTCGAAGGCTTTCTCGCCGAACGCGCGATGGAGCTGGAGCAACTGCAATTGCGCTGGAAGAGCACTGTCACCGGCGTCACGCAGCATGACGATCACGTCGAATTGCAGATCGAAACGCCCGATGGAAACTATTCGCTCAAGGCGCAGTATGTCGTGGCCGCCGATGGTGCCCGCAGCCCGATGCGCAAGTCCCTCGGTCTCGACAGCCACGGGCGCACGTTCAAAGATCGCTTCCTGATTGCCGACGTGAAGATGAAGGCGCCGTTTCCCACCGAGCGCTGGTTCTGGTTCGACCCGCCGTTTCATCGGAACCAGTCTGTGCTATTGCATCGTCAGCCGGATAACGTATGGCGCATCGACTTTCAGCTCGGCTGGGACGCGGACCCCGTCGCTGAAAAAGCGCCCGAGCGTGTGATTCCGCGCGTGAAGGCGCTGCTCGGCGAAGACGCCGAATTCGAACTGGAATGGGTGAGCGTGTACACGTTCTCGTGTCTGCGCATGGACAGCTTCAGACACGGGCGCATCATTTTTGCGGGCGATTCGGCCCACGGCGTGTCGCCATTCGGCGCGCGCGGTGCGAACAGCGGCGTGCAGGACGCGGACAATCTCGCGTGGAAACTCAGGCTCGTCGCGAACGGCGATGCGCCGCACACGCTGCTCGATACCTACGCGTCCGAACGCGAATACGCCGCCGACGAAAACATCCTCAACTCGACGCGCGCCACCGACTTCATCACCCCGAAGAGCGCGGTATCACGCCTCTTTCGCGATGCGACGCTCAATCTCGCGAAGGATTGCGCATTCGCGCGGCGCATGGCGAACAGCGGGCGTCTTTCGGTGCCCGCGGTGCTGCGCGACTCGACGCTCAATACACCCGACGCGGATGGCGATGCCTTCGATTGCGCGATGATTCCCGGCGCGCCGTGCGTGGATGCGCCCGTGCGCGTCGATGACCGCGACGCATGGCTCTTGCCTCAGACTCACGGCGGCGCGTTCACGGGCATCTATTTCTGCGGACTCGGTCACGGCCCGGAGGTTTGCGCGCAAAGCCTCGCGGCGTTGTCGAAGGCGCCGTTGCCCGTGCGTGCGCTGATCGTCGTGCCGAGAGGCATGACCTGCGCGGTGCCGGGCGTGACCGTGATCGAAGACGTGGACGGCATGGTCGCGCATCGCTTCGATGCACGGCCCGGCACGTTCTATCTGCTGCGTCCCGATCAACATGTGTGCGCGCGCTGGCGCGCCTTCGATGCCGCATCGGTCGCAGCGGCGGTCAAACGTGCAACCTGCAACGGATGATGAATCGTATGAAGCTCAATCTCGAACTGAATATCGCAGATCACGATGCGTTCTACGAGCGCCTCATCGACGCGCACAACGGACTCTCCGACGAAGCGAGCCAGATGCTCAACGCGAAGCTCGTGCTGCTGCTCGCGAACCATATCGGCGATAACGACGTCTTGAAAGAAGCACTCGCGATGGCGCGTCACGGCCTCGCCGAAAGCTGATCTTTCAGCACGATGCCCACGCGCTCGCAAATGAACGCGCCGATGCCCGCGATGTCATTCAGATCGAGTATCGGCAAGCTCGATTCGATCGCGGCGGCATCATCGGTTGCAATTGCAACGATCTCCACATCGGTCTCGTAAAGCGGATCGCGGCCCGCCGAGGGCCGCACGACTTCGAGCCGCGGCATCGCTTCACGCGCGAATCCCTCGACGATCACGAGGTCCGCGTGCGACAGCCGTGCTGCCAGTTCGGCAAGCGGCGGCTCCGCGTCGCCGTTCAATTCGCGCACGATCGCATACCGGTAAGGCGATGCGATCAGCACTTCCGCGGCGCCCGCGCGGCGAAAGCGCGCACTGTCCTTGCCCGGCGGCTCGAGTTCGATCGAGTGATGACTGTGCTTGATGACATTGACCATGAGGCCGTGTGCGCGCAGCCACGGCAGCAGCGCTTCGATCAACGTGGTCTTGCCCTGGCCCGAGCGGCCCGAAATGCCGAAGAACGGCGGATGACGCGAATTCATGCGTATGGTCGGCTGATTGAACTGGTTTCGATCAGACGAGTTTAACGGGTCGATGGCGAGCGTCGAGAAATCGCGCTATCGTCGGGCATTGCCTTTGCGGCAGTTCATGCCAAGCGCGCGCAACGCCTTTCCGACCCCATCGCGCGAGGCTCAGAAATCAAAGGATCTCCGACATGGCTGAAGACAATCCCAGCACCGCTCTCGCACCGCAGCAGTTCTCCATCGACGTGATGCTCGAAAAATATGCCAAGGGCGACGAGACGCGCGTCGAGGATATTTACCTGCGCGTGGCGCGCGGTGTCGCGCTTGCCGAGCCGAAAGAGTCGCGCGCGAAGATCGAAGCGGAGTTCGTCGATAACTTCAAGCGCGGCGCGCTCGGCGCGGGGCGCATCATGAGCGCGGCCGGCGCGGGCATCGACGCGACGCTCATCAATTGCTTCGTGCAGCCCGTAGGCGATGCGATACAGAACGTCGACAGCAACGGCTTGCCGGGTATTTACGTCGCGCTGCTGCAGGCAGCCGAGACGATGCGTCGCGGCGGCGGCGTCGGGTATAACTTTTCGGCGATCCGTCCGCGCGGCGCGCGTGTGCATTCGACGGGATCGGCGGCATCGGGTCCATGCAGCTACATGGACGTGTTCGACGCATCGTGCCGCACGGTCGAAAGCGCGGGCTCGCGGCGCGGCGCGCAAATGGGCATTCTCGATTGCTCGCATCCCGATCTGCTCGAATTCATCGCGGCAAAACATACGAAAGGGCGCTGGAACAATTTCAATGTATCGGTCGCGGTGACCGATGAGTTCATGCAGGCCGTCGCCGACGACGCCACATGGCAGCTCGTGCACAAGGCCGAACCGTCACCGGCGCAGCGTGCCGCCGAGGACATGCACCAGCGCGAGGACGGCCTTTGGGTCTATCGCGAAGTGCAGGCGCGCGAAGTATGGAACACGATCATGCGCTCGACTTACGACGTCGCCGAGCCGGGTGTCGTGTTCATGTCGCGCATGAACGACGATAACAATCTGCGCGCGGTCGAATCGATTCGCGCGACCAATCCATGCGGCGAACAGCCGCTGCCCGCATACGGCTGCTGCAATCTCGGTCCGCTCAATCTCACGCGCTTCGTGCACGATCCGTTCGCGCAGATGCGCGGCGGCGCGCCGTCCTTCGACTGGGACGGCCTTGCACGCACGACGCGCACGCAAGTGCGCTTTCTCGACGACGTGCTCGACGTCACGCTCTGGCCACTCGAAGAGCAGGCACGCGAAGCCGCAGCGAAGCGCCGCATCGGCGTGGGCTTTACCGGCCTCGGCGACACGCTCGTGATGCTCGGGCTTCGCTATGACGCGCAGGAAGGGCGCGACTTCGCCACGCGGGTCGCGCGCACGATGCGCGACGAGGCGTACCGCGCATCGGTCGAACTCGCGAAAGAGCGCGGCACGTTTCCGCTCTTCGATGCGAAGCATTATCTGGCAGAGGGCACGTTCGCCTCGCGCCTGCCCGACGACATCAAGCGCGCGATACGCGAGCATGGCATTCGCAACAGTCATCTGCTGTCGATCGCGCCGACGGGCACCGTGAGCCTCGCGTTCGCGGACAACGCATCGAACGGCATCGAGCCGGCGTTCTCGTGGACCTATCAACGCACGAAACGCATGGCGGACGGTTCACGTCAGACCTTCCCCGTCGAAGATCACGCGTACCGGCTATATCGCGAGATGGGCGGCGACGTGAACGCGCTGCCCGACTATTTCATCAGCGCGCTGCAGATGTCCGCGCACGATCACATGGAGATGATGGCCGCGGTGCAACCGTTCGTGGATACATCGATTTCGAAGACCGTGAACGTGCCCGCAGATTATCCATTCGACAAGTTTCAGGATCTCTATTTCGAGGCATGGCGGCGCGGACTGAAGGGGCTTGCAACATATCGGCCGAACGAGACGCTGGGCGCGGTGCTCTCCGTCACGCCCGCCGAGACGCCGAGCGATTCGCCCGACCCCGAACTCGATCTCGATCCGTTGCGCATTGCGATCGATCATCGGCCGAGAGGCGAGTTGCCCGCGATCATCGAGAAGGTCGAGTATCTGACGCAGGCGGGAAAGAAGTCGCTTTATCTCGCGGTCTCGTTCATCGAAGTGACGGGGCGTATCGGCGGCGAGGACGTGACGATCGAGCGGCCCATCGAGTTCTTCATTCCCACGGGGCAGCGCGACGAATCACAGCAATGGATCACGGCGACGATGCGTTCGCTGTCACTGGCCGCGCGCGGCGGTTTCGCGGCGCGCACGCTGCAGGACATGCGAAAAGTGTCGTGGGACCGCGGACAGGTGCGACTCGGCGATGTCGAACGGCTCGACGGACATCGCAGTCCGCGCTGGCACGATTCGGAAGTCGCCGCGTTAGCGTATGCGATCCAGCAGATTCTTTATCGTCGCGGTTTTCTCGACGCAGAAGGAAACCAGGTACCGTCGCGCGTGCTTGCGCGCAAGCGTGCCGATTGCGCGCCGCATCCGGTAGCTGTAGCCGATGAACGCGAGGAGGTATCCGAGGGTATCGCGGGAGGTGAGATCGATCCGCATAGCCTTTCCCTGATGCACGGCCGGAAATGCGCGACGTGTGGTGCAAATGCAGTGATCCGCAAGGACGGCTGCGACTTCTGCACGGCATGCGGCGAAATCGGCGCGTGCGGTTGAGTTGAATAAAAAAGGCGCGGGCTTTTGTCCGCGCCTTTCATGTCTCGCTCAGTGCGAGCGTTCAGTGCTCTCCTGCTTCGTCTCTTGCGCAACGGCCGGCGCATGCGCAGCGTGCTGCGTGAACGGGTGCCACACCGGCGTGAGTGAAGGCAGTTCGTCGAGAAGCGAGAACTGATCGAGTGACGTGTTTTCGAACATGATGGCCTCTTGAATCCATTCTGACGCGACGATCAGCGCGTCGTCACATTGCCTTGCGCCGCCGAGCCATTGGCGTACTCGACGATCTCGCGGTTGCGCGCTTCCGCCTGCGCCGCATCGCGTGCGCGTTGCTCGCTTTGCGCAGCGACGGCATCGCCCCACATGCCGCGTTCCGGATACGAGTTGCGATTCAATGCCGGCAGGGAGCCGTTCGAATACGCTGCAACGAGTTCGGCACGCACCTGGGCGCGCGTCTTGGGCGTATCGCTCGAGGTCGCTTCCGTCTGCGTCTGGACCTGATACGTGCCTGCGCGGCCGATGCCTTGGCCGCCTTCCGCGAATGCGGTAGTCGTGACGACAGCGGAGATGGCTGCGAGAGAAAATCCCGTGATGAGCTGTTTCATGCTTGCGACTCCTTTCATTCCGATTGCGGCGTGCGGGCAATTGCGAATTGCAATTGGAAAATGAGCACGCTGCGTTGGGAGTGAATGTAGTCGCGCGGCACACGCGGATAAATGCCGTATCCGCGAATAGATTTATCGATTTCGGCGAATAATGGCGCGAGGGCTTGTTGGGCGGGCGTTTGCACCGCCCCGGAAGATAATCGGCTATGCGACGATATCTTCGGTGCCCGCGACTTCAGGCGTGCCGTGCCGCACGATGGTCGGCGATGACGTGCTCGTAGGAAGGCAGCGTTCTTCCGCATCCTTCTGGCCTTGCAGAAGCGGGCAGCGTTCGAACAATTCGGCTGCCCAGTCGACGAACACGCGCACCTTCGGCGACAGATGCCGGTTATGCGGATACACCGCGGAAATCGGCATTGGCAGCGGATTCCATTGCGGCAGCACTTCGACGAGCTCGCCCGCGCGCAGATGCGGCAACGCCATGAAACGCGGCACCTGAATGATGCCGACGCCCTTCAGCCCGCAACTGAGATACGCTTCCGCGTCGTTCACCGCGATCATGCCGCGCATCTTCACTTCGATGGTTTCGTCGTCGATGACGAAATCCATATCCATGACGCGCCCGGTGCGGCTCGAAAAATAATTCACCGCCGTGTGATTCTGCAAATCCTCGATCGTTCTCGGCGTGCCGTTGCGTTCGAGATATTGCGGGGCCGCTACCGTCACGCCCTGAAACACGCCGATACGGCGCGCAACGAGACTCGAATCCTGCAGCGTGCCCACGCGAATCACGCAATCGACGCCTTCCTGAATGAGATCGACCGGCTTGTCGCCAAAGCCCATCATCAACTCGATCTCCGGATAGCGCGTATGGAAATCGCATAGCTGCGGCATCACGATGAGCCGCCCGATCGCCCCCGGCATATCCACACGCAACTTGCCGTGCGGACCCTTTCCGTTGTTCGAGAACGAGCCTTCGGCTTCCTCGATGTCCGCGAGGATGCGCACGCAGCGCTCGTAATACGCGGCGCCATCGGGTGTGAGATTGAGCCTGCGTGTCGTGCGCTGAAGCAGACGCACGTTCAGATGCGCTTCCAGATTCTGAATGATCGTCGTGACGGAGGCGCGCGGCAGATTGAGCGTATCCGCTGCGCGCGAAAAGCTATTGGTGTCCACGACGCGGGTGAATACCTGCATTGCTTGTAGCCGATCCATGTTCTCTCACCTTCTTTACTTAGCGACGCAACTATTTAAGCGAGCGCTAAAAAATAACGGAATGAACGATCGCAAGGGATAACCACGATTGTTCGGTGCGACCGAATTGTGTTGCCGGATTATAGGCATTTATTAAAAAAGGCGCGGACTCCAGAATTCGCAGCATCGCAACTTATGCGTGCAGGCCTTGCAGCACAGGCCTTGCACCGGAAATAACCATGGCATCACTGTTGGATCTGGAGTCGAGCCCCCGCTTGTGCATCGAAGATGTGCACATCACGGGACACACGCAACCCATCACGCTGCGCAGCTATCGTCCCGCATCGGATGGCACGGTGCTGCCCATCGTTCTTTACTTCCACGGCGGCGGTTTTATTCGCGGAGGACTCGACGACGCGGATACTGCCGCCGCGACGATCGCACGCGATACGCCCGCGTGGGTTGTATCGGTCGGCTATTCGCTCGCGCCGGCGTTTCCGTTTCCGGCCGCGCCCGAGGACGGTTATCGCGCGGCGCAATGGGCCGTCGCGCAGGCCCGCGCGCAGCGCGCCGATCCCCAGCGCATCGGCGTCGCCGGTCATGACGCGGGCGGCAATCTCGCGACTTGCGTCGCTGCCATCGCACGTGATCGCGGCGATATTCGCATGTCCGCGCAAGCGCTGCTCGCGCCGCTGCTCGATCCGAGC
>Ga0105251_10000293_pt1 | contig 50304 bp, 40 predicted proteins | sample KBSS64metaG_FD_80424 | JGI IMG/M metagenome (GOLD analysis project Ga0105251, IMG submission 80424) | Switchgrass rhizosphere microbial communities from Kellogg Biological Station, Michigan, USA - KBS S6-4 metaG | ecosystem: Host-associated > Plants > Roots > Rhizosphere > Soil | place...
ACCCCGAGTTCGCGGGCGGCGTGCTGCTGCCCGAGGAGCGCACCGCGAACTGCCCGCTTTTCACCAAGCAACTGAAGCAGGTGCTCGAAGACGATGGCGTGCAGTTCCGCATGCACCGGAGCGTCGCGTCGGTGCGGCTCGACGGCGCGCGCGCCGCCGTCGAGCTCGCCGATCCGAGCGAGGGCAAGAAGCGCAGCGCCGAGGTCGAGCTGATCACCGCGGACGCGATCGTCGTCGCGGCGGGCACCGGCACGCCCGGGCTCATCGGCGGCATCCGGTCGGCGTCCTCGCTTTTTCCGCTGCGCGTGCACACGCTGACTGCGCCCGTCGCCTATGAGGAGCGCGTGCCGCATCTCACGGTCGTCGATACGATCAAGCGCATCACGATGACGCGCGTGAACCAGCGGCTGCGCGTGGGCGGCGCGGGCGTGTTTCAGAGCGCCTCCAAAGCCGACAAGCCGCTCGACGCCACGCTGGCCCGGCGCGCGCTCGATTTGCTCGGTCAGGGCACGCACGACTGGATTCCGGGCGCGGCGCGAGTGTCCGCCGCGCGCGCGTGGGATGGTTTGCGACTGATCACCGCCGACGGGCTGCCGGTCGTCGGCGCGACGCGCCATCCGCGGCTTTTCGTCAACGCGGCGCACGGCCCGGCCGGCTGGGGCCTCGCATGCGGGTCTGCTAAAGTGATCGCGGACCTCGTCTCCGGCGTTACGCCCGACATTCCCGCCAGCGCGCTCGCGGCGATGAGCATCGAGCGCTTCTAGCAAGCAGCAGTCACCGCGCGGCGCGCACCGCCGCGACGGGCACGATTGCTGCGGCGACGCCGGATTCCCGACCGACTCGATTCTCGAAGCGCCCTTCCGCCCGCCGCCATGACCGCTGCCCGCTCACCCTACTTCAGCCCCAAAGACGATCCCCTCGCGCTGCTGACGCTTACCGAGCTGCGCGCGCTCGAAGCGCGTGCGGCTGCGGCGCTGCCGCCGCACACGCTGATGGCGCGCGCGGGGGCGGCCGCCGCGCAATGCCTCATCGACGTGCTCGAGAACGATCCCGACTCCCGCGCACGGCCGGTGTGGCTCGTGGCCGGCCCCGGCAACAACGGCGGCGACGCGCTCGTGATGGCGGAGCAACTGCATCGCGCCGGCATTGCGGTACGTGTGTGCATGCCGGTCGAGGTCAAGCCCGACGACGCACGCTGGGCGCTCGAATCGGCGCGCGCTGCGGGCGTGCCGATCGACGGCCAGCCGCCCGCATCGTTCGACGGCTTCGGCTGGCTCGTCGACGGCATGTTCGGCATCGGCCTCACGCGCGCGCTCGACGGCGTATTCGCGGATATCGCCGCGCGCATGGCGCGCCGTTCCAGCGCTTCAGGCCGCGTGCTCGCGCTCGACATCGCAAGCGGCCTGAACAGCGACACCGGCACACCCGTGAACGGCGGCGAAGCCGTGCGCGCGACGGACACCATCACGTTCATCGGCGCGAAGCCGGGGCATTTCACGTCGCAAGGCCGCGATCTGACGGGACGGCTCTTCGTGTCGACGCTGGAGGTCGATTCGAGCACCGCGCCTTCGATCACGCTTAACGCGCCCGCACTCTTCGGCGCATGCATGCCGCCGCGCGACAACGCGACCAACAAGGGCACGTTCGGCTCGCTCGCGGTCATCGGCGGCGACACCGGCATGTGCGGCGCGCCGATTCTCGCCGCGCGCATGGCGCTCTACGGCGGCGCGGGAAAGGTTCACGTCGCGTTTCTGGGCGAAGGCTTTCCGCCCTATGATCCGCCGCATCCCGAGCTGATGCTGCATCGCGCCGCCGGCTTCGCGCCCGACACGATGGACGCGCTGTCCATCGGCTGCGGCATGGGCACGAGCGAGCGCGCGAAAAACGTGCTGGCGGACGCGCTCAAGCTCGACATCCCGAAGCTGCTCGATGCCGACGCGCTCAATCTCGTCGCCAAAGACGACGCGCTCGCCTCCGCCGTCGCGACACGCGGCGCCAAGGGCGATCCGTGCATCCTGACGCCGCATCCGCTCGAAGCGGCGCGTCTCTTGCAGACTGACGCGAAATCCGTTCAGGCCGACCGCATCGCCGCCGCGCGCCAGCTCGCCGCGCGCTATGCGGCGATCGCGGTGCTCAAGGGCTCGGGCACCGTAATCGCGTCGTCCGACGGACGTGTCTGCGTGAATCCAACCGGCAACGCCGGTCTCGCGACAGGCGGCACCGGCGACGTGCTCGGCGGATTGATCGGAGCATTGCTCGCGCAGAAACTGCCGGCCTACGAAGCCGCGCTCGCGGGCGTCTATCTGCATGGCCTTGCCGCGCAGACACTTACCGACGACGGCATGGGCCCGGCGGGATTGACCGCGGGCGAACTCGCGCCGGCCGTGCGCGGTCTCATCAACCGCCGCTTTTACGCGCAGCACGCGCGAAGCTGAAGGCTTGCGGGCGCACGCCCGCGAAGTCCCCGTGACGCTTTGCAAGCATCCGGTCATGCATCGTCGCTATACTCTTTTTTGATTCGGGCAACCGCGGCCGTTTAGTCGCGTTCACCAAACACGACACGCACAGGCAAGCCGAGCCGCAATCGCACGAACGTATTCCTCTGTCACTCTCAGACTATCGGACCGCTCATGACCCAAAACTCGATGCTCAATTCGCTTCCTGCCTGGTCGGCGCTCCAGTCGCATTACGATGCCATCTCCGGCGAGCGCCTGCGCGACTGGTTCGGGCCTCAGAACGACACCGCGCCGACGCGCGCCGAGCGCTTGACCTTCGAAGGCGGCGGCCTCGCAATCGACTTCTCCAAGAACCGCGTCAAGGACGAAACGCTCAAGCTGCTCGTCGAGGTCGCCCAGCAGGCCAAGGTCACCGAACGCCGCGACGCGATGTTCCGTGGCGATATCGTCAACATCACCGAACATCGCGCGGTGCTGCATACCGCGCTGCGCGCGCAGTCGCCCGACGCGCCTTTCTACGAGCAGGTGCAGAAGGAAAAGGCCAAAATGGCCGCCTTCTCCGATCGCGTGCGCGACGGCTCATGGAAAGGCTATAGCGGCAAGCGCATCCGTCACGTCGTAAACATCGGTATCGGCGGCTCGGACCTCGGACCGAAGATGGTCGTGCATGCGCTGCATCATCTCGCTTCGAAGGATCTCGACACGCACTTCGTATCGAACGTCGACGGCGCCGATCTCTGGAACGTCCTTCAGCAAGTCGACGCCGAGGAGACGCTGGCGATCGTCGTCTCCAAGACCTTCACGACGCTCGAGACGATGACCAACGCGCATTCGATGCGCGACTGGTTCCTGAAGTCCGGCTGTCCCGAAGATCAGTTGTCGAAGCATTTCGTCGGCGTCTCGGCGAATCCGGCTGAAGTCGTCAAGTTCGGTATCGCGAAAGAAAACGTGTTCGAGATGTGGGACTGGGTCGGCGGCCGTTACTCGCTGTGGTCGGCGGTGGGTCTCTCGATCATGCTGTCGGTCGGCCCGAAAAATTTCGACGCGCTCCTGCAAGGCGCGGCTGCGATGGACGAGCACTTCCGCACCGCCCCGCTCGACAGGAACCTGCCCGTGCTGATGGGCATGATCGGCATCTGGTATCGCAACTTTTTTGGCTCGCAGAGCGATCTGGTGGCGCCGTATTCGCAGGCGCTGCACTATCTGCCTTCATACCTCCAGCAGCTCGAGATGGAGAGCAACGGCAAGTCCGCGCGGCTCGACGGCAAGATGGTCGACTATCCGACGGCGGCCGTCATCTGGGGCGAGCCGGGCACGAACGGCCAGCACGCGTTCTTCCAGATGCTGCATCAGGGCCCCACGCTCATCCCGATCGACTTCATCGCCGTGCTGACGCCGGAGCATCCGCTCGTCGATCATCACGCGAAGCTGCTCGCCAACTGCTTTGCGCAGAGCGAAGCGCTGATGCTCGGCCGCACGCTGGAAGAAGCAAAGAAGGTTGCCGGTCCTGGCAAGGAAGAACTGGCGACGCATCTGAGCTTCCCCGGCAACCGGCCAACCACGACCATCATGCTCGATGCCCTCACGCCGCAGACGCTCGGCGCGCTCATCGCGCTCTACGAGCACAAGGTGCTCGTGCAGGGCACGGTGTGGGACATCAACTCGTTCGATCAGTGGGGCGTTGAGCTCGGCAAGATTCTCGGCAAGGTCGTCGAGGCCGATATCACTGCCGCGAGCGTCGATCCGGCCAGGCACGACTCGTCGACATCGGCGTTGATCGCGCGTGCGCGCAAGGCGCTGAAGCGCTGACGCTCCCGTAGTCGTCGATGGCCCGCGACGCTTGCGCGTTGCGGGCTTTTTTACACGCCGAGACCGTTGACGAGGCGCCCCGCTTCGATCGTCACCGTGGCATCGCAACGCTCGGCGAGTTCCTGATCGTGCGTAACCAGCACGAGCGTCGCGCCGTTGCGCCGATTCATCTCGAACATCAGGTCGATGATTGCGCAGCCGGTTGCGGCGTCGAGGCTGCCGGTGGGTTCGTCGGCGAAGAGCACGACAGGATGCGTGACGAACGCGCGCGCGAGCGCGACGCGCTGCTGTTCGCCGCCGGAAAGCAGCTTCGGATAATGGCCGGTGCGTTGCGACAGCCCGACCTGATCGAGCAGCGAACGGGCGCGCGCGGCGATTTCGCTGTGCGGAGTCTGAGCGCGCAACTCGAGGGGCAGCATGACGTTCTCGAGCGCGGTCAGATGCGGCATCAACTGGAACGACTGGAACACGAAGCCGACCGCGCCGCTTCTGAGCGCGGCGCGTTCGTCTTCGTTCAACGTGGCCAACTCCTTGCCAAGCAGACGAACCGAGCCCTCGCTCGCGCTGTCCAATCCGGCGAGCAAGCCGAGCAATGTCGACTTGCCCGAGCCCGATGCTCCGACGATCGCGACGCTGCTACCCTTCGCAATCGACAGATCGACCTGATCGAGAATCGTGAGTTCGCCCGTTGCGTCCTTCACTCGCTTGCTTAATCCCCGAACTTCGATGACCGGCTCGATATTGTTTTGCATGGACACCTTGAAAAAGAACTTGCGCGGCTTTGCGACCGCCGCGCTGATGGCGGCATGTTGTGCGACCGCGCACGCGGCAGACGCGCGGGCGGCATCGCAACCGAAGCCCGCAATCGTCGTGCTGGGCGATAGTCTGTCGGCCGAATACGGTCTGCCGCGCGACACTGGCTGGGTGAATCTGCTGCGCGAGAAGCTGGCGAAGGAGCGTTTCGATTATAGCGTCGCCAATTCGAGCATCAGCGGCGACACCACGAGCGGCGGGCGCGCGCGTCTGACCGCGGTGCTGTCGCGCATCAAGCCGGCTGTCGTAATCGTCGAACTCGGCGCGAACGACGCGTTGCGTGGCGTGCCGCTCGCGACGACGGAGACGAATCTGCGCAGCATCGTCGAGGCATCGCAGGCCGCGCATGCGAAGGTTTTACTCATCGGCATGTACGTTCCACCCAATTACGGCCCCGACTACACGCAAAAGTTCCACGCGGTCTACGAGCGTATCGCGAAGGACAAGAACGTGCCGCTCGTGCCGTTTCTGCTTGCCGGCATCGCGGACAAGCCTGCCATGTTCCAGGCCGACCAGATTCATCCGACCGTGCAGGCCCAGCCTTTGCTGTTGGATAACGTCTGGCCAACCTTGAAACCCTTGCTGGGCGCCAGTGCGTCGCATTAACGAAGACGCCGGACGCGACAGCTTCAGCAACCGACGCGGAGCATGGCCAAGATTCAGATATCTGAGACTTTCGCGTAACTCTTATAACCCCGCTCGTCGTGAGCGACTCTACAAGGAGGTCACGTGAAATTTATTCCTCTTCTCGCCCTGACCGTTGCGATTTCGGCCTGTGCTGCTCAGCCGCCCGCCGGTGTGCAGCAAGTCGGCACGAGCCAGAAGGCGCCGAAGGTCGTCGCGCAATGCGTCGCCCAGAAATGGGCGGACTCGTCGCAGCAGCAGGTCGTGTCGCAGAACACGCTCGCGAACGATCAGGCCGTCGACGTGTACGTGCCCGGCCAGCAACCGCCGACCGGCGCGGCGGCCATTGTCCGCCCGGCATGGTCGGGTTCGGGCACGTGGGTCGGTTTCCGCGCCTCGGGCGCTGCCGGCAGTCAGGCAACCGGCGATATCCAGGCTTGCCTGTAACCGAAGCTCGGACGGCTGCTTGCTGCCTCATGGCGGCATGCCAAACAAAAAAGCCCCGCATTCTTTCGGAAGCGGGGCTTTTTTTATGAAGCCAGGATCGATCAGTTCGACGACGACGGCGGGGGCGCCTGGCTCAGCTTGACCTTCGAGCGCGCCTTCAACGCGTTGATGTACGCCTCCATGTCGGCCTGCGCGTAGACCTGCGCGACCTGCTGCTGCGCGCCCGCGAGGCGATCGGCTGCGACCGGCGTACCCTTTTCGATCCCGTTCACGCGATAAATCGCGTAGCCGTCCGCGCCGAGATCCACGCCGACATAAGCCGGAAGTTTCGATGCGTCCACCTTGAAGATCGCGCTCAGCGCGGCGGGCGGCAAGCCTTGCGCGTCGTTACGCGAGACCGTGACCGGCGACGTGAAGCCATCGGCCGACTTCGACTTCTGCAGGTCCGCCAGCTTCGCTTCGCCGTCCTTCTTTGCCATCGCAGCGGCCAGTTCCGCGACCACCTTCTTGCGGACGTCGTCCTTTACGACGTCGAACGCCGGGACGGAAGACGCCTTGTAGTCGGTCACGCGCGCGGCAATCAGCGTGTTGTTGCCGACGTCGATGGCCTGCGTGTTGTTGCGATCCTTCACCGCGTCCGGCGCGAAGACGGCCGTGAGGAACTTCGGATTGTTGAGCGGATTGTCCTGTGGCAATTGCGGATTCGGCTTCGGGCCGACCGTCGCCGTCTGGATCGTGAGCTTGTATTTGTCCGCGGCGGGTTGCAGCGACTTCGCCTTCTCGTAGACGAGGTCGGTGAAGCCCTGCGCGTCTTCCGCGAAGCCCTTCGTGCCTTGCTGGGCCGCATAGTCCTTCGCGAGCGAGTCCTTCACTTCGTCGAACGGTCTTGTGACCGATGGCTTAACGTCGGTCGCCTGGATGATGTGATAGCCGAAATCCGATTCGACGATATTGCTCACCTCGCCCTTCTTCAGGCCGAATGCGGCATCGTCGAATGCCTTGCCGCCCGCGATCTGCCCATGCGCGAAGTAGCCGAGATCGCCGCCCTTGCTCGCCGAGCCAGGATCGTCCGAGTTCTTATGCGCGATCTGCGCGAACTGGTCGGGATGAGCCTTGACTTGCGCGAGCAGTTCTTCGGCTTTCTGCTTCGCCTTGGCCTTGTCGGCCGCGCTCGCGTCCTTCGGCGCGTTCACGAGAATGTGGCTCGCGCGCACTTCCGCTTCCGTCCGATAGCGCTGAATGTTCTCGTCGTAATACTTCTTGAGATCGGCGTCACTCGGCTTCGATGCCGCCGCGACCGTCGACGGCGACAGCAGGAGATACTGGATCGTGGCCGTCTCGGGCGTCGCGAAGTCGTTGCGATGCGCGTCGTAGTATGCCGTGAGCTGCGCGTCGGTCGGCTGGATCTTCGCGGTGTAATCGGCCGTGCGCAGCGACAGGCCTTGCACCGAGCGCTTCTGCTCTGCAAGTTCCGTCAGGCTCTGTGCGAGCGACTTCGACGTGAACGAAGTCGCCTGGATGCTGCCCGGAATCTGCTCGGTCGCGATCGTGTAGCGCATGCGCTCGTCGTACTGCGCGGGCGTCATGCCCTGCATCGCGAGCAGTTGCTTGTAGCGATCGAGGTCGATGCTGCCGTCGGGCTTCTTCAGCGACGAAATCACCGGATCGGAAAGCAGCGCGCGACGCACGGCGTCATCCGACGCGGTCAGATGCAGACGCTGCGTTTCGTCGGCCATCGCGCGTTGCTGCACGAGACTGTCGACCATCGCGGCGCGTGCCTCGGGCGTGTCGAACATCTTGGCGTCGAACTGTGCGCCGAGCATCGAGCGGGCGCGGTCCACTTGCTGACGGAAGGCGCTGTCGAACTCGGCGCGCGTGATCTTGTGGCCATTCACGCTGGCGACGTAGGAACTCTCGTCGAAATAGTTGCTGAAGCCCTGAATCCCGACCATGCCCAGACCGGGCACGACGATCAGGATTAGCAGAGCCATCATCAGGCGCTGGTGATTACGGAAGAAGTCGAGCATGCGTAACGCTGCGTGGTTATAACAAAACGCTCGATATTACAACAGTGGGCGGGGAAAAGGCGAAAGGCGGGTGGGATTTGCGTTGCCCAAGGCGAAATTGTCGTGCTGATCCTTGTAATTAAAGGTGTCGCGCCCCAGGATGCCGCCCTGGGCGGCGCATCCAAGTGCTCGGAACCGTGCTTCTTTGACGCAATCATTAGTATTCTTAACGACAGCGCGAGCGCACGTAAAACAAAAAAGTCCCGCAAGCAATGCAGCTTGCAGGACTTTTTTGTTTGATTCTGGCGGAGCGGACGGGACTCGAACCCGCGACCCCCGGCGTGACAGGCCGGTATTCTAACCAACTGAACTACCGCTCCTGGGTAGCGCGCAATGAACTGAGACCTGGTGGGTGCTGAGAGGCTCGAACTCCCGACCTACGCCTTGTAAGGGCGCCGCTCTACCAACTGAGCTAAGCACCCGGTCCGCAAATTCACTCGGTTTGCGCCTCGTTAAACTTAACGCTTCGTTTTGAGAAGCGCCGCATCCAGCGAGTCCGCTAGTTTAGCGCATCCTTCAGCGCTTTGCCAGGGCGAAATTTCGGAACCTTCGCGGCCTTGATCTTGATCGCGTCGCCCGTGCGCGGATTGCGGCCCGTGCGCGCAGTGCGCTTACCGACGGCGAACGTGCCGAAGCCGACGAGCGTCACGGTGCCGCCCTTCTTCAGCGTTGCGCTTACGCCGCCGATCACCGCTTCGAGCGCTCGGCCGGCGGCGGCCTTGGAGATATCGGCTTGCTGCGCGATATGGTCGATCAGTTCCGTCTTGTTCATTGTGATCCCCGAATCAGTATTGGCACGTTTTAATCGATCTGGTCCAGCATCGATGCGAATGGCATCTCGATATGATTGGATGCGGCGCTCATTTAACTTAGCCGAAAGCAGCGTGTCAACGAGGGTTGAGCCTTATTCGGTGCGGGTTCGAGGCGTTTTAGAAGAGCTCCTCGGTAAAGCCGCGCGCCCAAAGAAAAACCCGCGGGCATACACCCGCGGGTTTTAGCTTCGATCACACGACACGGCGATGAACCGTGTTGCAGGAAGCGCTCAGTGCTTCACGACCTCGCCCGGTGCAGGCGCGTCCTTCTGCTGTTCGGCCGCGACCGGCGTCGCCTTCGCTTCGTCTTCAGGCAACGACTCCGGCGTACGTTCGAGCGCCAGTTCCAGCACGCGATCGATCCAGCGAACCGGCACGATCTCGATGGCGTTCTTCACGTTGTCGGGAATCTCGGCCAGATCCTTCGTGTTCTCCTCGGGGATCAGCACGAGCTTGATGCCGCCGCGATGCGCCGCCAGCAGCTTTTCCTTCAACCCGCCGATCGGCAGCACTTCGCCGCGCAACGTGATTTCGCCCGTCATCGCAACATCGGCGCGAACCGGAATGCCCGTCAACACCGACACCAGGGCCGTGGTCATCGCGATACCGGCGGACGGACCGTCCTTCGGCGTCGCGCCTTCCGGCACGTGGATGTGAATGTCCTTCTTCTCGAACGACTCATCCGTGATGCCGAGACGACGCGAACGCGAGCGAACCACCGAACGCGCCGCTTCGACGGATTCCTTCATGACGTCGCCGAGCGAACCCGTGCGGATCACGCCGCCCTTGCCGGGCATCACCGCTGCTTCGATCGTCAGCAGATCGCCGCCGACTTCCGTCCATGCAAGGCCCGTTACCTGACCGATCTGGTTGTCCTTCGCGGCCAGACCGAAGTCGTACTTGCGCACGCCGAGGAAGGTGTCGAGGTTGGAGCCATCGACCTTCACGGCGCCTTCGGCCTTCTTCAGCAGCAACATCTTCACGACCTTGCGGCAAATCTTCGACACTTCACGCTCGAGCGAACGTACGCCCGCTTCACGCGTGTAGTAACGAATGATGTCGCGGATGGCTTGTTCCGTGACGTCGATTTCGCCGTCCTTCAGCCCGTTGTTGCGCTTCTGCTTCGGCAGCAGGTAACGCGTCGCGATGCTGACCTTCTCGTCTTCCGTGTAACCCGACAGGCGGATGACTTCCATCCGGTCGAGCAGCGGCGGCGGAATGTTCAGCGAGTTCGACGTCGCCACGAACATTACGTCCGACAGGTCGAAGTCCACTTCGATGTAGTGGTCCGCGAACGTGTGGTTCTGTTCCGGGTCGAGCACTTCGAGCAACGCAGAGGCAGGATCGCCGCGGAAATCCATGCCCATCTTGTCGACTTCGTCGAGCAGGAAGAGCGGATTGCGTACGCCTACCTTCGCGAGGCTTTGCAGGATCTTGCCGGGCATCGAGCCGATATACGTACGACGGTGACCGCGAATCTCGGACTCGTCATGCACGCCGCCCAACGCCATGCGCACGAACTTGCGGTTCGTCGCACGCGCGATCGACTGGCCGAGCGAGGTCTTGCCGACGCCGGGAGGCCCGACGAGGCACAGGATCGGCGCCTTCACCTTCTCGACGCGTTGTTGAACCGCGAGGTACTCGAGAATGCGTTCCTTCACTTTCTCGAGGCCGAAGTGGTCTTCATCCAGCACGCGCTCGGCGTTCGAAAGGTCGTTGTTGACCTTGCTCTTCTTGCGCCACGGCAGGCCGATCAGCGTGTCGATGTAATTGCGCACGACGGTCGCTTCCGCGGACATCGGCGACATGAGCTTCAGCTTCTTCAGCTCGGCATCGGCCTTCTTCTTGGCTTCCTTCGGCATGCGCGCGGCGGTGATGCGTTTCTCGAGTTCTTCGAGGTCCGCGCCCTCTTCGCCTTCGCCCAGTTCCTTCTGGATGGCCTTGACCTGTTCGTTCAGGTAGTACTCGCGCTGGCTCTTTTCCATCTGGCGCTTCACACGCCCACGAATGCGCTTCTCGACCTGAAGGATGTCGATTTCGGCTTCGAGCTGGGCGAGCAAATGCTCCAGGCGCTCGATCACAGGGAACATCTCGAGGATGTGCTGCTTCTGATCGAGCTTGAGCGGCAGATGCGCGGCGATGGTGTCGGCAAGACGACCCGCTTCGTCGATACCCGACAGCGACGTCAGGATCTCCGGCGGAATCTTCTTGTTGAGCTTCACGTACTGATCGAACTGGGAAACAATCGCGCGGCGCAGCGCTTCGGTTTCAGCGCTGTCAGCGTGATCCGGCTCGAGCGGCATCACATCGCATGAAAACTGCGTTTCCTGCTCTTCGATCGAGAGCGTCTTCGCGCGCTGCAGCCCTTCGACGAGCACTTTTACGGTGCCGTCAGGCAGCTTCAGCATTTGCAGGATGTTGGCGACACACCCCACTTCGTACATGTCCTTTTCGGTCGGCTCATCTTTCGCCGCCGTTTTCTGGGCGACGAGCATGATGTGCTTGCCGCCTTCCATCGCGGCTTCGAGGGCCTTGATCGACTTGGGCCGCCCGACGAAGAGCGGAATCACCATATGCGGGAAAACGACTACGTCGCGCAGCGGGAGCAACGGCAGCGTAATGCGTTCCTGCGGGAGGAGTTGGGTTCCTGACATTTCATTTCCCCATTAATGGAATCAATTCAATCGTAAGTAAGGCCGTTCAGAGCTATTGCAAGCCTTTATCGGAAGGGAAAAGTCGTTAGTCAAAGATCGCGTCAGTAACGTCCACAAGATAAACCGAAAAAAATAAAAGGCCGTTCACGTCGCCATGAACGGCCTTTCGCCGACACACAGCCTGCTTCAGTTCGATCCTGCTACTTTCGGTGCGTCTTCGTAGATGAGGAGCGGCTTGCCGTCGCCGTCGATCGTGTTGTCGTCGACGATCACCTTCGAAACGCCCTTCATGGTCGGCAGTTCGTACATCACGTCGAGCAACGCCTGTTCCAGAATCGAACGCAGGCCGCGCGCGCCGGTCTTGCGGCGAATCGCCTTCTGCGCGATGGCCTGCAGCGCAGCCGGACGGATTTCCAGTTCCACGCGTTCCATCGCGAAGAGCTTGTGATACTGCTTCACGAGCGCGTTCTTGGGCTCGATCAGGATCTTCACGAGCGCGGCTTCGTCGAGCTTGCCGAGCGTCGCCACGACGGGCAGACGGCCGATCAGCTCCGGAATCAGACCGAACTTGATCAAATCCTCAGGCTCGACTTCACGCAGCACTTCGCCCGCATCGCGATCCTGCTTGCTCTTCACGCTTGCGCCGAAACCGATCCCAGTCTTCTCGGTGCGATCCGTGATGACCTTTTCGAGTCCGTCGAACGCGCCGCCGCAGATGAACAGGATGTTGGTTGTATCGACCTGGATGAAATCCTGATTCGGGTGCTTGCGTCCGCCTTGCGGCGGCACCGATGCCATCGTGCCTTCGACGAGCTTGAGCAAAGCCTGCTGCACGCCCTCGCCCGACACGTCGCGCGTGATGGACGGGTTGTCAGACTTGCGGCTGATCTTGTCGATCTCGTCGATGTAAACGATTCCGCGCTGCGCCTTGTCGACTTCGTAGTTGCAGTTTTGCAGCAGCTTCTGAATGATATTCTCGACGTCCTCGCCGACATAGCCGGCTTCGGTCAGCGTCGTTGCATCCGCGATCACGAACGGCACGTTCAGCATGCGCGCGAGCGTCTGCGCGAGCAGCGTCTTGCCCGAGCCGGTCGGCCCGATCAAGAGAATATTGCTCTTCGACAGCTCGATCTCGTCTTTCTTGTCGAGATGCTTGAGCCGCTTGTAATGGTTGTACACGGCCACCGCGAGAATTTTCTTCGCGCGTTCCTGGCCAATGACGTACTGATTGAGGATATCGCTGATTTCCTGCGGGCTCGGCAGGTCGGACCTGGTCAGCCCGGCCTCCTCTGCCGCACCCGCTGCCTCGTCGCGAATGATCTCGTTGCACAGATCGATACATTCATCACAGATGAACACCGACGGCCCAGCAATGAGCTTCTTCACCTCATGCTGGCTTTTTCCGCAGAACGAGCAATACAGCAGCTTTTCGCTGCTGGAACCTTTTTTGTCCGCCATAAATGTGTAAGCCTCCGGACACTCTTGTTACATGATACGCCCTTCGATTCGACGACGCAGATTCGCACCTGGAGGTCGAACGAAGCGCGTTTTGGCGTTGCGCCGCATGCGCGACTTCGCATTGCTGGCCGGTATCCGTCTCCGAGCACCGGCGCGGCGCCGCTCCGGACGCCTTCAGGGACGCTTGTGAAGCACCTGGTCGACGAGGCCGTAAGCTTGCGCGTCGTCGCCCGACATGAAGTTGTCGCGATCCGTGTCGCGCGCAATGCGCTCGACCGGCTGCCCCGTGTGATGCGACAGCAACTGATTCAACCGCTCCTTCAGGTACAGGATCTCCCGCGCCTGAATTTCGATGTCCGATGCCTGACCGCGCGCGCCGCCGAGCGGCTGGTGAATCATCACGCGCGCGTTCGGCAGCGCGACGCGCTTGCCCTTCGCGCCCGCTGCCAGCAAGAACGCGCCCATGCTCGCGGCGAGACCCATGCACAGCGTGGAAACATCGGGCTTCACGAACTGCATGGTGTCGTAGATCGCCATGCCGGCCGAAACCGAACCGCCAGGGCTGTTGATGTACAGGCTGATGTCCTTGTCCGGGTTCTCGCTTTCGAGAAACAGCAGTTGCGCGACGACGAGGTTCGCCGACTGGTCATTCACCTCGCCGACGAGAAACACCACGCGCTCCTTGAGGAGACGCGAATAAATGTCATAGGCTCGCTCGCCGCGGCCGCTCGTTTCCACGACCATCGGAACGAGGCCGAGCGCCTGGGCTTCGAAGTCCCGCGGTGCGTGGGACGCCAACGTATCGAGCAATTCAGCGCGAAAGGTCATGCAATTTCCTTGTTCGGAATAGGGATACTGAACGACAAAGGAACATCCACTAGAACGGCATGCAAACGCCCAACTTTAATGCAAAAAAGGCGTGCGGGCCGTCAGTCCGACGACTCCGCACGCCCCTTGCTCAACGCGTCAGGCTTGCGCCGTTGCGCTGGCCAGTTCCTCGAAGCTGACTTCCTTGTCGGTCACCTTGGCCTTGCCCAGGACGAAATCGACGACGTTGCTTTCCACGACGTACGCTTCCATCTCGGCGAGGCGCTGCTGGTTCGAATAATACCAGCGGACGACTTCCTTCGGGTCTTCGTAGCTCTTGGCGAATTCGTCCACTTCAGCGCGGATCTGTTCGGGCTTCGCCTGCAGTTCGTTGGCCTTCACCAGCTCGGCCAGCACGAGGCCCAGCTTCACGCGGCGCTCGGCCTGCTCGGCGAACATTTCAGCCGGGATCGGCGCGTCGGCGGCGTTCGGCACGCCGCGTTGCTGCAGGTCCTGGCGCGCCATTTCGACGAGACGCTGCTGATCCTGCTCGATCAGCGCCTTCGGCACGTCCAGTTCGGAGATCTTCAGGAGCGCGTCCATGACCTGGTTTTTCACGATCTGCTGCGTGCGGCGCTTCGCTTCACGCTCCAGGTTGTCCTTGATCTCGGTGCGCATCTTCGTGAGATCGCCGTCTTCGATGCCGAGCGATTTCGCGAAATCCGCGTTGATTTCCGGCAGATGCGGCCACTCGATTTTCTTGACCGTGATCGTGAACTGCGCCGTCTTGCCCGCGACGTCCTTGCCGTGGTAGTCCTCAGGGAACTTGAGATCGAACTCGCGCGTTTCACCGACCTTCAGGCCCGTCGCGGCTTGCTCGAATTCGGGGAGCATGCGGCCTTCGCCCAGCACGAATGCGAAGTCCTGTGCGCTGCCGCCTTCGAACGCGACGCCGTCGATCTTGCCGACGAAGTCGAGCGTCACGCGGTCGCCGTCGGCCGCTGCGGTGCTCGGGCCGCCGTCGCCGTGCTCGCCCGCTTCGCCGCGCGCGTGGAAGTGCACGCGCTGCTTGCGCAGGATGTCCAGCGTGCGATCGACTTCAGCTTCGGAGATGGTGGTGACCGTGCGTTCGATTTCAGCGTTCGCCACATCGCCCAGTTTCACTTCGGGGTAGACCTCGAAGGTCGCGTCAAACGCGTAGGCGTCAGCTGCGACTTCCGACTTCGGCGCGAAGCTCGGCTGGCCCGCAACACGCAGGTTTTCCGCGCGCGTGACGTCGAAGAATTCCTTGCCGACCTTGTCGCTCAGCACTTCTGCCTCGACCTGGCCGCCGTACTGCTGCGTCACCATCTTGAGCGGCACCTTGCCCGGGCGGAAGCCCGGCATGCGCACGTTCTTGGCCAACTGGCGGATGCGCGAATCCACTTCCTTCTGCACCGTGTCTTTCGGCAGGGAAATCGTCACGCGGCGTTCGAGCTTGCCGAGGTTCTCAACTACGTTAGCCATGGCTGAAATCGTCCTAGAGTAAATCGTAAAATTCGGTGTTCGGTTCTTCCGCGGTTCTAAAGGCGCGGGTCCGGATGCGGGCTCTGCGTGAGCCGGCCGTAATCGACGCCTGGCGCCGAAAGACGCGCGCTAAAACGCGTCTCGCGGGAGTGCCGGAACGTCGCCCGACACAGTGTCAGTCAACAGAGCCGGGTATTTTAGCAAACTATTCCGGGCGGCCCCGCCGACTAATTTGGCAACACGCCGTTTCGGCGCGATTTGCCTCGAAAAGTGCCCGTTTCGCGGCCAGATTTTGGCGTAAGTCCGCGTTTTTCGGACGCGCTCGTACGCGCACAATTCCGGCTATCCGCGCACGGCTATTTTGCGGCGCACGGCGCGCTGATAAGCTTGCCGACGCATGATTCACGCGACGAACGCCCTCGCCGTGCAATCCATTGCTGCAAGGCATGGAGCGCATGCAACAAGCGAATAAATTGAGGCACGCCGCGGTTTTTCAACGGTCCTTTCACACCAGAACATTTGAGACACCATGCCTAACGCCATGTCTGCCGCTCCCGTAGTTGTCATCGCTCCCGATTCCTTCAAGGGCTCGCTTTCCGCGGAAGGTGTCGCGAACGCCATCGCGGAAGGCATCAGGCGCGCACGGCCCGATGCCGACGTCCGCATCCGCCCGATGGCCGATGGCGGCGAAGGCACGCTCGACGCGATGCTCTCGGCGGGCGGCGGGCGCCGCATGCTCAACGTGCGCGGCGCGGCCGCCGCGCGCCGCGATGCCGCGACCGGCCTGCTCGACGATGGCGGCGCGATCATCGAGACGGCGGAAGTCGTCGGCATCACCGATCCGGATGGCATGGCCGTGCCGGTCACCGAGCGCAGCACGCTCGGCATGGGCGAGGCGATTCGTGCGCTGCTCGATTCCGGCGCGCGCAAGTTCTACATCGCGCTCGGCGGCAGCAGCACGAACGACGGCGGCGCGGGCCTGCTCGTGGGCCTCGGGCTCAAACTCTTCGATGCGGCCGGCCAGGCACTCGATCCGGTGCCGTCGGCGCTCGCGCAGATCGCGCGCATCGATGCGTCGGGACTCGATCCGCGTGTGAAGGATGCGGAGTTCGTCGGCATGTCGGATGTCGATAATCCGCTCACCGGCGACCACGGCGCGACCGCGATTTTCGGTCCGCAGAAAGGCGTGACGCCCGAACAAGTGGCGACGATCGACGCCGCCCTCGCCCATTTCGCCGATCTCCTCGAACCCGCGATGGGCGTCGTGAAGCGCAACGAACCCGGCGCGGGCGCGGCGGGCGGACTCGGCTTCGCGCTGCACATGCTCGGCGCGCGCTTCGAGACGGGCGCGGAAGTAGTCGCGCGCGAAATCGGCCTCGATGCCGCGCTCGAAGGCGCGAACTGGCTGATCACGGGCGAGGGCCGCTCGGACGTCCAGACGCTGCACGGCAAGGCGCCCTTCATCGCCTGCAAGCACGCACGCGATCAGGGCGTGCCGGCGTCGCTGCTCTCGGGCGCGGTCGATTCGGCCGCGCTGCCGCGGCTCTCCGAATTCTTCAGCGGCTGCTTCTCGCCCGCGCCGGGCCCGATCACGCTCGATACGGCGATCCGCGACGCCGCACGGCTGCTCGCAAACGAAGCCGAGCAACTCACGCGGCTCAAATTCGGCTCGATCTGAGCGTCGGAAACCGCTAGAAGGCCGCGCGGCTCCTGCCGAAAGCGAGGCGGTCGATGCACCAGACGGCGAGCATCGTCGCGCCCATCAGCGGGAAAATCACGCCCAGCAAGGTCAGGCCGCCGCGCCACGTGCGCATCGGCGGCCGCTTGACCGGCCGTGCCGGTGCGCCGAGCTCACGCGCGGGCCGACGCTTCCACCACATGACGAAGCCCGTCACGGCGAGCGCCGCCAGCCCGAGCGAGATCGTGGAGCAGACGACCTGGTTCGCGAGCCCGAAGTAACGTCCCATATGCAGCGACGTCCCGTACGAGATCCATTGCGCGACTCGTCCGTAGCTCGCGTAATCGATGTCGGACAGCACGCGGCCGCTGTATTGATCGATGTGAAGCGTGCGTTCGGCGCGCGGATCGGCGGGGAAATACGATACCGTGTAGACGCCCGTCGGCTTGTCGGGCAGCGCGATGCCGTAGTCGTCGGCAATACCGTTTTTCGCGGCGAGCGCGATCACGTCGTCGATCGACACCCGCGCGGCCGGCGACCGCGGGTCGCCGCTATCCGGCACGGTCGTCGCACCGACGGCCCACGGCGTCTGACGCAGCGGCAAATCGTCCATCTTCATGTGCATGCCGTGCAGCGCGTCTTCGTCCGTGTTCTTCGATGCGGCGCCCGGCGCGGCCGAATGCACATGCGCTTCGCCCCACGCGCCCTTCGGATAGCCGAGCGACGCGGAGGTCGCGAGCGCCTTGAACTCCTTGCCCCACGATCCCGACCACGGCAGCCCGGAAAGCACGAAGAACAGCGCGCCGATGGCGAGCCAGATGCCGCCCACCGCGTGTAGATCGCGCCACCACGCGCGTCCTTGCAGCGACAGACGCGGCAGCCACACGCCGCCCTGCCGCGCATTCGATCGGCTGGGCCACCACAGCGCGATGCCCGTGCCGATCATCACGAGCGTCCAGCAGCCCGCCAGCTCCATGACGAGCTCGCCGGTCTTTCCGAGCATCAGTCCGCGATGCAGAGTGCGCACCTGCTTCATCAATCGATGCTCGACGGAGAGTGTGCCGAGGACCGTGCCGTCATAGGGGTTCACATACACGCTTTCGCTCTCGCCCGATGGAAGGCGAAAGACGAACTCGGCGCTGCGCGTGCGATCGGCGTCGATCTGCGCAAGCGTCGGCACGGCGCCGCGCGGCTCGCGCGCGGCGGCCTTCGCGAGCAGGACGTCGCGGGAAAGCTGGGGGCCGTGCGTATCCGCGACGATCATCCGGTCGCGATACAGAAGCGGCTCGATCTGCGGCTGAAAGCAGTAGATCGTTCCGGTGATCGCGAGCACGATGAGCAGCGGCATCACGAAGAGTCCTGCGTAGAAATGCCAGCGCCAGAGCGTGCGACGATGCGCGATGACCTCCGCGTTCGACGCTGCTGCCGGAGCGTTCAGGTTGGATGCAAGCATGGCGATTTTGGTTGAATGTGTGCGGTTCAATTGATGAGCATCGGATGCCAATGCGAACTTCGAATGTGATCGAGCGCCTTGGTGGAGCGCATGCGCGTTGCGCGGGCGGCATGCGCCTGCAGCGGTATCGGCAGGCATGCGCACGAATGCGCGTCGGCTGCGCTCGTGCGCGCGGCGAACGCCAGACAATCGACGAAGGACAGCTTCAGGAGATTGCGGGAGGCGCGCGCGGGCTCGCGGCGTTGAAGGATTTCGAAGCGACGGGATCGGCGCTCGCAAACGCCGGAGCGCGCATGACGCGTTCGATCAATGCGACGCCATGCGCGACGCCCGTGCCGATGGGCAGGTTGTGCGCAAGCAGTCCGCAGTATGAGCAGGCGTCGAAGTGATTCGCCGCGTCGTGATGGCCCGTCTGCGCCGTATGGTCTTGCCCGGCCGCGTGATGCCCTTCGTGCGCATCCGTTGCGGATGAATCGACTGCGCACAGGGTCGCTTGCGGGTCGCTCGCGGCGTTGCGTGCGTCGAGCGTCTGGCTGATGACCGGCGCGACGATCGCGAGCCACATGGCGGCAATGCCGAGCCATGCGACGAAGCGATTGCGCGCGTTGCGAGTCATGAGAGGAAGGTCGGGTGTGGAGACGGACGAATGAACGAGATTGTAGGCAGCCGCTCGAGAAGCGGCAATCTCCCGGCGTGTATGTCCGGGATCGGCGCTTGCGCGCTTACAAGCCGATCCGCAAGCCGATCCGCAGCGCGAAAAGCGTTGACGCAATTTCGCAGACATCGCCAGATGAATCGGTTAGAATCTCGGGCTTGGCACAGTGGACCGGTGCCTGACACGGCGGCATCGCCGGGCGCGGGTCATCACCGAACAAGCCCAGAGCGCCTGCCGTGCTGCGAGGATGGCGAAATTGGTAGACGCACCAGGTTTAGGTCCTGACGCCCGCAAGGGTGTGGGGGTTCGAGTCCCCCTCCTCGCACCACAACGAAACCCCTTTCATCGGCAAAGGGGTTTTTCGTTTTGGAGCCGGGCTTTCGTCAATCAGATGCCGCTGTCGCCCAGCTCGATCGCCATCACCTCGCCTTTCGCCTGCGAGCGGCCCGCGAAGTCGATGCCCGCCCTGTGCATCACCCGCCTTATCTCATCCGGTATCTGCTCGCTCGCGCGGACAGCGGCGATCGGCCGATCGACGTGCGACAAGAACCGCCGCACGCACGTCGGCTGCCAGATCACGAAGACGTTGAGCGGACACGTGAGCTTGCGTCGGCACGGCGGTTGGCGGTGATATGCAGGGCTGTCGTCGGCGAGACGTGCATCTGGCTTGCACACACGCGAAAGTCGAAGCCGGAATCCCTCGCCACGCTTCTCATGCGGCCATGGATGCCTCTTGGCTGCGCGCGCAGATGGAGTCGATTGCCGCAGTCTTGCGCACGCGAAGCGCAGCGTCATTGGCTCGGCGCACAATCTTGCGGCGAACACCGGGCGGCAGCGAACCCGCGCCTTGCCGGATAAAATGAGCGTTCGTACGTCGGTCCGCCGCGTGACGAACCGCAAGACGACACCCCACGACGCCTTCCTTTCGAACTCCCACAAGCCCCGTTCGTGAATTTCGACGACTATTGCCAGCAAAAGGCCGCCCCTGAAGGGTCGGGCACGTACTACGCGCTGCGCCGCGCGCCGGCCGCGAGTCAGCCGCTTCTGACCGCGCTCTACGCGCTCTATCGCGAACTCGAAGAGACCGTGAAGGAAACCAGCGATCCGACCATCGGCCGTACGAAGCACGCCTGGTGGCAGAGCGAGCTCGGCCGGCTCAATGGCGGCGAGCCGACGCACCCGGTCACCAAAGCGTTGCAGGCGCATGCGGGCGATGCCGCGCATCCGGTTCTGGACGATGCCGGGCGCGCGTCGCTCGCCGCGGTCGTCGACGGTTTCGGCATGGACCTGGATCAGGCGCGCTATCTAGACTGGCCCGGTTTCAAGCGTTATCTCGATCAGACGGGCGGCGCGTTCGCGACGGCGCTTGCACGTGCGAGCGCGCGCGATCCGGACCAGGCCGACGCGTGGTCCGCCCCGCTCGGTTCGGCGCTGCTGCTCGCCGAGCGCGTTCAGGAGGTCGGCGGCGATGCGCGCAACGGCCGCATCTATATCCCGATCGACGAGTTGCAGCGCTTCAGCGTGACGGCCGCCGACGTCATCAATCGCAAGTACGGCGATGCCTTCACGGATCTCATGCGCTTTCAGACCGGCCGCGCCCGGCAAGCGCTCAACGATGCATTGGACGCCATTCCCGCTTCGGAACGCGCGACGCAGCGCGTGTTGCGCGCGCAGGCCGCGTTGTCGCTCGCGCTTTTCGACGAGATCGAACGCGAAAACTTTCAGGTGCTGCATCAACGCATCGCGCTCACGCCGATCCGCAAGTTGTGGATCACATGGCGCACGCGTTAGACGCGAAGAATCGGTAGCGGCTCGAAGCGGGCTCCAAGGATCGATGCGGAACCGCTTTGCCAACATGCGTCGAGGACCGTCGCATACAGTCTTCTGAAGTCGATGCCGACGGGCAAGCCGCCGTCCGCGTCGAGTCGATCGAGTCGTGGCGGCATGCCGAACAGGCCGCCGCGCACGCCTCCACCCATTAGGAAATGCGCCGCGGCCGCGCCGTGGTCCGTGCCGCCCGCGGCATTCTCACGCGCGGCGCGTCCGAATTCCGAACGCGTCATCACGAGCGTGCGGGCCCACGCGCCGGACGCGATCAACGACGCGCGCAGCGATGCGAGTCCTTCAGCCAGCCGGGCAAGACACGCCGCATGCCGACGCGCCTGATTCTCGTGCGTATCGAAGCCGTGCAGCGCGAGGCGGACGACGTTGACTTCGTGAGACGAGGCGCGCGCGACGGCGTCGCATGCGGCGTTGAACGTCGCTACCTCGGTGATGACGCTCACGCGATCGAGCCAGCCATCGGCACGATATTCATCCGCGTGCGACGCGGTATCCCAGATCTGGCGCGAGCGGTAATGCGACCGGTTGGGCGCGTCATAGCCAACCCCCTGCACGATCGCCAGATCGTTCGCGCGCCACGCGCTCATCAACGGCGACAGCGACGGATGTAAGGCCGTGCGGATATCGAGCGGCAATGCCTGATCTCTGGATATCGCGAGATTGGGCCTCACTGCGCGATACAGAGGATCGGCAAAAGGAATGACGGTGTTCAGCCCGTCGTTGCCGCCGTCGAGATCGACGAGCACGAGCGAGCGAATGAAAGAGGAAGAACTGGAATGTGCGATAGCGAACGCTTCCCCTGCGCTGCCCGCACAACCCGCGAAGGCGCCGGCAATCGAGAGGAATTGACGTCGGTTCATCGCGGGTCGCGCCGCTTACCGCTTGTAGAGATCGCGCACCGCTTCTTCGATGTGCTGCCTTAGGAGACGCCGCTCGTCAGCGGTCATTACCGTGTGACGCGGCGGGCGCGCGGGCGGTGTCTGATCGACCTGCTGGATAGGCTGCATGGCCGGCGCTTTCGGATCGCGATCGTGGCTCGAAGGAGCCGAGCTTTTACTCACGCGTTGCTGGGCGCGAATCATGCGGCCATCGAAACGATTCGGTGAACCGGTGATGCCGCGATCGAAGCCCGTCGACTGTGCATAGACGTGAGGTGTGCTCAGTACTGCGTAGAGCGCACTGGCAAGAAGTGTCTTTCTGAAGATGCGCTCGGTGCGCACGGGTCCGCGCTGCCGCGCTCCCTTCATGTTGTTCCCTTCGTTGCTCGACAACCGGACAGCCTCATTCTTTTCGCGCGCGTCGCGCCATGGCTTGGTCGGGCCGCATGACGCGCTGGTCTAATGGAGTATCTACCGAATGGCGGGCTTAGGTAAAGCAGTGTACGCACCAAACCCATAGGCCGTGCCACACGCTCCGTAAATTTTGTAACCAACTGTTACACTCGCTTTTGTTACAAACTCGGCGTTTGATCAAACGCGCTAAGATGCCGCCATGGAAACCAAGAACCCTTCAAAAATTCTCGTCGTCGACGACGATCCGCGCCTGCGCGATCTGCTGCGGCGCTACCTCGGTGAACAGGGCTTCAACGTGTACGTCGCAGAAAACGCACCGTCGATGAACAAGCTCTGGGTGCGCGAGCGTTTCGATCTGCTCGTGCTCGATCTGATGCTGCCCGGCGAAGACGGCCTTTCCATCTGCCGGCGTCTGCGCGGCAGCAACGATCGCACGCCGATCATCATGCTCACCGCGAAGGGTGAAGATGTAGATCGCATCGTCGGACTCGAAATGGGTGCGGACGACTATCTGCCGAAGCCATTCAATCCGCGCGAGCTCGTCGCGCGCATTCATGCGGTGCTGCGTCGCCAGACGCCGTCCGAATTGCCGGGCGCGCCGTCCGAAACCACTGAAGTGTTCGAGTTCGGCGAATTCGCCCTGAATCTCGCGACGCGCACGCTCACGAAAAATGGCCAGGAAATTCCGCTGACCACCGGCGAGTTTTCGGTGCTGAAGGTGTTTGCGCGTCATCCGCGTCAGCCGCTCTCGCGCGAAAAGCTGATGGAGCTTGCGCGCGGACGTGAATATGAAGTGTTCGACCGGAGTCTCGACGTGCAGATCTCGCGTCTGCGCAAGCTGATCGAGCCCGACCCCAGCAGCCCGCGTTTCATTCAGACCGTATGGGGCCTGGGCTACGTCTTCATTCCCGACGGCGCAGCCTGATCGACACTGAGCGAGTTTCGCCACGCTTTCTCCCCTCTACCGAGCTGAACCCGACAGACCCATGCGCATCGACAGGCGGCTACTGGCGCTCGCGTTCGGCGGCCTGTTCTGGCGAACCTTCGCGCTGATCGCGCTGCTCATCGCCGTCAGTCTCACGGCGTGGTTTCAGAGCTTTCGCGTGATCGAGCGCGAACCGCGCGCGCAGCGCGTGGCGCTTCAGCTCGTCGCCGTGGTCAAGCTCACGCGCACCGCCCTGCTCTACTCCGACCCCGATCTGCGTCGCGCGCTGCTTCAGGATCTGGAGAGCAACGAGGGCGTGCGTGTGTATCCGCGCGAGACCACCGATAAATACAAGCTGCAACCCGACGAATCGCTCAACCGGCTGATTGAGCGCGACGTGCGCGGCCGGCTCGGCAACGAGACGATCATCGCGCAATCGGTGAACGACATTCCGGGCGTCTGGATCAGCTTCAAGATCGACGACGACGATTACTGGGTCGCGCTCGACCGCGATCAGCTCGACACCGTCACCGGCCTGCAATGGGCCGGCTGGGGCGTGTTCGCGCTGGCGCTGTCGCTGTTCGGCGCGGCGTTCATCACGAGTCTCGTGAACCGGCCATTCGCGCGCCTTGCGCTCGCAGCGCGCAAGGTCGGCTCGGGGCAGTCGCCGGAGCCCTTGCCCGAGCGCGGCATGGGCGTCGCAGCTGAAACGAATCGAAGCTTCAACCAGATGGTGCAGGATCTCGAGCAGCTCGAAGCGGATCGCGCCCTGATGCTCGCGGGCATTTCGCACGACTTGCGCACGCCGCTTGCACGCCTGCGTCTCGAGACGGAAATGAGCCCGTCGGACGAAGCGACCAAGCTCGCGATGATCGACGACATCGAGCAGATGGACATGATCATCGGCCGCTTCCTGGACTACGCGCGGCCGATGCAGCGCATGCCCGAAGCGGTGGATCTTTCGATGATCGCAAGCGAGCTTGCCGCGCGCTTTCAGGCCGACGACGGCGTCGTGATGCGCACCGATCTCGCGCAGGGCGCCGTGATCGAAGGCGATCCGACAGATGCCCGCCGCGTCGTCGGCAATTTGCTCGAGAACGCGCGCAAGTACGGACGTAGCGAGCAGGACGACATAGCACGCATCACGCTGCAGACGCGGGTCGCGCATGGCAAGGTGGAACTTTCCGTGATGGACGAAGGCCGCGGCATTCCCGACGATCAGGTCGCGCTCATCACACGCCCGTTCTATCGCGTCGATACTGCGCGCACGCAGGCGAACGGCACGGGTCTCGGCATGGCCATCGTTCAGCGCCTGGTCACGCGTCAACGCGGCACTTTGCGGCTGCGCAACCGCACCCCGCTTCCCGGCTTCGAAGTGACCATCGATTTCCCGCCGATGAAAGGCGGCGCGCGCTTCGACGGTTAGACTTGGCTCCCGTCGCGACGGCTTCGTCAGAATCTATCCGACTCGTTAGTTAAAAACTATTGAGTTGATTTTTTAAATAAAGTTAAGATGAACCGGGTTAACGCTCGAGGTCTGGCATGAAAGTGTCACGCGAGCGTTATGGCGATCCAGTAATTTGGCTGAGCTTGTCCTTTCAACGATTTCACAGGAGTTACTGCATGAAGACCGTTGGCGATAAAGTCGAAGCATTCACCGTCACCGCTGCGAAGCCGGGTTTCAATCATCACGAAGAAAACGGCCAGTCCGCTTTCGAGGAAATCACCGAACAGTCATTCCCTGGCAAGTGGAAGATCATCTACTTCTATCCGAAGGACTTTACGTTCGTGTGCCCAACGGAAATCGTCGAGTTCGCGAAGCTGGCGAAGGACTTCGAGGACCGCGACGCGGTGCTGCTCGGCGGCAGCGTCGATAACGAGTTCGTCAAGCTGGCATGGCGCCGCGAGCACAAGGATTTGAACAGGCTGAACCACTACGCTTTCGGCGACGTGAAAGGCGAACTGATCGACCAGCTCGGCGTGCGCGACAAGGAAGCCGGCGTTGCGCTGCGCGCGACCTTCATCGTCGATCCGGACAACGTCATCCAGCATGTGTCCGTCAACAACCTGAACGTGGGCCGCAGCCCGGAAGAAGTCCTGCGTATTCTCGACGGCTTGCAAACGGACGAACTGTGCCCGTGCAACCGCGCGGTCGGCGGCTCGACGCTGTAAGCGTTCCTCATGCCGCAAAGCCCGCTCTCGGCCGAGTCCTCGGCTGCGGCGGGCTTTTTTAACGCCATCGAACTGGAGAAAACAATGGAATTCCTGTCTGCGATCAAGGAACTCGTGCCCGACTACGCGAAGGATATTCGCCTGAACGTGGACGGTACGATTGCCCGCTCGTCGCTCGAAGGCAATGATGCGGTCGGCGCCGCGCTTGCCGCCGCCTATGCCGCGAAGGCGACGAAGCTCACCAGCATCATCCGCAACGCGGGCGTACTGTCGCCGGAGGAGACCAACGCCGCGCTGACCGCCGCCGCGCTGATGGGCATGAACAACGTCTGGTATCCGTATCTGGAAATGGCCGACAACGCGGATCTCAGGACGCAGCCCGCCGGCCTGCGCATGAATGCCTATGCATCGCACGGCGGCGTCGACAAGCGGCGCTTCGAGATGTACGCGCTGGCGGCATCGATCATCGGCAAGTGCCACTTCTGCGTGAAGTCGCACTACGAGAATCTCGTGGCAGAGGGCATGTCGACGACGCAACTGCGCGATGTCGGCCGCATCGCGGCGGTGATCAACGCCGTGGCGCTGACGATCGAAGCGGAAAAGAGTTGAATCTTCGAAGACGCCACGGCTCGACAGCGTGGCGTCGTTTTATCCGTCGATCGACGTCCGGCGCAGCAGCACCGCCGCTTGCGCCTCGATGCCCTCCTTGCGGCCGAGATAGCCCAGCTTCTCGTTCGTTTTGGCCTTGACGTTCACGCGGTCGATCGAGAGATCGAGGTCCGCGGCGATGTTCGCGCGCATCGCATCGATATGCGGTGATAGCTTCGGCGCCTGCGCGATGACCGTGCTGTCCACGTTCGCGATGGCGAATCCGGCTTCCGACACGCGCTTGAACGCCTCGCGCAGCAGCACGCGGCTGTCCGCGCCGGCGAATTCGGTTGCCGTATCCGGAAAATGCCGGCCGATATCGCCGAGCGAAGCCGCACCGAACAGCGCATCGGTGATCGCGTGCAGAAGCACGTCGGCGTCGGAATGGCCGAGCAGGCCGCGCTCATAGGGAATCGTCACGCCGCCGATGATGAGCGGGCGGCCCTCGACGAGCTGGTGGACGTCGTACCCTTGTCCGATTCTGAAATCCATCGATTCAAACCTTGGTTGAGTGTGAGTCAGGCGTTCGCGGAAAGGAACGCGCCCGCGAGCGCGAAATCTTCCGGATAAGTCACCTTGAAGTTGCGCAGGCTGCCCTGAACCAGCTTCGGCGAATGCCCGAGCCATTCGACGGCACTCGCTTCGTCCGTCAGGTCGTGCCCGTCGTGGCGCGCACGTTCGATCGCTTCGCGCAACATGCCGAGCCGGAACATCTGCGGCGTCTGCGCCTGCCACAGTCCGTCGCGCGATTCCGTGCGCGCGATGCGCGCTTCGCTTTCGCCGGCAGCGGACGGCACATCGGGCATGTTCGGTGCGACGCGCTTCAACGTATCCGCGAGCGGCAGGGCGAGAATACCGCCGACCGTATCATCGCGCAGTTCCGCGACAAGTTTGCGAATCAGCTCCGGCGTGATGCCGGGGCGCGCAGCGTCGTGCACGAGAACCCAGTCGTCCTCGCGCGCGCCGAATTTGGCGAGCGCGATGAGCCCGTTGTACACCGACGCCTGCCGCGAGGCGCCGCCGCAGCGCTCCACCGCGAAACGCAGTCCGGCGAAGCGGCGGGCGTCGAAATGGTTGTCGTCCGGTGCGAGCACGACGAGTGTCTGCGAGAATTCGGAGCACGCGTCGAACGCTGCGAGCGAATACGCGAGCATCGGGCGGCCCGCGACAGTCTGGTATTGCTTCGGCATCGGCGCGCCGGATCGGCTGCCGGTTCCGGCGCAGGGAATCAGTGAGAACAGGCGCGAAGTCACGGGCGAATAATGTGGGCAAGTCAAAGTTGAAGCCCGGATTTTATAATAGGTCCTTCGCGACCACGTCCCGCACACGTCGGTTCGACTCCCGAACCCGCGTTCGCCGGACGGCTCCACGCACACTCTATGCCTTCCAAAGCCGTCAACGCGCAGTCCAGTTCTCCCATCGCGCTCGTAAAGCCGGGCCAGCGCTTCGTCTTCGACGGCGCCTCCGGCTCCGCCGATGCGCTCGCCATCGCTCGCTATCACGCCGCGTATCGCGAGAAGGTGCCGCTTTTGACGGTCGTGACCGCAGGCGCCGTCGATGCGCAGCGTCTCGCCGCTGAAATTCCCTTCTTCGCGCCGGACGCGCGCGTGCGGCTGCTGCCCGACTGGGAAACGCTGCCGTACGACACCTTCTCGCCGCACCAGGATCTCGTGTCCGAGCGTCTCGCGACGCTGCACGATCTGGGCGAAGGCCGCTGCGACATCCTCATCGTGCCCGCGACGACGGCGCTCTATCGCATGCCGCCCGCGTCGTTTCTCGCGGCCTACACGTTTTCGTTCACACAGGGCGAGCGCCTGAACGAGGCGAAGCTCAAGGCGCAATTGACGCTCGCCGGCTACGAGCACGTGAGCCAGGTCGTGCGGCCGGGCGAATACTGCGTGCGCGGCTCGCTCATCGATCTGTATCCGATGGGCTCGGCGCTGCCCTATCGCATCGACTTGTTCGACGATCAGGTCGACTCCATCCGCGCGTTCGATCCCGACACGCAGCGCAGCCTCTACCCCGTGCGCGACGTGCGCCTGCTGCCGGGCCGCGAGTTTCCGTTCGACGAAGCCGCGCGCACCGCGTTTCGCAGCCGCTGGCGCGAAGTCTTCGAGGGCGATCCGAGCCGCTCGCAGATCTACAAGGACATCGGCAACGGCGTGCCGTCGGCGGGCATCGAATACTATCTGCCGCTCTTCTTCGACGAAACCGCGACGCTCTTCCACTATCTGCCGGAAGGGTCGCAGCTCGCGTTCGTCGGCGACATGGACGCGGCGATCAAACGCTTCACGAACGACACGAAGCAGCGCTACGACTTTCTCCGGCACGACCGCGAACGGCCTTTGCTCGAACCGCGCCGGCTCTTTCTGACCGACGACGATTTCTTCACGTTCGCAAAACCGTTCGCGCAGCTGAAATTCCCGAGCACGCCGGAAGGCGGCTGGGCGGTGCCGCTGCCGGGGCTCGCCATCGATCGTCACGCCGACGAACCCCTGCTCGCGCTGCGCCATTATCTGGAGCAAACCGAGAACCGCGTGATGCTCGTCGCGGAATCGGCGGGACGGCGCGAAACGATGCAGCAATTGCTCGCGGATAACGGCCTGCGCGGCGAGTCGCGCGACACGTTCCAGGAATGGCTCACGAGCGACGGCAAGTTCACGCTCGGCATCGCGCCTCTGTCGAACGGTTTCGCGCTGCCGCTCGAGAAGCTCTCGATCATCACCGAGACGGAGCTGTACGGGCCGCTCGCACGCCGCGCGGGACGACGTCGCCAGGAGCAGGCGAGCAACGTCGATTCGATGGTCCGCGATCTGGCCGAGCTGAAGGTCGGCGATCCCGTCGTCCATGCGCAGCACGGCATCGGCCGCTACATGGGCCTCGTGTCGATGGATCTGGGCGAAGGCGAAACCGAATTCCTGCATCTCGAGTATCAGAACGACTCGAAGCTGTACGTGCCGGTTGCGCAGTTGCACGTGATCTCGCGCTATAGCGGCGCGGACCCGGAAAGCGCGCCGCTGCACACGCTCGGCTCGGGCCAGTGGGAAAAGGCCAAGCGAAAGGCTGCACAGCAGATCCGCGATACTGCCGCGGAACTCCTCAACCTCTACGCGCGCCGCGCCGCGCGCGAGGGCTACGCGTTCAAGCTCGAACCGCGCGATTACACCAAGTTCGCGGAAAGCTTCGGCTTCGAGGAAACGCCGGATCAGGCGGCGGCGATCGCGGCGGTGATCGGCGACATGACGAGCGGCAAACCGATGGACCGCCTCGTATGCGGCGACGTCGGCTTCGGCAAGACGGAAGTCGCGCTGCGCGCCGCGTTCATCGCCGTCATGGCGGGCAAGCAGGTCGCGATTCTTTCGCCCACTACCCTGCTCGCCGAACAGCACACACAGACCTTCACCGACCGCTTCGCCGACTGGCCCGTGCGCATCGCGGAGCTGTCGCGCTTCAAGAGCGGCAAGGAAGTGTCGACGGCTGTGCAGCAGATCAATGAAGGCTCGGTCGATATCGTCATCGGCACGCACAAGCTCTTGTCGGGCGATGTGAAGTTCAAGCGCCTCGGGCTTGTGATCATCGACGAGGAACACCGGTTCGGCGTGCGGCAGAAGGAAGCGTTGAAGGCGCTGCGCGCCGAAGTCGACGTGCTCACACTCACCGCGACGCCGATTCCCCGCACGCTCGGCATGGCGCTCGAAGGCCTGCGCGATTTCTCCGTGATCGCGACCGCGCCGCAGAAGCGCCTTGCGATCAAGACCTTCGTGCGGCGCGAGGAAGACGGCGTGATTCGCGAAGCGATGTTGCGCGAGCTCAAGCGCGGCGGCCAGGTGTACTTCCTGCACAACGAAGTCGAAACGATCGAGAATCGCCGCACGATGCTCGAAGCGCTGGTGCCCGAAGCGCGCATCGCGGTGGCGCACGGCCAGATGCACGAACGCGAGCTCGAACGCGTCATGCGCGATTTCGTCGGCCAGCGCGCGAACGTGCTGTTGTGCACGACGATTATCGAAACGGGCATCGACGTGCCTAGCGCGAACACGATCCTCATGCATCGCGCGGACAAGTTCGGGCTCGCGCAGTTGCATCAGTTGCGCGGCCGCGTCGGGCGCTCGCATCACCAGGCGTATGCGTATCTGCTCGTCCACGATACGCAGTCGCTGACGAAGCAGGCGCAACGCCGGCTCGAAGCGATCCAGCAGATGGAGGAACTGGGCTCAGGCTTCTATCTCGCGATGCACGACCTCGAAATCCGGGGCACCGGCGAGGTGCTCGGCGACAAGCAATCCGGCGAGATTCACGAGATCGGATTCCAGCTTTACACCGACATGCTGAACGACGCCGTGCGCGCGCTGAAGGAAGGCCGCGAGCCGGATCTGAACGCGCCGCTTGCCGCGACGACCGAAATCAATCTGCACGCGCCCGCTATCCTGCCCGCCGACTACTGCGGCGACGTGCAGGAGCGTCTGTCGCTGTACAAGCGGCTCGCGAACTGCGAATCGAGCGATGCCATCGACGGCATTCTCGAAGAGCTCGTCGACCGTTTCGGCAAGCTGCCGCCGCAAGCGCATGCGCTCGTCGAGACGCATCGGCTGCGACTGGCCGCAAAGCCGCTCGGCATCACGAAGATCGATGCGGCCGAGCAGTCCATCTCGCTGCAGTTCGTCCCGAACCCGCCCGTCGATGGCATGAAGATCATCGAGATGGTTCAGAAGCACAAGCACATCAAGCTCGCGGGGCAGGACAAGCTGCGCATCGAGTCGCGCAGCCCCGATCTCGCGGTGCGGATTTCGACGGTGAAAGAGACGTTGCGGGCGTTGGGCGGCCCGGTGAGGCAGCCGGTTGCCGCGCGGTGATGAGTGCTCGAAACCAAGACCCAAAAGCCTTAGGTGCAGGCCAACACCTAAATTTGGGCTATGATCAAACTCTCCTCGCTGGAGTCAAAAAATGTCACAAACCGCCGATGCGGCGCATCCCAAAGTTCAGTCCGAAAACGAAACGCCGATTTCCCTGGCGTGGATCGAACGCCTAGTCTCGATCGATACCGTCAGCCGCAATCCGAATCTCGGCCTGATCGAAACCGTGCGCGACGCGTTGCGCCACGCGGGCATCGAAGCGACCGTCACCAACGATCCGCGCGGTCAGTGGGCGAACCTGTTCGCCACGGTCCCGGCGCACGATGGCGAGACCAACGGCGGGATCGTGCTGTCGGGTCACACCGATGTCGTGCCGGTCGATGGCCAGGACTGGCAGAGCGACCCGTTCAAGCCCGAAGTCCGCGATGGCCTGCTCTACGGCCGTGGCTCGTGCGACATGAAGGGCTTCATCGGCGCGGCGCTCGCGATGCTGCCGAAGATGCAGGCGACGAAGCTCGCGAAACCCATCCACTTCGCGCTGTCGTACGACGAAGAAGTCGGCTGCGCCGGCGCGCCGCTGATGATCGCGGACCTGCAAAAACGCGGCGTGAAGCCGGATGGCTGCATCGTCGGCGAGCCGACATCGATGCGCCCGATCATCGCGCATAAGGGCATCAACACGTATCACTGCTGCGTGCGCGGGTTTGCGGCGCACTCGTCGCTCACGCCGAAGGGGCTGAACGCGATCGAATATGCGGCGCGGCTCATCTGTCACATCCGCGATCTCGTCGACGAGTTCCGCGCGAAAGGTCCGTTCGACGAGCTTTACGACGTGCCCTTCACCACCGGCCAGACGAGTACGATCAAGGGCGGCAACGCGATCAACACCGTGCCCGCCGAATGCAACTTCGAGTTCGAGTTCCGCAATCTGCCGACTATCGATCCGGACGCGATTTTCAGGCGCATCGAGTCGTACGCGCACGAGACGCTGCTGCCGAAGATGCTGAAGGAGCACGGCAACGCGGCCATCGAATTCACGAAGCTCGCGTCCGCACCGGGGCTCGACGCCACCGAACAGGCCGCGATCACGCAGCTCGTGCGCGCGCTCACGCAAAATCAGGAGAAGCACAAGGTTGCCTACGGCACCGAAGCGGGCCTGTTCGCCAACGCGGGCGTGCCTAGCATCGTGTGCGGCCCGGGCAATATCGAGCAGGCGCACAAGGCAAACGAGTATGTGTCGCTCGAACAGCTCGTCCAGTGCGAAGCGTTCCTGGGCAAGTTCATTCACAGCATGTCCGTCGAAGCGCAGGCTCGCTGACCTTTTCATAACAAAAAGCCATGTCCACTGCCACGCAGCATTCCGACAACACGATCGACGGCACGCCGATTCCGACGCTCGACGAAATCGCCGAGCAGCACATGGCGCTCACGCCCTGGGTCGCGCGCACGCCGACTTTCGAGCGTCACGATTTTCCGACGCTCGAAGGCACGCCGATCACGTTCAAGTTCGAACTGCTGCAGGCGAGCGGTACGTTCAAGGCGCGCGGCGCGTTCTCGAACATCCTCGCGCTCTCGGACAGCGAACGCTCGGCGGGCGTCACCTGCGTGTCGGCGGGCAATCACGCGGTGGCGGTGGCTTACGCGGCGCAGCGCATGGACGTGGGCGCGAAGGTCGTCATCATCAAGAGCGCGAGTCCGGCGCGTGTCGCGCTGTGCCGGCGCTTCGGCGCGGAGGTCGTGTTCGCGGAAAACGTCGCCGAAGCATTCGATGTCGTGCGGCGAGTGGAAGCGGAAGAAGGACGTGTCTTCATCCATCCGTTCAACGGCTACCGTACGGTGCTCGGCACGGCGACGCTCGGCTATGAGTGGACCTCGCAAGCACCCGATCTCGACGCGGTGATCCTGCCGATCGGCGGGGGCGGCCTGGCTGCGGGCGTATCCACGGCGATGCGTCTCGCGAATCCGTCGTTACACGTGTACGGCGTGGAGCCGGAAGGATCGGACGCAATGAAGCGCAGTTTCGAAGCCAATCACACGATCAAGATGGGCGCGATGCACGGCATCGCCGACTCTCTGATGGCCCCGCACACCGAGCAGTACAGCTATGAGTTGTGCCGGCGGCATATCGATGACATCGTGACCGTGTCGGACAACGAGTTGCGGCATGGCATGCTGCAGCTTTTCAGCGAGCTCAAGCTCGCGGTCGAACCGGCGTGCGCGGCTGCCACGGCCGCCCTGCTCGGCCCGTTGCGCGAACGTCTGCAAGGCAAGCGCGTCGGTGTGCTGTTGTGTGGCACCAATACCGATCCGGCGACCTTCGCGAAGCATCTGGCGAACGCCTGAAAATGCACGCGGCCCCATGCAGGGGCCGCGATTCCATTCGTGGGCGTCCGGCGCTACAGAACGCCCGCGAGCCTTCTGCGCTCACTGCGCTGCATGAAGGCATTCGCCCCGATCACACCGATCGTCACGAGCGCGATGAACAAGGTCGCGAGCGCGTTCATTTCGGGATTCAGGCCGAGGCGCACACGCGAAAACACGACGAGCGGCAGCGTAGTCGATCCTGGCCCGGAGAGAAACGCCGACAGCACGAGATCGTCGATCGACAGCGTGAACGAGAGGAGCCAGCCTGCGACGAGCGCCTGAGAAATCAGCGGCAGCGTGATCGCGAAGAATACGCGCAGCGGCGTCGCGCCGAGATCGAGCGCGGCCTCCTCCAGCGACGGATTCAACTCCCGCACGCGCGATTCCACGATGATCGCGACATACGAGATGCACAGCATCACGTGCCCGATCCAGATCGTGAAGAAGCCTCGATCGGGCCAGCCAATGAGCTTCGCCATTTCGACGAACAGCAGCAGCAGCGAAATGCCCTGAATGACTTCGGGGATCACGAGCGGCGCGTTGATCATGCCCGCGTAGAGCGTGAAGCCCTTGAAGCGTCCCATGCGCGCCAGCACGAAACCCGCCCACGTTCCGATCACGACCGACGCGCACGCCGTCAGGAACGCGATGCGCAACGACAGCCACGCGGCGTTGATCAGTTCGTCATCCGTGATGAGCGCGCGATACCACTTGAGCGACGGCTCCGTCCACACCGTGACGAGCGGTGAGTCGTTGAACGAATAGACGATGAGACTCAGGATCGGGATATACAGAAACGCAAACCCGAGGCCGAGCGCGGTGATTTGCAACGGACGGCTGGGCTTGATCATCGCTTCTGCTCCAGTTGTTTCGCCTGGAAGTGCTGGAAGAGCGCCATCGGCACGAGCAGCAGCAGGACCATCGCGCAGGTGACGGCGGACGCCATCGGCCAGTCGGCGTTGTTGAAGAACTCGTTCCACATGACGCGGCCGATCATCAGCGTGTCAGCGCCGCCGAGCAATTCAGGAATCACGTACTCGCCCACCGCCGGAATGAACACGAGCAGACAGCCCGCGATGATGCCGTTCTTCGACAACGGCAATGTGATCTGCACGAACGCCTTCCACGGCTTCGCGCCGAGATCGTAGGCCGCTTCGAGCAAGGTCAGGTCCATCTTCACGAGATGCGCGTAGAGCGGCATCACGAGAAACGGCAGATACGAATACACCATGCCGATATACACCGCGATATTCGTGTGATACAGCTCGATCGGCGAATGCAGCAGGCCGATCGACATCAGGAAATTGTTGAGCAGGCCGTTGTTCTTGAGGATGCCGATCCATGCATAGACGCGGATCAGAAACGACGTCCAGAACGGCAGCATGACCGCCATCATCAGAATGTTGCGCGTGGACGGATTCGAACGCGCGATGTAATACGCCATCGGATAGCCGATCAGGAGGCACAGCAGCGTCGACACCGCCGCGACCAGCAGCGAGTTCATGTAGGTCGCGAAGTACAGGCTGTCCTTGATCAGAAATGCGTAGTGCGCGAAGTCGAGCGCGATATGCATCACGCCTTCTTCCATCGACACGAGATCCGTGTACGGCGGAATGCCGAGCTGGCTGTCCGCGAAGCTGATCTTCACGACGAGCAGGAACGGCACGAAGAACAGCAGCAGGAGCCACAGGTACGGCCCGCCGATGACGAGCGTGCGCCCTGACACGCCCAAGCGGTTGAGCAGCTTCATCATGAGGTCAGCACCACGCCCGCGGACGCGCTCCAGCGCACGTAGACTTCGTCGTCGAAGGTCGGCGATTCGATCTCGCCGATCGCGAGACTCGACAGGTTCGCAACCACGACCTTGCCCGAATCGAGCGTCACGTGATACAGCGTGTAGCCGCCCATGTACGCGATGTTCGTCACCCTGCCGCGGCCCCAGTTGTACGCGCCTTCGGGCGGCTTGCGCGTGAGCGCGATGCGCTCCGGGCGCACGGAGATCGTCACCGGCATGCCGAGCGGGCCGGTGATGCCGTGGCTCACATAAAGTCGCACGGGCAAGTCTTGCGATTCGACGAAGACGTGATCCGGCTCGTCTTCCACGACATTGCCATCGAAGAGATTGGTCGAGCCGATGAACTGCGCCGAGAAGCGCGTGTTCGGGTATTCGTAGACCTCGTGCGGCGTGCCGAGCTGAACGATCTGCCCTTCGCTCATCACGGCGAGGCGATTGGCCATCGTCATCGCCTCTTCCTGATCGTGCGTCACCATGATGCAGGTGACGCCGACCTGATCGAGAATGTTGACGAGCTCGATCTGCGTGCGCTGGCGGATCTGCTTGTCGAGCGCGGACATCGGCTCGTCGAGTAACAGAAGCTTCGGGCGCTTCACGAGGCTGCGCGCGAGCGCGACACGCTGCTGCTGACCGCCCGACAACTGATGCGGCTTGCGTTTGGCGAACTTCGCCATCTGCACGAGCTCCAGCGCGTTGTTCACGCGATCCTTCAGCTCGCCGCCCTTGACGCCTTCCTGCTTCAGCCCGAACGCGACATTCGACTCCACGCTCATGTGCGGAAAGAGCGCGTAGGACTGGAACATCATGTTCACCGGCCGGTTGTACGGCGGCATCTTCGCGAGGTCTTCGCCGTCGATCAGGATCTGCCCTTCCGTTACGGATTCGAGCCCGGCGAGCATGCGCAAAAGCGTCGACTTGCCGCAGCCGGAACTGCCGAGCAGCGCGAACAGCTCGCCCTTCCTCACCGACAGGTTGACGCCCCGCACGGCCGTCGTCTCGCCGAATTTCTTCACGACGTTGACGATCTGCACGAAGTTGTCGTCCATGTTCCGGGCCGATGGAGATATGCCCGGCTCGCGCCGGCCGGCATTAGGCGCTGCCTTCAACGCGCTCGACTGCTCACTCATGATTGCCTGTTCGACTCCTTGCTTCCATGCGTCTTTTCGTGACTCGCCCGACGTGCGATGCGATCACGAACAAAGCCCCCGGAGGTCCAGGGGCTTCGTCGTTTCAAAAGAATAACCGGCTTTTGGGATTCATCGGCCGGACTTGAATTCCGTCCAGAGCCGCGTCTGCAGGCGCTGGATTTCAGGCGGCAGCGGCTTCAGCAGGAACAGCGTCTTGATGACGTCCTGCGGCGGATACACGGCGGGATCGTTCGCAACGTCCTTGTCCACATACTTGCGCGCTTCCAGATTCGCGCTCGGGTAGTAGACCGCGTTCGTGATCGCCGCATGAACCTGCGGCGTCTCGATGTAGTTGATCCACTCGTGCGCGGCGTCCTTGTTCTTCGCGTCCTTCGGGATCGCCATCACGTCGAACCACACGGGCGCGCCGCCCTTCGGAATGTAGTACTCGATCTTGAACGGCTTCTTCGCCTCGACCGCGCGATGCTTCGCGATCACGACGTCGCCCGACCAGCCGTAGGTGAAGCAGATGTCGCCGCCGACCATGTCGTTGATGTAGCCCGACGAGTTGAACTGCGTGATGTACGGGCGGATCTTCTTCATCATCGCGAGCGCTTCGCGATAATCAGCCGGATTCGTGCTCATCGGGTCCTTGCCGATGTAATGCAGCGCGGCCGCGAACATCTGATCCGGCGCGTCGAGCACCGAGACGCCGCACGCCTTCAGCTTCGAGATGTTCTCGGGCTTGAAGAGGATGTCCCAATTGTTCAGTTCGACGCTCGGGCCGAGGATCTGTTTGGCCTTGTCGACGTTGTAGCCGAGGCCGGTCGTGCCGTAGGCCCAGGGCACCACGTACTTGTTGCCCGGATCCGCGCCCTCGACGAGCTTCATCAGCTCGGGATCGAGATACTTGAGGTTGGGCAGCTTCGACTTGTCGAGCGGCATGAAGATATTCGCGGCGATCTGCTTGCCCGCGTAATTGCTCGTCGGCACGACGATGTCATAGCCGGAACGGCCGGTGAGAAGCTTTGCCTGCAGCGTGTCGTCGCTGTCGTAGTTGTCGTACTTCACCTTGATGCCGGTCTGCTTGGTGAAGTTGGGAATCGTGTCCTTCGCGATATAGTCCGACCAGTTGTACACATTCAACTGCGTGTCCTTCGCAAGAGCTGCGAGCGGAGTCAGCATCGCGGCGCATGCCAGTGCGCCCGCCAGCTTGGCCGTGCGGCCCGCCAGTTTCTGGTTCATTTCGATTCTCCCTTGTTCCGACTTGTCACGGTGTCGCGCCGCGCCGACCCGGCGCATGGTTGCATCGCCCGAACTGGTCCGCGACTCCCTTAAAACCCCGAAAACTACCATTAAACGCATGTCCGACAAAAAATAAAAAGTCGCGTGTCGCGCAAAATGTACACGCCCTTGCGCGGCGGGGCCACAGTCTTGCCAGGCGGGCTTCTCGACGGCCTCGCGCCACGCGCGGCCGGCAGGAAAGAGCGCGCATTTTAGCCCCTATTCGGCCCCCGGGGGCACCCGATAAGACCACGCTCGTCAAAAGGGGACGCGTGAGCGTAAGCCCGATGCAATGTCATTATTCGTGCTCGGCCTTCGGCGTCCGCCGAATGGGCGCCCGCGCCTGACGAACAGCCAGCGGAACAGTTGTTGCGAGCCAGTTCGACGTGCGCCGCGAAATGCGGCGTCTTCTGAACCGGCAACGCGTGCGCACGACTGAGTTGGCGCCACGTTGCCTCGCAATTCGAGGCAAGTTCCCGCATGAACACGAATCCCCCCGCGCTCGCCGAGCTTTCAGCCGCGCAATCCGACGCGCAGTCGCCCGCGGCAAGCCGCGAGCGCCGGCAGCGTGCCGCGCGCCCGCGCGGCCGCTGGTATTCGTTCGCGGGCGCGGGCGCACTCGTCGCCGTAGGGTATATGGATCCCGGCAACTGGGCGACGGCGCTCGCGAGCGGTGCGCGCTACGGTTACTCGCTGCTCTTTGTCGTGCTGCTCGCGAGCCTGATGGGCATGCTGCTGCAATGGATCGCGTCGCGCGTGGGTGTCGTGACCGGGCGCGATCTCGCGCAACTCTGCCGCGAGCGCTTCGGCCGGCGCACGACGCTCGTGCTGTGGATTGCGTGCGAAATTGCGATCATCGCGTGCGACGTCGCGGAGGTCGTCGGCAGCGCGGTGGCCCTGCAGATGCTCTTCGGCCTCTCGCTCACGGTGGGCGTGCTGATCTCGGCAGTCGCGACTTTTACGATGCTCGCGCTGCAAAGCCGCGGCAGGCGTCCGCTGCAGCGCGCCGTGGCGGTGCTCATCTTCTTCGTGAGCTTCTGCTTCGTGGTGGAACTCGCCCTCGCGCATCCGGTCTGGGGCGACGCAATGCGCGGGCTGGCGCCGTCGCCCGCGTTGCTGCGCGATGCCGGCATGCTCTGGCTCGCGGCGGGCGTGCTCGGCGCGACGGTCATGCCGCACAACCTTTATCTGCACTCGGCGCTCGTCAAGGAACACGCGGGCGCCCGCGACGACGCGACGATCGGGCGCGCGCTTCGCGGCGTGAATATCGACACGTTCGGCTCGCTCGGGCTCGCGTTCGTCGTCAACGCATCGCTGCTGGTAGTCGCGGCCGCGGTGTTCCATGCGACCGGCCATACGAACGTCGACGATCTCGCCGATGCGCACCGGCTCATCGAGCCGCTCGTCGGCAGTCATTGGGCGGGCGTCGTGTTCGCCGCCGCGCTGCTCGCCTGCGGCCTGAACGCGACCGTGACCGGCACGCTCGCCGGCCAGGTGGTGATGGAGGGCTTCCTGCGGCTGAAGATGGCGCCCTGGGCCCGGGCGCTCCTGACGCGCGGCCTTGCGATCGGCCCGGCGCTCGTCGCGGTCGCGAGCTTCGGGCAGCACGGCTCGAACGCGCTGCTCGTCGCGACGCAGGTCGTGCTGAGCCTGCAGTTGCCGCTTGCGGTGATTCCGCTCGTGCGCTTCGCCTCCGACGCCGGCCTGATGGGTCGCTGGCGCGTCGCGCGCGTGCCGCTCGCGCTCGCGTGGGCGTGCGCGGGCGTGATCGTCGCGTTGAACGGCGCGATGCTTTGGCAGGCGGTGTCGGTGGGCTGAGTCGCTGATGTCGTGCCGAATTTTCGGGATCGCGACGCGCCCCGCGTTGTCAGACCGTTCGGACGCCCGCCTCCGCCCCAGACAGGACACGAACCATATGGCTCAAGGCCCTCGATCGATTTCGCTGCAACATTTCCATCGCTTTGCCGGCCACGCGCGCACGCTCGCGCTTGTTTTCGCGACCCTCGGTGCAAACGAGGCGGCTCACGCGACCGTCGCGGTCCTTCAGCCTGCGCGCGAAGCGGCCGCCTCACAGCCGCTCGAATTGACCCTTCTCTACACCGACGATGACGCGAAGCCGCTCACCGTCGACGTGCCCAGGCAATTGACCGTGAGCCTGACGAACGGCGATCTGCCGCCCGCGCCGCTCACGCTCGAGCGCGATTCCGCAGTGCCGGATCGTCTGCGTCTCGCGCCCGGCCAATATCGCCGGGTGCGCTTTTCCGCGCCCTGGCCGGATTCGGCGCGCGGCACGGTGACGATCGATCCGGTAGGCTTCGATGCGTCGCCGATGCTCGTCACGATCAATCGGAGCGAGACGCAGACGCAGGTCGCGGCCGCCGAGCGCCGCGAAACGCAGGCGACGACGCCCGAGCAGCTCGCGAGCGCAAGCGCCGCCGCGAACACCGCAGCCGTGCCGACGAGCACCGGCGACACGATGCTCTCCGGCCGCTTCTCGACCTTCGAACCGGTTTACTTCGCGGACGGCAAGAACGGCGACAACCTCGCGAAATTCCAGTTCAGCTTCAAATATCGCCTGCATCTCCCCGACGATCCGCGCTCACGAGGCTTGCTGGACAACCTCTACTTCGGCTACACGCAGACGGCGATATGGAATCTCTCGGCCGAGTCCGTGCCGTTCCGCGACATCAGTTTTCAGCCGCAATTGTTCTACTACGTGCAGGACACCGGCTGGAAGAGTCCGCTCTTCACGCGTATGGGCATGGAAGCGGGCTTCGGACATGAATCGAATGGAAGGAGCGGCGACGATTCGCGCTCGATCAACATTGCCTTCGTGCGTCCCACCTGGGATTTCGGCGACCTGAACGGCAATCACCTGACGCTTTCGCCGAAGTTCTATTACTACCTGTCGAAGTCGGGCAACGAGGACATCGCGGATTACCGCGGCTATGTGGATTTTCTCGTGAAATACGGCAGCCCCGACGGCTGGCAGCTCGCGACGACACTGCGCAAAGGCACGAAGCACTGGTACGGCAGCATCGACTCCCAGCTCACGTACCCGCTCGCGAAGCTGATCGGCAGCGCATGGGGCGGCTATCTGTTCGTGAGCTACTTCAACGGATACGGCGAGGACATCCTCGATTACAACCAGCGACATCACTGGATCGCGCGGATAGGCTACAGTATCGCGCGCTGAGTTTTTTACGAATCTGAACGCCGCGTTGCCGCCCTCTTTTCCCGGCGATAGCGCGCTCACGAGTTAGCCCAATGTCTTCGAATCTTCACGACCTGCCCGACAGCCCCTGTATCGGCGTGTGCTCCACGCTTTTCGACGACGTCTGCAAAGGCTGCGGCCGCACCGCGGGCGAGGTGTCCAACTGGGTCTTCCTCACCGACGAGGAGAAACGCGCGATCTGGACGCGCATTACGCGCGAGGGCACGGCGATGCGGTTCCGCAATGACAGGCTCTGAGCGCAACGAAAAACGGCCCGCTCTTTCGAGACGGGCCGCTTCGACGCGTATGTGAACAGGGAGATTACTGAATCCCCTGGCTCGACAGGAAATCCTCGTAATTCCCGCCGAAATCGCGCAGCGTGCCGTCGGTCTTGACTTCAATGATCCGGTCCGCCAGTCCGCTCACGAACTCGCGGTCGTGCGACACGAAGATCAGCGTGCCTTCGAATTTCTCCAGCGCGATCTGCAGCGACTCGATCGACTCCATGTCCATATGGTTGGTCGGTTCGTCCATCAGCAGCACGTTGTGGCGGCCGAGCATCAGCTTGCCCCAGATCATGCGGCCCTTCTCGCCGCCCGACAGCACCTTCACGTTTTTCTTGATGTCGTCCGCATTGAACAGCAGGCGGCCGAGCGTGCCGCGCATCATCTGCTCGTCGTCGCCTTCCTTGCGATACTGGTCGATCCACTCGGTCAGCGTTTCGTCCTTCGGAAACTCTTCGTACGTATCCTGCGGCATGTAGCCGACGTTCGCGTTTTCCGCCCACTTCACGGTGCCGTGATCGAGCTCGATCGCGCCCTTGAGCGACTTGAGCAGCGTGGTCTTGCCCGCGCCGTTCTCGCCGATGATCGCGATACGCTCGCCCGGCTGCACGCTGATGCTGAAGTTCTGGAAGATGGTCCGGTCGTACTTCTTGGTCAGATCCTCGGCCACGACAGCGATGTTATGCAGCTTCTTCTCGAACTCGAAGCGGATGAACGGATTCTGGCGCGACGACGGCTTGAATTCCTCGATCTTGATCTTGTCGATCATCTTCAGGCGGCTGGTCGCCTGGCGCGCCTTCGACTTGTTGGCCGAGAAGCGGCGCACGAAGTCCTGCAGGTCGGCCACGCGCTCCTTCGCCTTCTGGTTCGCTGCCTGCTGGCGCTCGCGCGCCTGCGTCGACGCGAGCATGTAGTCGTCATAGTTGCCCGGCCAGACTTTCAGCGTGCCGTAGTCCATGTCCGCCATGTGGGTGCAGACCTGGTTCAGAAAGTGACGATCGTGCGAGATGATGATCATCGTCGAGTTGTACTGGTTGAGGACGTCTTCCAGCCAACGGATCGAATTGATGTCGAGGTTGTTGGTCGGCTCGTCGAGCAGCAGCACGTCGGGTTTCGAGAACAGCGCCTGGGCGAGTAGCACACGCAGCTTCCAGCCCGGTGCGACGTTGCTCATCGGGCCGTTGTGATCGTTGATGTTAATGCCGATGCCGAGCAGCAATTCGCCCGCGCGCGCTTCGGCCGTGTAGCCGTCGTATTCGGCGAATTTGGCTTCGAGGTCGGCGGCGCGCATGTAGTCGTCGTCGGTGGCGTCCGGGTTCGCGTAGATCGCATCGCGCTCGGTCATTGCGGCCCACATTTCGGTGTGGCCCATCATCACGACATCGAGCACGCGCATGTCTTCATACGCGAACTGATCCTGACGCAGCTTGCCGAGCCGGACGTTCGGTTCGAGGATGACATTGCCCGAGCTCGGCTCGAGGTCGCCGCCGAGGATCTTCATGAAGGTCGACTTGCCGCAGCCGTTGGCGCCGATCAAGCCATAGCGGTTTCCTTCGCCGAACTTGACCGAGATGTTCTCGAAGAGGGGCTTGGGCCCGAATTGCATGGTGATATTGGCGGTAGACAGCACGGCGCGTCCTTTTGAATGGGGTACGACGAAAAACCTAAGATTTTAGCAGCTTTTGACGGTGTTTTGCCGGATAGCGGCGTTTTCGCGGCTAGCGGGCGGCGCGCTCACGCATTGCCGCATCGTGAAAAAGGGGCGCGGCCAATGTAGCCGCGCCCCTTGAACTCCGTGAAGACCGCGCGATGCGCAGACGCGTATCGCGTTATGTGCGCTCGGCGATGAAAGCCTTGACCACGCCTGCATCCGCCGGAACGATATCGAACCTTTGTGGCAGTTTTTCAAGTCCCACGAAAGCCGCCGGCCGCTCCGGCTCGCGATTCAGCGCTTCGCGGATGGTCTCGCCGAACTTGATCGGCTGGGCGGTTTCCAGAACGATCATCGGCACGCCCGGCTTCAGGTTTTCGCGCGCGACCTTCACGCCATCGGCGGTGTGGGTGTCGATCATCGTCTGATAACGCTCGTACACGTCGCGGATGGTCTTCACGCGATCGTCGTGATCGCTCTTGCCCGACACGAAGCCGAATTCCTGCACGCGCGCGAAATCGCCGCTCGCCGCGAGATCGAAACCGCCCTTCTCCTCGACGTCGCGGAACAGTTGCAGCACGCGCGCCGGATCGCGCCCGAGCAGATCGTAGACGAAGCGCTCGAAGTTCGAAGCCTTCGAGATATCCATGCTCGGCGATGTCGTGTGATACGTCTCCGCCGCGCCCCGCACGCGATACACGCCCGTCTTGAAGAACTCGTCGAGCACGTCGTTCTCATTGGTCGCGACGACGAGCTGCTCGATCGGCAAGCCCATCATGCGCGCGATGTGACCCGCGCACACGTTGCCGAAATTGCCCGACGGCACCGTGAACGAGACGCGCTCGTCGTTGCTCGCCGTCGCGGCGAAATAGCCCTTGAAGTAGTAGACGACCTGCGCGACGACGCGTGCCCAGTTGATCGAGTTGACCGTGCCGATCTTGTGCTTCGCCTTGTACGCGTGATCGTTCGATACGGCCTTGACGATGTCCTGACAGTTGTCGAAGTTGCCCTCGACGGCCAGATTGAAGATGTTCGGGTCCTGCAGCGAGAACATCTGCGCGGTCTGGAACGCGCTCATCTTCTTGTGCGGCGACAGCATGAAGACGCGCACGCCGGTCTTGCCGCGCATCGCGTATTCAGCGGCGCTGCCGGTGTCGCCCGAGGTCGCGCCGAGGATGTTCAGCGTCTCGCCGTGCTTTGCCAGCGCGTATTCGAAGAGGTTGCCGAGCAGTTGCATCGCCATGTCCTTGAAGGCGAGCGTCGGGCCGTTCGAGAGTTCCAGCAGCGACAGCGTCGTGCCGTTTTCCACGCCGAGCGTCTTGAGCGGCGTGATCTGCACCGCGCTCTCTTCGTGGCGCACGTTGCTGTACACCTGCCCGGTGTAGGTCTTGCGCGTGAGCGAGCGCAGGTCTTCGGCGGGGATGTCGTCGCTGAACTTCGACAGCACTTCGAATGCGAGATCCGCATACGACAGCGAGCGCCAGCGCGCGAGCTCGTCGGCCGATACGCGCGGATACTCCGCCGGCAAATACAGCCCGCCGTCTTTCGCGAGCCCGCCGAGAAGAATGTCCGAGAACGTGTGGCGCTCGTTGCTGCCGGCGCCGCGCGTCGAAATGTAGTTCATCGTGCGTCCCTGCCCTTAGTTGAGCGCTTCCATGCGCAGCTTCGTCACCTTCGAAACGACCGTGGACAGCGCTTCGATCTGCGCAATCGCCGCGTTCACGTTCTTCTCCAGCGTCTCGTGCGTGATGAGGATGATGTCGGTTTCGCCCTTGTTCGCGCCGTCGACTTCTTCCGATTCCTTCTGCAGCAACGCGTCGATGGAAATGGCCTTGTCAGCGAGGATGCGCGTGATGTTCGCGAGCACGCCCGTCACGTCCGCGACGCGCAGGCGCAGGTAATAGCCGCTCGTCACTTCGTCGATCGGCAGAATCGGCGTGTTCGACAAGCTATCCGGCTGGAACGCCAGGTGCGGTACGCGATGTTCCGGATCGGCCGTGTGCAGGCGCGTCACGTCGACGAGATCGGCGACCACGGCGGAAGCCGTCGGCTCGGCGCCCGCGCCCTTGCCGTAGTAGAGCGTGGTGCCGACCGCATCGCCGTGCACGACGACCGCGTTCATCGCACCTTCGACATTCGCGAGCAAACGCTTGGCCGGAATCAGCGTCGGATGCGTGCGCAACTCGATGCCCTTCTCCGTGCGCCGCGCGATGCCGAGCAGCTTGATGCGATAGCCGAGGTCTTCCGCGTAGCGAATGTCGATGGCGGCCAGCTTGCTGATGCCTTCCACATACGCGCGGTCGAACTGCACCGGCACGCCGAAGGCGATCGCGCTCATGATCGTGACCTTGTGCGCGGCGTCGACGCCTTCGATATCGAAGGTCGGATCGGCTTCGGCGTAACCGAGCTCCTGCGCGGCTTTCAGTGCGGTCGCGAAGTCGAGCCCTCGGTCGCGCATCTCCGAGAGAATGTAGTTAGTCGTGCCGTTGATGATGCCCGCGATGTACTCGATGCGGTTTGCCGTCAGCCCTTCACGCAGCGCCTTGATGATCGGGATGCCGCCCGCCACTGCCGCTTCGAACGCGACCATCACGCCCTTCGCGCGAGCGGCTTCGAAAATCTCCGTGCCATGCACCGCGAGCAGCGCCTTGTTGGCCGTCACGACATGCTTGCCGTTCGCGATCGCGCGCAACACCAGCTCGCGCGCGAAACCCGTGCCGCCGATCATTTCGCACACGATATCGATGGAAGGATCGTCGACGACCGCGTTGAAGTCGTCCGTCACCGCGATGCCTTCCCGCTTCGCGGCTTCGGCCTTCGCCGGCGTGCGCACCGCGACGCGCGCGATGTCGATGCCGCGCCCCGCGCGTCGTTTGATTTCTTCCTGGTTACGGCGCAGCACCGTGAAGGTGCCGCTGCCGACCGTGCCGAAGCCCAAGAGTCCTACTTTGATCGATTCCATGCAGCGCGAGTCTTTAAAAGAGAGATTAAGCGGAATGTCGTTTGCGATAGCCGTCGAGGAAGCGCGCGATACGGTTGATCGAATCCGCGAGATCGTCGACATTCGGCAGGAAGACCACGCGGAAGTGATCCGGTGTCGGCCAGTTGAAGCCCGTGCCCTGCACCAGCAGCACCCGCTCCTCGAGCAGCAGGTCCGTGATGAACTGCTGGTCGTCCTGGATGGGGTACATCTTCGGATCGAGCTTCGGGAACATGTAGAGCGCCGCCTGCGGCTTCACGCAGGTCACGCCCGGGATGGCCGTGAGCATGTCGTAGGCGAGCTCGCGCTGCTTGTAGAGGCGTCCGCCCGGCAAGATCAGGTCGTTGATGCTCTGATAGCCGCCAAGCGCGGTCTGGATCGCGTACTGGCCGGGCACGTTCGGGCACAGGCGCATCGACGCGAGAATGCCGAGGCCCTCCAGATAGTCCTTCGCGCGGCGGCGGTTCTCTTCGATCAGCCCGGAAATCGCCATCCAGCCCGCGCGATAGCCGCACGAACGGTAGCTCTTCGACAGGCTGTTGAAGGTGACCGTGACCACGTCTTCGGACAGCGCGGCCATCGACGTGTGGGTCTGGCCGTCGTAGACGATCTTGTCGTACACCTCGTCCGCGAAAATGATGAGGCCGTGCTCGCGCGCGATCGCGATCAGCTCGCGCAGCAACTCGTCCGAGTACAGCGCGCCCGTCGGGTTGTTCGGGTTGATGACGACGAGCGCCTTGGTGTTCGGCGTGATCTTCGCGCGGATGTCGTCGAGATCGGGCATCCAGCCGTTGCCTTCGTCGCACATATAGTGGCGCGGCGTACCCGACGACAGGCTCACGGCGGCCGTCCACAACGGATAATCCGGCGCCGGAAGCAGCACTTCGTCGCCGTCGTTCAGTAGCGCCTGCATCGCCATCACGATGAGCTCGGACGCGCCATTGCCGATGTAGATATCGTCCAGTTCGACGCCGGTCACGCCCTTTTGCTGCGTGTAATGCATGATCGCCTTGCGCGCGGCGAACACACCCTTCGAATCCGAATAGCCCGACGATCCCGGCAGATTGCGGATCATGTCCTGAATGATCTCGTCCGGCGCCTCGAAACCGAACGGCGCCAGATTGCCGATATTGAGCTTGATGATGCGATGGCCTTCCTCTTCGAGGCGCTTCGCGTGTTCGAGCACGGGCCCGCGAATGTCGTAGCAGACGTTTTGCAGCTTGTTGGATTTGAGAATCGGTTTCACGGCTGGCGCTCTGGGTCTGGGTGTTGATGCGGACTGGTTTTTCTGAATCGATCAGGTGCGGCTCGGCATTCGGGCGGACAGCCCCGCGCGCCGGCAGCGCACGGGCGTTGCGATGAAAACCGGGTTTGAAGCCTGAAGGCGGCTCGTCCGGACGACTCGCGCGTTCCCGAGCGCCGAACGATGCATTTTAGACGTCGCGCCAGGTAGGGCGTGAGCGATGCGGACCGGTTGCGTGTCGGAGGCGGCTTGTGGCGGCACGCGAGTGCAACGGACGGCGCTCGAGCGAGCCCGGCAGCCGAAAAGTTATAATTTACTGATTATGGCTCAGTTCCGCAATGCACCAAAGGAACGCGCAGGCCGATGCGCCAAAAGGCGCGCGCGGGCAGCTTCCAACGTTGCGGCACACGCTGGGCCGTCAACCTTTCTCTTGCCGGATCATCGTTTTGAAACTGCACCAGGAATCCAACAACGCGCTCAACACCATCACGAGCTACGGAGACGGTTTCGTGGCGATCAATCTCGAAAGGCACGAAGGCAGCGTGATCGTCATGCCCGAGACGCCCGTCGCGGCGTGGCCGGTGTCGTCATTTGAAGCGCTCACGCCCGGCGATTTCGATGCACTCGTCGAAGCGGCGCCCGAAGTCGTCATCTTCGGCAGCGGGTCGCGGCTACGCTTTTTGCATCCGCGGCTTACGGCGCAACTGGCGAAGCACCGCATCGGCGTCGAAACCATGGACTTCGGCGCGGCGTGCCGCACCTACAACATTCTGATGTCCGAAGGCCGGCGCGTGGCCGCGGCGCTCCTGATCGAAGCCTGAGGAAGGCCTAAGGAAACGCTAAGGAAGTAGTGCCAGACTTCCGCCGCCCGTCCGACATCGGGGTGCGCCCGTGGCTGACACGTATCGAATTTGACGAATGCCGGCCGGCCGTGCGCTACACTCCCGCCCGGCGTTTGTCTTTGCCGACGCGCGGGCGGGGCTCGAAATCAATCGGTGGGCATTCGGCGGAGTCGCTTCGGCACGGCTATCGGGGCGCGCACCGGACGGCGCGTGCCGGAACTCGCGAACTCACAGCGAAAATGCGTGCCTGAGCATGCGCGTACTGCATTCTCGCGCAGCTCCATTCATCGCCCATTTTCGTTTCACTAGCGCCGCTCATTGCGGCATCGGACAGGTCGACTTCATGAACGATACGCCTTCCCGGCTACCGCTCACGCGTCTTTCGCTCATCCTTCTCGTACTCGCGCTTGCGTTCATCTGGTTCGCGCCGCTTGGTTATCGTCACCTCGTGCCGAGCGATGAAGGCCGCTACGCCGAAATGGCACGCGAGATGTTCGTGACCGGCGACTGGATCACGCCGCGCTACAACGGCTACAAATACTTCGAGAAGCCGCCGCTGCAGACCTGGGCGAACGCGCTCTCCTTCGCCTGGTTCGGCATCGGTGAATGGCAGGCGCGGCTCTACACGGCCCTCACGGGATTCGCGGGCGTGCTGCTCATCGGTTACACGGGCACGCGCGTGTTCAACGCGATGACGGGCTTCGCCGCCGCGGTCATCCTGGCGACTTGTCCGTACTGGAACCTGATGGGCCACTTCAACACGCTCGACATGGGCCTGTCGTTCTGGATGCAGCTGACGCTCTGCGCGTTGCTGCTCGCCCAGCGCCCCGGCCTGCCGACGCGCGAAGTGCGCCTGTGGATGTGGCTCTGCTGGGCCGCAATGGGCGCGGCCGTGCTGTCGAAAGGACTGGTCGGGCTGATCCTGCCGGGCGCGGTTCTCGTCCTCTACTCCCTCGTCTCGCGGGACTGGGCGCTCTGGAGGAGGCTCTATATCGGCAGCGGGTTGATCGTGTTCTTGATTGTGACCGGACCCTGGTTCGCGCTCGTCCAGATGAACAATCCGGAATTCTTCAATTTCTTTTTCATCGTCCAGCAGTTCAAGCGCTATCTGACGCCCGAGCAGAACCGCCCGGGCGCGTTCTACTATTTCGTGCCCGTACTGCTCGTTGGGTTTCTGCCGTGGCTGTCGATCACCTTTCAGAGTGTGCGCCACGGCGTGAAGACGCCGCGCCAGCCGAACGGCTTCGCGCCGGTCACGATGCTGCTCGTCTGGACGGCGTTCATCTTCCTGTTTTTCAGCGCGTCGCACTCCAAGCTCGTTTCTTACGTGTTGCCGGTCGCGCCCGCCATCGCGCTTGTGATCGGGCTCTATTTGCCGTCGCTGACGAAGGCTCGGTACCGCATGCACCTTATCGGCTACGCGGTGTTTCTCATCGCGGCGGCGTTCGGCGCGATCTTCATCGGCCGCGCGGGCAGCGCCAACACGCCGAACGCGCTCTATCGCGCGTTCCAGATCTGGGTCTACGCGGGAATCGCCGTCGCGTTCGTCGTGACGGTGTTCGCGATCTGGCTGAACCGGCGCAGCGTGCTCGCGGGCGCGGCGGGACTGGGTGCGGCGTGGCTGCTGCTCGGCACGATCGCAGGCTCCGGACACGACGTCTTCGGCACGCAGAGTTCGGGTGTAACACTGGTGCCCGCCGTGAAGGCCGCGATGGCGAAGTTGCCGCCCGACACGCCGTTCTATTCGATCGCGAAGCTCGATCACACGATGCCCTTCTACCTCGGCCACACGATGATCATGGTCGCAGAGGCCGACGAGTTGACCTTCGGCACGCAGACCGAGCCGCAGAAATGGGTGCCGAGCATCGACGAGTGGATCAAAGTGTGGGATTCGAAGCGCTACGCGCTCGCGCTGATGCCGCCGTCCCGTTACGAAGAACTCACGGCGCGCCACGTACCGATGCAGTTGATCGCGAGCGACCAGCGCCGTGTGATCGTCGAAAAGCCGCAGCCGTGAGCCGCGTCTTCCATTTGAGCGGCGATGTTGCGCCGCACGATCGTTCGGCATTGGCCGACGAACCGAGTATCCTTGTTCCGGATTTGAAAAACGCGCGATGAACCCGATTTCCTTTATTTGCATCGTCATCGGCGTATCGTTGAACGCGTGCGCCCAGCTTCTGCTCAAAGCCGGCGTGAATGCGGTGGGCCATTTCGACATGACGCCCGCCAACATTTTGCCGGTCGGCTTAAAGATTGCGACGCAGTGGCCCATCATCGGCGGGCTCGCGTGCTATGTGCTGAGCGTCGTCGTGTGGATCGTCGGCCTGTCGCGCGTGGACGTATCGATCGCCTACCCGATGCTTTCGCTCGGCTATGTCGTCAATGCGTTCGCCGCGTGGTACCTGTTCGGCGAAGTGCTGTCGATGCAGCGGCTCCTCGGCATCGGCATCATTCTGATTGGCGTCGTGGTGCTGGCGCGCGGCTAGTTCGCCGAATCTCGTCGGCTAGTTCGCCGAATCGAAGCGTCGGCCGGATCAATTCATTTTTTAA
>Ga0105251_10000295_pt1 | contig 50007 bp, 49 predicted proteins | sample KBSS64metaG_FD_80424 | JGI IMG/M metagenome (GOLD analysis project Ga0105251, IMG submission 80424) | Switchgrass rhizosphere microbial communities from Kellogg Biological Station, Michigan, USA - KBS S6-4 metaG | ecosystem: Host-associated > Plants > Roots > Rhizosphere > Soil | place...
GCCTCGCTCTCGCAATTGCGCGATCAGGACGTGAAGTTCAAGTTCGATGCGCCCAACATCGATGCCAACACGAAAGACACGGTGGTCGAATCGCACGTCATTTCCACGGGCGGCGACAACCCCGTGCGCTATCGTCTGGAGAAGACGCCGCAGGGCTGGAAAATCTACGACATCGACATGATGGGCGCGTGGCTCATCCAGGTCTACCAGCAACAATTCGCCGGCCAGTTGCAAAAGGGCGGCGTCGACGGCCTCATCAAATTCCTTTCCGAGCACAACGCCCGGTCCGCAGGCTGAGTCGCGTCTCGTCGCGCTTCGTGTCTTCCGCCGAGGCCGGGCGTCACGTTCGGCGGTGCTCCACCGCGAACTTGATCAGCTCGGCCTGTCCGTCGATATCCAGTTTGCGCTTCAAATTCAGGCGATGCGTTTCCACCGTGCGCACCGACAGCCCGTGCTGCTGCGCGATCTGCTTGCTCGATAAGCCCTCGGCCAGCGCGTCGAGGACGTCGCGCTCACGCGGCGTCAGGCGTTCGAGCGGCGTCTGCATCGACTGTGCCTGAATCATGCGTGCGGCGAGCCCGGCGCTGAAAAAGGTCTTTCCGGCGAGCACCGCGTCGATCGCCTGAAGGATCTCCGCGGCGGGCGAATCCTTCAGCACGTAGCCGCTCGCGCCCGCGCGCACCGCCTGCTTCACGTACTCCACGTTGTCGTGCATCGACAGCATCAGCACGCGGATGCCCGGATGCCGCTCGTGAAAAAGCGCCGCCAGCTCGATGCCGCTCATGCCCGCCATGCCGACGTCCATCAGCGCGAGATCGGGCGGATTCGATTCGTCGGCGGCGAGCGCGAGCGCTTCTTTTGCGTTGCCCGCCTCGCCGGTCACGCAAAGACGCGGCACGGAGTCGAGTCGGGCGCGCAAGCCGTCGCGCACGAGCGGGTGATCGTCCACGAGAATGATGCGGGCGGGTTCAGCGCTCATCGGTAAGTCCTTGAAGATTGGGTGCGGCGAGCGGCAGCGGCACGCTCGCGGTGATCGACGTGCGGCCGAGTTGCGAGCCGATCGCCAGCGTGCCGCCGAGCGTGTCGAGCCGCTCGCGCATGTTGCGCAGTCCGACGCCGCTCGCCGGATCGGAGAGCGCGCCATGCGCGTCGAAGCCGCGGCCGTTGTCGGTGATGTCGAGCGTGACGGCGTGCGCGGCGATATCGAGCGTGATCACCGCGCGCGATGCCTGCGCGTGCCGCGCGATGTTGGTCAGCGCTTCCTGCGCGATGCGAAAGAGCACGGTGTTGACGGGATCGGGCAGCGTCGTGCGCTGCGTCGCACAGGGCTTGCCGTCGTCCATCGATTCGAAGCGCGCCTCGATGCCGTCCTGGCCGTCGAATTCGCGCACGAGCTGCTCCAGCGCCGCGGCGAGACCGAGGTCGTCGAGCATCGCGGGGCGCAGCGCATGCGAGATGCGGCGCACTTCGCGCAGCGTGCCCGAGAGACGTCCGAGGCTCGTCGCGAGCGCGGCCTCCGCGGTCGGCTCGCGCGCCGTGCCATGCTCGAAACGCGCGAGCGCCGATTCGAGCAGCAGCTTCACCGAGACGAGCATCTGGCTGATGCCGTCGTGCAACTCGCGCGAGAGCCGCGCGCGTTCCTGTTCCTGCGAATCCACCACTTGCCGCGCGAGGCGCTTCAGCTTCGCATCGGCGCTTCGATGCTCGCTGATGTTGAGCACCGCGCCGCACACCGCGATGATCGCGAGCCCGGCGAGCGCGATCGCGCCGATCCACATCAGCGTGCGCTCGATATTCGTGGCCGCCTGCGAGTCGATGCGCGCAAGCGTCGTCTCGACATCCTCCAGATAGATGCCCGTGCCCATCATCCAGCCCCAGCGCTCGAGCGGCACCACGTAACCGAGCTTGGGCGCGATCAGTCCGGTGGACGGCCGCCGCCAGACGTACCGGACGTAGCCGCCGCCTTTCGATGCCTGTTCGATGAGTTCCTGAATGGTCAGCGCGCCGTTCGGGTCGCGCATCAGCCAGAGGTCGCGTCCGACGAGATCCGGCTGGCGCGGATGCATGAGCGATGTGCCGTGCATCGTGTAGACGAAAAAGTAGCCGTCCTGTCCGAAATCGAGCCGCTGCAGCGCGTCGAGCGCGAGGCGGCGGCGTTCGTCGTCGCTGCGCGGGTCGGTCGCGGGAGCATCATAGTATGGCGCGATCGCGCTCTTCGCGATCTCGACGTAATGCCGCAGCTCGATCTCCTTGCTCGCCATGTAGGCGGCCTGCGTCGTCTCGTGCTGTGCCTGCGCGAGCGACTGCGCCTGCTGGCGTACACCGTAGGTGATTCCACCGATCGCCAGCGCGAACGGCACGATCGCAAGCAGGAAGATCTTTGCCTTGAGATTCATTGATACAGGGTTTTCCGCTACGTGAAGCCACGTAGTACGCATACGTAGTTATGCGCTTGTAAGCGCCCGGGCGAAAGCGAATACTACCGCCCAATGCGCTATCACGGCGCATCCATCGACCTGACGGGTCAATAACTAAGGAGACGCCATGAATCGGGCTTCCGGATTCCTGGTCTGGATCGCGCTCGCGCTATTGGGCGCGTTCGCATTCGGCACCATTGCACTCGCGCACGGCGAGCGTATCAGCGCACTGTGGATCGTCATCGCGGCGGTCTGCGTCTATCTCATCGCTTATCGGTTCTATTCGCGCTTCGTTGCGGCGAAAGTGCTGCAACTCGACGGCCTGCGCATGACGCCGGCCGTTCGTCATAACGATGGCCTCGACTACGTGCCGACGAACAAGTACGTGCTCTTCGGCCATCACTTCGCCGCGATCGCGGGCGCGGGCCCGCTGGTAGGCCCTGTGCTGGCCGCGCAGATGGGCTACACGCCCGGCATGCTGTGGATACTCGCCGGTGTGGTGTTCGCGGGCGCGGTGCAGGATTTCGTCATCCTGTTCATCTCGACGCGGCGCGACGGCCGCTCGCTCGGCGATCTCATCAAGATGGAACTGGGCACCGTGCCCGGCGTGATCGCGCTTTTCGGCGCGTTCCTCATCATGGTGATCATTCTCGCGGTGCTCGCGCTGATCGTCGTCAAAGCGCTGACCAATTCGCCGTGGGGCACGTTCACCGTCGCGGCGACCATTCCGATCGCGCTCTTCATGGGCGTCTATACGCGCTACATCCGTCCGGGGCGCATCGGCGAGGTGTCGATCATCGGTTTCATCGGCCTGATGCTCGCGATCGTGTACGGCGGCCAGGTCGCGGAATCGGCGACGTTCGCGCCGTATTTCACGTTCACCGGCGTGCAGCTCGTGTGGATCCTGATCGGCTACGGTTTCGTCGCGTCGGTGCTGCCGGTGTGGCTGCTGCTCGCGCCGCGCGATTATCTGTCGACTTTCCTCAAGATCGGCACGATTCTGGGTCTCGCGGTCGGCATTCTGATCGTCGCGCCCGAACTGAAGATGCCGGCGTTCACCAAGTTTGTCGATGGCAGCGGGCCGGTGTGGTCGGGCAACCTGTTCCCGTTCCTGTTCATCACGATCGCGTGCGGCGCGGTGTCGGGCTTCCATGCGCTCATCTCGTCGGGCACGACGCCCAAGATGATCGATAACGAAGTCAACATGCGCTTCATCGGTTATGGCGCGATGCTGATGGAGTCGTTCGTCGCGATCATGGCGCTCGTCGCCGCCTGCGTGATCGAGCCGGGCGTGTACTTCGCGATGAACAGCCCCGCCGCGCTGCTCGGCTCGACGCCCGAAGCGGTCGCGCAGACCGTCTCGAGCTGGGGCTTCGCGCTGACGCCGGACATGCTGACGGCGACGGCGAAGGCGGTCGGCGAGACGACCATCGTGGCGCGTGCCGGCGGCGCGCCGACGCTCGCGGTCGGCATGGCGCAAATTCTTCATCAGGTGATCGGCGGCCCGGCGATGATGGCGTTCTGGTATCACTTCGCCATTCTGTTCGAAGCGCTCTTCATCCTGACCGCGGTCGATGCGGGCACGCGCGCCGGCCGCTTCATGCTGCAGGATCTGCTCGGCACGTTCCATCCGGCGCTGCGCCGCACGGAGTCGCTTCCGGCCAACCTCATCGCGACGGGCCTGTGCGTCGCCGCGTGGGGCTACTTCCTGTATCAGGGCGTGGTCGATCCGTTCGGCGGCATCAACACGCTGTGGCCGCTCTTCGGCATCTCGAATCAGATGCTCGCGGGCATCGCGCTGATGCTCGGCACCGTCGTGCTGTTCAAGATGAAGCGCGAGCGCTACGCGTGGGTCACGCTCGTGCCGACGATCTGGCTGCTCATCTGCACGTTGACGGCCGGCTGGCAGAAGATTTTCGACGCGAATCCGAAGGTCGGCTTCCTCGCGCACGCGGGCAAGCTGAAGGACGCGTACGACGCGGGCAAGGTGATGGCGCCGGCGAAGTCGCTCGCGGAGATGCAGCGCATCATCTTCAACGATTACGTCGATGCGGCGCTTGCCGGGTTGTTCATCTTCGTGGTGGTGAGCATCGCGGTGTACGGCGTGCTGGCCGTGTTGCGCGCGCGTCGCGAAACGAAGCCGACGGTGCGCGAGACGCCATTCGAGGCGATGCCCGCCGGCGCGGGCGCAGCGGTTCGTTCGGGCCACTAGGAGCGCACGATGTTCACCGATCTTCGGCAAGCAGGACGCTATCTCGGCCAGACGATGCGTCTGATGGTCGGAATGCCTGATTACGACGCTTATGTCACGCACATGCAGACGACGCATCCCGACAAGCCGATGATGAGCTATGCGGAGTTTTTCCGTGAGCGTCAGGAGGCGAGGTACGGATCGGGAGCGGGGAAGTGCTGCTGAGCTGATGCGGCTTAGCAGTGGTTGACGAGAACGCGACGGCGAGAGCCGTCGCGTTTTTTGTGCGTGTAGAAATGGCAATGTTCGATCTCGCCGCTCGAAGCGTTGCCGATCCGATGGAACCCGTCGCCGTAGATGATCGGGAGGCCCTCAAAGATCAGGGGCGGCGAACATGAAAGCAAAAAGGGCGGATGACCCAAGTCACCCGCCCTTCGCATTTCCAAACGTCCGATAAGCGCCTCAGTTCACCGCCGCCGCCGTCTTCGAACCCTTGTTCTTCTGCATGCGGCCGATCTCTTCCAGCTTGATTTCGACGTGCTTCGAGAACACGTATTCGGCCGGACGCTGCTTGTCGATCGGCAGGTCCTTGGCGAATGCGCCCGTCGTGCGCGGACCCGAAAGGGCGATCTTCGCGGCCTTGAGCGGATGCGCCACCGTATCCATCACGGCCGTCGCCTCGAAGCCGCAGTGGACCATGCAGTCCGCGCACTTTTCGTACTTGCCGGTGCCGTACTTGTCCCAGTCGGTGGTTTCCATCAGTTCCTTGAAGGTCTTCACGTAACCTTCGCCGACCAGATAGCAGGGCTTTTGCCAACCGAACACCGTGCGTGCCGGGTTGCCCCACGGCGTGCACTGATACGTCTGGTTGCCCGCGAGGAAGTCGAGGAACAGCGTGGACTGGCTGAACGACCAGTTCTTGCCGTTGTTGCCGCGCTTGAAGATTTCGCGGAACAGATTCTTGGTCTTTTCGCGATTCAGGAAGTGCTGCTGATCCGGCGCGCGCTCATACGCGTAGCCCGGCGAGACGGTGATGCCATCGACGCCGATCGGGCCGAGCGTGTCGAAGAACTTCGCGACGCGCTCGGGTTCGGCATCGTTGAACAGCGTGCAGTTGATGTTTACGCGAAAGCCGCGGCGCTTCGCTTCCTTGATGGCGGCGACGGCCTTGTCGTAGGTGCCCGGCTGCGAAACCGAGTGATCGTGCGCCTCGCGGTCGCCGTCGAGGTGCACCGACCAGACGAAGTACGGGCTCGGCTCGTAATCGTCCATCTTCTTTTCCATCAGCAGCGCGTTCGTGCAGAGATACACGAACTTCTTGCGCGCCATGATGCCCTTCACGATCTGCGGCATTTCCTTGTGCAGCAAAGGCTCGCCCCCCGCGATCGACACGACCGGCGCCCCGCATTCGTCGACGGCGCCGAGACACTCTTCCAGCGACAGGCGCTGGTTCAGGATCGGATCCGGATAGTCGATCTTGCCGCAGCCGTTACAGGCGAGATTGCAGCGGAAGAGCGGTTCCAGCATCAGCGCGAGCGGGTAACGCTTGTTGCCCGTCAGGTGCTGCTTGAAGATGTAGGCGCCTACGCGGGCCTTCTGGAGCATCGGGATAGACAATTGCGTCCTCTCCTTATTCTTCGCGAATCGCGGTTGCCGCAACGGCGGCGACCGGCTGAGTGAGCTTCGCGGGAAGTTTGAATTCGACCTTCTCCTCGCGGCCGTTCATCGTCGTGACTTCGACGTTTCCGAACGCGCGCAGGGCATCGATCACATGTTTGACCATTTCCTCGGGCGCCGAAGCGCCCGCGGTGATGCCGACCGTCTGCACATTGGCAAACCACTCCGGCTTGATCTCTGAACCGTCCGCGACGAGGTAGCTCGGAACGCCGGTCTCGGCGCCGATTTCCCGCAGGCGGTTGGAATTGGAACTGTTGGTCGCGCCGACCACGAGCAGCACGTCCACCTGGCTCGACAGCTCGCGCACGGCGGCCTGGCGGTTTTGCGTCGCGTAGCAGATGTCGCGCGTGTCCGGGCCGACGATATCCGTGAAGCGGCGCTGCAAGGCATCGATGATGCCGCGCGTGTCATCGACCGAAAGCGTGGTCTGCGTGACGTAGGCGACGGGCGTGTCCGGCGCGAGCGTCATCTTTTCCACTTCGGCCTCGCTCTGCACCAGCACGACTTCGGCCGGAATCTGCCCGATCGTGCCCTCGACTTCCGGATGACCCGCGTGGCCGATCAGAATGAGCGTGCGTCCCTGCGATACGTACTGCCGCCCCTGCACATGAACTTTCGTGACGAGCGGGCAAGTGGCGTCCAGCACGTCGAGCCCGCGCGTCTGCGCATCCTTTTCGACGCTCTGCGCGACGCCGTGCGCACTGAAGATCGCGACCGCGCCGTGCGGCACTTCATCCAGTTCCTCGACGAAACGCGCACCCTTGCTGCGCAGGTTGTCGACGACATGACGGTTGTGAACGATCTCGTGACGCACATAGACAGGCGCGCCATGCCGTTCGAGGGCCCGATCGACGATTTCGATCGCACGGACCACGCCCGCACAAAAGCCGCGGGGTTGAGCAAGGATGATACGCATATTCGAACGAACTCCGACTGACGCGGGTTTCGGGATAGCCGGCGCGAAGCTCGCGCTTTCCGTTGATTCGGCGTTCGTGACGTCTCGGAAACGTCAGGAGAGCGCCAGGAAAGCAGACCGGAAAAAAAGACACGGTGATTGTGGTCTGCGCGCCGAAGTTGACCGCGTATTCTAACCCGTTCCCTTTTTGGGTGCTCAATGGCCGCTTCACTGCACAGCCCGTCGCGCGCGTCAGTACGACAATTTTGAGAAGCCAGTAAACTGTCGCGTCTTGCCGTCTTGCGGTCCGGGGCGTTCGCCCTACGGCGTTCATCCGTGTCTATTTCCCGCAACGCGCCGTCGACCGCACCTTCCGGCTGCGCCACCGTTTCCAAGCTAATCGTCTATTTCATGCTACTGATCGCCTGGCTGTCTTTTTTGATCTGGATTGTGCTGCTGTTCGCACGCGGCGGCTTCTGGCGCGCGGAACCCGCGCCGGCGCTGTCCGATACGACGGTCCACGCCGTCGGCAACGCGGAGATCGCGCGCCGCGGCGCATGGCCCGCGCTCGTGGCCGTCGTACCGGCGCGCAACGAGGCCGACGTCATCGGCCGGGCAGTCGGCTCGCTGCTGAAGCAGGACTACGCGGGCGCGTTTCATGTGATCGTCGTCGATGACCACAGCACCGACGGCACCGCGAGCGTCGCGCTCGCCGCCGCCCGCGATCTCGGGCTCGAAGATCGTCTGACCGTGCTGACCGCGCAGCCGCTGCCGCCGGGCTGGTCGGGCAAGGTGTGGGCGCAGTCGCAGGGCATCGGCGCGATCGATTCGCTTGGCCTGCCCGCCGAGTTCCTGCTCCTGACCGACGCCGACATCCATCATCCGGCCGATGCCGCGACGCAACTCGTCGCGCGCACGATTCTCGAAGACCGCGATCTGGTCTCGCTGATGGTGCGTCTGCGTTGCGATTCGCTCTGGGAGAAGGTGCTGATTCCGGCATTCGTGTTTTTCTTCGCGAAGCTCTATCCGTTCGCCTGGGTCAACGACGTGAAGAAGCCGACGTCCGGCGCGGCGGGCGGCTGCATGCTCGTGCGCCGCTCGGCGCTCGTGGAGGCGGGCGGGATCGAATCGATCCGTCAGGAACTGATCGACGATTGCAGTCTCGCCGCGCGCATCAAGCATCGCGCGGGCCGCAACGACGCGCGACCCATCCGGCTCGATCTCGCCGCGCGCAGCGAATCGCTGCGTCCTTACGAAAGCTGGCGCGATATCTGGAACATGATCGCCCGCACGGCGTTCACGCAACTGCGCTATTCGCCGCTGCTGCTGGCCGGCACGGTGCTCGGCATGGCGCTGATCTATCTCGCGCCGCCGGTGCTCGCGCTGGTCTACGGCGCGCGCGCCTGGCCCGCATGCGCCGCGTGGGCGATCATGTGCATCGCCTATGGTCCGATGCTGCGCTATTACGGCAGGTCGCTCTTGTGGGCGCCGCTCCTGCCGCTCGTCGCGTTGTTCTACGTGAGCGCGACGATCGGCTCGGCCGTGCGTTACTGGAGCGGGAAGGGCGGGCAATGGAAGGCGCGCGTGCAGGCGCCGACTCAGGAGGGTTCGTAAGCGGCAGTTCGCGCTTATTTCTTCGTCAACATGGCATACAGCTCGATGACCATGTTCGGCGAAAACGTGAACGGCACCCAGCCGTGGCCGCTGTGACGCAGGACCAGCAGGCGGTCGCCGTTCGCGTGTTTCTGCGTCGCCATGACCGGATTTTTGGTGGCCGCGAAGCGCCATCCGGGCGGGATGCCCGTCGGCTGCTCCACCGTCATCGACGCGCGCACGTTCGACAATTGCTCGATCAGCTCCGACACGCCTTCCGGGCTCAGCTTCACCGTCTTGCCCGCAATCGTCATTTCGACCGCGTTGCGCTCCGGTCGCGAGACGACGAGCGTGGGCGGCTCGTTCAGGCCGGGCGGTTCGGCGGGCGCAGCGGAACCGTCCGGTTCGCGCACGTTGCCCAGCGCGGGCGGTTCGTCCGGCGAAACTTCACTGGACGGCGTCGCGGCTTCGGTCGATTCAACGGATGTTCGGACAGATGCGGCTGCGGTCTGGAGGAGCGTGTCGAGGCTCGACTCCAGCGCGCCGAGCTGGTCTTGTAGATTCATGCGAGTGTGTCTGTGTCTGGCAAGCGGGCGGCGAGGCAACGATTCTACCCGCTCGAATTTGGCGAGGTCGGCACAGGTTGTAACCAATTGCACCGAGCGTGCGGATTACACGACAGATTTCTTCGATGCCGATGGCGGCATCGTGCGATGCGGCGGCTCAAAAACAAAACCGGCATCCCCGAAGAGATGCCGGTCGATCGGGGCGCGCATGACGCGCCCGTACCGCGCTTTACTGCGCGCGCACTTGCGCGAGCGCGGCGTTGAACGTCTTGCTCGGACGCATCACCGCTTCGAGCTTCTTCTCGTCCGGCTTGTAATAGCCGCCGATGTCGGCCGCATTGCCCTGCACGGCGGCGAGTTCGTCGACGATCTTCTGCTCGTTCTCGGCGAGCGTCTTCGCGAGCGGCGCGAACAGTCCGGCGAGTTCCTTGTCGTCCGTCTGCGATGCGAGCTCTTGCGCCCAGTACATCGCGAGATAGAACTGGCTGCCGCGATTGTCGAGCTGGCCGGTCTTCGGCGACGGGCTCTTGTTGTTGTCGAGCAGCTTGCCGGTGGCGGCGTCGAGCGCCTTCGCGACGAGCTTCGCACGCGCGTTGTCGTTCTTGATGCCGAGCTCTTCGAGCGACACCGCCAGCGCGAGGAATTCGCCAAGCGAGTCCCAGCGCAGGTGGTTCTCCTGCACGAGCTGCTGCACGTGCTTCGGCGCCGAGCCGCCCGCGCCGGTCTCGTACAGGCCGCCGCCCGCCATCAGCGGAACGATCGACAGCATCTTCGCGCTCGTGCCGAGTTCCATGATCGGGAACAGGTCGGTCAGATAGTCGCGCAGGATGTTGCCGGTGACCGAGATCGTGTCCATGCCGCGAATCACGCGCTCGAGCGTGTAACGCATCGCGCGCACCTGCGACATGATCTGGATGTCGAGGCCCGTGGTGTCGTAATCCTTCAGGTACGTCTCGACCTTCTTGATGAGTTCGGCTTCGTGCGGACGATACGGGTCGAGCCAGAACACCGCCGGCGTGCCCGAGTTCTTCACGCGCGTGACGGCGAGCTTCACCCAGTCGCGGATCGGCGCGTCCTTCACGAGGCACATGCGCCAGATGTCACCCTTCTCGACTTCCTGCGTGAGCCCTTCGATGACTTCGTTCGTCGCGTTATCGACGATGCGCGCCGTGCCGTCTTCCGCGATCTCGAACGTCTTGTCGTGCGAGCCGTACTCCTCGGCCTTCTGCGCCATCAGGCCGACGTTCGGCACCGTGCCCATGGTCTTCGGATCGAACGCGCCGTTCGTCTTGCAGAAATTGATGATTTCCTGATAGATGCGCGCGAACGTGCTTTCCGGAATCAGGCACTTCGTGTCTTGCGGACGGCCGTCGGCGCCCCACATCTTGCCGCCGGCGCGGATCATCGCGGGCATGGAAGCGTCGACGATCACGTCGTTCGGCGCGTGCAGGTTCGAGATGCCCTTGGCCGAATCGACCATCGCGAGCGCCGGGCGGTGCTCGTGGCACGCGTGCATGTCGCGGATGACTTCGTCGCGCTGCGATTCCGGCAGCGCCTCGATCTTCGTGTACAGATCGACGAGGCCGTTGTTCACATTGATGCCGAGCTCTTCGAAGAGCTTCGCGTGCTTCGCGAACGCGTCCTTGTAGAACACCTTCACGGCGTGGCCGAAGACGATCGGGTGCGAGACCTTCATCATGGTCGCCTTCACGTGCAGCGACAGCATGACGCCGGTCTTGCGCGCGTCTTCCATCTGCTCTTCGTAGAATTCGACGAGCGCCTTCTTGCTCATGAACATGCTGTCGACGATCTCGCCTTCCTGCAGCTTGACCTTCGGCTTGAGCACGATGGTTTCGCCGCGCTTCGTGACGAGTTCCATGCGCACTTCGCGGGCGCGGTCGTTCGTGATCGACTTTTCGCCGTGATAGAAGTCGCCGTGCTTCATGTGCGCGACGTGCGTGCGCGAGGCCATGCTCCACTCGCCCATGCTGTGCGGATGCTTCTTCGCGTAGTTCTTCACGGCGAGCGGCGCGCGGCGGTCCGAGTTGCCTTCGCGCAGCACCGGGTTCACGGCCGAGCCGAGGCACTTTCCATAGCGCGCGCGAATGGCTTTCTCTTCGTCGTTCTTCGGCTCTTCGGGATAGTCGGGCAGTTTGTAGCCCTTCGACTGGAGTTCCTTGATCGCGCTCGTCAACTGGTGCAGGGACGCGCTGATGTTCGGCAGCTTGATGATGTTGGTGTCGTCGAGCTGCGTGAGACGGCCGAGCTCGGCGAGGTTGTCGGGGACCTTCTGCTCGTCGGTCAGGAATTCGGGGAATTCGCCCAGAATGCGCGCGGCGACGGAGATGTCGCTCGTCGCGACATTGACGCCCGCCGGCGCGGTGAATGCACGGATGATCGGCAGAAAGGCGCTGGTCGCGAGCAGCGGAGCTTCGTCGGTCAGGGTGTAGATGATGGTGGGTTGCTGATTACTCATCGCTTGTCTCGACATCCGAAAACAGGTTGGAAAAAACCGCCGGCCTCGGCACCCCTCCGGCAACAAAGCGCTATTCTGCCTGATTTTGCGAGGCGCGCGTGTGAATTTCGCCATGCGCGAACGGCCAAAACGGACGTTTTTCGTGCTATATCAATAACTTAACTTTTTTCAAGTCTTATACAAGAGTTGCGCGCCGGCGCGCCATTGCGCCGCGCGGAACGTTTCACGAAATGATTTGGTGCTTCATGTGACGAGATACCCGTTTGCCCGGAACCAGTCGAGCGCATCCTTCAATCCTTCCCGATACGGCCGCGCGCTGTAGCCCAGCACGCGTTCGGCCTTGGCCGATGTGAAGTACATCTTGTTCTTCGACATGCGCAGTGCATCGACGGTCACGAACGGCTCCTTGCCGCTCACCTTGGCGAACAGTTCGGCGCCGACCGCGAGCGGATAGAGCGGCCCGCGCGGCAGCCTGATGGTCGGCGGCTTGCGCCCGACGAATCCGGCGATGTCCGCGAGCATCTGCTGCAAGGGCAGGTTCTCGCCGCCGAGGATGTACCGCTCGCCGGTCTTGCCACGTTCCAGCGCGAGGAAGTGTCCGTTCGCGACGTCGTCGACATGGACGAGATTCAGGCCCGTATCGACGAAGGCGGGAATCTTGCCCGTCGCCGCTTCGACGATGATGCGCCCGGTCGGTGTCGGACGCACGTCGCGCGGGCCGATCGGCGTCGACGGATTGACGATCACCGCGGGCAGCGCGTTCCGCGCGACCATGCGCTCCACGGCGCGCTCGGCGAGCACCTTGCTGCGCTTGTACGCGCCGATCGTGCTTGCCGCGTCCGACGGCTTCGTCTCGTCGACGATCACGCCCGAACTCGTCACCTTCAGGGTCGCGACGCTGCTGGTATAAACGATGCGCTCGACGCCTTCGGCCAGCGCCGCGCGCATCGTCGCCTCGGTGCCTTCGAGATTCGCGCGCTCGATTTCGCTCGGGTCGGGCGCCCAGATGCGGTAATCGGCCGCGACGTGGAACAGGAAGCGCACGCCCTTGAGCGCCGCGCGCATCGACGCTTCGTCGCGCATGTCGCCGACGACGATCTCCGCATTCAGCGATTCGACGTTCTTGCGCGGGCTGGTCTTGCGCACGAGCACGCGCACGTCGAAACCGCGTTCGATGGCGAGCCGTGCGACCGCGGACCCGACGAACCCCGAGGCGCCCGTGACGAGCACGCGAGAGCCGGAAAAATCAGTCATTCTTACCTCGTTAAAAACGCTGGCGCGGCCGTGTTTCGTAACAACTGCCGCGCGGGAAAGCATGCGCCGATCGGCTGCAAAGCCCGATGTGACAAGGGCTTGCGGCTCATGCTAAGGTCCGTGCCTGCTGCCGGCGCGAGACCCGCGCAAAACATGAACAGACCCGGTGGACGATGCCTCAAGACTCTAAAACACTACGCTCCTGGATTTATCTCGCCATCGCGCTCGCGCTCGCCGTCGTATTCAGCATCGATGTGCTCACGCCGATGCGCGTCGCGATCTGGGTCTTTTACGTGCTGCCGGTCGTGCTGTGCGTCTGGGCCGACCGGCCGTCGGTGCCGATCGTCACCGCGGGTGCATCGGCCGCGCTGATGATCGCAGGCTACGCACTCGCCACAGGCGATCCCGGCACGAGCAGTGCGGTGCTCCAGGTCAACCGCGTGATGGGCATCGTCGTGCTGATCGTGCTCGCGGCGGTGGCGCATCTGTATATCAAATCGCGGCTCGCCATACAACGCACGACCTGGCTGCAGCAGGGCATCGTGCAGGCGGGCGTCAAGCTGCGCGGCGAGCAGTCAGTGGCTTCGATCGGCGTGAGCATTCTGCGTTCGATCATTCCGTATGTGGACGCGAAAGTCGGCGTCGTCTACGCGCTCGAAGGCGATGTGCTCGTGCGCGTCGCGGCCTGGGCGCTGCCGGACGAGGGCGGCGCGCCGGCCAGGATCGGGCGCGGCGAAGGGCTCATCGGCCAGGCGATCGAGGAAGCGCGTGTGCTCGAACTGCGCGACGCATCTTCGCATTATCTGAAAGTCGGCTCCGCGCTCGGATCGGCGACGGCGTCGCGCGTCCTGATTGCGCCGCTTTCTGCCGATGGCGATATCGTCGGCGCGATCGAGCTCGGCTTCGTCGGCAGCGAGGGACGTTTCGGCGATGCCCGCGCGCTGCTCGAGCAGGCGTCGGAACCGATCGGCATGGCGCTGCGTTCGGCGCGTTATCGCGCGCGTCTCGTCGAGCTGCTCGAAGAAACGCAGCGCCAGAGCGAGGAATTACAGGTGCAGCAGGAAGAGCTGCGCGTGTCGAACGAGGAGCTCGAAGAGCGCGGCCGCGCGCTGCAGGATTCGCAGGCGCGTCTCGAACAGCAGCAGGCGGAACTCGAACAAACCAATGTCCAGCTCGAAGAGCACACGCAGCATCTGGAGCGGCAGAAGGCCGAGCTTCTGCAGGCGCAGCAGGAGCTGACCGCGAACGCGCTGGAAATGGAGCGCGCGAGCCAGTACAAGTCGGAGTTCCTCGCGAACATGTCGCACGAACTGCGCACGCCGCTCAACAGTTCGCTGATCCTCGCGAAGCTCCTGCAGGACAACAAGCAAGGCAACCTGACCGACGAACAGGTGCGCTACGCGGCGACGATCCATTCGTCGAACAGCGATCTGCTTTCGCTCATCAACGACATCCTCGATTTGTCGAAGGTCGAGGCGGGGCAGATGGACGTGCAGTTCGCGCCCACGTCCGTCGATTCGATTTTGCAGACGCTGCGGCAGTCCTTCGCGCCCATCGCCGGGAGCAAGGGTGTGGAATTCGTCACGGAGCATGGCGAGAACGTGCCGCAGTATTTCGTCACCGACAGCCAGCGGCTGCTGCAAGTGCTGCGCAATCTGCTGTCCAACGCGTTCAAGTTCACCGAGCGCGGCCGGGTGACCGTCGCGGTCGAGCGCGCGGGCGACAATGCGCTGCGCTTCGATGTGCGCGACACGGGCATCGGCATCGCGCGCGAGAAGCAGGACATGATTTTCCAGGCCTTCCAGCAAGCCGACGGCACGACGAGCCGCAAGTACGGCGGCAGCGGCCTCGGGCTGTCGATCTCGCGCGAGTTCTCGCGCCTGCTCGGCGGCTCGGTGTCCGTGTCGAGCGAACTCGGCCAGGGCAGCGTATTTTCGGTGACGCTGCCTATCGCCGTGCGCGAAGGCACCGTCACCGCGAAGCTCGATACGATCGGCACGATGAGCGAGCCGGCGCCGGCCGCCGCGCCCGCGTCCGTACCCGCGCCCGCACCCGCGCCGCCGCCCGTGCAGCCGTCGCCCGTTCAGGCACCGGTCGCGATGCCCGAGCCGATGGCCATCGCCGATGATCGCGCCGACCGCAAGCGTCCGGATCGCGTGATTCTCGTCATCGAGGACGATCAGCCGTTCGCCGGCATTCTCTACGATCTCGCCCACGAACTCGACTTCGACTGCGTGCACGCTGCCACCGCCACGCAGGGCGTCGAGCTCGCGCGTTCGCTTCAGCCGAACGGGATTCTGCTCGACATCGGCTTGCCGGATCAGTCGGGTCTCACGGTGCTCGAATGGCTGAAGCACGATCCGCTCACGCGCCACATCCCGATTCACGTCGTCTCCGCGACCGATCACGCCGACGTCGCGCTGCACCTGGGCGCGATCGGCTACACGCTGAAGCCGGGCGCGCGCGACGATCTCGCCCGCGCCATCCGCAAGCTCGAAGCGCGCTCGGCGCAAGGCATGCGCCGCGTGCTCGTCGTGGAGGACGATCCGGCGCTGCGCCAGAGCATTCATGCGCTGCTCGCGAGCGAGACGGTCGGGATCGTGGAGGCGGGATCGATCGCGGAGGCCATCGAGGAGATGCAGCGCGCGCCGTTCGATTGCGTCGTGATGGATCTCGCGCTGCCCGACGGCTCCGGCTACGAACTGCTCGAACGCGTGTCGGCGGGCGGAGGGCAGGCGTCGCCGCCCGTCATCGTCTATACCGGACGGCTGCTGTCGCAGGAAGAGGAGCAGCGCCTGCGCCGATACTCGAAATCGATCATCATCAAGGGAGCGAAATCGCCGGAGCGCCTGCTCGACGAAGTCACGCTGTTCCTGCATAGCGTGGAAAGCGCGCTGCCGCCCGAGCAGCAGCGCATGCTGCGCGCGGCGCGTCAGCGCGACGACGTGTTCGAGGGCCGCACGATCCTGCTCGCGGAAGACGACGTGCGCAACATCTTCGCGCTCTCGCGCGTGATCGAGCCGCTCGGCGCCACGCTCGAAATCGCGCGCAACGGACGCGAGGCGCTCGAAGCGCTCGCGCGGCGCAGCGATATCGACCTCGTGCTGATGGACGTCATGATGCCCGAGATGGACGGCCTCACCGCGATGACCGAAATCCGCAAGCGCGCGGAATTTGCGCGCCTGCCGATCATCGCGCTGACGGCGAAGGCGATGCCGAGCGATCGCCAGAAATGTCTCGAAGCGGGTGCGGACGACTACATATCCAAACCCATCGATGTGGATAAGCTCGTGTCGCTGTGCCGCGTATGGCTGCGCCAGCGATGAACGGACCCATCTCCCAGATGAATGACGCCCGGCACGACGAAGAAGCGACGTTCGACATCGAACTGAAGCTGATACTCGAAGCGATCTACCTGCGCTATCAGCACGACTTCCGGCATTACTCCGTGAGTTCGCTGAGGCGCAGGCTCGCGCAGGCCGTGCACGATTTCGGCCTGCCGACGCTCTCGCATCTTCAGGAGCGCATTCTGCGAGACCCGGCGCTGTTCGCGCGGCTCTTTCAATACCTCACGGTGCAGGTGAGCGAGATGTTCCGCGACCCGCAGTATTTCCGCGCGATCCGCGAGCAGGTCGTGCCTATTCTGCAGACTTATCCGTCGATCAAGGTGTGGGTCGCGGGATGCAGCAGCGGCGAGGAGCTGTGGTCGCTCGCGGTGCTCTTTGCCGAAGAAAAGATCGCGGACCGCACGGTGTTCTACGCGACCGACATCAACGCCGAGGCATTGCGTCAGGCAGAAAGCGGCATTTATCCGCTGGAGCGCATGGCGGGTTTCAGCCAGAACTATCTGGCGGCGGGCGGCACGCGTTCGCTGTCGGACTACTATCACGCGGCCTACGGCGCGGCGAAGTTCTCGCAGACGCTCAAGTCGCGCGTGGTGTTCGCGGATCACAGTCTCGCGACGGACAGCGTGTTTCTCGAAGCGCATCTGGTGTCGTGCCGCAATGTGCTGATCTATTTCGATCGCGCGCTACAGGATCGTGCCCTCGGCCTCTTCAGCGATTCGCTCGTGCGGCGCGGGTTCCTCGGTCTCGGCAGCAAGGAGAGCCTGCGCTTTTCCACGTATGCAGACCGTTTCGCGGACTTCAATCCGCGCGAGCGGCTTTATCAGAAGGTGTGACGATGTTCGACGCGGACCGCATCGGGGCAGTCGTGATCGGCGCATCGGCGGGCGGCGTCGAGGCGCTCAATCAGTTGCTGCCCGGCTTGCCGAAGGCGTTCGCGCCGCCGGTGCTCGTCGTGGTGCATGTGCGGCACGGACAGCCGAGCCTCTTGCCCGGATTGTTCGCTTCGCGCTGCGAGCTTGCCATCGAGGAGCCTTTCGACAAGGACGAGATCGCGCCGGGCACCGTATATTTCGCGCCGCCGGGCTATCACATGCTCGTCGAGGCCGAAGGCGGCGCGACGCCGGCGATCGCGCTGTCCGTCGATCCGCCCGTGCGCTTTTCGCGGCCATCGGTGGATGTGCTGTTCGAATCGGCGGCGCATGCTTACGGCGAGCGCCTGCTCGGCATCGTGCTGTCGGGCGCGAACGACGACGGCGCGCGCGGCGCACGCGCGATCCGCGATGCGGGCGGCGCGTGCTGGGCGCAGGACCCGGCGACGGCGACCGCGCCCGCGATGCCGCTCGCGGCCATCGCGCAAGGCGCGGTGAACGAAGTGCTCACGCTGGATCACATGGCGATGCGGCTCACCCAATGCATCGGCTACAGGCAATGAAAGAAGCAAGGCAAGGAGTCACCAGATGACGCAACCCATCCACGTGCTGATCGTCGACGACATCCGCAATAACATCACCGCGCTCGAAGCGTCGCTCGCGCGGCCGGATCTGTCGGTGCTGAAAGCCGAATCGGGACCGGCCGCGCTCGAGCTTCTGCTCAAGCACGAGGTCGCGCTCGCGATTCTCGACGTCAACATGCCCGGCATGGACGGGTTCGAACTCGCCGAGCTGATGCGTGGCAGCCCCCGCACCGCGCACGTGCCGATCATCTTTCTGACGGCGACGGCGCAGGACGCGAGCCGCACCTTTCGCGGCTATGAAGCGGGCGCGGTGGATTTTCTCTACAAGCCCTTCGATTCGCGCATCCTCAATTCGAAGGTCGATGTATTCATCCAGATGGAGCGCCAGAAGCAGCAGCTCGCGACGCAACTCGCGACCGTGCAGCAACTGCTCGATGCGAACGAGATGCTGATGGCCGTGCTCGGCCACGATCTGCGCACGCCGCTGTCGGCGGTGATCGCATCGGCGGAGTATCTCGCGCGCTTCGTGCAGGACGAGAACGTCGCGAACATCGGCACGCGCATCAAGTCGAGCGGCATGCGCATGGTGCGCATGGTCGATCAGTTGCTCAATCTCGCGCGTCTGCGTGGCGGGCGCGTCACCTTGCAGCCGCGTGCGGTCGAGTTGATGACGCTCGCGAAGAATATCGTCGATGAATACGAGGCGCGTTTCGGCAAAGGGCGCATCTTCGTGCTGCGTCAGGGCGATACGCTCTTGCAAGGCGACGGCGATCTGCTCTCGCAAGTGTTCTCGAATCTCATCGGCAATGCGCTGCAGCACGGGCTGGAAGGCTCGGCGATCCAGGTGCGCCTCGACGGCAACGCCGACCATGTGACCATCACCGTGCAAAACGCGGGCGAGATTCCCGCCGACGTCCTGCCGACCATCTTCGCGCCGTATCGCTCGGGCCAGCGCCAGCATGAATCGAGCGGCCTGGGGCTCGGGCTCTACATCACGCGCGAGATCGCGCAGATGCACGGCGGCGACGTCACGGTACGCTCGGCAGCCGAATCCGGCACGGTGTTCGAAGTGACGCTGCCGCGCGTGCCGCATCCGCGTTCGGGCGAGCGCGCCGACATGGCGCAACCTTTCCGTCTGAGTTGAAGCGCGTGTCTACAATGCGGCGTATGGACGTCTGAAAGGAGAAAGCACGATGCCGGGCCCGGATCTGGATACGAGAATCGAAACCTATTACGTGCGTGTGCGCGGCGTCGTGCAGGGCGTCGGCTTCAGGCACTACACGGTGAGAAAGGCGCATGCGCTCGGCGTGCGCGGCTGGGTCGCCAATCTCGATGACGGCTCCGTCGAAGCCATCGTGCAGGGCGCGGCCAATCAGGTCGACCTGATGCTCGAATGGCTGCGACGCGGGCCGCCGCATGCCCGCGTCACCGAGTTTCACAGCGAAGAGCGCCACATCGAGAAGCGCTACGAGCGCTTCGAGCAGCACTAGCTAGTTCATCGCGCGACCAGCAGGCTCTCCGCGAACTGCCATTCCTCGTCGCGCCACTGATGCGTGCATTCGAAGCCCGCATCGGCGGCGATCGGCGCGACTTCATCGGCCGCGTATTTGTGGCTGCTTTCCGTCCAGATCGTCTCGCCTTCGCGGAAGTCCACGCGCAGGTCCGCGCCGCGCACGCGCACGGACAGCGCGCGCTTCGCCCGCAAGTGCATTTCGATGCTGCGCGCATCCGGATTGAAACGCGCGACGTGCTCGAAGGCTTCGAGCGGAAAGTCGCCGGCGAGTTCGCGATTGATGCGCGCGAGCATGTTCAGATTGAACGCGGCCGTGACGCCGATCGGGTCGTCATACGCCGCGATGAGCACCGGCAGCGGCTTGATGAGATCGGTGCCGAGCAACAGCGCGTCGCCGGGCTGGAGCATGCCGCGAATCGAGCGCAGGAACTTCGTCGCCGCGAGCCGCGCGAAATTGCCGATGGTGCTGCCGAGAAACAGCACGAGCAGTCGTTCGCCGTCCTTGCGCTTCGAACTGACTTCCGACAATCCCGCGAGGTAATCGCGCTCGTGTCCGACGATCGACACGCGCTCGATATCGCTCAATTCGCGACGGCACAACTGCAAGGCGGTGCGCGAAATTTCAATCGGATGGTAAGCAGTGGGCTGCTTTTTACACAGCGCCTCAAGAATGCGGCGCGTCTTGCGGCCACTGCCGCTGCCGAGTTCGGCGACCTGGATGTCGCCCGGCATGGCCGCGACGATGTCCGCCGCGTGATCCTTCAGCACGCGCTCCTCGGCGCGCGTCACGCCGTATTCGGGCAGCGCGGTGATCACCTCGAAGAGGGCCGAGCCCACTTCGTCATACAGATACATCGAAGGCAGTTCTTTTTGCGGACGCTTGCTGAGTCCTACGTGCACGGCCTCTGCAAAGGCGTTGGAAAAGCGGGGCGACAGGGCTGGTTGAGTCATGACGTCTCCATCGATGCGGCGTTTTCTTCGCGTGCCATCGTCGACATGACGGCACGGCGCGTGTTGCTGCGGATGCAATGACGTGAGCGGCAGGTGTTCGTACGGGGCGCCGCCCGGACTTCAGGACCGGACCGGCAGTAATGCCGGACCGACAAGGGTCGCCGATCATCGTGACCGGCAAAAGACAACCGCAAGTGACAGCGATCATGCGGTGGAGTTCACGCCGAAATGCGAAGCATGAACGAAGCAAAAAGCGGGCACGTCCGGGGAAACTGATTGAAGCGGGTTTTGAAAATGGTGCGCGCTGCGCGTTTAGAATGCGCGTTCCACGTTTCATTCGGCTTGCACTCACCTACCGCGCGCAGCGCCTCTTTCGATGAATCAGCATGACCTGGGACGCGGCATTGCGCTGTCCGTCGCCGCATCCGCGCTATTCGCGCTCATGTCCGGCTATACGAAATGGCTCGCGCCGCTCGACGGGCTCGACATCTTCGCGTGGCGTATCGTATGGACATTGCCGGGTGCGCTCGCGCTCGTCGCGCTGCGCAAACGCTGGCCGCAATTATGCGCGCTCATCGCGAGGCTCGCCAAAACGCCGCATCTGCTGCTGATGTCCGCTGCCGCCGCCGCGCTGCTCGGCGTGCAGTTGTGGATCTTTCTCTGGGCGCCGCTGCACGGGCGCGCGCTCGAAGTATCGCTCGGCTATTTCCTCCTGCCTCTTGCGATGGTGCTGCTCGGCCGCTTCCACTACGACGAGCGTCTCGACGGTTTCCAGTGGGCGGGTGTCGCCGCGGCGGCCGTGGGCGTGGCGCATGAGCTCGTCATCACGCATGCGTTCGCGTGGCCGACGCTCGTCGTGATGCTCGGCTATCCGCCTTACTTCGTGTTGCGTCGCCGGCTGAATGCCGATCCGCTCGTGTCCTTCGCCGTTGAAATCATGCTGATCGCGCCTGTCGCCGTGATGATGCTGATCGTGCGCGGTTCGTTCGCGGATGTCGTCGGCGAGCCGCGTCTCGCGCTGCTGCTTCTGCCCGGACTCGGCGCGTTGAGCACGATCGCGCTGGCGTCGTATCTGCGTGCGAGCCGTCATCTGCCGCTCGCGCTCTTCGGCATTCTCGGCTACGTGGAACCGGTGCTGCTCGTCGGCGTCGCTGTCCTGTTGCTCGGCGAGCCGTTTTCAGCGCGGCAACTCGGCACTTATGTGCCGATCTGGATGGCCGTCGTGCTGACCGGCGTGCACAGCGCGCGTCTTCTGATGCGCGAACGCTCGGAGAAGCAGGCATTGCCGACGAGCGAACATCACGCGAGCATCGAGCATGAAACGGTCGCGGAGGAAATCGAGCGCGTGGACTGATCAGCGCGCGGCGCGCGTTTCGATAGCGTCGTGCAGTTCGCGCATGAGACCGAGGCCGAACAAGAGTTCGACGAGAATGAAGAGCGGCCCGATCAGCAAGCCGATGATATCGTCGACGAAAGCGGGTTTGCGACGTTCATAACGCATATGCCCGATGAACTGAAACACCCACCCGATCACGAACATGCCGACGCCGATCGCGAGCCAGCTCCACGTAGTGTGCGATGCAGCCCACTGCCCGAACGCCGCGCTGAGCGCGGACACGATACCCATGCCGATGCCGAGCGGCACGTCGAGCCAGAGATAGTAGAGCGTAGCGAGCGCGAACAGCACCCATGCGGGCGTGAGCAGACATGCGCCCGATAACACGGGCCATGCGGGACGGCTCAGCAATGCGGCGATCGCGAGGACGATGAGCGGAATGCCTACGAAGTGCGTGGCGATATTGCGCCTGTCGCGATGATAGTCGGCGTACTGCGACAACTGATCGGTCAGTGTGCGCATGTCGGGCGTCTCCTTTCGTGTTTTTTGTTTCACGAATGATAAGCCGCACGACGATATCGGCAAGTAGAACATGTCCTTTAGCGGGCGCAAATCATTCGATCAAAGGACATGCAAAAAGGACATGCAAAAAGGCGAGCCCGAAGGCTCGCCTGAATTGAACGCACTGGTTTGTTTATATGCAACGCCCAGTGCGCGATGCGATGACGCTGGCCTCCCTTACTTCTTCGCCGCGTCCACCTTCGCATCGGCGGCCGTCTTGTTAGCGTCGCTTTGCGCCTCGACTTTTTCCTTGTCGGCCTTCGCTTGCGCCACGTTGGCATCCTTCGCTGCGTCCTGCTTCTTTTGATCGGCCTTGGATTGTGCAGCATGCTTCTTCTTGTTGGCTTTCGCCTGTGCCTTTGTGGCGTCACCGCGAGCGTCGGAAGCCTGTTCCGGCGTGGTCGCCTGCGCTACCTTCGCGGCTTCCTTGTTGGCGTCGGCTTGCGCCGATGCCTTGTCCTCGTTCGCCGATGCCTGCGCCTTCGCGGCATCGTGCTGCGCTTCCGCCTTCTTCTTGTTGGCGGTCGCCTGAGCCTCGGCTTTTTCGTTGTTGGCCTTCAATTGCGCTTTGCCGGAATCGGTTGCGGCCGTTTGCGCGAATGCGGTGGTGACGAGCATGGCGGATGCGAGAGCAGCGACGTTCTTCTTCATGGTTTGAATCTCCCTTGATTCTTTCTTCGAGGACACGTGGCGCGCAATGCGCCGCGTTGACGATGAAAACGCCCCGCCCGTCGATATAGTTGACGTCGATCTGGTGACAAACAGTAACCAGTGGCGAGCAAATGAAACCGCGTGCGGTAAAACCGGCGGCGTTGACCGATAGCGAAGAGACGCTTTACCGGACAAGTCGCTAAATCTGTTACGGACGAGCGAAAACAATTCTGTTTGTAACCGCGCTCAGGGTAATTCGGTATCCGAATCGAAGGAGGACTTTGAAGGACGGGCGATTTGTAATCGTTGAAATGCACGGTTACCAACTACTGCAGTTATTTCTTAGCTGTCTGCTTAAGATGATCTCCATGAACCCGGCAAACGGGAAATGGAGAAGCTCATGAAACGCGCAGCACTTGTCTTGTTGATGATCGGTAGTTTGACGGCGGCGGGCCAGGCATCGGCGCATGGGCATGGCGGCGGTCATCGCGGCGGTGGCGGGGACGGCGGAGCGATCGTCGGCGCGCTGATCGGCGGCGCGGTGCTCGGCGCGCTGGTGACGTCCGTCGCGAATGCACAGCCGACGTATGCGCAACCCGTCTATCAACAACCCGAGTACGCGCAGCCGGTCTACGCACAACCGGCGCCGCCGCCTGGCTACTGCTACGACAACTACCGTGGCGCGTATGTGCCTTGCGGTTACTGATTGCGCGTGACTCGCGGCACGCCCCTTGCGCTGATGCGGACACGGTCGTTGCATCCAATGCGCGACGACCGACACGCAAACTTGGGAGACTCGCAATGAACGCAACGACGAAGAAGCTGGTGATTTCCGCGCTGGTGCTGGGCCTGTCCGGCGGTGTCTATGCGCAGGCAGGCGGCGGCGGTGGTGGCGGCGCAGGCGGTGCAGGCGGCGGCGCTGCTGCGGGCGGTTCGGCAGGCGCAGGCGGCAATGGTTCGGCGGGCGCCGGCTCGGCGGCCGGCGGTAAGGGCGGCGGCGTAGGCATGGGCGGCGCCGGGATGGGCGGCTCGGCGGACGGCTCGACCGGCACCGGCGCGAAGAGCGGCATGAGCAACGACGCGACCAACGGCATGAGCCAGGATCAGGGGACCGCCACGCGCAGCGCGCCGAATAACGGCAATATGAATTCGGGCGGCATGAAGTCGGACGGCACCGGGACCAAGAAGGCATATTGAACGATGCCAGCGCGCTTTGCGGGTGCGATCGCCGCGGCGTCATCGAGACGCGAGAGCGGCATCCGCCTGGCGGCGGTGCGCGTTATCAAAGAAACTCCGCCCGGACGGGCGAGTGAAAAGTGACTGTTATTGCCCGCCCGCCGATGCCGCATCCGCCGATGCGGCCGGCTCGAACGTCTTTACGCGCAAGCTGACCTTCTCGGCGTAGGCGCGCGATCCGCCGTAGTTCTTCAGCGCGGCGTCAACATCGCCCTGAGCGGATTTCACATAGCCGTGAAGGATCGCGGAGCCGGTTTCGATGTTGTCTTCCGGGTCCGTCAGGTCTACGTTGCGCACGAGCTTCTTGTGCGCCGACGGCACCACCTGCATCAGACCCGTCGCATTGTTCGGCCCTCTGGCCGTTTCCTTGAAGCGCGATTCGATCGAAATGATGGCGAGCAAAAGCGCCGGTGGAAGCGAATACTTCGATGCCGACGACATGACTGCCGCCGCGATGGTCTGCGCCTTCTCACGCGCCACGCCGAATTTTCGCGTGAGCATGTCCGAAATCTTGTGACTCGCCTGCTCCGTCTTCGGGTCTGGCTGCGCGGCGGACTGCGCGGCCGCCTCGCTTGCTGCGAGCGGGTTTTCCTGCGCGAGCGCGGTCTGCGCTGCGCTCAGTGAGACGGAAAGGGCGACAAGGATAGGGAGGAAACGACGCATCGGACAGAGAGATCAAAGCGGAATCGCATTATAGCCACATAAAAAGTCCTTGTGGATCATGTACTTGTCTTAAATATGATGTTTTCTTTTCACAAATCGGAACGAATTACGTGCGTTCGGCGCGCTTCGCGGAGCGCGCTGAAATGCCCTCGCCGGCGTCATCCGAGAGGCGCGCGAACATCGGCAGCGAGGCCAGGACGACGAGCGCCGTCACGATGAATCCGCAGGCGAGTTGCCAGCGCTCGGTGTGCGCGCTTCCGGAAACGAGCATCGTCGCCTGGATCGTGCCGGCCGCGACCGTGACGCCGACCGCCTTCATCAACTGCTGCGCGGTGCCCTGAAACGAGGTCGCGGCGGCGAGGCGCGGCTTGGGCACATCGGCGAATGCGAGCGCGCCCATCGTCGCGAAACTGAGCGAGCGGCCGAGTCCGCCCAGCAGTAAAAGCAGAAAGATCGCGACGGCGGGCCATGCTTGCGACATCGTCGAGCAGACGAGCAGCACGGCCGCGAACACGACGCTGCCCGTGCACAGGACGTTGCGGACCGAGAAGCGCCGCAGCGCGAGCGCCGTCATCGGACGCATGCAGAAGGAGCCGAGCGCGCTCGCGAATGTGACGAGACCGCTCGCCGTCGCGCTGTAGCCGAAGCCCGTCTGAAGCGTGAGCGGCACGAGAAACGGCAGTGCGCCCGCGCCGGCGCGAAACAGGCTACCCGCGACAGTCGCCGCATGAAAAGTGGGAATCGACAGGAGCGAGAAGTCGATGGCGGGATTCGGCACGCGGCGGCAGTGCAGCACCGTCACGCGAAAGAGGAGCAGGCCGGCCGCCACGCAGATCCACGGCACGCCGATGGGCAGCACGCCGCGCCCCGCGCTCTCGATGCCGATCATGAACAGACTGAGCGAGGCGCCCGACAGCAGCATGCCGCGCAGATCGGGCGACGTCCGGTCCTCGGGCGGCGACGGCGGCAGCAGCTTCCACGTGAGCCACAGGCCCACGATGCCCACCGGCACGTTGACCCAGAAGATGCTGCGCCACGAGAGCGTGTCGGTGAGAAAGCCGCCGAGCGGCGGTCCGAGCAAGGGACCGACGAGCGCGGGCATCGTGAGCCACGTCGTCGCCTGGAGGAGTTCTTCGCGCTTGACGCCGCGAAACAGGATCAGGCGACCGACGGGCACCATCATCGCGCCGCCGAGACCCTGGACGACGCGCGCAGCCAGCAATTGCGGCAGATTCATCGCGGCGGCGCACGCGACGGACGCGAGCGTGAACGTCGTGATCGCCCACATGAACACGCGGCGCGCGCCGAAGCGGTCGGCGACCCACCCGCTCGCGGGAATGAACACGGTCAGCGCGACGAGATAAGCGGTGATCGCGCTGGATAGATGGACGGGGTCGACCTGGAGGTCGCGGGCCATCGTAGGGATGGCGGTGGCGACGATCGTGCCGTCCATGTTCTGCATGAAGAGCGCGCTCGCCACGACGGCGGCGGTGATGCGAAAGTTGCCGCCTTTCACGATGCGTCGCTCGCTCGCGCGGTGAAGGCTTGCTGCAAGGCGTATCGAAATGGGAAGGATTGCATGGCGCACAGTCTAGCGCGATACGCCAGTCGGCGTTTCCGTTCGCGGCATGAATGTTCATCCGAGCGGCATGTTCGGTTCGAGACCCACCTGACGCTCAATCCGCGCTTATCGGCCATAGCGGACGGTGGTCAACCGCGACGCCAGCGCGCCTCTCCCGGCAATTGGCCGACAACTCGCTTGTGCAGATCCATTTGGAGGATGCGGCGATGGAGAGCTTGTCGATCTTCGCGGTGATGCCGAGCAGGCCATACTTTCCGAATAGGGTGAATGCCTTTTTGCGCGCGCTTCAAAGCGACGAATTCTGGCCGAAACCGGTCGAATCCGGCCGCAACATTTTTGTCTGATCAATGAGCGGAAACGCACTTCTGCGACGCCATCAAATCCGTAAATTGTCGAAAAACTAAGCAGGCTCATCACTGTGGGCCTTACGGACGACGGGGAAGATCGACATGGCGCTTGTCAGAATCGCGGAAAAGGATTTGAGGGTGGGTGCGCCACTAGACTTCGCTGTCTACACCGCAACAGGGAAACTGCTGATCAACCAGGGTGGCTGCATTCGGTCCGAAAACCAGCGCGACAGGCTCGTTGCGATGGGCGGTTTTCGAGACGCCGAATCTGCTCAGCCCGGCAAGCGAGCGCCCGCACAGGAAAGCCTCATTGTCTCCACCGCGAGCCATGATCGAGCCATTGCCGATGCCCGGCCCGTGGCAGCGCCGTCAGAGATCCTTCCAAAGAATCTTGAGAGGTTGCAGCTAACCGTTGTCGCCAGGCCGGACGCCGCGTTGCAAGTCGAGTTCGTGGGTTCGATCTCCGGGACTGCACTGGTCGTCGCGGTCTTGACCGGGTTTGAGTTCCTCGAGCCGGAAGTCGAGGTCGAGTGCAAGGCTCTCCTCGGTCGGAAGATTTATCGCTTTCACACAGTCGTCACCGGACGCAACCAGTCACCGGCGCAGGTTGTCTATCTCGCGCATCCCGATGCCGTCACGGCCCACGTCGTACGCAAACACCCGCGCATCGCAACAAGCATGGCCGCGCGGCTCATCAGAAACGACTGTATCGCTGCGGGCTTCGATGTCACGGTGGTCAACGTCAGCATGGGCGGGGCCTCTTTGCGCGCCTCCGATCGGTATCTGAAAATTGGCGAGCACTTCAAGCTGGCCCTGCGTGTTCGCGCCGAAGGCAAGGTGCACGCCGTTATGTTCAACTGCATTGCAAGGAACTCGCGGCCTACGGACGGCGGCGTATTGATCGGCGTCGAGTTCAGCGGCTTTCCCAACGACGCCCGCTCATTGCTCAAGACGCACATGTTCGAGACAGCGACGAGCAGCCACCTGTGAAGAGCGCCGGCTAGCTTGTGCGCGGCCTGCTACCCGAGTTCCTGAAGGCCAACCCTGGCGCACAAGTCGAATTGATCATCAGCAATCAATCGATCGACCTCGGCAAGAGCGAGGCGGACGTGGCACTGCGCCTCGGATCGCCCGGCCAGGACTCTCTATATGCGACCAGAGTAGCGAGCGTTGGATTTGGGCTGTACGCGTCGAAGGAGTACGTCCGTCTATACGGGCTACCCGAGAATGACGCAGATCTGCTGAAGCATCGCTTCATAGGGATGTCCGGCAAGCTTGCCAGATTCGAGCCATCTGTCTGGTTGAATGATTTCGCGCCGCACGAATGTATGGCGATATCGTCCGACAGCCTGGGCTTCGGCTATCTCGCGGCTGAGAATGGGCTCGGTATTGCACTTCTGGCCTGTATCGTAGGTAACAGCTCGGCCAACCTTGTGCGTGTACCGATTACGACCAAAGTGCCCGTGCTGCCTCTATGGCTGGTCACGCACGAAGCTACCCGAAAGTTGCCCGGCGTCAAGGCACTGGCGCAGTACATTCGAACACAGGCGCAGCATAAGGCCGCTGACTTCGGCGGCAGCCACTGAGTATGGCGTGGGGAAAGTCGGAATCGGTCGGCATGATTCGCATTGGCGTAGTGCCGGCATCGATCGATTAACGCACGCGTGCAGCGATCTCGTCGCGCTGTCGTGCGAGACGCATCGGCGGCGACGCGGGCGCTGATCTCTTAACGAAGGGCAGGCGTAGTCCTGCGGATTCGACGACCGGCCTCTTCATCGCGGAAGTAACGCGTCGCGCACGAGCGTCTGGTCCTCGTTTACCGCCTCATCGGACGAGTCACCTCAACCGCTGCGCTGTTGCCCAGGAAAATCATGCTTTCCTGCACCTGCGTCGGCAAAGTAGCGCTGGGTTCAGCCAGTCTATTCACAGGTCGAAGTTAGCGAGCGCGTCACGAGCGCAACGCTTGCGGCCATATCCATGAAATGCGGCAGCGCGGGCGTGACGCGATGCGCGTCCTTCGCTTCGTCGTCCCAGCGGCGCAGAGCGATCGCGTCGTGTGCATAGGGCTTCGCCAGAAACGCTTGCGCGGCTTCATCGTCGAATATGCCGCCTTGCAGTTGCAGGCTTCGCACCGAATCCGCGGACAGTCGCGCGTGATACGACGCATCGATCGCGCACAGGCAGCGCTTCGCATCGACGTGCAGGCGGATCGGCTCGAGCACGGCGTCGGAGAAGAGCGGGCGCAGGAACGGCAACGCGAAGTACTGGTGCAGATCGTCGATGCCGCGCTCGGTCGGCGTCTCGCCCTGCAGATTCAGCAAGTGCCCGAGGTCATGCAGTAATGCCGCGACGATCAGCTCGGGGCGCGCGCCCGCCGCCTCGGCCAGCGTGGCGCTTTGCAATGCGTGCTGCAATTGGGTGACCGGCTCGCCGCTGTAGGCGAGCGAGCCGTGCGTGTCGAAGAGATGCCGGATGTCGGCGAGTGTCAGCGCCATCGTAAGGAAAGGGTCGAGCGGGTATGCTGGAGCGCGAAAACGCGCAATGGTCGCAGGCTTTTGTGACGCGACGATGGCCGCGCGCAGAATGGAACCGACGCTCATGCCCTTCTTCTTCAGCCGACGCCCCGAACTCGCCGGACTCGATCGCTCCGCACGCCGCGACGTGCGCCGCCTCGCGTGGCATTTCGCGCAGCGACACTGGACGCTGCACGCGCCGGCGTTCGCGTGGGTCGTGTTCGTGCTGCTGCACACGCGCTATCACATCGTCCCGGGGCGGCGCGATTATCTCTTGATCACGCTCGCGATTTTCGTGCTGGCGGTGGTCAATATCCGGCTTCACATCTCGCGCTATCTGAAACCCTCTCGCGCCATTTTCGACGCGCTCGGGAGCGCGGCCGCACGCAGAATCACGGGCCGCTAGGCGCGCGTGTTGCGATGCCGCATCTTGCGAAAAGACCCCGTTTTTCGCGTGTTACGATGCTCGGCGACCCGTATCCAACCGAAGGCAAGATGGCGACGCTATACCAGACCCTCGGCGTGGACGAGCACGCCACCGAAGAAGAAATCAAACGCGCGTATCGCAAAGCCGCGATGCGCTGCCACCCCGATCGCAATGTAGGCAACGAAGACACTGCGCGCGCGAAGTTTCTGGAGATCAAGGAAGCCTACGCGATTCTCTCCGATCCCGCGCAGCGCGAAGTGTACGACCGTATTTACGCTGAAGAGATGCGTCGCTTCGAAGAGCGCGTGCGCCGGGAAGAAGCCGAACGCGAGGCGCGTGAGGCGAAGGAGCGCGAGGCGCGCGAGGCGCTCTATGCGAAGCGCGTATCGCTCGCGATGCGCTTCGCATCGAAAGGCCATAACCGCGATGTCGTGTTCGGCGTGCTGCTCGGTGCGCAATGCGGCGAGCCTGAGGCACGTCAGATCGCGGACAGCGCAATTGCGCTGCATGAATCCAGACAGGCCAGCAAAGACAGAAAAGAGCGAGAGGAAGCACGCGCCAAGGACGAGAGAGAAGAGCAGGAGCCTGTCAGCGACAGCGCCGGCGCGGCGAATCCGCTCGGCGCAATGTGGTTCCAGTTCCTCAACAACCTTCGTTTCTGATTGCCACCCCGGGGCGGTGAAACAAGACTGGCTCAGGCGACCAGTCTTTCACCGCGCATGTTGCTTTGCTTCGGTGCGGGCGGATAGACGCACCAGTGACCGTCGTCGTGACGAAAGAAGAACAGCGCTCTCGCCGCCGCGCCGTGCAGCGCCTCGACACAAACATATCGGCGCCTGTCGGAACGCGTGCGGCTGAACTGCCGTACATGCACGGGCATGCTGCCCGGCGCGAGCCATTTTTCGACCTGATAACGAAGGGACCGCTCGTTCACGCATTTCATTTTCAGTCTCCTGCGGCATTCATGATCGGGTTTACGGTCGAGGCTGCCGATCTTTAAGTCCCGCTCAATGAAAACCCTGCCGCAATGCACCACGTTCTTGATAAAACACTTGAACTCTACGCCCGGAATTACTGGCAGTGCCCGTTTTTGCGAAATAGCAACAGCGAGCAACAGCGAGCTTTTACGCGTCTTCCCCATGCCCCGTTCATTCAAAACGCGTACGCCGATGAGTTCATCGTCGTGCAACGTGATGCAGGGGTATGTGCGCGATCGGTCATATGAAATGGCCGATGCGTACGCTACCCGTCACTGGATGTTAAGCGAATGTCGTGCCTGAGACGCACGAATCATAGCGGACGCGCAAAACTCAGCTCGTGGCCGTCCGGATCGGTGAGATGGAAATAGCGCTCGTTCCAGGGCGCATCGCGCGGCGCGAATTGCGGCTCGATGCCGTGCGCCTGCGCTTTCCGGTAGAACGCGTCCACATCGGACACGTAGATGATCACGCGGCCCCAAAACTGAATCGGGCCGTGCGTCTCGCTGGTGAGATTGAGAAATGAACTGCCGAGCGCGAACGAAGTGAAGGCCTCGTTTGCGCCGCCATACAGGAGGCGAAAGCCGAGCGCTTCATAGAAGCGCACCGCGCGCGGCATGTCGTGCGTCGCGAGCGTGATCGCGCTCAGGCCTTCGACATGCGCGTCGTCTTCTCGCGATCCCATGCTCTCGTTCGTCATCCCGGATGATGCTGATGCGACACCAGCGGCAGCACCGAAAGATCCGGATGCGTGCCATCGACGATGCTCTTGCCGATATGCCGCGCATCGTCCACGGCGTCCTGTGCGCTCTTGTATGCGTCTTCGCCGTCGGCGTGAAAATGCACCGCTTCGCCGGGTATCTCCGCGTTCGCGCCGGGCCTGCACACATGTCCGATATACACGTAGCGATCCGCCTTGCCGGGCGCCGCGTGTTCGGGCGTCGGCTTCAATTGCGGCTGCACGTGGATCTCGAAACCTTCGTAGTCGAAAACGTGCCACTGAGCGGGATCGTCGGGCATGATCGCCTCCTTGGTGTAGTGTTCGCTCGCAAGTCAACGTTACTCCAGTTGACGCGATGAATCCACCGCGAAGGGTATTCACGTCAGATGAAAGCCGCGCTCGCATCGACGCGTGCGGCAGGTCACGGGAAAATTGACATCGTTCTCGCGCGCAGCGGATACTTTTCGGCGCGCTTTGCGTTCGAGCGGGTTCGAGCGGTTCGAGCGCATACGTCTGCCGTTTTCCCGCATCGGGAGGCGCCGTGAAGCCAGCCACGACACATCGCACGGTTCTCGCGCGCGCCATGCCGCGCGCCGCCGCGCTCGTCGGCGATATCACCGCCGGCACCGTGTCCACGCTCATGATGCTCTGCTACGCGATGAGCCTCGGCACGCTCATCTTCAGCGCCGATCTTGCGCGCTATGCCGAGCTCGGCGTCCCGACCGCGCTCGTGAGCTGCATCGTCACCGCGTTCGTCATCGCGCTGACGAGCTCGATGCGCATGAACATCGGCGGCCCGGACAGCAATGCGACTGCGTTTCTCGTCGGCGTCGCGGCGGGCGTCGCGAGCAGCGTGCGCGCGAACGGCGGATCGCCGACGGAAATCCTGCTGACGGTGCTCGTCGCCATCGCGCTGTGCTCGCTCGTCACGGGAGTCATTCTCTTCGCGATCGGTTCATCCAGACGCAGCCGCTCGCTGCAATTCCTGCCATATCCCGTGATGGGCGGCTTTCTCGCCGGGACCGGCTATCTGCTGATCGCGGGCGCGTTTCGCGTGCTGACGGGCGTCGCACTCGACTGGCACACGCTGCCGCGGCTCGTGCAACTGCACTGGCTCGCATGGGCGCCCGCGCTCTTCGTCGGCGCGCTCGCGACGATCCTCGCGCGCACATGGCGGCACGCGGCCGCATTGCCGATCACGCTCGCCATCGGCATCGCGCTCTTCTATGCGCTGCTGCACGTCGCCGGCATTTCGCCCGATGACGCGCGCAACATGGGCCTCCTGCTTCAGCATGTGCCGATGCACGCGCTGCACATCCCCGAGCTGCACTTGCCGTCGTCGCTCGCGCACGGCGAGGTCGACTGGCGTGCGATCGTCGCGCACCTGCCCGAGACGCTTATCGTCACGTCGGTGTCGGCGATCACGATCATCATGAACTCGACCGCGATGGGCGCGGCCACCGGGCAGGACATCGACCTGAACCGCGAGATGCGCGCTGCGGGCCTCGCGAATATCGCGAGCGGTCTCTTCGGCGGGATGGTCGGCTATCAGTCGTACAACCGCTCGATGCTCAACGCGCGCGCCGGCGCGACGAGCCGCGCGGCAGGTGTGTTCGCCGCGCTCGCGTGCCTCTTCGTGCTGATCGCCTCACCCGATCTCGTCTCGCTGTTCCCGGTGCCGGTGCTCGTCGGCATGCAGATCTACATGGGGCTGCGGCTCATGATGGACTGGCTCGTCGGCGCGTATCGCAAGCTCACGTGGCACGAATATTTGCTCGTGCCGCTGATTCTCGCGGTGATCGCGTTCTATGGCGTGATCGCGGGCGTCGTCGCGGGCGTGGTCGCGGCATGCGTGACGTTTGCGCTGCTCTACGGACGCGCCGGCTGCGTGCGCATGGAGTTCGACGGCCGCACCCGCACGTCGAACGTCGAACGCAGCATCGAGGAGACGCGCTTTCTGATGGATCGCGGCGATGAAATCTGCGGCGTCTGCCTGCAAGGTTTCCTCTTCTTCGGCTCCGCGAACTCGATGCTCCAGCGGGTGCGTGAACGCATTCGCTCGCATGGTCCGCGACCGGTGCGTCACGTCGTGCTCGATTTCGCCTGGACCAACGGCATGGACGCGTCCGTGTCGCTCGCGTTCGTGAAGCTGCGCCAGGCGTGCGCGGCGATCGGCGCGGATCTCGTGCTGACCGCGCTGCCGCGCAACTCGCGCGTGCTGCTCGAGCGCACGGGCGCGCTCGCGCTCGGTATCCGCGAGTTCGACACGCTCGACGCGGGCCTCGAATGGATTGAAGCGCAGCAGCTCGCCGCATCGACGCGCACGCGCGAACCGCGCGTGCCGGCCGGCGATTTTCGGGCGATGCTCGCGCCGCACTTCACGCCGCGCGCGCTGGAAGGGCTGGCTAATCTGCTCGACGTATGCGCTATCGGCGCGGGCGAGGCGCTCTTTCGCCGGGGCGATGCGGGCGATGCGCTCTATATCGTCGAGGAAGGGCGCGTGACCGTGTCGCTTCCGCTCGCGAACGGCCGCTCGGTGCGGCTGCGCTCGTTCGGGCCGGGGACGATCATCGGCGAAATGGCGGTGTATACGAATGCGCCGCGAAGCGCGGATGTCTTCGCCGACGAGCCCGCGCGCCTGCGGCGTCTCACGCTCGCGGCGTTGCGCAAGCTCGAACTCGACGATCCGCTGACCGCGCAGGAATGGCATCGCTTCGTCGTGAAGATGATGGCGTCGCGGCTCGCGGTAGCGGACGAAGCGTTGCGCGCGTCGTCGTGAGCACGTGTCGCTTGCCCGTCTGCGCGATCACCGGTATGGTCGCGTGCAGATGCTCATCATCGAGGCCGACGCCATGATCCACTCGCTTCGCGCGCTGCTCGCGATCACGCTCGCCATCGTCATGAGCGGCGCGCTCGCGCAGTCCGCGCCGCAATCCATCGCGATGCTCGATTGCACGCTCATCGACGACAACGCAGCCTACAACGATGCCGAGATCAATCGCATTCAGACGGAGCGCCTCGCGATGGTGAGCGGCGCCTTGCGCGATGACCTGCGCGAACGCGCGCTCTTTCGCGTCGCCGACAACGCGCAGGCGGGCGATCTGATCGCGTCGCTGAAAAGTGCGCAGGACATGAGCGCGTGCAACGGCTGCGAACTGCGTGTCGCAAAAGAGCTGGGCGCGTCGCGGGTCGGCGTGTGCTGGGTGCAGAAGATCAGCAATCTCATTCTCAACATGAACTTGCGTGTCGAAGATGCCGACAGCGGCGCGATGCGCTTTCAGCGCTCGGTGGACATACGCGGGAACACCGATTTGTCGTGGAAGCGGGGGGCGAAGGCGCTCGTCGATCTGCTTGCAAGCGATCCCTCCGCGACGCGCTGACTCCGCGCGACGCGTCTTTCCCGTCGAATTCGGGAATTTCTCCCGGCCGATGCCGTTGCCACTGCGCCGACGATTGCGCTAAGTTGGACTTGCAGGCACGCGCGACGTGCGATTTCGCCGCGCGCGTGCGTCAAACGAACTCGAACAAGCCAACGAAACCGCTGGAGACGACCATGCAAGTCAGATTCAAGGCGGCGCGCATCGCCTGCGCGTCGGTGTTCGCGCCATCGCTCGCACTCGCCGCGAGCTTCGCGCACGCCGCCGCGCCGACCGCCTACGTGACGACCGAGAGCGCCGGCGTCGGCGTGATCGATCTCGACAATCTCTCGCTCGCGAAGACGTGGGATGTCGGCAAGGACGGCCCGCGCGGCCTTTCGCTGAACAAGGATGGCACGCGTCTCTATGTGGCGAACAAGACGACGGGCGACCTGTCCGAGATCGACACATCGTCGGGCAAGGTCGTGCGGCGCGTGAAGATCGGCAAGAATCCGGAATTCGTGCGCGTGTTCGGCGGCTATGCCTATGTGACCTACGAGCCGGGGGAAAGCGGCGGCCCGCCGAAACCTGGCCAGCCGGAAAAGGATGACGACGACGCCAACTCGCCGCCCGCCGAAATTGCCATCATCGATTTGAAGACGATGAAGGTCACGCATTCGGTCAAGAGCGGCCACGAGACGGAAGGCGTCGAGTTTTCCCCCGATGGCAAGCTGATCCTCGTGACCAACGAAGGCGACGACACGGTGTCGGTGTATCGCGTCGGGACGGGCAAGCCGGTGCGCACGGTGAAGCTCGACAAGGGTTCGCGTCCGCGCGGCATCAAGGCGTCGCCGGACGGCAAGCAATATGTCGTCACGCTCGAGAACGCGAACAAGTTCGTCGTGCTCGATGGCACGAGCCTGAAGACCATGAAGACCGTTGATACGAAGACGGGCCCGTATGGCGTCTCGTTCGATCCGTCGGGCAAGCGGCTGCTGATCGCGGCATCGCGCGACAAGACCTTGCAGGTGTTCGATGGCGCGACCTACGAGCACATGCAGGACGTGCCCGTCGGTCAGCGCTGCTGGCACTTCAGCTTCACCCCCGACGGCTCGAAGCTGCTGCTCGCGTGCGGGCGCTCGAACGCGGTCTATGTGCTCGACGGCGCCGATTACAAGGAGATCAAGCAGATCGGCGATCTGCCGCTCGCGTGGGGCATCGTCACGTATCCGGCGAGCGCGGGGTCGATCGTCGGGCGTTGAACGGAACGTTGTTCTCGTTCGGGAGACGGCCGCCTTGCGCGGCCGTTTCGTTCTGCGCGGTCCGTCGTTGCGCAAGCCAGAACGCTTCGCCGTTTCGATGCCTGATAGCATCGGGGAAAGACGTTCTATGACATCTCGCCCGGGCAGCTGGCGGACAATGCACGGCTTCATCCGCCCGGAGAGGCTGACGCCATGCCGAAAATTTCCGTAGTCGTGCCGACTTACAACGCGCAAAAATACATCGTCGAGACCTTGCAGTCGTTGCAGCGTCAGGACGCGGACTTCGAGCTTCTCGTTCTGGACGACGCCAGCACCGACGCGACACTCGATCTCGTGCGCGGTCTGAACGATTCACGAATCCGCGTATTCGCGCTCGAACACAATCAGGGGCGGCCCGCCAACGCGAATCGGGCGTTCAACCTGTGCCGCGGCGAATACATCGCGCGCATCGATCACGACGACATCGCCGAGCCGGACCGGTTGAGAAAGCAGAGTGTGTTTCTCGATGCGCATCCGGATATCACTGTCGTCGGCACGCAAATCCGGCATTTCGACGAAGACCATTTCACGAGCGACTTTCCGCTCGACGACGCGAACATCAAGGCGCGCTTTACGGTCGGTGGAGCGTACCTGGCCAATCCGAGCACCATGTTCCGGCGTGAGTTCGTGCAGCAGCATGGCATCCGCTACGATCCCAACCTCGACATCGTCGACGATCTCGGCTTCTGGTTCGACTGCATGCTTCATGGCGCGCGTTTCGCGAATCTGCCGGAAGCGCTCACGCTGTATCGCGTGCATAGCGGCATGACGTCGCTCAACCTGGATAGCGCGAAGCTGTATGAAGCGAAGATCCGGCTCTACGCGCGCATGCTCCCGGCGTTCTACCCGCGCATGACAGGACACGACGTCGCCAACATAAACAAGCTGTACGCCCATCCGATCGAGATCGAGATGAGCATGGACGATGTGCTTGCATTGCATCGCTCCGTAGGCGTGGCGCTCTCCGAAATCGATCTGCGTTGGGGTGCGGACCCGGCGCAACTCGAAGGCGGGCTTCTCGGCATGCTCGGTCACAGGATGAACCTGCGCAATCAAAAGCATCCGCGCAGCGAGGAAGATCTGCATCGCTGCAACGTCGCGCTTTGGGAGGGCCTCGAGTCGCGCGGCATTCCGTGGAAGTCGTATCAGGAATAGGCCGCGCGCATTCGCGCCGCATCACTTCCACGCATACCGCATCCCCACCCACACGCCGCGCGGCGCACCCACGCCGAGGAACTGCTCGTTGACGGTGTCGCCGCCGTTGAACGTATGGTTCGGCCCGTTGAAGAAGTTCTCGCCGAGAATCGCGAAGTTCGCATAGCGCTTGTTCAACAGGTTCTTCACCGTCGCATAGACCTGCAGTTGCTTGGTCACGTTGTAGGTCGTGTCGAGGTCGATCAGGAAATAACCCGCGACGCTGCCGTTCACGTCCTGATTGTTCTCGTCGCCCCGCGCGAAGATGCTGCTGCGATACGTAAGATTCGCGCCGATGTTCCAGCGCGAAATCGGGTTGTAGTCGAGGCGCATCTTCACCGTGTTCGCCGGAATGCCCGGAATGCGGTCGCCCGAATGCACGGTGATGTTGCCGTCGTCGTCGGCGCTCGAATTGCTTGCGCTGCTTTCGCTCCACGTCGAGCGATACGTCGCGTTCACATAGCTATAGCTCGCCGCGACGCCCAGCGGCCCCCATTGCGTGCGGCCCGCGAGTTCGAAGCCTTGCCGCCGCGTCTTGCCGACGTTCTGGAAATACCCGAGCGTGCTCGCCGCGCCCTGACTGCTGACGAACTGGATATCGTCGGTAAGCGTCGTGCTGTAGGCCGCCGCGCTCCACGTCGTATGGTTGCCGATGCGCCCGCGCGCGCCGATTTCGAATGTCTTCGAGATCACGGGCTTCAGATCCGGGTCCGCGATGAAGTCGTTGGGCAGCGAGCAGGGCGCGGCCGGGTCCGCGCACGCGAGCTCGATGGCGGTCGGCGAGCGCATGCCTTCGTTATACGTCGCGTAGGCCGTGAAGTAAGGCGTCGGATTCCAGTTGAAGCCGATCGCCGGATTGAGGCGCGAGAACGTGTGATTCCCGTCGAGCAGCGGCTGCACGCCGCTTTCATCGCCGATGGTCGCCTTCGCCCAGTTGTAGCGGCCTGCTAGCGTCATCGACCATTGCTCGTTGAAGGAGAACGTGTTTTCGAAGTAGATGCCCAGATTCGCGTTGTGCGTCTTCGCGTCCGTGGTCGGCGCGAAAGGACCGGTGCCGATGGTCGCGCGGTTGTCCTCGAAGACGGCCGGCTGCTCGGCTTGATTGAAATGCGAATTCGCGAAGTCGCCCGCCGCGCCGATGATCAGCTGATTGTCATGGCCGAACAGCCTGTTGAGCAGCGTGAGTTGCAGACTCGCGCCGTAGCTGTCCGTCACGATGACCGACTGATCGTTGAAGGCTTGCGTGAGTTCGTCGGCATCGTCGCCGTTCGGATCGAAATCTTCGTTCACGTTGGAACTCACGTTCTTGTTGCGATAGTGGCGGTAATACACGTTACCGCTCAACTGCACGTTCGGCGTGATGTAGTGCTCCGCGTTGATCGTCAGATAGCCGACCTGGTTCTCGTTCGTATCGGGGAACGTGTAGGCCTGACGGAAGTTGTCCATGAACGAGCGCGGGATCGTCTGCGAGCCGTTCAGCGTGTTGTCCGCGCCGCCCATCGATACGGAGATCGTCGTATCGGCATCGGTATAGCGGATCTTGCCGAACGCCTGTCGCAACTTGCTCGCGTTGTGATCGGCCCAGCCGTTGTCGTTCGTGATGTTGGCGGTGAAGTAGTAATCCAGATGATCGCCGATCAAGCCGCCTTGCTCGATTTGCGCATACTTGCGCCCGAACGAGCCGAAGCCGACATCCACATTGCCGCCGGGATTGCTGCGGCCGTTCTTGGTCGTCACGGCGACCGCGCCGCCGAGCGTGTTCAGGCCGAAGGTCGGGTTCGAGCCGGGGATGATCTGCATCGTCTGGATCGCGGCCTGCGGAATCAGGTCCCAGTTGACGACATCGCCGAAGGGCTCGTTGATGCGCACGCCGTCCATGAACACCGAGAGCCCTTGCGGCGTGCCGAGCAGCGGCGAAGCGGTAAAGCCGCGATAGTTGATGTCGGTCTGCCACGGATTGCCCTGGGCATCGTTGGTATCGACGCTGACGACGTTCTTTTCCAGGTAGTTGGCGATCGTGGGCGTATGCTGCGCCTCGATCTCCGAGCCCTTGATGGTCTGCACGTTCGCGGGCACCTTTTCGAGCGGTGTGCCGACGCCGACGAGCGGCGTGGTGCCGACCACGACGATCGTGGGCAACTCCGTGTTCGGCGGCGTTTGCGCCTGCGCTGCCGAGGCAGCGGGCGGCGCTTCGGCCGCATCGGTCGATGGAGGCGTTTGCGCCCACGCAGCCACGGTGATGCTCGCGAACGCGCCGCCGAAGATGAGCCGCAGCCCTGCTCGGGGTTTGAACGGATGCGCGGGCGCGGGCAGGCGCGGCATGCTCCTCATCGGTCGTCTCCTCTTATCGTTCGATCCACGCGTCGGGATTGTTCTCTCAATGAAAGCGTCGCATAAGAATGAACGCATGGACCGGGAGGTTTTCCCGATCGCGCAGGGAAGCGTTCCCAAATGCGTTCCCGCTACCGCACCGCGCGATGACGCCGTGCGTAGAATGCATTCCGTGATGCCATCCGAATCCTTGCCCTCTCTCGCGAAAGACGCCGACCGTCGCGCGCCGCGCTCGCCGGCATGGCGCGATCTGGCCTGCGTGATCGCGATCACGCTCGTCGCCGCCGCGCTCTTCGCACGCTTTGACTTCAGCGAGTACGCGTTTCGCCTGACGCGCAGCGCCGAGCGCTTCCAGCTCGACGAATTGCCGCCGACGCTCGTCGTGCTCGCGATCGGCTTCGCGTGGTTCGCGTGGCGCCGCTATCGCGAGGCGCAGTCGGAAGTGCGCCGGCGACGCGTGCTGGAAGAAGAGGCCGAGCATCTGCTCGCGGAGAACCGGCGGCTCGCGAGTCAGGCGATCGCGGCACAGGAAACCGAGCGTCGCCATCTCGCGCGCGAATTGCACGACGAGCTCGGCCAGTATCTCAACGCCATGTCGCTCGATGCCGGGCGTATCCGCGACCTGTCGGCGGGGCGCGAGGCGGAGGTGCATCGGCTGTCGCTGTCGCTGATGCACAGCGCGACGCACGTGTATCGCGAGATCGGCGGGATGATTCGCAGGCTGCGTCCCATCGGGCTCGATGAATTCGGTTTGCCGACCGCGCTCGAACATTGCGTCGATGGCTGGCGCGAGCGCTTGCCCGATGCGACATTTACGCTCGCCGTCGAAGGCGACTTCGACAATCTGAGCGATGCGCTCAACATCACGCTGTACCGGCTCGTGCAGGAAGGGCTTACGAACGTGTCGAAGTTCGCGCGGCGCTCACGCGTGGAGATTTATCTGGCGCGCGCGCCGCAGGAAATCGTCGTGACGATGGCCGACGACGGGCCGGGTGTCGATCTCGCGAAGCCGCGCAACGGGCTCGGTCTGATCGGCATGCGCGAGCGTGTCGAAGCGCTCGGCGGGACGCTTCAGATCGCGAGCGAGCCGGGCGGCGGCTTCCTTTTTTGCGCGCGCGTGCCGGCTCAGGCAGGACTGCCGTTGCCGACTTCGGGGCCGAACGACGCAGCGGCGGACGAAGCGAAATCGGCGAAGTGAAGGCCCAGGCGATTCGCGATCTGCGCAAGTTGCACGCCGTTGTCCGCGCCGAACTTTTGGCGGATCACCGATTGATGATTCGCGACCGTCTTCTGACTCAGGCCCAGCTTCTCCGCGATGCTCGGCAGCGTATAACCCTGCACGAGCAGACGCAGCACTTCGAACTCGCGCGCGGATAACTGCCGTCCCGGGGGGCCTTCCTGAATCGTCGCGCGCAAGGCCAGCGCCTGCGAAATATCCGGACTCAGATAGCACGCGCGGCGCGCGACGGATCGCACCGCTTCGACGAGCACGTCAGGGGCGCTCGCCTTCGTGACATAGCCGCGCGCTCCGGCATCGAGCGCGCGCCGCACGAAGATCGCTTCCTCATGCACGCTGAAGATCAGCACATGCGCATGCGGCTCGCGCGCCAGCATGCGCCGCATCGCCTCGATGCCGCTCGCGCCGGGCAGCGCGAGATCCATCACCACGACATCCGGCTGCAACGCGCAAAACTTCTGGTAAGCCTCGGCCGCATCCGCCGCTTCGCCCGCGACGCTCACGTCGGGACTCAGTTCGAGCAGACGCTTGTAGCCTTCACGCACGACGGCGTGATCGTCCACGAGCAGCACGGAGATGTCGGCAATCATGGCTTGTCTTCTCCTTCTTCTGAACCATTATCGCGAGCAAGCGCCGCGATGCGTTTCGAGTTCGCATCGTTGCGAAAGACGATGGGTTGCTCCTGCGGTTCCTGCCTCGCCGATGCCGCGCGCACCACTTCGATCACGCGCTCGTGATGCGGGGACTTGTCGCACACCGGGTCCGCATTCGCGGGGTCCTGCGTCAACAGATACGCCTGACAGCGGCAGCCACCCATGTCGATGGCCTTCTCGTCGCAACTGCGGCACGGCTCCTTCATCCAGCCGAAGCCGCGAAAGCGATTGAACGCATCGCTCTCGTACCAGATGTCCTTGAGCGGCATCTCGGTGACGTTCGGAAACGTGAGGCCCGGCAGCGAGCGCGCGGTGTGGCACGGCAGCGCGGCGCCATCGGGCGCGATGCCGAGAAACACCGAGCCCCAGCCGTTCATGCAGCGCTTGGGCCGGCGTTCGTAGTAATCGGGCACGACGAAAAAGATCTTGCACTTGTCGCCGATCTCCTTGCGATAGCGCTCGACCACGGCCTCCGCTTCGTCGAGTTGCTCTTTCGTCGGCATGAGCTGCGCGCGGTTCGCATGCGCCCAGCCGTAGTACTGCGTGTTCGCGAGCTCGAGATATTCGGCGCCCATCGCGAGCGCCATGTCGATGATGCGTCCGATATGCGGCAGGTTATAACGATGCAGCACGCAGTTGAGCACCATCGGAAAGCCATACGCCTTGATGAGCGTCGCGACGCGCTTCTTGTAGTCGAAGGTCTTCGTGCTGGAGAGAAAGTCGTTGAGTTCCTGCGATGAATCCTGAAACGAAAGCTGGATGTGATCGAGCCCGGCTTCCTGCAGCGCGCTGATGCGCTTCTCCGTCAGGCCAATGCCCGACGTGATGAGATTCGTATAGAAACCCAGCTTGCGTGCTTCACCGACGAGCGTTTCGAGATCGTCGCGCAAGAGCGGCTCGCCGCCGGAGAAGCCGAGTTGCGCCGCGCCCAACGCGCGCGCCTGACGCAATACGTCGATCCATTGAGCGGTATCGAGCTCGCGCGTATGGTCGGCGTAATTCACGGGGTTGTAGCAGAACACGCAATGCAGCGGACAGCGATACGTCAGCTCCGCGAGCAGCCACAGCGGCGGCGCAATCGGCGCGCCTTCGTGCTCGGGTTTCGCGATCGGTTCGGACAAGTCGGTCATGACGCTACTCCAGCCAGCCGCGCGCACGCGCCCCGGCGATGAACGCGCGCACGTCGTCGCCGAGGCCGGACGCGTTGAACGCCTGTTCCAGATCCGCGACGAGCGCGGGGATATCGCGCGTGCCGTCGCAACGCAGAAGAATCTGCGCGGCGCTTTGATTGAGCTTCACCATGCCTTCGGGATAAAGCAGCACATGCGCATCCTGCGCGGGCTCCCATTGCAGCCGAAAGAGGCGTTTTAGCTTCGGATGCAACGAATCGTCGGGCGCTTCGACGGCTTCTTGCTTGCGTTGCGTCGGATTGATGTCGCTCATTGCGGGAAAGCCTTTTCGATCGAATCGAGCATGGTCCAGAGAATGTCGAGCTTGAATTGCAGGATATCGAGCGCGCGTTGCTGCGCCTGACGCGTCGTGAAATGCGCGAGCGTCACTTCGAGACCGTGCTCGACGTCGCGCTGGGCAAGCGACACGCGCGAGCGGAAATACGAAAGCCCTTCCGGCTCGATCCACTTGTAATGCTCGGGCCACGTCGCGAGACGATCCTTGTGAATCTGCGGCGCGAACATCTCGGTGAGCGACGAGCACACCGATTCCTGCCACGGCGCGCGCCGCGCGAAGTTCACGTACGCATCGACGGCGAAGCGCACGCCCGGCGTCACGAGCTTCAGCGACCATAGATCGTCGCGGGACAGGCCCACTGCGTCGCCGAGACGCGCCCATGCCTCGATGCCGCCCGGCTGATCGCCGTAGCCGTCGTGATCGAGAATGCGCAACACCCAGCGTCGGCGCGTTTCGCGATCGGGACAATTCGACATCACCGCCGCATCCTTCAGCGGAATGTTGATCTGGTAGTAGAAGCGGTTCGCGACCCAGCCGCGAATCTGTTCCTTCGAAGAGCCGCCGCTATTCATCGTCACGTTGAATGGATGATGAATGTGATACGCCGTGCCCTTCGCGCGCAACTGCGCTTCGAATTCCTCGCGCGTCCACGCGGGCCCGTCGTCCTTCACCGCGGTGAAGATCGGGCCTGTGGTCGGGTTGAGCATCGGATCGAACATCGGGCGGTCTCCAGTATCCAGTGCGAGTGTCATAGCTCGAAGCTCATGCCGTCGTGCGCGACTTCGATGCCGTGCTCCGACAGAATGCGTCGTTCGGGTCCATCCTCGACGAGGATAGGGTTCGTGTTGTTGATGTGGATCAGCACCTTGCGGACGTCCGCGCGATCGATCGAATCCAGCACTTCGATCATGCCGCCCGCGCCGCTCTGCGCGAGATGGCCCATGTCCCTGCCGGTCTTCTTCGTGAGCTTCAGCGCGATCATTTCGTCGTCGGTCCACACGGTGCCGTCGACGAGCAGCAGGTCCGCTTCGCGCATCGCATCGAGCACGTGCGGTTCCAGTGCGCCGAGACCCGGTGCATAGAACGCGCGCCTGCCTGTGGCCGTATTCGTGAACATGAGGCCGATGTTATCGCCCGTTTCCGGCGCATCGCGATGCGGCGAATAAGGCGGCGCCTTGCTCGACAAAGGCAACGCGTCGATGGCGACGCGCGGCAGTTCGGGTACGGAGAACGATGCGCCATCGAGCGCGATGCGCCTGTGCTCCACACCGCAGTAATGCGACAGAATCGACGTGACCGGAAAGCCCGTCGAGAGGTCTTGCCACACGGCGTCGGTCGTATAAAGCGGCAAGGGCGCGCCGCGCTCGCGCAGCATCAGCAGGCCCGTGACGTGATCGATCTGCGCATCCATCGTGACGACGGCCGCGATGCCGGTATCGCGCACACGGCGCGCGGGCTGCAGTTCGGGATTCGCCGCGATCTGCGCCAGGATATCCGGCGATGCGTTGACGAGCAGCCAGTCCTCGCCGTTATCGGTGACGGCAATGGACGACTGCGTGCGCGCGCGCGCCGCGATCGTCCCGCGCCGCACGCCGTCGCAATTGCGGCAGTTGCAGTTCCATTGCGGAAAGCCGCCGCCCGCCGATGAACCGAGCACGCGTATTTTCAAGGCAACATCCTCCGCAAGAGACCGTCGCGGTCGATCAGTTGATGCTTCATCGCGCCGAGAAAATGCAGGATGACCAGCGCGGCCATGATCCACGCGAGATATCCGTGGATGCCGAAAAAAATCTCCCGAAGGTGCTTGTCGTCCCAGCCCCATTGCGGCAGCGCAATGCCCCAGAGCTTCGTGCCGAACTTGTTGAACGACGAGCCGAGATATCCGGTGAGCGGCATCGCCACCATGCCTGCATATAAAAGAGCCTGCGTAATGCTCGCGACGGCGCGTTGCCACGTTCGCATCGGCGGCAGAGGCGGCCGGCCATAAGCCAGGCGTACCAGGATGCGGATCAGCACCAGCAGGAAAGCGGTGATTCCAAGCGACTTGTGGAAGTTGATGAGGTCCGACTTGAACGGCAGCCCGCGCGGCAGGCCGACCATATAGAAGCCGATGCACAGCATCGCGATGATCGCAATCGCCATGAGCCAGTGCAACGCGATCATCGGGCGCGCGTAACGCTCGCCAGCGGCATCGATGCTGCCGTCGCGCGAGGTCGCGGTTGTCCGCGCGGTGCTCATGCCCTGCCTCCCGTGAAAATGGTTTTCGTTTCCGACGATTCAATCTGCATTTTTCTCGCCTGTCTAAGAATTGGCGATCAGCAATTCCCCCCGTCCATCCACGGCGAGGTCGCCGGCGTAGCGTCGCGGCAACACATCGCCGGCCAATGCCGCGAATGACGCAAGCCCGCGTGTGCGCTCGCGCGCGAGCATCCGCGTGAAGAGCAGCCAGAACACGTCGAAGCCGCGCCCGCCCTCGGTGAAAGTCGGCGGAATGCGAGCTGGCGCATGTGTCAGTAACACCGTGCCGCGCCGCATGCCGTATCCCAAGTGTGCGCCCACTTTCCCTCCGACGCAGACCGATCCCGCGATCAGCCGCGACGCCGCGAAATCGCCTGCATCGCCCGCGACGAGCACCGTCCCGCGCCGCATGCGGTCCGCGAGGCGCGCGCCCGCGTTGCCGTGAATCGCGAGTGTGCCGCCCGCCATGCCTTCCATGTCGCCGGGCAGCGCGCCCGCCGCGAAATCGCCCGCGTCGCCGTGAATCGACAGACGGCCGCCTTGCATCTCGCACGCGGCGAAAGCACCTGCATCGCCCTCAATGTGCAACTCGCCGCCGGACATCTTCAAGCCCGCGTAATCGCCTGCGTTGCCCTGCACCGTGAGCGTGCCTTCGGTCATGTTCGCGCCGATGCGATCGAGCCAGCACGCGTCGCCTTCGATCGTGAGCGAGGGCTTGTCATCCTGCGTCAGCGCGATATCGAAGAGATCGCCGAGCGCGCACGTTTCGCCGGCGCCTTGCAGGACGACGCGAGGCAAGTCGGCCCGCGAAGCAGCCGCAAGTTCGACAGGCAGTAATTTCGACCCGTCGACGCGAAAGCCCGGCGCATTTTTTACGCGCAACGTGATCGCGTTCATGCGCGGCTCCCGTCGATATCTTTAGACAGCTCGTGCAGCTTGAAGTGATAGGGCCCGAGCTTGCCGCCGTAATTGCCTGCGGAAATGCGCAGGACGCCGCCCGCGCGGCCGATGTTCGTTGCGGCCGCGATGCCGGCTGTCATCGCGGCGCCGACATCGGCGTCGGTGAGGCCGTCGATCACGATTTCGAGCACGCACGCGACGTCCGGCGTCAGCTCGCTTTTCTTCGACAAACCGACGAGCGTCGGACAGAACGCATCATTGGTCGATGCGGCCGCGCCCGCGTATTTCGAGCCGATCTTGGAGCCCGAGCGCACGACGCCGCCCGGAAACGGCGTGATGACGTTCGGCAACCGATGCATCGCGGCGACGGCGGACTCCGCGGCTTGCAAGGCGCTGTCGATATCGCGCGCAAGAAACAGCAGGTTGCCGCCGCCGACCGCCTTCACGGTCGCGGTAAATTCCTCGCAGACGAACTCGCCGTCCATCACCGGCACGCGCCAGTAACGCGTGCCGTCGAGGACTTTCGAGATCTGATGGCCGTCGCCGAAAAAGCGCAGGCCAGCGCCGAGCGGCGCATTGTCGGAGAGCGGTGCGCGCGTGTTGGCGGGATCGATGCCGCCATAGACCGCCGTCGTCGGGCATGTCAGCACGCATTGGCCGACACGCCGCGCGATCTGCTTGGCCAATTCCTTCGACGATATCGCGAAGATCAGGACCGAGATGCCCGGCCTGCCATCGGGCGTTTCATCGCCGATGAGATCGCGTTCGATGCCCGCCTCGCAGCCGCAATCGATGACGGACGTAGCGAACCCCGTCAGCGAATTGGCCGCATGGCGCGCCCACGTCGGCGTATGCGCGGTGATGACGAGGCGGGTCGCCTTCATCGGGAAGGCTTCGGCAAAGGTGTCGTCGATCTGCGTATCGTTGATGCGCATGCGTCAACTCCCGCTCGCCGCGAAGCACGCGACGGGCAAGAGCCGCCCGCCGTTGCAGCATGCGCAGATTTCGTCGTCGCCGATCGCGATATTTTCGAAGCGTGTCGCGAGATTCTTCTGCGCGAAATCTCGCACGCGCTTTTCGATCGCGCGGTCGTAGTCCGGGCTCACGTAATGAATGCCGCCGGTCGGCGTCGCGAGCAGCGTGCCGTCGCGCGCGATCAGTTCGCCATCCTTGAACACATAAGCGGGCGATGTGAACATGCGCTCGCGATCGGCGTCGTCGCGATATACGGCGATATCCGCCGCCGCGCCTGCGCCGAGATGACCGCGATCTTTCAAACCGAGCAGTTTCGCGGGACCGGCGCGCGTAATGATCGCGATCTCGTAGAGCGAGAATTCGCGCGTGATTTCGGCGAGCGCGCTCGTGGTCTTCGCATCGGCGTGCAGCGTGTCGAGCTGCGCGTCGCGAAAGGACTTGTCCATCAGCAAGCGGATCAGGTGCGGATAGCTCGTGAAGGGCGCGCCGTTCGGATGATCGGTGGTCATCGATACGCGCCACGGATCGTCGACGAGCAGAAAGATTTCCAGCCCGATGATCCATTGCAGCGCGTTCACAAAGCTCTCTTCGCGATACTTGAACGGCACGACGCCGCAGCCCGCATCGCATTCGATATCGCCGAGGACCCATTTTCGCGGCCGGGCCATCGGTGCGTTCTTGAACTGCATCATCGTGTCGCCTGATGCCGTGACCGTCTGACCGAAGATGATCTGGCCGACATCGATCGTCACATTGGGCCGCGCGTTCACCGCTTCGGCGATCGCCCGCGCGCCCGACGAGAACTTGCGCGGGCCTTCGGTGCCATAGCTATGGAACTGGATATGCGTCAGATGAATGGGCAGGCCTTCGGCGGTATCCATCGTTCGGATCGTCGATTCGATATTGCCCGGCACGCCGAGATTGCTTGCATGCACATGCAGCGGATGCGGCACGCGCAGATCGGTCAGCGCGCGTGTGAGCGTCTTCAATACATCGCGCGGCGTGATGCCGTAGTGCACGTGTTTTTCATCGACATCGAGCGAACGCTGATTGAATTTGAACGCCGAAATGCCGCCGGGATTCACGACCTTCACGCCGAGCGCCTTGCTCGAATTGATCGTCCAGCCGACGTAATCGCGCAGGCGCTCGAAATCTTCGTTGGCGGCGAGCATCTGAAGGAAGAGCTCGTCATTGCCCATCATCACGTAGGCGCCGTGATCGATGATCGGCGTGTCGCCCATTTCCAGATGCGCATGCCGCGCGTTCGAGGCGATCATCGCCGGTTCGAACGCGGCCGTATAGCCCATTTCCGCATAGCGATAACCTGCGGCGAGCGTGCCCGGCGCGCACACACCGCATGAAGGCAGGCGCATGTAGCGGCCTTCGTTCGGGCGATCGGGCACGGCGCGCGGATCGTCGCGATGATCTTCCGGCAGCAACAGGCGCGACAGATTAGTCTTGCCGCCGCCGATATGCGAATGCAGGTCGATGCCGCCCGCCATCACGATCATGCCGTTGGCATCGAAATCACGTTCGATGCTTTCTGCTTGCGCATGATCGACGATGCGTCCGTCGCGGATATAGATGTCGCGCTTCTCGCCATTCACGCCGTTCGCCGGATCGTAGAGCGTGCCGCCCTTGAGACGCGCGAGGCTCATGATGGCCTCCGTGCCTGCGCGAGTTGCGAAGCGATCGAAGCGACCGTCGGCAAGACGACACTGCGCGCGGCGGCGAGCGGCGCGACCACGGACGTATCGACGCGAAACAGATGTCCGCCGCTGTCGATGCCGGGCGTCGCGACCGGAATGAACACGGTCGGGCCTTTGCGCGCCGGCGTTTGCGTCGATGGATGGCCGAGGATGATCGCGGGCACGTCGTCGGCGAGGGAGGCGGGCAGCGGCTCGGGCGCGAAGCTCGAGACCCAGAGCAGCGCATCGATTTCACCGCGGCGCAGGAGCGTTTCAGTGCGATAGCGATGCGTATCGTGATCCAGCGGCATGCCGTATGCGACGCGCGTGCGCAGCGGAAAGCCCGAGAGCCATGTGATCGCCTGATTGACGGAGGCGGCGCCGTCGTCGCCGGTCAGCGCGAGCGCGCCGGCGCGCGCGGTGCGGTTGATTGCTTTCACGATGCGTTGCAGCGCTTCGATTGCAAGCGCCGCATGAGGGCCGGCGAATGCCGATGGCTCGTAGACGAAGGCCGTGTAGTGCGCCGCCTTGATGCGCTCGGTCAGCGCGACGAGATCGGGTGTCGGAATCGGGCGGCCGCCTTCGACATGCGCGGACCACAGCGCGAGCGTATCGAAGGGATCGGTGTCGCGCAGAATCGCTTCGGCGCGTGCATGCGCTGCTTCATCGATGTCGCATCCGACGAATACGATGTTCACGTCGCGTCCTTCGCCGATGGCGCGTTCGTAGAAGCGCGGATAGCGTTGCGAGGGCCTGCATGCGAACACGATGACGAGATCGGCGCGTGAGCGCACTTCCGATAGCGTCGTGAAGAAGGAACCGCGGTCTTGCAGGGCGCGGTTGCTATCCGCGAGCGTATCGCCGTGCAGATGATCGAGGATCGCGCCGCACTGCGCGCAGAGTTCATAGAGCGCGCGTGCGCCGGCCACGTCGGTCGCGAGTCCGCCGAAGAGCGGCCGACGTGCGCTCGATAGGATCGCCGCGGCCTGCGAGAGCGCCGACGCGAGATCGGTGGGTTGCCCGTCGATCGCGGGGTGGCGGTTTGCGTCCTGCGGACCGAAGTGGGCAAGCGACGCCTCGAGCCTGGTGCAGGCGGTGTGCGGCGCTGCGAGCCGCTGGTCGCCGGTTGGTGCGAGCGTGATGTCGTCGCATAGCAATGGGCAGAATGGACAGGTCCAAAGGTTTGCGCCTGCGGCCTGGGCGTTCGATGTTGTGGGGGAATCGGGCATGGTCGTGCTTTGGAGCAAGGTTTATGCCGGTTTTCTTTTTGCTTTTTGCGGTTTTTTTCGCTGGATCCCGTTTTCTTTTTGGTTTATTAGC
>Ga0105251_10000298_pt1 | contig 49831 bp, 35 predicted proteins | sample KBSS64metaG_FD_80424 | JGI IMG/M metagenome (GOLD analysis project Ga0105251, IMG submission 80424) | Switchgrass rhizosphere microbial communities from Kellogg Biological Station, Michigan, USA - KBS S6-4 metaG | ecosystem: Host-associated > Plants > Roots > Rhizosphere > Soil | place...
GGCGTCGTGCGCGCCAAGGACACGCCGAACTTCATCGCCAACCGCGTCGGCATTTTCTCGATCCTCGCGGTGATGACCGAGGCCGCGAAGTTCGGCCTGCGTTTCGACGAGGTGGACGACCTGACGGGCGCGCGCCTCGGCCGCGCGAAGTCCGCCACGTTTCGCACCGCCGACGTGGTCGGTCTCGACACGATGGCGCACGTCATCAAGACGATGCAGGACAACCTGAAGGACGATCCGTTTTTCCCGGTCTACGAAACGCCCGCCGTGCTGGCCGAACTGGTGAAGAAGGGCGCGCTCGGCCAGAAAACCGGCGGCGGTTTCTATAAAAAGGAAGGCAAGGCCATCAAGGTGCTCGACCCGAAAACGGGCGAGTACGTCGACGGCGGCGCGAAAGCGGACGAACTGGTCGGCCGCATTCTGAAGCGTCCGCCGGCGGAGCGTCTGAAGCTCTTGCGCGAATCGGAGCATCCGCAGGCGCAATTCCTGTGGTCGATCTTCCGCGACGTATTCCACTACATCGGCGTGCATCTGGAATCGATCGCCGACAACGCGCGCGACGTCGATCTCGCGATCCGTTGGGGCTTCGGCTGGAACGAAGGCCCGTTCGAAGGCTGGCAGACAGCCGGCTGGAAGCAGGTCGCCGAATGGGTGCAGGAAGACATCGCCGCCGGCAAGGCGCTGTCGAATGCGCCGTTGCCGTCGTGGGTGCTGGACGGTCCGGTCGCGGAAAAGGGCGGCGTCCATGCGAACGAAGGTTCGTGGTCGCCGGCTTCGAAGACGTTCGTGTCGCGTTCTTCCCTGTCGGTGTACGACAAGCAGGTGTTCCGCGCGCCGCTGGTCGGCGAAACCTTGGCTGATCCGAAGACCTACGGCAAGACGCTGTTCGAAACCGATGCGGTGCGCGCATGGGTCGACGACCGCGCGGGCGAGAACGACGTGCTGATCGTGTCGTTCAAGAGCAAGATGAACACGATCGGACCGTCGGTGATCGACGGTCTGACGCAGGCAATCGAACTCGCCGAAAAGGACTACAAGGGTCTCGTCGTATGGCAACCGACGTCGCTGAAACTCGGCACGCCGGGCGGCCCGTTCTCCGCGGGCGCGAACCTTGAAGAAGCGATGCCCGCGTTCATGATGGGCGGCGCCAAGGGCATCGAGCCGTTCGTGAAGAAATTCCAGCAAGGCATGCTGCGCGTGAAGTACGCGAGCGTGCCGGTCATCTCGGCGGTGTCGGGCATCGCGCTCGGCGGCGGCTGCGAACTGGTGCTGCATAGCGCGAAGCGTGTCGCGCACATCGAAAGCTATATCGGCCTGGTGGAAGTCGGCGTGGGCCTCGTGCCTGCGGGCGGCGGCCTGAAGGAAGCGGCGCTGCGCGCGGCGGAAGCCGCGACGCAAGTGGGCGCGACCAACGACCTGCTGAAGTTCGTGCAGAAATCGTTCGAAAACGCGGCGATGGCGAAGGTCTCGGCCTCCGCGCTCGACGCGCGCGCGATGGGCTATCTGAAGCCGTCGGACACGATCGTCTTCAACGTATTCGAACTGCTCGACGTCGCGAAGAAGGAGGCGCGCGCGTTATCGGCGGCCGGTTACCGTCCGCCGCTGCGCGTCACGCAAGTGCCGGTCGCGGGGCGCTCGGCGATCTCGACCATCAAGGCATCGCTCGTCAACATGCGCGACGGCCGCTTCATCAGCGAGCACGATTTCCTGATCGCGAGCCGCATCGCGGAAGCGGTGTGCGGCGGCGACGTGGAAGCGGGCAGCCTGGTCGACGAGGAATGGCTGCTGCAACTCGAACGTCGCGCGTTCGTCGATCTGCTCGGCACGCAAAAGACGCAGGAACGGATCATGGGCATGTTGCAAACCGGCAAGCCGGTGCGTAACTGAGCGAGTGGGATACGACTGCATGCGACCGGAGGCAGCGCTGAAGTGCTAACTCCTGTCGACCGCGATAGAACTGCATGGGACAGGAGTAAGCGCTAAAGCGCCAACTCCTGTCGACCGCGATAGGACTGCATGGGACAGGAGTAAGCGCTAAAGCGCTAACTACCGTCGACCGCGATAGAACTGCATGGGACAGGAGTAAGCGCTAAAGCGCTAACTCCTGTCGACAAAGGAGCTTTAAATGACGAAGCAATTGCAAGACGCCTACATCGTCGCCGCGAGCCGCACGCCGATCGGTAAAGCGCCGCGCGGCATGTTCAGGAACACGCGCCCGGACGAACTGCTCGTGCACGCGATCAGATCGGCCGTGGCGCAAGTGCCCGGCCTCGACACGAGCGTGATCGAGGACGCGATCGTCGGCTGCGCGATTCCCGAAGCGGAACAAGGGCTCAACGTCGCGCGGATCGGCGCGTTGCTGGCCGGCCTGCCGAACACCGTCGGCGGCGTGACGGTGAACCGTTTCTGCGCCTCGGGCCTGACCGCGCTCGCGATGGCGGCCGACCGCATTCGCGTCGGCGAATCGGACGCGATGATCGCGGGCGGCTGCGAGTCGATGAGCATGGTGCCGATGATGGGCAACAAGCCGTCGCTGTCGCCGCATATCTTCGATCGCAACGAGGACGTGGGCATTGCCTACGGCATGGGTCTTACCGCCGAAAAGGTCGCCGAGCGCTGGAAGATCAGCCGCGAGGCACAGGACGCGTTCTCGGTCGAATCGCACCGTCGCGCGATCGCCGCGCAGCAGGCCGGCGAATTCAACGACGAAATCGCCGCGTACACGATCACCGAGCGTTTCCCCGATCTCGCCAGCGGCGAAGTGCGCGTGAAAACGCGCGAAGTGTCGCTCGATGAAGGCCCGCGCGCGGACACGTCGCTCGAAGGTCTCGCTAAACTGCGCACGGTGTTCGCGAACAAGGGTTCGGTGACGGCGGGCAATAGTTCGCAAACCTCGGACGGCGCGGGCGCGTTGATCGTCGTGTCGGAAAAGATCCTCAAGCAGTTCAATCTCACGCCGCTGGCGCGCTTCGTCAGTTTCGCCGTGCGCGGCGTGCCGCCGGAAATCATGGGCATCGGTCCGAAGGAAGCGATTCCGGCCGCGCTGAAGGCCGCGGGTCTCAAGCAGGACGACCTCGACTGGATCGAGCTGAACGAAGCGTTCGCCGCGCAATCGCTGGCGGTGATTCAGGATCTCGGCCTCGATCCGTCGAAGATCAACCCGCTCGGCGGCGCAATCGCCTTGGGTCATCCGCTCGGGGCGACGGGCGCGATTCGGGCGTCGACGGTCGTGCATGGCCTGCGCCGCCGCAACTACAAGTACGGGATGGTGACGATGTGCGTCGGCACCGGCATGGGCGCGGCGGGCATCATCGAGCGCCTGTAAGCTCGGCTCGATCGAGACGTATGAACCGAACGGTTCGCAGGCTGCGCGGCTTGCGAACCGTTTTTCACATTCGCAGCAGGACTACGAGGAGATGACGATGGATATTCTGATCGGGCGTGCCGACGGCGTGCTCACGATTGCCTTCAACCGGCCCGACAAGAAGAACGCGATTACGGCCGCGATGTACCAGACGATGGCCGACGCGTTCGTCGAAGCGCAAGGCGATGCCGCGGTGCGGGTCATTCTGATTCGCGGCAGCGCGGGCATTTTCAGCGCCGGCAACGATCTCGAGGACTTCATGAAGGCGCCGCCGGCGGGCGAAGACGCGCCGGTGTTCCGGTTCCTGCGCGCGATCAGTTCGGCGGAAAAGCCGGTGGTGGCGTCGGTGGCGGGGCCCGCGGTCGGCATCGGCACGACGCTGCTGCTGCACTGCGATCTGGTCTATGCGGCGGACACGGCGAGCTTTTCGCTGCCGTTCGCGCAACTCGGGTTATGTCCCGAAGCGGCGTCGAGCCTTCTGTTGCAGCGCGTCGCCGGCTATCAGGCGGCGGCGGAAAAGCTGCTGCTGGGCGAAGCCTTCGACGCGCGCGAAGCGCAACGCATGGGCTTCGTGAATCGTCTGCTGCCCGCCGCCGAAGTCGACGCGTTCGCGGCTTCGCAAGCCGCTAAACTGGCCGCGTTGCCGGCCTCGTCGTTGCGCGTGACGAAGAGCTTGATGAAGCGCGCGAGCCACCACGACGTGCAAACCCAGATCACCGACGAAGCCGTGCACTTCGGCAAGATGCTGCTGGCGCCGGAAGCGCGTGAGGCGTTGAAAGCGTTCTTCGAGAAGCGCAAGCCGGACTTCCGGCAGTTCGATTGAACCCTCGCGCGTGCAGGCGAGAGCCGGCGGCGCGGCTCACGACTGCGCCGGCTGCAACGTGTCGTAGTCGACGTAGCTCGTTTCGCGGCAGAAGCTGACGAGCCGCACGCCCGCCTTGCGCGCAATCGCAATCGCGAGCGACGACGGCGCCGAGATGGTGGCGAGCATCGGCACGTCGACGCGAGCGGCCTTGCGCACCAACTCGTAGCTCGCGCGGCTCGACAGAAACACGAACCCGTCTTGTGTGTCCACGCGATCGAGCACGAGCCGGCCGATCAGCTTGTCGAGCGCGTTGTGACGGCCGACGTCCTCGAACGCGTAGCGGATCGCGCCTGCCGCGTCGCACCATGCGGCGGCGTGCAGGCCGCCGGTCAGCCGCGTCAGCGCCTGGTGCTCGGGCAATTCGCGCGCGGCGCGAGCGATCGCATCCGGCGCGAGCCGTTGCAGAAAGCCGGTATCGGGCACCCGCTCCGGTTGCAGATCCAGCAGATCGATGCTTTCGATTCCGCACACGCCGCAGCCGGTGCGCCCGGCCAGCGCGCGGCGCTTTTCCTTCAGCGCGACGAACGCCTGCTGCACGACCTGCAATTGCACTTCGGCATGCGGCAATTCGCCGTCTTCGTGCAATTCGACCTCGATGTCCTGAATATCGCTGCCGCGCCCGACGATGCCTTCCGAAATCGCGAAGCCGACCGCGAACGCTTCGAGATCGCAGGGCGTGCACATCATCACCGCGTGCGAAATGCCATTGAAGACGAGCGCCACCGGCCACTCCTGACCGATGTGATCGGTAACGGTTTCGACCGCCGCGCCGCGATGCCGGCGCACCTGGCGCTCGACCGCGCCCGGCTGTCCGGCTGTTTCCATATCGTTCAAGCTGGTTCACTCCTTTGCCATGCCGCGCGCCTGCGCGCTTGCGGCCTCTGCCCGCCCCGCGCCACCAAGGGTAGCGACGGCTTGAAGCCGCGCCGCCTTTACGCGAATAAGGTTCTAAAATACCCCAAGCCGGGCTTGCGCGTTGCCCGTCATCCAAGAGGAACTTGTCATGGGACTCAACGAAGCACCGCTGCTGTTCAACTTCGAGGTCGAGTCCTCGGAGAATTTCACCTATATCCCCATGTCGGTGCGGTTCAATCTCGACCGTTTCGGCCTGCGCATCACGCTCGCGCAGTGGCAGTTGCTGCCGCTCGAGGACCGCAAATTGCTGGCGCGTTTCCCAGTGGAGGAAGACGCGGAAATCGAGCCGAACTTCGATCACGCGCTGTTCGAGATGCTGCGCACTCACGCGAACGTCGAGCCGGAATGGTTCACGCCCGAGGAGTCACCGGCCTGGCGCCGCATCGACAGCGTGCCGGAAGGCGTCGCGCAGCAAGCGGGGCTGGCGGGTCTCGCCGCGCCGAGCGTCGCCCAGTGGGCCGCCCTGGCGCCATTCAAGCGCTACGTGCTCGCCAAATTGTCGCGCAAGCCGGAAGCCAATCACGACTTCGTCCCCGCGATGAAGGAATTCGGTGCGGCCGGCTAGGCGCGGCCGGCTAGGCCGGCCAGCCAGGCACCCCCCGCGATTTTTTTCACTCACCCCCCTCAACCTGTTCCGAACGCTGCCGTTATCCATGAGTTGGCGCGTAAAAGGACTTGCCTCGATGCGCCGCGGCGCATCGGCAGCGGCCGCGCGCTCCCGTCAAGAGAACGATTGACGTTCGGAACCCATGACTCCTTTTCTCACGAAGCGGCTGCTGATCAATATAGCGGTCGTCGCCGCCGCGCTCGGCGCGAATGCGTTCGTCGCCTATACGCAGATTGGCGGCCAGCGCGACGCCGACGCACGCATGCTGCGTTCGACGAACGTGCGCCAGAACCTCGACGCGTACCAGGCCGCGCTCGACGGCGGACTCGCGGCGCTGGGCCGTTTCGAGGCATCGGGCGAGCCGGCGCCCGCGCATGCGGCCACCGCGCTGAGCGCAACGCTCGCCGGTCTCGAGCGCGATCTGCGTGCCGAACTCGCCGGCGAGCCGGCCATGCTCGCCGCGCTGGCGAGGCTGAGCGCGGACAGCCTGGCGCTGCGCCATGATCTCGACGACGCGCTCGTCAGAAGCGCCCACGCCGAACCGGATACCTCACGCACGTGGGCGGCATCCGCCTATACGCATCTCGGGCTCGTGCTGGATCGCGTCGAAGCCGCGCTGGCGGCCCTGCGCAGCGAGGAGAACCGCGCGTTGAAGGCGTCGCTCGCGGCGTCGGCGAGCGAAACCCGGCGCGCGACGTTTCTGCTGATCGTGACGATGCTGGCCGGCAGCGCGCTGTTGATCCTCACGTTCAGCGCACGCGAAAACAGCGCGCGCGAGAAGCTGCGCAGCGTCCGCGCGCTCGGACGCAACGACGAGCGCTTTCGCAGCCTGTTCGACGATCATCCGGTGCCGATGTATATCTTCGATCGCGAGACGCTGCGCTTTCTCGCCGTCAACGCGGCCGCGATTCAGCAATACGGTTACACGGAAACAGAATTCCTGCGCATGACGATTCGCGCGATCCGGCCGGACAGCGAAGTCCCGCGTCTCGAATCGCATCTGCAACGCAGCGACGCGGTGTCGCACGGCCGCACGATGGCGGGCATCTGGCATCACCGGCGCAAGGACGGCTCCACGATCAGCGCCGACATTTCGTATCACGCGCTGAATTTCATGGGCCGCGCCGCGCTTTTCGTGCTGGCCGACGACGTCACCGAGCAGATCAACGCCGAGGCCGAAGCGCGGCGTTCGAACCAGATGCTCGAAACGGTGATCGACAACATTCCGCAGCGCATCTTCTGGAAAGATCAGCAATCGCGCTATCTCGGCTGCAATATGGCGTTCGCGCGCGATGCCGGGCTCGCTTACCCCGAGCAGGTGGTGGGCAAGAGCGACGCCGACATGCCGTGGCGCGCGTTCGCCGATCTGCTGAATCAGCACGACCAGGAGGTGGTGAGCACCGGCGTGCCGAAGATGAATTTCGAAGTCGACGTGATGATCGGCGGCGTGCATCGCACCACGATGACGAGCAAGCTGCCGTTCACCGACGGCGACGGCCGCGTGATCGGCGTGCTCGGTTCGTATACGGACATTACCGAGCGCAAGCGCGCCGATCTCGCGTTGCGTCTGCAAAGCCGCGCGCTCGACGCCAGCGTCAACGCGATTCTGATCACCGCGCCATCGCCGGCGGGCAACCTGATCGAATACGTGAATCCGGCGTTCATGCGCATCACCGGTTACGATCCCGCCGAAGTGATCGGCCAGGATTGCCGCGTGCTGCAGCGCGACGACCGCGATCAGGAAGGCGTCGCGTCGATTCGCCAGGCGCTCGCGGCGAACCGCGAAGTGAGCGCGGTGGTGCGCAACTATCGCAAGGACGGCGCGCTGTTCTGGAATCAACTGTTCATCGCGCCGGTGCCGAACGCGGAAGGCGTGATCACGCATCACATCGGCGTGATCAACGACGTGACCGACCTGATGCGCTATCAGGAACAACTCGAATACCAGGCCAACTACGACAGCCTCACGCGGCTGCCCAATCGCAACCTGCTGCGCGACCGTCTGCAGCACGCGTTGATCGTCGCGCAGCGGCAGCACAAGGGCGTCGCCGTCGTGTTCATGGATCTGGACGGCTTCAAGAACGTCAACGACAGCCTCGGCCATAGCGTCGGCGACCGTCTGTTGAGCGTGGTCGCGGAACGGCTCGCGCGCTGCACGCGCACGAGCGACACCGTGGCGCGGCACGGCGGCGACGAGTTCGTGATCGTGATGACCGATACCGTCGACGAGCAATCGCTGATCGCGTGGATGGAGCGCGTGCGCGCGTCGATTTCCGAGCCGGTGTGGCTCGACGGCACCGAGCTATACGTGGGTTGCAGCATGGGCGCGAGCCTCTTCCCGCAAGACGGCGACGACGCCGAAACGCTGATGAAGAAGGCCGACCTCGCGATGTATCGCGCGAAGGACATGGGCCGCAACACGTTCCAGTTCTATCAGCCGGAGATGAACGCGAGCGCGAGCGCGCGGCTGAATCTCGACCGGCGTCTGCGCCGCGCGCTGCGCGACAACGAATTCCTGCTGCACTATCAGCCGCAGGTGGATATCGTGAGCGGACAGATCGTCGGCACCGAAGCGCTGGTGCGCTGGCGCGATCCCGAAGCGGGGCTGGTGCCGCCGTCGTCGTTCATTCCGGTCGCGGAGGAAAGCGGGCTGATCGGGCCGCTTTCGGAGTGGGTGTTGCGCGAGGCGTGCCGCCAGAACAAGGCCTGGCAGGATGAGGGTTTGCCGCCGGCGCGCGTATCGGTGAACCTGTCCGCGCGGGTGTTCCAGCAGCGCGACATCGCCAAGCTGGTGATGCAGGTGCTGGCCGAGACCGGGCTCGAACCGCGGTATCTCGAACTCGAACTGACCGAGAGCACGATCATGCGCAACGCCGAGGAGGCGGTGTCGATGCTCAACGAACTGCATGCGCTCGGCATCGGTCTCGCCATCGACGACTTCGGCACCGGCTATTCGAGCCTCAGCTATCTGAAGCGCTTTCCGGTGGACCGCCTGAAGATCGACCGCTCGTTCGTGTCGGACATCGGCATTTCTGGCGACGATGAAACCATCACGTCGGCGATCATCGCGTTGGCGCACTCACTGAAGCTGCAGGTGATCGCCGAAGGCGTGGAGACGTCCGCGCAACTCGATTTCCTGAAGGAGCGCGCGTGCGACGAGATGCAGGGCTTCTACTTCGCGAAGCCCTTGTCGACAGACGCGATTTCCGCATTGTTTCAGGGCGGCGTGGGGCGCGAACTGGCGACGGTGTGACGCGCCGTGCGGCGAGCGCGGTCGAGCGCTCGCGCGCCACACGCTCACACCGGGGGCGTGCTCACGAATTCCGGCAGTTGCTCGGCGCGCGCGGCGAACGCCTGCAGGCGCGGATAGTCCGCTGCGCTGACGATCTGCGGCAACATCATCTGCGTGAAACGCCAGGCCACGGCCACCGTGACGTCGGCCGCGCCGAAGTGATCGGCCTCGATCGGCAGCGGTGCCGCCGCCACTTCCTGCTCGAGTTCGCCGTAGGCCGCGAGCATTTGCGAGCGCACGCGCTCCATCCAGGGCTCATGCTGCTTATCCGCCGGGCGCAGATTGCGTTCGTAGACGATCTGCACGGTCTTGTCGCACGCGGCAAGCGCGAGCCCCGTGAGACGGGCGGCGCGCAGGCAGGCGTCCGGGCGCGACGGGAAGAGCCGTTGCTCCGGCCCGGCGAGCGTCGCGAGGTACTGAAGAATCACCGTCGAATCCATCACGCTCTGGCCGTTGTCGGCGATCAGCGTGGGCGCCTTGACGACCGGGTTGATTCTCGCGAACTGGACGTAGGTGCTGAACACGGAGATCGACTGGTGCTCGAAGTCGAGCTTCAGCAATTTGAGGCAGATCGCGACGCGGCGCACGTAAGGCGAATCGAGCATTCCGATCAGTTTCATCGCATTTCCCGTTAGAGGATCTATCATTGCGCGCCTCGGTTCGCGGCACGGCGGCTAGCCGGTCAGCGGCGTTGACGGTGGCGCATCGAACCGATAGCTTAAGCATCTCTTCGCGCCAAAAAAAGCGACATTATTCGACGGTTTACGTCAGAATTTCTTACATGAAACCCATCCCGCCTTTAACCGCGCTTCGCTGCTTCGAAGCCGTCGCCCGCTTGGGCGGCGTGACTCAGGCCGCGCGCGAGTTGCATGTCACGCATTCGGCCGTGAGCCAGCAAATCAAGGTGCTGGAAGAGTCGATGGGGGTCGCGCTGTTCGTGCGCGAGGCGCGCGGCCTGCGGCTCACCGAGGAAGGACGTTTCTACGCGCTCGAAATCCGCGCGGCGCTGCGCGACATCACGCAAGCCACGCGCCGCGCGCAGGCGCGTCCGCACGAAAGCGAACTGGTGATCGCGACCTTGCCGTCGTTCGCGCAACATTGGCTCGTGCCGCGTCTCGCGAGCTTTCGCCATGCGCATCCTTACTATCGGGTCCGTTTGCTGACGAGTTTGCAGATCGAGGACTTGCGCCAGGGCGTGAGCGACATCGGCATTCGCATGGGCCAGGGGCACTGGCCGGACGTCGCGCAACAGAAACTGTTCGACGACGAGATGGTGGTGGTTGCCGCGCCGCATTTCGCGCTCGCGCCGAACGGCCGCTTTCCCGTCAGCGCCGAGGACGTGATCGCCTGCCCGCTGATTTCAAGCCCCGACGCGCCGTGGGCGCCGTGGTGTCAAGCGGCCGGGGTGGCGGAGCCGGACGCCGAAGCGGTGGTGCTGTCGTCGAACGATTCGAACATCGTTCTCGGTGCAGTCCTGCTCGGGCAGGGCGTGGCGCTCGAACGGCGCAGCCTGGTCGCGCATGCGCTGACGCGCGGCGAACTGGTGCAGATCACTGAGATTCGCGTGCCCTACCGGTATCCGTATTGGCTGGTGTGGCAGCAGCGCGAAACCCTCGATGCCAGGCAGGCGCATTTCGCGCAGTGGATCGAAGGGCAGGTCGACGCCTATTTGCGTGACAGCGGCTCGCCTTCTGGGTCGATTGCCGCGAAGTAGCTTCGCGCTTCGCGCGCTGGCTCGTGCAGCGCGAGCCTCTTTACGCGAGCCGCTCAGTCAGTCCAGCACCGGCAGCGCGCGCGGACGGCGGTCGCTGTCGGTGGCGACGTAGGTCAGGGTCGCCTCGGTCACCTTCACGACATCTTGCGTCAGGCTCATACGCTGCGCGTAGACCTCGACCGACACCGTCACCGACGTGTTGCCCGTCTTGACGATATCCGCGTAAAAACTCAGCAGATCGCCGACGAACACCGGCTGCTTGAACACGAACGAATTGACCGCGATGGTGGCGACCCGCCCATTGGCGCGGCGGCTCGCCGGAATGGAGCCGGCTATGTCCACCTGAGCCATGATCCAGCCGCCGAACACGTCGCCGTGAACATTCGCGTCCGACGGCTGCGGCACGACGCGCAGCGCGCAAGGCTTTTGCGGGAGTTGGGGAAGATCGGTCATCGGGACACCCTTGAAAACGTATGTGGCTCGGTCGGCTCGACCGGCAGGCGGGGATTCACGACAACGGTACGACACGGCCGTGGGGCACGACCGCGCGGCCAACGTGAACGATGGGCCGGACAACCCGTGGAAAGCGGCGCCAGCCGGCTTCTGCGACAATGGAAAGACTAGGAATTGTACGGGAAAGCGCCCAGCCGGGTCGCGCGACAAAAACCAGTGTGACGGGCCGGGAGGCCGCGTCCGCTGGCTCACTCAAGTGTCGTCGCGCGCGCCGTTCGCTGCGAACTCCGTCGCTTCCACCCTCTCCCCAGCCGATCCCATGCGCCGCACGCCCTCGTCCGAACCCTCGCCGATTTCCACCCAGCCGCGCAACGACTGGCAGACGATCCTGTCGCTGCTGCCGTATCTCGCCACGTACAAATGGCGCGTCGCGTTCGCGCTGAGTTGCCTGATCGGCGCGAAGATCGCCAACCTCGGCGTGCCGATCGTGATGAAGCGGATCGTCGACAATCTCGCCTCGGTGCAGCATCTCACCGCGCTCGGCCGCGCGCAGGATTCGCCGGGTATCGTGCTGCTGGGCGGCGTCGGCTTGCTGGTGGTCGCGTATGCGGTGGTGCGGCTCTCCACCTCGCTCTTCACCGAGTTGCGCGAGATCCTGTTTTCGAAAGTGACCGAAAGCGCGGTGCGCCAACTTGCGCTGAAGGTGTTCCGCCATTTGCATGCGCTGTCGCTGCGCTTCCATCTCGAACGGCAGACGGGCGGCATGTCGCGCGACATCGAGCGTGGCACGCGCGGCATCACGCAACTCATTTCGTATTCGCTGTACAGCATTCTGCCGACGCTCGTCGAAGTCGGTCTCGTGCTTGGGTTTTTTGTCGTCAAATACGAGGCGTATTACGCGGTGGTCACGTTCATTGCGCTCGCCGTCTACATCGTTTTCACGGTGAAGGTCACCGAATGGCGCACGCATTTTCGCCGCACGATGAACGATCTCGATTCGAAGGCGAACTCGCGCGCGATCGATTCGCTGCTCAACTACGAGACCGTGAAGTACTTCGGCAACGAAGAGTGGGAAGCGCAGCGCTACGACGAAAACCTCAAGCGCTACCGCACGGCGGCGATCAAATCGCAGCGCTCGTTGTCGGCGCTGAATTTCGGTCAGCAGGCGATCATCGGCACGGGGCTCGTGTTCATTCTGTGGCGCGCGACCGAGGGCGTGATGGCCGGGCGTCTCACGCTCGGCGATCTGGTGCTGATCAACACGTTCATGTTGCAGCTCTATATTCCGCTGAATTTTCTCGGCGTCGTGTATCGGGAACTGAAGCAAAGTCTCACCGACATGGATCGCATGTTCACGCTGCTCGGCGCCGCGCGGGAAGTGCCCGATCTGCCGGACGCGCCGGCGTTGAAGGTGAGCGGCGCGCAGGTGCGCTTCGAGCATGTGAACTTCGCGTACGAGCCGGCGCGGCAGATTCTGTACGACGTGAGTTTCACGATTCCTGCCGGCACCACCACGGCGGTGGTCGGTCATAGCGGCTCGGGCAAATCCACGCTCGCACGGTTGATGTTCCGCTTCTACGATCTGGACCGCGCGACGGGTGGCGCGATCACCATCGACGGTCAGGACATTCGCGACGTCACGCAGGATTCGCTGCGCGCGTCGATCGGCATCGTGCCGCAGGACACCGTGCTGTTCAACGACTCGATCTACTACAACATCGCTTATGGCCGGCCGTCGGCGACACGCGAGGAAGTGATCGCGGCGGCGCGCGCGGCGCACATTCACGAATTCATCGAAGGCTTGCCGAAAGGATATGAGACGCCGGTCGGCGAGCGCGGGTTGAAACTGTCGGGCGGCGAGAAGCAGCGGGTCGCGATTGCGCGGACCATCCTCAAGAACCCGCCGATCCTGCTGTTCGACGAAGCGACCTCCGCGCTCGATTCACGTTCGGAGCGCGCCATTCAGCACGAACTCGACCAGATCGCCCGCGAGCGCACGACGCTGATCATCGCGCACCGGCTGTCGACGGTGGTGCACGCACAGCAGATCATCGTGATGGATAGAGGGCGGATCGTCGAGCGCGGCACGCACGCCGAATTGCTGCGCGCGAACGGCCTGTTCGCGCAGATGTGGGCGTTGCAGCAGCAACGCGCGGCAGAGACGCCGGAAACGGTGAGCGCGATCGACGCGGGCGAAGGCGGGCGTTGATTTACTGCTTTCCGGTGCGGGCTTCTCGGTGGGCGCTTTTCAGCGAGTATTTCTCAGCGCCTGTTCAAACGCTCATCCAACTCGTGCAACTGCGCCGGCGTGCCGACGTTTTCCCACAAGCCTTCGAATAACTCGCCGCTCGCCAGGCCGCGCGCGGTCGTCTCGCGGTAGTACGGCCTGAGCGCGCGCCGCGTGCCGCGCGGCAGATCGCGAAACATGCGCGTGTCGTAAAGGCCGATATTGCCGAACGTGAAGCGCGGCTGTGCATCGAGCGAGAGCGCGCCGTCGACCAAACCGAAGTCGCCTGCCGGATGAAACGCCGGGTTCGGCACCATCACCAGATGCATGCCCGGCTCGGGCATTGCCGCGAGCCGGGCAGCCGGTGCGTTCAACGCGGCGTAATCGTAATCGGCGTATACGTCACCGCTGACCGCGACGAATACTTCGCTAGCGCCGCGCTCTTCGAGCAGCGGCAAGGCCTGCACGATTCCGCCCGCCGTTTCCAGCGCTTCGTGCTCGGCCGAATAGCGCAACTGGACATGCCAGCGCGAGCCGTCGCCGAGCGCGGCTTCGATCCGCTCGCCGAGCCACGCATGGTTGATCACGATGGTTTGAAAGCCCGCGCTCGCGAGCCGTTCGATCTGCCACACGATCAGCGGCTTGCCGCCCACCTCGAGTAAAGGCTTGGGGCACGCGTCGGTCAACGGACGCATGCGCTCGCCGCGGCCCGCGGCGAAAATCATCGCTTTCTTCAGGGGCATCGTCATCGGTCAGAAGGTGTAGCCGACTTCATTCGCGCAGCCTTCGAGATCGTCGAGCAGCTTCGCGAACGGACGCAGCGGCGCATAGCGTTCAGCCACCTTGCGCGCATAGCCGATGAAACGCGGCAGATCTTTCATGTAATGCGGCTTGCTGTCGCGATAGTTGATCCGGCAGAACAGGCCCAGCACCTTGATGTGCCGTTGCAGGCCCATCCATTCGAGCTGACGGTAGAACTCGCCGAAGTCGGGGTCGACCGGCAGGCCGGCTTTTTTCGCGCGCTCCCAGTAGTACACGAAGCAATCCAGTTCGAACTCTTCGTCCCAACTGAGAAACGCGTCGCGCAGCAGCGAGGCCACGTCGTAGGTGATCGGACCGTACACCGCGTCCTGGAAGTCGAGCACGCCCGGATTGGGTTCCGCGATCATCAGATTGCGCGGCATGAAATCGCGCAGCATGAATACTTGCGGCTGCGCCCGCGCGCTCGCGATCAGCAGCGCAAAGGTGCGATCGAGCAGCCCGCGGGTTTTTTCGTCGACCTCGCGACCCAGGTGCCGGGCGATGAACCATTCCGGCATCAACTCCATCTCGCGGCGCAGGAAGGCTTCGTCGAATGGCGGCAGCACGTTTTCACGCGACGTGAGCTGCCAGCGGATCAGCGCGTCGAGGGCGTCGCGCATCAGCGTGCGGGCGCGGCGCGGCGCGTTGGTGTCTTGCGCGTCTCGCGCATCGTCTTGCGCGCCGGTCAGCGCGCTCAGATAAGAGTCGGTGCCCAGATCGGTGACGAGCATGAACCCGGCCTCCAGATCGAGCTCCAGCACGCGCGGCACATGCACGCCGGCCGCATCGAGCAACTGCGCGATCTGCGCGAACTCGCGGCACTTTTCGGGCGGAGGCGCATCGACGGCGATCAGCGTGCCGATGTCGTCGCCTTCCGCCGCCTTACCGGCGAGCCGGAAATAGCGGCGAAAACTGGCGTCGGACGAGGCCGGGGCAAGCGTCTCCAGCACGAGCGCATAGCGCGCCGCATGGCCGTGCAGCCAGGCCTTGAGCAGTTCGAGGCGGGTATCTGTGAAGTCTTTGGAAGGGGGCAGCGTCATGAAAACCGGCGGCAAATTCAGGGGGGCAACGTCTTGCCATATAATACCCCACGACTTTTTTGACGCGACTCACGCCAGCTTTTCGCGTATTCCGCTTTGCCGCCCGCCTCACCGTTCGACCGATTGTAAATTTGATGTGCAGCCGACTGTCACGGTCGTGGTGCGCAGGCGGTGGATCGTGACTACGAAAGCTGACGGACGGGCCGATTCGCCAAACGATACATGCCGCCTAGACAGCTTTCCCATACGATTCCCTCTTGTGCCTTAGTGCCACGCAAAAGGCGGCTCGTCGCGGCGTTGATCGCCGTTCCGGGCCTGATGCCCGCGCTTGCGCACGCCCAGTTGGTTGGGGAAGCCGCGCAGCCGCAATCGATCGACGCACCTTGGGGCATGCGGCTCGCCCCGCAGCTCGAAGAACACCCGTTGCCGGCTGGCCAGAAGCCGGCCACGTTCGTGCTTGGCGACAGCACCAGCGGCACGACGGACCAGGACATGGCCGCCAAGGGCTCGGCCGAAGTGCGCCGCAATACCGCGGTGATCAAGGCCGACGCGCTGCATTACGACCAGGACACCGACATGGCCGACGCATACGGCCAGGTTCGCGTGATCAACAACGGCAACTCGTTCGCCGGACCGGAAGCGCATCTGCGTGTGGATTCGAGCGAAGGCTACATGTCCGCGCCGAAGTACCGCTTCAACATCACGGGCGGCTCGGGCAGCGCGGAGCGCGTCGATCTGCTCGACAACGAGCGCTCGGTATTTACGAAGGGCACCTACACCGCCTGCGCGTGCGCGGACGATCCCGCCTGGTACATCAAGGGCAGCGAATTCGATTTCGACACCGGCGCGGACGAAGGCGTCGCCTATAACAGCGTGCTGTTCTTCCAGGGCTTGCCGGTATTCGCGTCGCCGTGGCTGTCGTTCCCGCTTTCGGGTGCGCGGCGCAGCGGCATCTTGCCGCCCACGTTCTCGCTGAGTTCGTCGAACGGCTTCGAACTGTCGGTGCCGTATTACTTCAACATCGCGCCCAATCGCGATCTGACGATCACGCCGCGTGTGATCTCGAAGCGCGGCGTGCAGGTGCAGTCCACGTTCCGTTATCTGTCGCCCACCTACGCGGGCTCGATCACCGGCGAATTCCTGCCCAACGACCGGCTCACGCGGACCAACCGCTACGCGCTGTACATTCAGCACAACCAGAACTTCGGCAACGGGTTCGGCGGCTACATCTACTACAACAAGGTCTCGGACAACACGTATCCGGAAGACCTGTCGTCGTCGGTCAATCAGTTCATGAACGGCACCCAGCTCCTGTATCAACAGGAAGCCGGGTTGACGTACAACAACGGTCCGTGGTCGGTGCTCGCGCGCGAACAGCACTGGCAGACGCTGACGCCGTCCATCGCGCCGTATGGCCGCGAGCCGCAGTTGAACGTGAAGTACGCGAAGTACAACGTCGGCGGCTTCGACTTCGGCGCGGAAGCCGACTACACGAATTTCCGCATCACCACCCAGGACATGACGCAAGGTCAGCGGGTGATGTTCAACCCGTACCTCTCGTATTCCGTTGTCGGGCCGGGCTACTTCGTCACGCCGAAGGTGCAATGGCACTTCGCGTCGTACAACCTGAACAACATTTCGAACGACGTGCCGGCCGGTACGCCGAAGAACTTCAACGAATCGATCCCCACGCTCACCTTCGACACGGGGCTGATTTTCGACCGTTCGGTGCGCCTCTTCGGGCAGGATTACATTCAGACGCTCGAGCCGCGTCTGTACTACGTGTACACGCCGTATCGCAACCAGGCGTCGGCGCCGCTGTTCGACACGGCCGATTCCGACTTCGGGCTGGCGGAGATTTTCACGCCGAACACCTTCGTCGGCAACGACCGGATCGCGGACGCGAACCGTCTGACCGCGGCCATCACCACGCGCTTCATCAACCCGGCCACCGGCGACGAGCGCGCGCGCTTCGTGCTCGCGCAGCAGTACTATTTCCAGGACCAGCGGGTCACGCTGCTGCCGAATCAGACCAGCACGCAGGCCACGCATTCGGACCTGATCGCGGGGGCGTCGATCAAGCTCGGCGCCGGTTTCGCTTCGGAAACCGCGTTCCAATATAATGCCGACAACAACCAGTTGGTGAAGACGAGCATCGGCTTCGGGTTCAGTCCGGGCACCAACAGGGTGATCAACGTCGCGTATCGCTACACGCGCGCGAACACCACGCTGGACAACCAGCCGATCAACCAGGTGCTGATTTCGGGGCAATGGCCGCTGTCGCACCGGGTGTACGGCGTGGGCCGTTTCAATTACGACCTCGGCGGGCATCGGATCGTCGACGGCCTGGTCGGGCTGCAATACGACGCCGACTGCTGGACGCTCGGCGCCGGGATTCAGCGCTATGCGAACGGTCTGAACACGTCGTCGCAGCATCAGTCGAGCACGCGGTTTCTCGCGCAGTTGACGTTCAAGGGCTTGTCGACCGTCGACAACGGGCTGATGACCGCTTTCCGCAACAGCGTGGCGGGTTACACGCCGTTGCCGCCGCCGCCGCCGCCGGAAGCGCGCTTCACCAATTACGAATGACGCTGGTCCGACAGCGGTCGTTTATAGAATGCGAAAAGACGGGCCAGGCGCGCCCGACATCATTGGAGTATCTGTGGCAATCATGAAAAAGCTTCGCTTGGCAACACTCGCGGCCGGTCTTGCCGCCGCGGCGTCTTTCCTGTCGGTTGCGCCGGTGCAGGCGCAGGCGCTGAACGGCGGTCGCGGCCAGACGGTCGACACCATCGCCGCAGTGGTCAACAACGGTGTCATCACGCGGCGCGAACTCGACGAGCGCACGAGCCTGATCACGCGCCGGCTGAATCAGCAGAACGCGCCCCTTCCGCCGACGGACCAGTTGCGCCAGCAGGTGCTCAACCAGATGGTGCTCGAACGCATCCAACTGCAAAAAGCGAAAGAAGACGGCATCAACATCGACGACGCCACCGTGCAAAAAACGCTCGAGCGGCTCGCCCAGGCGAACAACCTCACGCTCGACACCTATCGCGCGCGCATCGAGGCGCAAGGCGTGCCCTGGACCACCTTCACCAGCGACGCGCGCACCGAGCTCACGCTCTCGCGTCTGCGTGAGAAGGAAGTGGACAGCAAGGTCACGGTCTCGGACGCCGAGGTCGCGAACTACATCGCCAGTCAGCGTGGCCCGAACGCCGGCCTGACGAGCGACCTGCATATGCAGCACATTTTCCTGAAGGCGCCGCTCAACGCGTCGGAAACCGACATCGAGGCGGCGCAGAAAAAGGCCCAGGCGCTGCTCGCCGAAGCCAAGGGCGGCGCCAACTTCGAAAAGCTGGCGAAGTCGAATTCGCAGGCGCCCGATGCGTCGAAGGGCGGCGATACCGGTTTCGTGTCGCCTTCCAGGCTGCCGCCTGAGTTCGTCAAGGCGGCCTCCGCGCTGCGCCCCGGTCAGGTCAATCCCGATCTGATCCGCACCAGCGACGGTTTCGAAATCGTGCGCCTCGTCGAGCGCCGCGCGGGTCAAGGCGCCGGCTCGGCGGATGCCGTCAAGCTCGTGCAAACGCACGTGCGCCACATTCTGCTGCGCGTCGGCGACGGCATGTCGGAGCCGCAAGCGCGCCAGAAGCTGCTCGAGATCAAGAACCAGATCGCCGCGGGCGGCGACTTCGCGAAGTTCGCGCACACCTACTCGCAAGACGGTTCGTCGTCGCAAGGCGGCGACCTCGGCTGGATCAGCCCCGGCGAGACGGTGCCGGACTTCGAGCGCGCGATGAACAGCCTGCAGGACGGCCAGATCAGCGACCCGGTCCGCAGCGAATACGGTTACCACCTGATTCAGGTGCTGGGCCGTCGCGAATCGGAAGGCTCGGCCGCGCAGCAGATGGACCTGGCGCGTCAGGCAATCGGCCAGCGCAAGGCGGAACAGGCCTACGCCGACTGGCTGCGCGAATTGCGCGACACCGCCTACGTGGAAGTGAAGCCGAACCTCTCGGCTTTGCCATAAGCCTCATGACAAGCGCCGCGCCGTCCGCCAGCCTTCCGTTGCAGATCGCCATCACGACCGGCGAGCCCGCGGGCGTCGGCCCCGAGCTGACGGCGCAGGCGCTGGCCGGCGCGGCAACCCATTGGCCCGGCGCGGAGTTCACCGTGCTGGGCGATGCGGCTTTGCTCGCCGACCGCGCGCGCGCGGTGGGCGTCGACTGGGCCGCGCTGTTGGCGCACGGCAAGCGCGTGCAGGTGCAGCACCGGCCGCTCGGCGCACCTTCGCAGGCGGGCAAGCTGAACGCGGCCAATGGCCGCTACGTGCTCGATCTGCTCGATAGCGCGATCGACGGCGCGATGGCCGGCACCTTCGACGCGATCGTCACCGCGCCGCTGCAAAAAAGCACCATCAACGACGCCGGCGTGCCGTTCACCGGCCACACCGAATATCTGGCCGAGCGCACCCACACGCCGCGCGTGGTGATGATGCTGGCCGGCACCGGCAAGCGTCCGCTGCGCGTCGCGCTGGCTACCACGCATCTGCCGCTCAAGGACGTCTCCGCCGCGCTGTCGGTCGAGGGCATCGTCGAGACCTTGCGCGTCGTCGATCACGACTTGCGCCACCATTTCGGCTTGCCCGCGCCGCGCATTCTCGTGACGGGGTTGAACCCGCACGCGGGTGAGAACGGTTATCTCGGCCGCGAGGAAATCGACGTCATCGCGCCGGCGCTGAAGCTCGCGAATGACCAGGGCATCGACGCGCGCGGGCCCTATCCGGCCGACACGCTGTTCCAGCCGCGTTACCTGGACGAGGCCGACTGCGTGCTGGCGATGTTCCACGATCAAGGCCTGCCGGTGCTGAAATACGCGACCTTCGGCGAAGGCATCAACATCACGCTCGGCTTGCCGATCATCCGCACCTCGGTCGATCACGGCACCGCGCTCGATCTGGCCGGCACCGGTCGCGCCGACGCGGGCAGCCTGATCGCCGCGATCGATACGGCGGTGTCGATGGCGCAGCACCGCCGCGCGGGCTGATTCGGCGGCTTGCTGCGCGCGGCCCGTCGTTGCGGGCTCGGCATGCGTCGAGCGTGCTCTTTTTCTCAAGCAGTTCTCTTTCTTAGCGTTTCTTCGATGTCCACCAGCAGACAGCAACAGGGCCGGCACCAAGGTCATATCGCACGCAAGCGTTTCGGTCAGAACTTCCTGGTCGACATGGGCGTGATCGATTCGATCGTCGACGTCATCCGGCCGCAGCGCGGCGAACGCATGGTCGAGATCGGGCCGGGTCTCGGCGCGCTCACCGAACCGCTGATCGAACGCCTCGCGACAGCCGAGTCGCCGTTGCACGCCGTCGAACTGGACCGCGATCTGATCGGGCGTCTCAAGACGAAATTCGGCGACCTGCTGCAACTGCATGCGGGCGACGCGCTCGCCTTCGACTTCGGCTCGCTGGCCGCGCCCGGAGATAAAGCGTCGCTGCGCATCGTCGGCAATCTGCCGTACAACATTTCGAGCCCGCTGCTGTTTCATCTGACCGCGTTCGCGCAGCGCGTCATCGATCAGCACTTCATGCTGCAGAACGAAGTCGTCGAGCGGATGGTGGCGGAGCCGGGCACCAAGGCGTTCAGCCGTCTTTCGGTGATGCTGCAATACCGTTACGTGATCGACAAGCAGCTCGACGTGCCGCCCGAAGCCTTCAATCCGCCGCCCAAGGTCGACTCGGCGATCGTGCGGATGATTCCCTACGAACTGCATGAACTACCGGCCGTAAACGAGCGCGTGCTCGGCGAAGTGGTGACGGCGGCGTTCTCGCAGCGCCGCAAGATGCTGCGCAACACGTTGGGCGCGTTTCGCGATTCGGTGGACTTCGACGCGCTCGGCTTCGATTTGCAGCGTCGCGCGGAAGATGTGCCGGTTGCCGAATATGTGCGCGTGGCGCAGGTGGTTCAGGCGCTGCCGTCGCGCGGCGCGGCAGCCGGTGGGAGCGACGCGGACGAAGCTTGAGTCGACGCGTGCCGTGTCGGTCAGTCACAAACAGGTTGTTTCGAACGAGGCGCGCCATGCGCTTGCAAGCGCGCCTGAAAATCTCCTCAGCCCTTAACCGGCAACCCGTTTTGCCGGCGCGTTGACGAGCGCAATGCCGGTCAATACCAGCATCGCCGCCATCAGAAAGCGCAGGCTGAACGATTCGCCCAGCAACAGCACGCCGAAGGTCACGCCGAACAGCGGCGTCAGGAACGAGAACACCGACAGGCGCGACGCGCTATACCGCGTCAACAACCAGAACCACACCAGATAGCTGACGAACGCGACCACCACCGCCTGATACGCGAGGCTCATCACGGCCAGCGGCGTGACGGCTTCGACGCGCGCCTGGCCGAGTCCCAGCGCTAGCGCGAGCAGCACCACCGCCGACACCGTCAGTTGATAGAACAGCGTCTTGCTGGCGCTCGATTGCGCGAGGCGCGTGGCGCGCACGACCACCGTGGTCGCGGCCCAGGCGACGCCGGCCAGCACGCCGAGCGCGTCGCCGGCGACCCCTCGCAGCGTCGAGCCCTGCGCCGGAGGGCCGTGCAGAAAGCCGTCCGCGAACGCCAGCGTCATGCCCGCGAACGCCGCGAAGATGCCGACCCACTGAATCCGCCGCATGCGCTCGCCGTTGACGAACCAGTGCAGGCCGAGCGCCGTGAAGCAGGGCGCGGTGTACAGAAAGACCGCCATGCGCGACGCGCTGGTCAGCGTCAGACCGAGAAAAATGCACACGAATTCGCCGGCGAACAGCACGCCCGCGAGCAGGCCGGCGGCGAGCGTACCGTCGTCGCGAAAGAGCGGCGTGCCGCGCGAACGCGCCCAGCCCCACACCAGCACGGCGGCGATCGCCGAGCGCAAGCCCGCCTGAAAGAGCGGCGGCAGCGCCGCGTTGGTGCTCTTGATCGCGACTTGCTGGAGTCCCCAGATCGCGCACAAACCGATCATCAGCACGATCGCGAAGCTATCGGGGGCGCGGCGCGCGGGCAGGGCGGTAGTGCTCATGGGGGGATGGCCATATGAAGGGTCGGTGATTGCTGGCCGTACGATAACAAACCTGCCCGCCGAGCTTCGCGATGACCCCACCGCCCGCGCGTGCTTCGTTCTTCGCCGCCCACGATTCGCGGACTTAACAACACCCACGTCACACTAATTTCTTACCGTTGACGTTTCGCGCTAAGGTTGCGCCACATGCGTTTCGTCGGGTGGACCGTGCGTGTGATGAGTCGATTCGTGCCGCCAAAACAGACGAACCGTATCCGCACAATGCGGAACCCGGACGAGGAGACGAGATGAGCAAGGCAAGGAGGTGGACGGCGATCGTGATGCCCGCGGCGCTGGCGTCGTTGGCTTGCCCGATGGCGCAGGCTCAGTCCAGTGTGACGCTGTACGGCGTGGTCGACGAAAGCGTGCGTTATCTGACCCACGCCAACAAGGCCGGCGATTCGTCGCTCGGGCTCGGCGCCGGCGGCATGACGGAGAGCCGCTGGGGGCTCAAGGGCGTCGAAGACCTGGGCGGCGGCTGGTCGACTTTCTTCAAGCTGGAAAACCGTTTCTACATCAACGGCGGGCAGAGCGACCCCACCTTGCCGTTCTTCAACGAAGCACAAGTGGGCATCCGCTCGAATGCTTATGGCCAGGTGATCATTGGGCGCCAGTACAACCTGATGATCGAAGGCATCTCGGTGGCCGGCTACGGCAGCAATCTCTGGATCCCCTACGATTTCAGCTTCCAGCCGGAAGTGACGATGACCGGCGGTATCTGGACCAGCAACCAGGTGCAGTATCAGGCGCGATATAACGGCTTCAATTTCGCCGCGGGCTACGCGTTCGGCGGCAACGCGGGCAATTCATACGGCAGCCAGATCGGCGCGGCCGCGGCTTATGCGCCGGCGGGCGGTCCGTTCAGCATTGGCGGCGCCTATGAAGTGTCGAAGGATTCGGTCAACGGCTCGGCCGCCACGGCATGGACCTTCGGCGGCGCGTACACGTGGAACAAGACCCGTTTTTCCGCGGGCTATATCGTCAATCAGAACGACGCCGGCTTTTCGACGTTCGCCAACGGGCCGTTCTCCGCGGCCGCGCTCGTGGCGCTGAAGTACACGGACTTTTCGCGGCGCCGCATGATCATGGGCGGCATCACGCAGCAAGTCGGCAATGCATGGCACTTCGCCGCGAACGTATGGCGCACGCTGCAGGACGGCAAGCGCGCCGCGCAGGACGGCTCCGCCTGGCAGTATCAACTGGTCGCCGACTACGACCTCTCGAAGCGCACCGACGTCTATCTGGAAGGCGATTACTCGCTCTATCGGGGCGGTCTGATCGGCGCGCAACTGCAAGGCGTGAACGGCGCGGGACTCGCGCAGAAGGGCACGCAGATCGGCTTGATGGCGGGCGTGCGGCATCGGTTCTGAGCACGCCTCGCGGCGTGTGGCGCGCTGCAGCGCCGCGTGATTCCGGGTACATTGACGGTCTCCATATCACGCAACAGGGAGTGCACAATGCGCCTGCTTCACACCATGCTCCGGGTCGGCGACCTGGACCGTTCCATCGCTTTCTATACCGAACTCCTCGGCATGAAACTGCTGCGCCGTGACGACTATCCCGACGGCAAATTCACGCTGGCCTTCGTCGGCTACACGGACGAGCGCGACGGCACGGTCATCGAACTGACGCACAACTGGGACACGCCGTCCTACGATCTCGGCAACGGCTTCGGGCATCTGGCCGTCGAGGTTGAAGATGCGTATGCCGCATGCGAAAAGATCAAGGCCCAAGGCGGCAACGTCGTGCGCGAAGCGGGCCCGATGAAGCACGGCACCACGGTGATCGCGTTCGTGACGGACCCGGACGGCTACAAGATCGAGTTCATCCAGAAGAAGAAATGACGTAAGACACGCGTCCCTGGCCGAGATCGGGCAATGAATAACAGCAATCCCTACTTCAAGGAACTCGACGACATCCACGTCGAAATCGAGGCTCTGTTCGACGGCTCAGCGGATGACGGTGCGCTCGAGCGCATCATGGCGCGTTTCGCCGAGCCATTCACGTTGATCATGCCGTCCGGTCTCGTGCTGGATCACGCCGCGTTGCGCGAGACCTTCGCGAAGCTGCGCGGCGCGCGTCCCGGCTCGCGGATCAGCATCCGCGATAGGGAGATCGTCGCGGACTATCCGTCGGGCGCGGTGGTGAAATATCGGGAGTATCAGCGCGACAACGCGGGCAACGCGAACGTGCGGCGCTCCACGGCGGTGATGAACCTCGACGCGCACGGCCGGGTGACGTGGCGCCATTTGCAGGAAACGTTCTGCACGGAGTGAGCCGCATCAAAGCGTCGGCAGCAATTCCGGCGGATGCGACTTCAACGTCTGCCGCGCTTCGCGGAACTCCGGAAAAATCGACTCGACCGTTTGCCAGAAGCGCGGACTGTGATTCATCTCACGCAAATGCGCGAGTTCGTGCGCGACGACGTAATCGATGATCGAAAGCGGAAAATGGATCAGCCGCCAGTTCAGGCGAATCTTGCCGTCGCTCGAACAACTGCCCCAGCGCGTGGCCGCCGACGAGAGCGCATAGGCGCGATAGTTCACGCCCAGCTTCTCCGCGTAAATCGCCAGACGCTCGCCGAACACGCGCTTCGCTTCGCCTTGCAGCCAGCCTTGCACGCGGTCCTTGATCTGCTGCGGATCCGCTTGTAGCGGCAACGGCAGTTGCAGCGCCGCATCGTCCGCGCTGAACGCGAGCGTGCCTTGCGGCGAACCGAGTGTCACGCGCACCGGCTGGCCGAGATACGGCACTTGCGCGCCGTCTTTCCAATCGACCTTCGGCAACGCGCGCTGCTCCACACGCGTTTGCCATTCGATTAGCTTCGTGAAAATCCACCGCTGCTTCTCGGTGATCGCGGTTTCGATATCGGCGAGCGTGACCCAGCGTGGTGCGGTGATCGTGAGACCGGTGCTGTCGATTGCAAAACCAATCGAGCGGCGCGCGGAACGCTTGAGCGCGTAATGGAGCGTGCGTGAGCCGAGCGCGAGGCTGCGCAATTTGCTGCCGTCCGGCGCGAGCGGCACGGCCGGTTGCTGGCCGCCTTGCGAGCCCGTTGAAGAGCCGGGCGCAGGCGCGGATGGTGACGGTGACGACGACGTCGATCCCGGCTCGGCAAAAAGCGGGAGATCGAGCTGCCGGTTATCGAGCGCCGCAGCGGGTTGCGGCGTAGGAGACTTCTGCATCGGATTAGGCTTCGCGCAAATACGCCTTCGAGGGCGTGGGCGCGTCAGATTGGTGCGGCGGCGGAACTGCTTTCCGCCGCGCGGTACGCGGTTGGATCGATGCGACGCATTTCAGCTTCGATCCACTTTTCGACGCGCGTGTTCACTTCGTCGGGCGTGAGCCCCGTCGTCTCAATCGGCTTGCCGATCGACACTGTGACTATACCCGCATATTTGAGAAACGAGTTGCGAGGCCACACGCGTCCGGCGTTGTGCGCGATCGGCACGACGGGTGCGCCGGTGGCGATCGCAAAACGCGCACCGCCGGTTTTGTATTTGCCCTGCTTGCCGGTCGGCGTGCGCGTGCCTTCCGGAAACATGATGACCCATGCGCCTTCGGCCATGCGCGCCTTGCCTTGCCTGATGACCGACTCGAACGCGTACTTGCCTTCCTTGCGGTCGATGTGAACCATCTTCAGCATGCCGAGCGCCCAGCCGAAGAACGGCACGTACAGCAGCTCGCGCTTGAACACATAGCACAGCGGCCGCGGCATCAACGCCGGAAACGCCAGCGTTTCCCATGCGGATTGATGCTTGGACAGCAGCACGGCGGGACCGTCGGGCAGGTTCTCATAGCCTTCGATCCTGTAGCGGATGCCGTTCAGCCAACGCACCGTGTTGAGCGTGGCGCGGCACCAGCCGGCCGCCATCCAGTAGCGGTGGTCGGCGCGCATGAACGGGAACGCGATGAAGCACGCGGTTGCGTACGGCACCGTGAACAGAACGAAGTAGATCAGCAGCAGGAAAGAACGAATGAAGCGCATCGGCGTGGTCGGTGAGGGTTGGGGACGCGCGTGGCGCGCGTCACTCTTGAGCGTCGGCGAGAAAGTCGAGCACGAACGCGCGCAGATCGTCGTGGACGCGCGTGCCTTCGGGCAGGCCGCCGGCCGCGAGCGTCTTGCGGCCCTTGCCGGTCAGCACCAGATGAATCGGGCAGCCGAGCGCGGCGCCCGCTTGCAGATCGCGCAGCGAATCGCCGACCGTGGGCGTATGTTCCGGATCGACGTCGAAGCGCTCGATGATCATCTGCAGCATGCCCGGCTTCGGCTTGCGGCACTCGCAGTGGTCGTCCGCCGTGTGCGGGCAGAAGAACACCGCGTCGATGCGCCCGCCGACCGCCGCCGCCATGCGATGCATTTTCAGATGCATCGCGTTGAGCGCGTTCATGTCGAAGAGCCCGCGGCCGATGCCGGACTGGTTGGTCGCAACCGCGACGCGATAACCGGCCTGGCTCAGCCGCGCGATGGCTTCGAGCGAGCCGGGCAGCGCGACCCATTCGTCGGGCGACTTGATGAACGCGTCGGAGTCGGCGTTGATCACGCCGTCGCGGTCGAGGATCACCACTTTTTTGGTCGGCATGGCGCGGGGCTCAGGCGGCGAGTCGGGAAATGTCGGCGACGCAATTCATCTGCTGATGCAGCGCGCCGAGCAAGGCCAGACGATTGGCGCGCAGCGCGGCATCCTCGGCGTTCACCATCACGTCGTTGAAGAACGTGTCGACCGATTCGCGCAACGCGGCGAGCGCGGTCAGCGCGCCCGTGTAGTCGCGTGCGGCAAGCTGCGATTGCACGCGCGGCGCGACCTGTTCGAGCTGCGCATGCAGGGCTTTTTCCGCCGACTCGACGAGCAGCGCGGCCTGCACGCCGCCGTTCGTCGCGCCTTCCGACTTCTTCAGGATGTTGGAAATGCGCTTGTTGGCCGCGGCGAGCGATGCTGCTTCGGCGAGTGCCGCGAATTCGCGCACCGCATCCAGACGCGCGACGATGTCGTCGAGACGCGTGGGATCGAGCGCCAGCACCGCGTCGATTTCGCCTGGCGCGTAGCCGCGTTCGCGCAGCAGACCGCGCAGGCGGTCCATGCAGAATTCGTAGATCGCCTGCGTGGAATCGGCGACGTTCGGCACCGCGGCGAATTGCGCGTAAGCGGTGCGCAGCAGTTCGATCACGTCGACCGGCAGTTGCTTCTCGATCAGGATGCGCAGCACGCCGAGCGCGTGACGGCGCAGCGCGAACGGATCTTTTTCGCCGGTGGGTTGCAGGCCGATGCCCCAGATGCCGACCAGCGTTTCGAGCTTGTCGGCCAGCGCGACGACGGTGCCGGTTGCGGTGGCCGGCAATGCGTCGCCGGAGAAGCGCGGCTGATAGTGTTCCGAGCACGCGAGCGCGACTTCTTCCGGCTCGCCGTCGTGGCGCGCGTAGTACGTGCCCATCGTGCCTTGGAGCTCAGGGAATTCGCCCACCATGTCGGTGATCAGGTCGGCCTTTGCGAGACGCGCGGCGCGCATGGCGAGCGCCACGTCCGCGCCGATCAACCCGGCGATCGCGCCGGCCAGCGCTTCGACGCGCTCGACGCGTTGCAGCGCCGAACCCAGCTTGTTGTGATACACGACGTTCGCGAGCAGCGGCACGCGCTCGGCGAGCGGCTTCTTCTTGTCCTGCTCGAAGAAGAATTTCGCGTCGGCCAGGCGCGGCCGCACCACACGCTCGTTACCTTCGACGATATCGCCCGGCGTGGCCGTTTCGATGTTCGACACGATCAGGAAGCGCGAGCGCAGCTTGCCGTTCGCATCCGTGAGCGCGAAGTATTTCTGGTTCGTCTGCATCGTCAGGATCAGGCATTCCTGCGGCACTTGCAGGAACTCGTCCTCGAAACGGCAGGCGTAGACCACCGGCCATTCGACCAGCGACGTCACTTCATCCAGCAGCGCTTCGGGCATCACCACCTGGTCGCCGTCGGCTTGCGCGAGCAGGTGCGTGCGGATGGTTTCCTTGCGGTCGGAGAAATTGGCGACCACGCGGCCTTTGTGCATCAGCGTGTCGGCATAGGCGTCCGCGTGCTGGATCTGCACGAAGCCTTCGGATAGGAAGCGATGACCGAGCGTGGTGTCGTCGGCGTCGATGCCGAGCGCGCTGACCGGCACGATCCGCTCGCCGTGCAGTGCGGTGAGACGATGCGCGGGACGCACGAACTGCACATTGGTGCCGTCCGGGCGCTGATACGTCATGAACCTCGGAATCGGCAGCTTGCCGAGCGTTTCGTCGAGCGCGCTTTGCAGTCCTTCGGCGAGCGTGGCGCCCGGCGCCGCGTAACGCAGGAAGAAGGCCTCCGCCTTGCCGTCTTGCGCGCGCTCCAGGTCGCTCACCGAAAAATCGGGGAAGCCGAGCGCGGCGAGTTTCTTGGCGAGCGGCGCGGCGGGTTGGCCGTCTTTGTCCAATGCGACGGAAACCGGCAGCACTTTTTCGCGCACGTGTTTTTCCGGCGCGACCGCACGCACGTTTTTAATCGTGACGGCGAGACGGCGCGGCGTTGCGTAGCGTTCGAACGACAGGTCGCCTTCGATCAGGTCGCGCGCCGCGAGGCGCTGCGCAATGCCTTCGGCGAAGGCCTCGCCGAGACGCGCGAGCGCCTTGGGCGGCAGTTCTTCGGTTAGCAGCTCGACGAGCAGGGTAGCTTGGTGGGGATGAGTCATTTCTTGGTGTTCTCGTCAGTCCTGGTCGATCTTGCGTTCGACTTTCAGCGGCGGCGCCCAGGCGGGCATCGCGGCATCTTGCGCGTCGGTGGTGAGGCCGGGCACGCCGTGCACCGGATTGCCGAGCATCGGGAAGCCGAGCTTTTCGCGCGAATCGTAGTAAGCCTGCGCGACCAGCTTCGATAGCGCACGAATGCGGCCGATATACGCCGCGCGCTCCGTGACGGAAATGGCGCCGCGCGCGTCGAGCAGATTGAAGGTGTGACCGGCCTTCAGCACCAGTTCGTAGGCGGGCAGCGCGATTTGCGCCTCGATCATGCGCCTCGCTTCCGCCTCGTAGCTGTTGAAGATCGAGAACAGCAACTCGACGTTCGCATGCTCGAAGTTATACGTGGACTGTTCGACTTCGTTCTGGTGGTACACGTCGCCGTAGGTCAGGCGGCGGATTTCGGGGCCGTTCGGACCTTGTTCTTCCCACTCGGTCCAGACGAGGTCGTAGACGTTCTCGACCTTCTGCAAGTACATGGCGAGGCGTTCGAGACCGTAGGTGATTTCGCCGAGCACCGGCTTGCAATCGAGACCGCCCACTTGCTGGAAGTAGGTGAACTGCGTCACTTCCATGCCGTTCAGCCACACTTCCCAGCCGAGGCCCCATGCGCCGAGCGTGGGGTTTTCCCAATCGTCCTCGACGAAACGCACGTCGTTCTGCTTCAGGTCGAAGCCGAGCGCTTCGAGCGAGCCGAGGTACAGATCGAGGATATTTTCCGGCGCCGGCTTGAGCACCACCTGGTACTGGTAGTAATGCTGAAGGCGGTTCGGGTTCTCGCCGTAGCGGCCGTCTTTCGGACGGCGCGACGGTTGCACATAGGCGGCGCGCCACGGTTCCGGGCCGACCGCTCGCAGAAACGTATGAACGTGGGACGTGCCCGCGCCGACTTCCATATCGATAGGCTGGAGCAATGCGCAACCCTGCTTGTCCCAGTAGGACTGCATTGTCAGGATGATTTGCTGAAACGTGAGCATGAAGTGCCTTTCGGGCATGGGGTCGCGCCGCGAGCGCCGAAGCGCGCGAGGCGACCGTGGAGCGAAGTGCTAAACCTTGGATTTTAACGGAAAGGGAGGGGGGGTGTCCGTTTTGCGGGGTCGGACGGAATCCGACTCAAGCCACCGCCAACCCCACCTTCGGCGCAAAGGAATCGCTTTGCGCCACCGGCCACCACTTCTCATACAGCGAATAGCGATAGGTGCCGTTCAGCAGATCGTTCGGCTCCAGATACTTCAACAACTCCGACATCAACCGCACCTCATGCGACGACACCCGTCGCACGAGGTGATGCGCGCGCAATTCCGCCGGATGCTTCAAGCCCGCCGCCTGAATGATTTCCTTCAGCGCATGCAGCGTGTTGTGATGGAAGCTGAACACGCGGTCGGCCTTATCCGGCACGACGAGCGCACGCTGGCGCACCGGGTCCTGGGTCGCGACGCCGGTCGGACAGCGCCCAGTGTGGCAGGTCTGCGCCTGAATGCAGCCGACCGCGAACATGAAGCCGCGCGCCGCGTTCACCCAGTCGGCGCCGATCGCCAGCGTGCGCGTGATGTCGAACGCGGTGATCATCTTGCCGCTCGCGCCGATGCGGATGCGTTGCCGCAAGCCGATGCCGACCAGCGTGTTGTGCACGAGCAGCAGCCCTTCCTGCAACGGCACGCCCACGTGGTCGGTGAATTCCAGCGGCGCCGCGCCCGTGCCGCCTTCCGCGCCGTCCACGACGATGAAGTCCGGCAAGATTCCCGTCTCCAGCATCGCCTTCGCAATGCCGAAGAATTCCCACGGATGCCCGATGCACAGCTTGAAGCCGGTCGGCTTGCCGCCGGACAGCGTGCGCAAGCGGTCGACGAATTCGAGCAGGCCGCGCGGCGTCGAGAACTCCGAATGGGTGGCGGGCGAAATGCAATCGCGGCCCATCGGCACGCCGCGCGTTTCGGCGATTTCGGGCGTGATCTTGGCGGCCGGCAGCACGCCGCCGTGACCGGGCTTCGCGCCTTGCGAGAGCTTCACTTCGATCATCTTCACTTGCGGCTCGGCGGCCTGCCTGGCGAATTTCTCCGCGCTGAAGGAGCCGTCGTCGTTGCGGCAGCCGAAGTAGCCCGAAGCGATTTCCCAGATGATGTCGCCGCCATGCTCGCGGTGATACCTGGACATCGAGCCTTCGCCCGTGTCGTGCGCGAAGTTGCCTTTCTTCGCGCCGAGGTTCAGCGCCATGATCGCGTTCGCCGACAGCGAGCCGAAGCTCATCGCGGAGACGTTGAAGATCGACATCGAGTAAGGCTGCGCGCGCTCGCCTCCCACGACGATGCGAAAGTCATGGCTATCCAGCCTGGTCGGCGCGAGCGAATGACTGATCCATTCGTGCGCGACGGCCTTCACGTCGAGTTCGGTGCCGTAGGGGCGGCTGTCGACGTCGTTCTTCGCGCGCTGGTAGACGATGCTGCGCTGAGCGCGCGAGAACGGCTTCTCGTCGGTATCGTTCTCGACGAAATACTGGCGGATTTCCGGGCGGATGAATTCGAACAGAAAGCGCAAGTGTCCCCACAACGGATAGTTGCGCAGAATCGCGTGGCGCTGCTGCGCCAGGTCGAATACCCCGAGCGCGACGAGCGCCGCCGGCACGATGAGCCAGAACCACGCAATGCGGTGCGTTGCGGCGAGCGCCGCGCAAACGGCGAGCAGCACGGCTGCGCACCACATGGCCAGATAACGCCGAGAAAACATGGAGACTCCGGTGCAGTGAGGATCGTCACGGCGGGATCGTCGGCGCGGATTGCGCCGGCGGAATCCGCTACGAGGGAAAACGAACGACTGCTTCTTATGGTGAAGCTGGCTGCGACTTGAAGATGCAACGCACGCGTGGAGCGCGCAGTGTCGAATCAGAAGACGCGGTGTGAACTTGAAGCGTGAAGGTAAAACGCGTGCGGCGATGACGAACCTTGCCGCACGGTGCAACGCAGCGCCTAGCGAGCGGTCAGCAGCGCGGCCGTTTGCGGCTGACGCGCCGTCGGCTGCCCGGTCACCGCGTGTTCGATGATGCCGCCGCCGAGACACACGTCGCCATCGTAGAGCACCGCCGATTGCCCCGGTGTGACAGCCCATTGCGTAGTGTCGAAGTTCAGCGCGAAGAGGCCTTCGCCGGCGTTTGCCGCGCTTGCACCCGCGCTTGCAGCCGCACCGAACGTGCAGCGCGCATCCGCTTGCCGGTAACGGGTTTTCGCGCCGCACGCGAAGCCGTCCGCGGGCGGTTGCCCCGCGACCCAGCTCGTATTGCCCGCAGTGAGCGTATGGCTGAGCAGCCACGGATGATCGTGGCCCTGCGCGACGTACAGCGTATTCGACGGAATGTCCTTGCCGGCGACGAACCACGGCTCGCCGCTGCCGTCCTTGCTGCCGCCGAGGCCGATGCCCTTGCGCTGGCCGAACGTGTAGAACGCGAGGCCGATGTGTTCGCCGACCACTTTGCCGTCGGTGGTTTTCATCGGGCCCGGCCTGGTCGGCAGATAGCGATTCAGAAAATCGCGGAACGGCCGTTCGCCGATGAAGCAGATGCCCGTCGAATCTTTTTTCTTCGCGTTCGGCAGGGCGATCTGTTCGGCGATCTCCCGCACCTTGGTCTTGGGAATCTCGCCCAACGGAAACAGCGTCTTCGACAATTGCGCCTGATTCAGCCGATGCAGGAAGTACGACTGATCCTTCGTATGGTCGAACGCCTTCAGCAATTCGAAGCGGCCGTTGTTCTCACGCACGCGTGCGTAGTGGCCGGTCGCGATGGTTTCCGCGCCGAGCGACATTGCATGGTCGAGAAAGGCCTTGAACTTGATTTCGGCATTGCACAGCACGTCCGGATTCGGCGTGCGGCCGGCCGAATATTCGCGCAGGAATTCGGCGAACACGCGGTCCTTGTATTCGGACGCGAAGTTGACCGCTTCGACGTCGATGCCGATCAGGTCCGCCACCGACACGACGTCGATCCAGTCCTGCCGCGTCGAGCAGTATTCGCTGTCGTCGTCGTCTTCCCAGTTTTTCATGAACAGGCCGACCACGTCGTAGCCCTGTTCCTTCAGCAGCCATGCGGTAACCGACGAATCGACGCCGCCCGACATGCCTACTACGACTTTCTGCTTGCTCATAAGATGCTCACTGGGTACTGCGTGACTTCATTGATCGTGGGTTGGCCGCTCGTCAGCCTACGGCCGTTTTTGCGCGACCGAATGCGTATGCACGAAGTCGAGCGGGAAACGCCGGCCCGCGAGGTAGTCGTCGAGGCATTGCATGACGAGCGGCGTGCGATGCCGTTCGGCGCAGGCGCGCAATTCGTCGGCGCTCATCCATAGCGTGCGGGCGATGTCGGGATCGAGCGCGCACTCCGCGTTCGGTTCGCCGCCCGTGCCGCAATAGGTGAAGCGCAGATACGTCACCCCCTCGCTGCCGGGCCGCTCGAAATGCGTCATGTACATGCCGACCAGCGCTTCGGGTTCGAAGGGATGGGCGGTCTCCTCGAGCGTTTCGCGGATCACCGCTTGCAGAAGCGTTTCACCCGCCTCCAGATGGCCGGCGGGCTGATTCAGGCGCAGGCCGTCGGCGGTATGTTCCTCGACCACGAGAAAGCGCCCGTCGCGCTCGACGATGGCCGCGACGGTCACGTGCGGCAACCAGGTTTCCGGTTTCATGGCTGCGCATTTTACCGTTTATGGGCGTGGGCTGCCGGAATGCGGGCGACCGCTCGCCTTGGCTGGCGGCAGGCGCATGTGCCGGAGAGCCGGCGATTGCGTACGCAGCGGCTGCGATGTGCAAGCCGCCCGGCCGGCCGGGCGCCCCCGGATTGTCCCCGATTTCTGCGCACCCCCGTGTTTCGGTTAAAGTGAGGCGTTAGCCGTTGCACTCGTAAGCCGGCGTGCCTCGTCGGCGATCTGTCGTAAAACAGGAAGTCGAGGAGGAACAACGATGCACATCGGAGTGCCAGCCGAGACGCGCGCGCACGAAACCCGCGTCGCCGCGACGCCCGAAACGGTCAAGAAGTACGTGGCCCAGGGCCATCGGGTCACCATCCAGAGCGGCGCCGGTTCCGGCGCGAGCTTTCCTGACGATGCCTTCACAGCCGCCGGCGCCGAAATCGTCGACGCGGCCACCGCGTTCGGCGCCGATCTCGTCCTCAAGGTGCAGTCTCCAACCGATGCCGAACTGCCGCTCCTCAAGCGCGGCGCGACGCTGATCGGCATGCTCGATCCGTTCAACGCCGAAAACGCGTTGAAACTCGCGGCAGCCGGCGTCACCGCCTTCGCGCTCGAAGCCGCGCCGCGCACCACGCGCGCGCAGAGCCTCGACGTGTTGTCGTCACAGGCGAACATCGCGGGATATAAGGCGGTGCTGCTGGCGGCCACGCTTTATCCGCGCTTCATGCCGATGTTGATGACCGCCGCGGGCACCGTGAAAGCGGCGCGCGTGCTGATTCTCGGCGCGGGCGTGGCGGGCTTGCAGGCGATCGCGACCGCCAAGCGCCTGGGCGCGGTGATCGAGGCGTCCGACGTGCGTCCGGCGGTGAAGGAGCAGATCGAATCGCTCGGCGCCAAGTTTCTCGACGTGCCCTATGAAACCGACGAGGAGCGCGAAGCCGCGCAGGGCGTCGGCGGTTATGCGCGGCCGATGCCGCCGTCGTGGCTGCAACGGCAATCCGCGCTCGTTCATGAGCGCGCGAAACAGGCCGACGTGGTGATCGCCACCGCGCTGATTCCTGGCCGCGCCGCGCCGACGCTGATCTCGGTGGAAACGGTGCAGGCGATGAAACCCGGCTCGGTGCTGATCGACCTGGCGGCGGGCCGCGGCGCGGAGTACGAAGGCCGGCGCGGCGGCAACTGTCCGCTCACCGAGGCGGACCAGGTCGTGAGCAAACACGGCGTGACGATCGTCGGCTATACGAACCTGGCCTCGATGGTGCCCGCCGACGCGTCGTCTTTATACGCACGCAACCTGCTCGACTTCCTCAAGCTGATCATCACGACGGAAGGCGCCCTGAACATCGATCTCGCGGACGACATCGTCGCGGCCACGTTGCTGGCCCGCGACGGCGAAGTCACGCGCAAGACATAAAACGAATTCACCAGGAGAAACGGCGATGGAAGTGCTCAACCACACCGTCATCAATCTGATCATTTTCGTGCTGGCGATTTACGTCGGCTACCACGTGGTCTGGAATGTCACGCCCGCGCTGCACACGCCGCTGATGGCCGTGACCAACGCGATCTCGGCGATCGTGATCGTCGGCGCGATGCTCGCAACCGGCCTCACGCTCGGCGCGCCCGGCAAGTTCTTCGGCACGCTCGCCGTCGCGCTCGCGGCGGTCAACGTGTTCGGCGGCTTTCTCGTGACGCGGCGAATGCTGGAGATGTTCCGCAAGAAAGAGCCGAAGAAACTCATCGCGGACAAGACCAAGGGGAACGCGTAATGAGCCTGAACCTCGTCACGCTGCTTTATCTGGTCGCGTCGGTCTGCTTCATTCAGGCGCTCAAGGGGCTGTCCAATCCGAAGACGGCGCGCATCGGCAATACCTTCGGCATGGTCGGGATGGCGATCGCGATCCTCACCACCATCGCGCTGATCGCCAAACAGGCCACCGCGCTCGGCTCGAATCTGGGCCTCGGGCTCGGCTTGCTGCTGGTTGCGTTGGTGATCGGCGGCGCGGTCGGCGCGTTCGTCGCGGCGCGCGTCGAGATGACCAAGATGCCGGAACTGGTCGCGGCGATGCACTCGCTGATCGGTCTTGCCGCTGTCTGTATCGCGTATGCGGTGGTGTCGGAGCCCTCGGCGTTCGGCTTGATCGATCCCGAGAATCCGGTGCCGGGCTTTTTGCCGTATGGCAATCGCGTCGAGCTATTCATCGGCACGTTCGTCGGCGCGATTACGTTCTCCGGCTCGGTGATCGCGTTCGGCAAGCTGTCGGGCAAGTACAAGTTCCGGCTGTTCCAGGGCGCGCCGGTGGTGTACGGCGGTCAGCATCTGATCAACCTCATGCTCGCGATCGGGATGCTCGGCTTCGGCGTGATCTTTTTCCTCACGCAGTCGTGGCTGCCGTTCATCATCATGACGATCATCGCGTTCGTGCTCGGCGTGTTGATCATCATCCCGATCGGCGGCGCGGATATGCCGGTGGTGGTGTCCATGCTCAATTCGTACTCGGGCTGGGCGGCGGCGGGCATCGGCTTCTCGCTGAACAATCCGATGCTGATCATCGCGGGCTCGCTGGTCGGCTCGTCGGGTGCGATCCTGTCGTACATCATGTGCCGCGCGATGAACCGCTCGTTCTTCAATGTGATTCTCGGCGGCTTCGGCAATGAGCCGGGTGCGGCGGCGGCGGGCGGCGCGGCGGAGCAGCGTCCGGTGAAATCGGGTTCGGCCGACGATGCGTCGTTCATGCTCGGCAACGCGGAAACGGTGGTGATCGTGCCGGGTTACGGTCTCGCGGTGGCGCGCGCGCAGCATGCGTTGAAGGAGCTGACCGACAAACTGGTCGAGAAGGGCATCGAGGTGAAGTACGCGATTCACCCGGTGGCCGGACGGATGCCGGGTCACATGAACGTGTTGCTCGCCGAAGCCGAAGTGCCTTACGACATGGTGTTCGAGATGGACGACATCAACGGCGAGTTCGGTCAGGTGGACGTGGTGCTGGTGCTCGGCGCGAACGACGTGGTGAACCCGGCGGCGAAGAACGACCCGAAGTCGCCAATTGCGGGCATGCCGATCATCGAGGCGTACAAGGCGCGCACCGTGATCGTCAACAAGCGTTCGATGGCGGCGGGCTACGCCGGTCTCGACAACGATCTCTTCTACATGGACAAGACGATGATGGTGTTCGGCGACGCGAAGAAGGTGATCGAGGATATGGTGAAGGCGGTCGAATAAGCACGCGTTGGCGATTCGCGGCTTGCCTCGCGGCGGGCCGCGATTTTTATTTCGGCTTCGCGTTCACATGCCGCAACAGGTCCGCGAGCCGCCTGCCTTCCTGATCCGGATAGGGTTCGCGGGTTTGAAGATTCCGGATCTTCTCCAGCCCGAAATTGCGGAAGTCGCCGCGCAATTCACACCACGCGCCGAGGGTCCAGCGTGCGCCCCAATAGGCGAGCGCGAGCGGCCAGACGCGGCGCTCGGTCGCCGCGCCGTTCACGTCGGTATAGGCAAAGCTCACCACATGTCTTGCATCGATCGCCCGATGCAGCGCGTCCAGTTGCGCGGAGAAATCGCTCTTGATGTGAAACGACGGCGCGAAGATCGCGAGGCGTTCGAGCGTCGCGCGCTTGTCGGCGGGCATTGCCGAGGCGATCTTCGCGAGCGCCCCGCGCGCGCCGCTCGCAAAGCCGGCGCCGCCCCACGATTCGAGCATCCGCGCGCCGGCTGCGAGCGCGGCCAGTTCGTCGGCGGTGAAGGTGAGCGGCGGCAGACTCGCCGCGCGGCTCAACCGGTAGCCGATGCCGGCTTCGCCTTCGATCGGCACCCCCGACAGTTGCAGATCGCGCACGTCGCGATAGACGGTGCGCAGTGAGATGTTTAGCCAGTCGGCGAGTTGTTGCGCGGTGGTCAGGCGCCGTCCGCGCAGCAGTTCGGCGATCTGGAACAGGCGGTCGGCGCGGCGCGTCATCGTGGGCGTCTTGTAGAAAAGGACGGGAACAGTTCCGCGATGATAGCGCCGCATGCCGCGCTCCGGTTTGCGTTTCGGTCTGCGCTACGCTCAGCCGTTGCGCGGCGCTTGCGCGGGCCTTGGACGTTGCCATGACGTTGCCATGACGTTGCCGTGCAGGCTGTGCACGTTGTACGTGAGCGCTGCGCTGCGCTGCGCCGCGTCGTGTTGTGTTGTGTCGTGTCGTGTCGCCGTTAACCGTTGGTCCGCGAATGCAGGCCGAGGCGGTTGCCTTCCGTATCCGTGAAAAACGCAATGTAGCCGATGTCCTGCGGCAGCTTGATCACCGGTCCGTCGGTCTTGCCGCCGGCCTGCTCGACACGGGCGAGCGTGGCGTCGACGGTCGGCTGCGCGTTCAGATAGACGAGCACGCCGTCGCCGGTGGGCGTCATCGACGGACTGTGGACGATCGCGCCGCCCGTCGCCGGTTCTTCATAGCCGAAGACCGCGATCGGCTGGCCGCCGATTTCCTGGCGATTCAGTTCGACGTCGAGCGCGGCTTCGTAAAAGCGAACGGCGCGATCGAAGTCGATCGATGGAATCTCGAACCATGCAACAACTTTGGATGATGCGGACATGACATTCTCCTGTGACGGGCGGGTAAGCCGGGTAAAGCGCCGGATGGCGTGAGGAGAAGTGTGCGGGGGTGCTGCTGACAGCGTGGTGTCAGTAGGGTGTGCCGCGACGCTGGTTGCGGAGAAAACGGTGGCAGAAGTTAGACGCCGACAACAGCGATAGTCTTTGCCCGCATCGTGCGTTTTTTTCGCCCGCATGGGCTGGAAGGACCGTCAATCAGACGACGTTGATTCGATGTGAAGTGTTGCGCGCGGGCCGATGTTGACAAACCTTGACAGTGGTCTTCGTCGGGTTCCACTACGTTACGGGTCCGTTACTGATTTCGCGCAACAGCAATGAACCGAGGAACGCACAGGCTGGTGTTCAGCCGACTGAGAGGCATGCTGGTCGCCGTCGAGGAAACCGCCACGGCGACGGGGAAGCAAGCCGGACAGACCACGTTGCACAGCCGCAGTGATGCGGCCGGTCACACCGCGCCATTCACACTGCGGCAGATCGCCTTCGCCGCCCTGGCGCTGCTCGGCGCATTGCCGGCGATCTCGGGCGCGCAGATCGTTCCCGGTGGCGCGCATGCGCCCTCCGTCATCCAGACGCAGAACGGCCTCGATCAGGTGAACATCAACCGGCCGTCCGGCGCCGGTGTTTCGGTGAATACCTACGGCCAGTTCGACGTGCAGCAGCGCGGCGCGATCCTGAACAACTCGCCGACCATCGTGCAGACGCAGCAGGCGGGCATGATCAACGGCAACCCGAACTTCGGCCCCGGCCAGTCCGCGCGGATCATCGTCAACCAGGTCAACAGCGGCGCGGCGAGCCAGATCAACGGGCATCTGGAAGTCGCGGGCCAGCGCGCGGAAGTGGTGATCGCGAACGGCTCGGGCATCAGCGTGAACGGCGGCGGCTTCATCAATACGTCGCGCGCGATCCTGACGACGGGCACGCCGAACTTCGCCGCAGACGGTTCGCTGACGGGTTTCAATGTGACGGGCGGCAACATTACCGTGCAGGGCGCGGGGCTGAATGCGTCGAACGTCGATCAGGTCGATCTGATCGCGCGCGCGGTGCAGGCGAACGCGGCGATCCATGCGAAGAACCTGAATGTCGTCACGGGTGCGAATGCGGTCGGGCACGACACGCTCACGACCACCCCAATCGCGGGCGATGGTCCGGCGCCGGGTGTGTCGATCGACGTAAGCAACCTGGGCGGCATGTACGCGAACCGCATCGTTCTGGTCGGCACGGAGAACGGCGTCGGCGTGTCGAACAGGGGCGTGCTCGCGGCGCAGGCGGGTGATCTGATCCTGACCGCGCAGGGCAGGCTCGTGCTGGCGGGGCAGACCAACGCGAGCGGCAGCATCAACGTATCCGCTCGCGATGGCATCGACAACAGCGGCACCACCTACGCGCAGCAGAACGTCACGGCAGACACGTCGGGCGCAATCACGAACAGCGGCGTGCTCGCCGCGCAGCAGAACACGACCGTCACTGCGGGCAGCGTTGCATCGACGGGTACGCTCGGCGCGGGTGTGAACGGCGACGGCACGATTGCCAATGCGGGCGACCTGTCGGTTTCCGCCGTGGGCGCGCTCAGCGCGACCGGCCGTAACGAAGGCGGCGGCAACGCGACGATCCAGGGCGCGTCCGTCAGTCTCGTCGGCAGCAACACGTCGGCGAATGGCACGCTGACGCTGGCGGCAAGCAGTGGCGACCTGGACCTGTCGGGTGCGACGACGACGGCAGGCGGCGCGCTCGACGCGAGCGCAGCGGGCACGCTCACCAACGACCACGGCAACCTGTCCGGCGGGTCGGTCCAGGTGACGGCGGCGAACGTGTCGAACCGCGGCGGTCAGTTCGTTTCGGGCGGCGCGCTCAACGTCACGTCGGCGGGCGGCCTGTCGAACCAGGGCGGAACGATCCAGGCAGCGGGCGCACTGTCCGCCGCTACCGGTTCGCTCGAGAACACCGCGGGCCGCATCGTGTCGCTCGGCAGCGACGGGATGACCCTCACGACGACGGGCGCGCTCGTCAACGGGACGGGCGGCACCATCGGCACAAACGGCGCGTTGAGTGCGTCAGCGGGCACGCTCGCGAACCACGGGAAAATCAGCGCGGCGAGCGATGCCCGGGTTCGCGCGCAGGGCATCGACAATCACGCTGGCACGATCGGCGCCGGCGGCGCGCTCGATGTCACCACGACCGGCGCACTGAACAATGCGGCCGGCACGCTGTCAGGCGCGGCGACCACCGTGTCAGCGGCGTCCATCGACAACACGAGCGGCGGCATCGAAGGCGATACGCTGGCTGTCTCGGCATCGGGCGACCTCACCAATCGCAGCGGCAGGCTCACGCAATACGGCACAAGCGACCAGACCGTCAGCGCGGGTGGCACGCTCGACAACACGGGCGGCACGATCGCCTCGAACGCGAACAGCCTGACGGTGTCGGGCCGGTCGGTCGCGAATGACAGCGGCACGCTCCAGCACGCGGGCACAGGCTCGCTTGACGTGAGCTCGACGGCGGCGGTCTCGAACGTCGCGGGTACGCTCCAGACGAACGGCGCGCTCGCCGTCAGCGGGGAGCGCCTCGATAACACCCACGGCACGCTGTCCGCGCAGAAAGCGGCTCAGGTCGACGTGGCCTCGGACATCGTGAACCGGAGCGGCACACTGTACGGCCACGACGGCCTGACCCTCACCGCTCAAAGCGGCATCGACAACACGGACGGCTCGGCGCAGACAGCGGGCGACCTGTCGGTGACGGCGGGCGGCGCGCTGTCGAACGCACGGGGCACGCTGACCGCCAACGGCGCGCACGGCGTGGCGAACGTGACGGCGGCGAGCCTCGACAACACGGCGGGCAGGCTGACCAACGCGGGCGACGGCGCGACGACTGTTTCCGCCGCAAGCGTGACCAGCACGGGCGGCACGCTGGGCGGCAATGGCGACGTGACGCTCAACGCCCAGACGCTGGCGAACGACGCGGGCGCAAATCTCGTCGCGGGCGGCGCAGCGAACCTGAACGTCATGCAGGCCGTGAACAACGCGGGCGGCACGATCTTCGGCGGCACGGCGCTGAACCTGAACCAGGCGGGCGCGGCTGTGATCAATGACGGTGGCGCGATCCTGGGCGGGTTGGATGTGTCGGTCAATGTCGCTTCGCTGTCGAACGCGGGCGGTGCGATCCGCGCGAATCGCGACATCTCCGCAAGCGGTACGGTAGCGGGCGACGGCGACATGGTCGCGGGCCGCAACCTGTCGCTCGCGGTCCTCGGCGACTACACCAACAGCGCGGCCAACAACCTGCACGCCGATGGCGACATGAGCGTGAGCGCGACCGGCACGCTGACGAACGCCGGCACGCTCGCGGCGGCGGGCGCATTGACGGCGACGGGCGCGAACGTCGTCAATTCGGCGGGCGCGGACATCAATTCGTCGTCCACGACCGTGAACGCAGTGGGCACGCTCACGAACGATGGACGCATCGAAGGCGACACGGTCACCACCTCCAGCGCGACGCTCGCGAACACCGGTACGGTCATCGGCAACAACGTCACCGTGAACGCGGACGACGTGCGGAATACCGGCGCCGCGGCCGTGATCGCGGGCGCGAACAGCGTCCGTCTGTACGCGCAGAACTCCGTCAACAACGCCGACGGCGCGTTGATCTACAGCGCCGGCAATCTGGAAATCGCGAAGGACGGCACGCGCGACGCGTCGGGCATGCTCGCGAACCAGACCGGCTCGCTCACGAACAGCGCCGCGACCATCGAGGCGGATGGCGATATCGACATCGCCGCGCGCACGGTGAGTAACGTGCGTACGGGTGTTGTCACGCAGGCGGGCACGCCGCAGGATGCGGGCTCGACTACGCTGACGCTCTGGACCGGGGGGATGTCCGTCGATGACCTCGGTTTCTACGACAGTTTCGACTATCCGCAGTGGAGGTGGAGCCCAGGGGCGATCGGCGGGGAGAGTATCGGCAAGTTAATGACGCCGATCACCGTCACGGTTCCAAAATCGCAGGTCGCCAATCTGGACGCAACCAAGCAGACGCTCTCGCTCACGCAGCCGCTGACCGACACGTACATCAGCGCCACGACGCCGCTCGTCGAGGTCTGCAACGCCCACGATTTCTGCAGCCAGCAACACGTCAAGGCGACGCGCACGATCACCAGCAACGCGACGCAGTACTACAACAGCATTACGGACAACGGCAGCACTTACACGATTACCTTGTGGCCGGACTACGATCCGAAGACGAACATCCGGCCTGACCAGGTGGTGGTGCGAACCGACCTCGGCTCGGACAGTCACGACTACGTGGAGATGTCGCGCACCTCGACGACGACCACGGCGACCGACCAGCTCGTCAGCGCGGGCAACGCGGCAACGCTCCGGGCCCAGGGCGCGATCCGTATCAACGCGGACGGCGGCAGCATCAGCAACCAGTCGTCCACGATGGCCGCGGGCGGCGATCTGGTTCGCCGCGCCACGGGCGGCAGCGTCAACGATACGGGCATCGTGCTTCAGCAGACCGTCACGCAAGACTCGCAATCGACGTTCTACTGGCACCAGAAAACCGGCGGCAGCAACGACACGCAGGTGATTGGCACCGGCATCACCCAGAGCACGACGAGCGTCGATGCACTGCCCGCGATTGCCACGTCGAACCAGACGGTGCAGACCGATGCGCGGGATATCAGCATCAATTCGGTCAACCGTCAGGGGCAGACGGTTGCAGGCTCGGGCGTCACAGGCGGCAGCGCTGACGGCACGCAGACAGGCACCATCAGCGGTCAGTCGAGCCGGCCACAGACGGTCGGCGGCGCGACGGGCGGCATTCCGAACCTGAAACTGCCAGTCAGTGGCCTGTACACCTACAACACGGCACCGGGAGCCACCTATCTGGTGGTCACCGATCCGCGCTTCACGCAGTACAGCAGATTCATATCGAGCGACTACATGCTCGGACAGCTCGGGCTCGATCCGCAGAAGATCCAGAAGCGCCTGGGCGACGGGCTCTATGAAGAAAGGCTGATGCGCGACCAGGTCACGCAACTGACCGGCCGCACGTTCCTCGCGGGCTACACGGATAATCTCGCGCAATATACGGCGCTGATGAACAACGGCGTCGCGTATGCGAAGGCGTTCGGGCTGGAACCGGGCATTGCGCTGTCGCCCGCGCAGATGCAGCAACTGACCACCGACATGGTGTGGCTCGTGTCGCAGGACGTGACCTTGCCGGACGGTTCGCACCAGACGGTGCTGGTGCCCCAGGTCTATCTCGCGCAGTCCAGCACGGTTGACTTGGCGCACAGCGGCGCGCTTGTCGCGGGTAATGCGGTGAACCTGAACGCGAGCGGCGACGTGAATAACAGCGGCCACGTCAGCAGCAATCTCGCGACGACCATCATCGGCAACAACATCACGAACCGCGGCGTGATCGGCAGCGCGGGCGCGACGGCTGTCGCAGCGGTCCAGGACGTGCGCAACACGGGTGGCCGGATCGGCGGCGGGGACGTCGTCGTGCAGGCGGGGCGCGATGTCGTCAATGAGACGCAGACCTATGGTGTGTCGAAGTCGTTCGGCTCGAACACGCTGACGGGCAGCGTCACGGGAACCGGCGTTGACGCGATCGGCACGATCTCGGCGACGAACAGCGCGACGGTGATAGCCGGGCGCGACGTGAACCTGACGGGCGCGACGATCCAGGCGGGCGGCAACGTCGCCATTGCGGCGGGCCGCGACCTGAACGTCGGCACGATCACGCTGACCAGCACGCAGGACGTCCAGACACACGACGGGCTGAACGGCGGACACGACAGGGTCACGCAGAACCTCGGCAGTGCGATTGTCGCGGGCGGGAACCTCGCGACCGTGTCGGGGCGCGATACGACGTTCACGGGTGCGACGGTGCAGGCAGGCGGCGATGCCGCGATGGTCGCCGGTAACAACCTGACGGTGACGGCGGCGAAGGACACGCACGAGCATCGGGAGCAGTCGATGGGCGGCAGCCTGTCGCATCACACGAGTTCGTCCTACGACGAGTCGGTGCAGGGTTCGAATGTGAGCGCGGGCGGCAATGTGACGCTCGCGGCCGGCCAGAGCGGCGGCGGCAATCTCGCGATACTCGGCTCCAGTGTGACCACCGATGCGGCGGGCACGGGTGGCGTCAGACTCGTCTCGACGGGCGACGTGACGATCGGCGGCGTCGGCGAAACGCACGATTCGCAACGCTGGTCGCATGATGAACGTTCGGGCTTCCTGTCGAAACAGAAAACGACCGACGCGGCCAGTTCGCACCAGGTGATCGCGCAGGGCTCGACGGTATCGGGCGATACGGTCACGGGCGCGGCCGGTCACGACATGACGGTCAGCGGTTCGACGATCGCGGCCACGCACGACGTGACGCTCGCGGCGGGCAACAACCTGACCATCAACACCACGCAGGACACGAGTGAGAGCAGCCACTTCCATCAGGAGGTGAAAACCGGTCTGGGCAGTTCGGGCGGGGTCGGCATCTCCTACGGCAAGGTCGACCAGAAGGACACGACGCACGACAGTTCGGTGACGCAGAACGGGAGTCTCGTCGGTAGCACGGGTGGCAGCGTGAATCTGTCCGCGGGGGCGGACCTGCATGTGACGGGCAGCGATCTGATCGCGGCGCGCAACGTGACGGGGACGGGCGCGAATGTGATCATCGATGCGGCCACCGGTACTAGTCATCACGACGAGGTGCATGAGGTTAGCAAGAGCGGTTTTACGCTGGCTGTGAAAGCGCCTTTGCTCGATGCCATTTCGAACACCGTTGATCAGGCGCGCGCGGCGAGCCACGGTCAGGATGACCGTGCGGCAGCGCTGCACGGCATGGCAGCGGCGAGTAGCGCGATCGATGCATATGGCGCGGGCGGCGGCGCCGTGTCTGCGATTGCGGACGGCGGGAAGCCCGAAGCCAAGATCGAACTCAGTTACGGCAGCAGTCACAGCAGGAACACGTTCGCGGAAGATTCAACCACGAACCAAGGCTCGTCCGTTTCGGCGGGGGGCACGGCAGCATTCGTCGCGACCGGCAACGGCACGCCGGGAAGCGGCAACCTGACGATTGCCGGTTCGAACGTGAACGCGCATGATGTGATCCTCGCGGCGAAGAATCAGGTCAATCTCGTCAATACGACCGATACCGATTCGACGCGCAGCACGAACCAGTCGAGTAGCGCGAGCGTGGGTATCTCTTATGGCACACAGGGCTTTGGCGTGTCGGCGTCGATGTCGAAGGCGCACGGCGACGCGAATAGCGACGCGGCGATGCGGAACAACACGCATGTAACGGCCGCGAATACCGCGACGGTCATTTCGGGCGGCGATACGAACATCATCGGCGCGAACGTGAACGGCCGGCAGGTGAACGCCGATGTGGGCGGGAATCTGAACATCGCGAGCGTGCAGGATACGATGACGAGCGCCGCGCATCAGGAAAGCACGGGCGGCGGATTCGCGATCAGCCAGGGCGGCGGCAGCGCGAGTTTCAGCCATACCAATGCCAATGCCAGCGGCAGTTACGCGGGCGTGAACGAACAGGCCGGAATCCAGGCCGGCGACGGCGGGTTCAACATCAGTGTCAAGGGCAACACGGACCTGAAAGGCGCGGTGATTGCCAGTGATGCGGAGGCGTCGAAGAACGTGCTTTCGACGGGAACGCTGACCTTTAGCGACATCCAGAATCAGTCGAGCTACAACGCGCACTCAGGAGGGTTCAGCGGGGGCGTAACGACCGGCGATGGAGGCGCGAACTACGGCACCCACGGCCCGGCGTCGGGCAAGAACGCGGGCGGCGGCGCGCCGATGCTGAGCCAGAACGACAGCGGCAGCGACAGCGCAACGACACGTAGCGGCGTCAGCGCTGGCACCATCAGCGTGACGGATGCGACCAACCAGACGCACGACGTCGCCGGCCTGAACCGCGACACGTCGAACACTAACGGCACGGTCGAGAAACTGCCCGACGTGAGCAACCTGCTTGACCGGCAGGCGGACATGATGGCGGCGGCGAGCGCGGCCGGCGAAGCTGTGTCGCGACGCATCGGAGACTTTGCGCAGTCGAAGTATGACGAGGCGAAGGCAAATGGCGATCAGACCGGTATGGATGCGTGGAAGGAAGGCGGCACAGCCCGGGCGGAAATGCAGGCTGCGGGCGCAGCGCTCGTGACCGGCCTCGCAGGTTGCAATGCGATTGGCGGCGCGGCGGGCGCGGGTATCGCGTCGATCGCTGGAGGCAGGCTGAATGAACTGAGCGGGGCGATCGCGGGTTCTAACCCGACTGGCAACGCCGATATGAATACGGCGCTGGGCAGCATTGTGGCGAACGTGATTGCCACGGGTGCAGGTGCTGCGGTTGGTGGAGATGCGGGAGCGTCCTCGGCCTATAACGTGGATCGCTACAACCGGCAGTTGCATCCTGAAGAACGCCAGTGGGCAAAAGATAACGCCAAGCAGTTCGCTGATTTCTACAAGAATAAGACGGGACAGGACATCTCCACAGCGCAGGCAGAAAACATGCTGCTGGCGAACGGGTATCGGCTGGTCGATGCGGCGGCGAGCAAGGGACCTGGTGGCGACACAACTGCGGTAGCATTTATCAGTCAGAACTCAGGCAACATGTTCACCGCCACGGCTGCCGAATATAACAGTCTTTTCCTCTATGGAAACAAGGATGGTTCATTGACACCAGAGCAACGAGCGTTGCCGGGTGCAATTGCGAATCCCAAAGTCGGACTGGCGGTTGCAGGAGCGTTGGCGGCACCGGCAGTCCTTCCTGCACTGGCAGCAATACCGGGGGCGCCGATTTTCAGCACAGGTGGGGCATTGGGTTCTGCTGCATTGGCCGCGCCCAATGGAATCGGCCTGATAAGCGGAGCAGTGAACGCAACCTCGCAGTACATCCAGACTGGCTCAGTCAACCCGGTAGACGTCGGATATGCGTATGTTGGGGGTTTTGCCGGGACATATGGTGGCTTTCTATGGAACGTCGGTGTCAATGCAGCAACGGGTGCAGCCGATACGGCGACTAACAATGCCATATCGGGTACGCACGACAGTGTGGCCGTTGGCTCAGCTGTGAATGCCGGAGCGGCAGCTTTCGGCTATGGCATTGGCCTTGCTGCACAATTAGCCATCACTAAATATGCTGCACAGCGGGCGATAAATGGAACAAATTGGGCTACTACAGGTGCCTGGTCCGGACAAGCAGGTAAGAACTTGTTTACGCCCAACAATCTTCCTGTGATCGGTTCGGGCTTCGGCGGTGCGGTCGCTTCCGAAACCGGCACTTCAACATTAAAAGAGATGATCGCAAAATAACGATGATAAAGCTGCTGCGCTTGTACTTGTTTCTGTTCGGTTTGTCGTTTGTGGGCGTCGGTGTGATACGGGGGTGCGTCATCCTGTTCATATCGCTGGTGTACAAGGGACATTACCCATGGGGCATGGCTGACGTTGTCTTCGTACTGAAACAGGGCGCGCTGTTGGGGTTCGTATTTTGCATTTTCGCCACCGTCGTCCACGTTAAGAATAGAAAGTAGCAATGTCAGGCAGGAAGTGCCCCGGCAAGCGACGCGGATGCGCCGAAGAAAAACCTGTCAACGGGCACGCTCACGTTCAGCGGCATCCAGAACCAGTCGAACTACGACGCGCATTCGGGCGGCTTCAGCGCGGGGGGACGACCGGTGACGGCGGCGCGAACTACGGCACCCACGGCCCGGCGTCGGGCAAGAACGCGGGCGGCGGCGCGCCCCCTAAAGATGGGGTGGTCAGACGGTTTGAATCGTCCTGGCACGATGTTCGATGTCACGGTTCCAAAATTTAATAACATGCTCACGATTCCAGTTCTCCAGTGGGAAATCCCAGTCACCGCGAATCAGGCTATCCAAGTTATTAACGTGGGAGCAAAGGGTGCCAAAATCGTGAACGATGTGCAGAACGCGGAGAAGAAATGAATTGGAAACGACTCTACGCACTCGTGCGGTCAATCTGCGTCGTTTGGGGCGCTGCTATCGGCGCGGGAATTTTGTGGGCGATGGTTGTGACAGGTCTATGTCGATTCGTATTCAAGCTCGATGAAAAGCCAGCGATGTTGTTTATTTTTTGCCCGGCTTGCATAGTGTTGATTGCGTATTGGATCAGAAAACTGCGGACCCGACTACGCAAGGCCGGTATGTTGAGCGACGATCCTTCGCGGTTTGGGCCGTGGTTTAAGCGGTGATGTGCCCAAAGCAATTGGCCGTGTTGTTGCGGAAATATCATGCATCCAGAATTTCGTCGTCCCCCGGTAGGGCCGCATCGTTCCACGTGGCCCTACCGCTTTGCCGAATTGTTCTTCGCTACGATTGCGAAGGCGACGATGGTCATTGCCGTTTTGCTTCTTGTTGCTCTCGAACTTTTCAGTGGGGGCGTGGGCACAGGCGGGGGCCTAAGCGACCTTCCAACAACTGGCAGAGGTTGGCGAAATCTATTGCTCGTTATGCTGACGATTCTCGTCGTTGTTGCGCTCGGTATTTATTTCTTTGCGCCCACAGTGAGTCACCCGCATCTCTAGACGATCCAGTAGCACTGTGGGCACATGAAGGTGTGAACGTGGATCACTTCAACCGGCAATTACACGCTGGTGGGACGAATGTTCGCTTCGCCCGCGTAACGAACAGAATCAAAAGATTGGAACAACAATGAAAATCAGCAAGAGGCTATCGCTTCTGCCGTTGATAGCCTCTGCCTCGCTGGCGGGTCAGGCTGTTCACGCGCAGCACGCCCCGACTCCCGCCGACACCGCCGCCGCCGCCCGCGCCAACGCCGAGCAGAACCAGCAGATCCAGCAGCAGCGCGAATCACAGGAGCGCGCAAAAACCATCAACGCGCCCTCGGTGCGTTCGACCGCGCCCGAGGCGGGCCCCTGGCCAGACCTTCCGACTGAGCAACCCTGCTTCCGCATCGAGTCGTTCAAGCTCGACGTCCCGGCGACCCTACCCGATACCGTGCGCAAGCACGGCGCGTCGGCGCTGCCGCTCGACCGCTTCGCCTTCGCGCGCGAATGGCTCGACCACTACCGGGGCCAGTGCGTCGGCAAGGGCGGCATCGACACGCTCGCGAAAGGATTGCAGCAGACGATCCTTTCACGCGGCTACATCACCACACGCGTACTCGTCCCACAACAGGACCTGTCAACCGGAATACTGGCCTTCGCACTGGTGCCAGGCGTCGTGCGCCAGATCCGCTTCGCCGACCCCGAGACGCGTGGCACATGGAAAACCGCATTCCCCGCGAACAACGGCGACCTGCTGAACCTGCGCGATCTCGAACAGGGACTCGAGCAGATGAAGCGCGTCGCCTCGCAGGACGTGGACATGAAGATCGAACCGACCGACACGCCGGGCGAAAGCGATGTCGTGGTGAGCGTGAAGCGCTCGAAGCCCTGGACGTTCGTCGCATCGGTCGATAA